>UMLG01006552.1_pt1 | contig 99840 bp, 91 predicted proteins | sample 1966511 | NCBI WGS metagenome assembly UMLG01 (sample SAMEA4836195, study PRJEB28245) | human gut metagenome | biome: gut microbiome; material: fecal sample | place: Denmark | collected 2008
CCATGGAAAGCGATTGGTTTCTATGGTGCTGGAAGAAGAATATATCCGCTGCCAATCCCAAAAACAGGAACAGCAGCCTATGCGTACCATTCGCAGCAGCCTTTATCGGGTTTCTGCTGGAACAGGTGTGCTTTTGGATGATGATGCGTGGGAGGAAATTCAAGTTCCAGATACCGAAGAGGCACAGAAAGCAGATTTTGCACTTCGCATTGCTGGTGACAGCATGGAGCCGATTTATCATGATGGAGATATTGTTCTGGTAGAAAAAACAGATATCTTGCAAGTTGGAGAAATCGGTATTTTTTTTGTAAATGGAAACGGCTACATCAAGAAATTTGGTGGAGATCGCCTGATTTCTTTGAATGACGCCTATGCAGATATTGCCTTAACCAATCAGGCACGCTGCTTCGGAAAAGTTATTGGCAGAGTATAGCGTTGTTGAGATTTCGCAAAGAACTTGCTGGAATCAAAGCAATTTAGAGGGGGACGCTCTGAATCAATCAAACGTCAAACAGAAACATTTCAAAGGAGGCTCTTTATGAAAGCAACCGAATGGACAGAAGCATTTGCAAGTGGAAAAATGGATGACAAGCTGTCTTTGCTGTATGGCAATGCAAAGGCGACATTGGAACAGCAGCGGCAGCGGTATGTAGATGCGATTCAGGCATTTACAGAACTGTATCCGGAACGGGAAGACCTGTATATTTATTCTGCACCGGGCAGAACCGAAGTCGGCGGCAACCACACCGACCACCAGCATGGATGTGTGTTGGCTGCGGCAGTCAATCTGGATGCAATTGCAATTGTATCGTTTCATGAAGATCAAGTAATTCGTTTGAAGTCTGCAAATTATCCGCAGGATGTTGTCGATCTGACCGATTTGAGTGTGCATCTGGCAGAAATGGGAAAGTCTGCTGCATTGATTCGAGGCATTGCTGCCCGATTTGCAGAGATGGGTGTTTCCATATCTGGTTTTGATGCATACACGACATCCAGCGTCCTCAGCGGCAGCGGACTTTCTTCTTCCGCAGCATTTGAAGTGCTGGTTGGAACGATTATCGACCAGTATTACAACGAAGGAAAAGCAGGTGCTGTCGAGATTGCAAAAATCGGACAGTATGCAGAAAACCGGTATTTTGGAAAGGGCAGCGGTTTGATGGATCAGATGGTCAGCTCTGTCGGCGGATTTGTTTATATTGACTTTGCCGATGTTGAAAACCCGAAGATTCAGCAGCACAATCTGGACTTTGAACATGCTGGCTATCATATCTGCATTACGGATACCAAGGGCAGTCATGCCGACCTGACGGAAGACTATGTCAGCATTCCGCAGGAGATGAAACAGGTTGCAGAACAGTTCGGAAAACAGTATCTGCGGGAAGTCGAACCGGCAGAATTTTTCGATGCCATCCCGAAATTGCATGGCGTTTGCAGCGATCGGGCAATTATGCGTGCTGTTCATTTCTTTGATGAAAATCGTCGGGCACTGCTGGAAAATAATGCTCTGGCAGCGGACAACTTGGATTTCTTCTTTGACTTGGTTCGGCAGTCTGGAGATTCCTCCGCAAATCTGCTGCAAAATCTCTATTCCTGTCGCAAACCAACTGAACAGGGAATCCCGTTCGGCATTATGATGAGCAAGCGGTTTTTAGGTAAGAGCGGTGCTGTTCGGGTACATGGCGGTGGATTTGCCGGAACAATCCAGGCATTTGTACCAACCAAGGTAACGGAAGACTATGTAAAGGAAATGGAAGCCCTGTATGGAGCAGGCAGCTGCTATGTTTTACGGATTCGTCCGGTTGGCGGATTTTCATTTCAGGCTTAATGAATCAGAAAGGATTGTTGTTCGATGATTTGTGATGCAATACAGCGTCTCATCAACTATGGGATTACGCAGAATTTAATAACAAAGGCTGATCAATTTGTTGTACAGAATCAATTGATGGAAGCCTTGCAGTTAATCGATTGGCAGCTTTCTGGTGCTGAAACTGAACCGGATGCATCCATTGATGCAATCTTACAGCCACTGATCGAATATGCTTGTTCCAACGGCATTATCGCCGATACCGCAGCTTCCCGGGATTTGTTTGATACAAAATTGATGGGAATCTTGACCCCGATGCCGCATGAAATGATTGCAAAGTTTCAGGAACGGTATCAGGAAAGCCCAGAAGCAGCAACGGACTGGTATTTTGACATCAGCCAGAAGCTGAATTATGTACGGGCTGGCAGAATCGCAAAAGATAAAAAGTGGAAGTATGCCTCGGAATATGGTATGCTAGACATTACCATCAATCGTTCCAAACCGGAGAAAGACCCTCGGGATATTGCAGCCGCTCGCAATCAGAAAGCTGCTGCATATCCAAAATGTCAGCTCTGCCCCGAAAACGCAGGGTTTGCCGGGAATCCCAATCATCCGGCACGGCAAAATTTGCGTCCGATTCCGATGCAGATTGATGGACAGAATTGGGAATTGCAGTATTCGCCGTATGGCTACTATCACGAACATTGCATTGTATTCAATGATGCACACATTCCAATGAAAGTGGATCATGCGATTTTTGAAAAGCTGTTTGATGTGCTGGATTTCCTGCCACATTATTTCATCGGCTCGAATGCAGATTTACCGATTGTCGGCGGTTCTATTTTAAGCCATGAACATTTTCAGGGCGGTCATTATACGTTCCCGATGGCAGTTGCACCGATTGAAATTCCGGTTTCTCTGACAGCTTATCCGAATGTACAGGCTGGTATTTTAAAGTGGCCAATGTCGGTTGTTCGACTGAGTTCCATCAATCGGAAAGAATTGTCAGATGCCTGCAATACGATTCTTGAACAGTGGAGAAGTTACAGCGATGCAACTGTTGGAATCTATGCGGAAACCGATGGAACGCCACACAACACCATTACACCGATTGCTCGGAAAAAAGGCGATGCCTATGAATGTGATTTGGTTTTGCGAAACAATCGGACATCGGAAGACCGTCCGCTCGGTATTTTCCATCCGAATCCATCCTTGCACCACATCAAGAAAGAGAATATCGGCTTGATTGAAGTTATGGGCTTGGCAGTCCTTCCGGCAAGACTGGCAGTAGAATTGGATGTGCTGAAGAAAGCGATGTTACAGCATGAAGATTTGACAGCCAATCCGCAGACGGCTTCTCATGCTGTCTGGGCAGCAGAAGTGCAGAAACAACATCCGGAATTTTGCAAAGAAAATGCAGAAGCAATTTTGCAGGCAGAAGTCGGAAAAGTTTTTGAACAAGTGCTCTGTGATGCTGGCGTATTCAAACGGGATGAAGCCGGAAAAACAGCATTCTTGAAATTCTTGCAGATATTTGTATAACTTTATAATTGGCATGGGCTGCTGCATAGGTTCTTCTATGCGGCAGCTTTGTTTTTTGGAAACACTTGACGGAAAGAGAAAAATACGATATAATAAGAGAAAGTCAAAACGGAACAGAAAAGCTGCATCCGTGAAAATACACCTTACATAAGGGAGGACACTATGGCACAGCACGAAATGACAAGACACGAAACGAGAGAATGTGCATTTTATATTTTATTTGAAATGCAGTTTCAAAACGATACAGCGGAAGAACTGTTTCAAATTGCAGAAGAAGCGGATTTGTTACCCATTACCGATGCCGTAAAAGAAATGGTAAATGGCGTGGTTGCCCATGAAGCAGAATTGGATGAAATTATCTCTGCTTACAGTACCAAGAGAGTCATCAACCGGATTCCAAAAGTCAACCTCAGCATTTTACGACTGGCATTGTATGAAATTCGCTATGACGCACAGATGCCGATGAATGCAGCGATTGCAGAAGCCATTTCTCTGGCAAAAGCATACGGCTATCAGGAAGATATTTCCTTTATCAATGGCGTTTTGGGCAATTATGCTCGTGACCATGCAAAGGATACTGGAACAGAACAGCATGCGTGAATTTTTAGGACTGGATACCAGTAATTACACAACATCCTGTGCCATTTTCGATGCAGAGAGCGGAACAGTTCGGCAGGCGAAAAAACTTTTGCCCGTAAAATCTGGTATGGCAGGACTGCGGCAGAGTGACGCTGTTTTTCATCATACCCGGCAACTGCCGGAAGTGATACAGACCTTATTGCCGAATCCACCGCAGAATCTAACTGGAATTGGTGTTACCACTCGACCACGCAATATCGAAGGCTCATATATGCCGTGTTTTTTGTGTGGAAAGACAATGGCGTATGGAATGGCAGCCGTAACGGGCGTACCGGTTTATGAAACTTCTCATCAAATCGGGCATATCTTAGCAGCGCTGTATTCTGCAAAGAAACTTTCTTTCTTAAAAGCTCCATTTCTTGCCTTTCATGTGAGCGGTGGAACAACAGATTGTCTGCTTTGCGAACCGGACGCAGATTTGTGTTTGAACATTACACAAGTTGGAACATCATTGGACTTGAAAGCTGGGCAGGCAATTGACCGTGTCGGCTTGATGCTGCAATTGCAATTTCCTTGTGGGGCTGCATTGGAACAGCTTGCTGCTGCCAGTATGAAACAATATCGTACAAAGCCTGTTATTCGAGAGGGAAATTGTTGCCTTTCTGGACTGGAGAATCGCTGTCAGGCGATGTTAAAGCAGGGCGAACAGCCGGAAGATGTGGCTCGTTTCTGCTTGACCAGCGTTCGAGATACTGTTTTTGAAATGACAGCCTCTGCAAGAAAACAATATGGACAGTTACCCGTTCTCTATGCAGGTGGGGTCATGTCAAACCAGTGGATGCGAGAGAAATTGTTGTCTGCTGGAGATGTTTATTTTGCAGAGCCAGCTTTTTCTTGTGATAATGCAGTTGGAGCGGCGATTTATGCAGCATTACAGGCAGAGGGGAGCGAAACATGGCAGTTCTAACAGTAACACAATTGAATCGCTATGCTGCTTTTCAGTTGAAAGAAGACCGCCATTTACAGCACCTATTGATTCGGGGAGAAATCTCCGGATTTACCCGAAATCAGCGGTCTGGGCATTGCTATTTTATTCTGAAAGATGCGGAGAGCAGTGTTCGAGCAGTTTTGTTTCGCAATCAAGCGAGTCGGATTTCCATTCCGCTTGCAAATGGAATCTCTGTCATTGCAGCTGCAACCGCAACCCTCTACGAGCGAGAGGGTACGTTTCAGCTTTGTGTTACAGATTTACAGATGGATGGAGTGGGTGCACAGCAATCTGCATTGGAACAGCGAAAGAAACAACTGGCTGCACTTGGTGTATTTGATGCTGCCAGAAAACGCCCCTTGCCAGCTTTTCCGAAAAAAATTGGTGTGGTAACCTCTGCTTCCGGTGCTGCCATTCACGACATTGAACAGGTAATTCGGCGACGGTTTCCATTGGTGCAGTTGATGTTATTTCCAGCACAGGTACAAGGCGATTCCGCACCAGAATCTATTTCACATGCGATTCAGCGAGCATCGCAATCTGATTGTGATGTTTTAATTGTTGGACGAGGTGGTGGCTCTGCCGAAGATTTGCAGGCATTTCAAACGGAAGTAGTGGTTATGGCAGTATTCCATTGTTCCATTCCGGTGATTTCTGCTGTTGGACATGAGATTGACCAGACACTAACGGATTACGCTGCGGATTTACGAGCACCGACACCATCGGCTGCGGCAGAATTGGCGGTCCCGTCTATGTTGGAGTTGCAATATCAGATACAGGCAAATCGAAAACAGCTGAAAACTCGGATGGCTGCGATATTACAGCAGAAACAACAGCAATGGAGCGAACAACAAAAGTTGTTGTCTGCTGCTGCACCAGAAAAACGAATTGCCGGGCTGAAAAAAGAAGTACAGGCAAATCAACATCGGTTACAGCAACAGATGCATAAACTATTGCAGGAAAAACAATTTCAACTGCAATTGCAACAGACAAAACTAGAGGGCAATCATCCAAACCGAATTTTGTCTAAAGGATACGCAATTGTTCGGCATGGGCAACAAATTCTCTCCCATGCCGATGCGGTGCAAGCCGGAGATGTTTTAACGATTCAGTTGGCACACGGAACAATTTCAGTGCAAGTGCTTGCACAGGAGGAAGAAACATGACTTTTGAAGAAAACTTGAAACAATTGCAGCAAGTCACAGAGCAGTTAGAACAATCCACACTACCGCTGGAAGAAGCACTTGCTTTGTATCAAAAAGGTGTTCAATTGTCAGATGCCTGCCAGACGGCATTGCAGGAAGCAGAAAAACAATTTTCCTTGACCATAGAAGAGGAGGATTTCTCATGATGACAGAGTCAGAAATGAAACAGTTGTTGCAGCAGGATGGAAAAAAGGTGGAAGCAGCGTTGCAGGAATTGCTGCCGGATGATGCCATCAGTGCATTGCAGCGAACTTCTGTTGTAGAAGCCATGCGGTATTCTCTGGAAGCTGGCGGAAAGCGGATTCGCCCCGTATTGGTATTAGAATTTTGCAAGATGTTCGGTGGAACAGAAGAACAGGCAATGCCAGCTGCTGCTGCAATCGAAATGATTCATACATTTTCCCTGATTCATGATGATTTGCCATCAATGGATGATGATGATATGCGTCGTGGCAGACCATCTTGTCACAAGGCATTCCCAGAAGCTCTGGCGATTTTAGCAGGGGATGCTCTTAGCATTCATGCTTTTTCTGTTTTGGCAAATAGTACCGCTTTATCTGATGCACAGAAAGTGCGATTGATTACAGAGCTGGCAGAAGAAAGCGGTCATCATGGTATGATTGCCGGACAGGTACTAGATATGGAGCAGGAAGGCAGAGCAGATGTAACGGTTGACCAACTGAAAACCATGTGTGCGTTTAAAACGGGGGCACTGATTCGGGTTGCTTGTCGGATGGGATGCATTGCAGCAAATGCAACGGATGAACAAATAAAAGCTGCTGATACGTATGGCAGCTATTTGGGGCTGGCATTTCAGATTGTGGATGATATTCTGGATGTTACCAGCACCACGGATGTGTTGGGCAAGCCAGTCGGCAGCGATGCCGAAGAAAACAAAGTTACGTTTGTAACATTGTTGGGCTTAGAGGCAGCACAGAAGGAAGCGGCTGCATTGACGGAAAAAGCGATGGCGATGTTAAAAACACTTCCAAATCCAGAATTTTTGATGGCGTTGACACAATCGCTGTTATCTCGAAAACATTAAAAGGTCGGAACAAGATTGGATTCTGATGAAAACGAATGGTTAAGAAGGGATGTTATGAATGAAAACAATATACCGGCAGAGAAGCGGTTCTCTTTGGCGACCATGCAGCTGCCGGAGGATCTAAAAAAACTAAATACAGAACAATGTCAGCAGCTCTGCAAGGAAATTCGGTCTGTTTTAATCCAGACGGTTTCTAAAAATGGCGGACATCTGGCATCGAATCTCGGAGTGGTCGAATTGACGGTTGCTATGCATCGTGTTTTCGATTCTCCGCAGGATAAATTTGTATGGGACGTTGGACACCAATGTTATACCCATAAGATTTTAACGGGGCGGTATGCACGATTTTCCACGCTCCGAAAAGAAAACGGCATTTCTGGTTTTCCAAAGCCGGAGGAATCGCCACATGATACATTTATCAGCGGACATAGCAGTACTGCCATTTCCGTTGCCAGTGGGATTGCAGAAGCCATGCGGCAAAACGGTGACCCCCATCATGTGATTGCTGTGTTGGGTGATGGAGCAATGACAGGCGGTTTGGCATTTGAGGGGCTGAACAATGCCGGAAAGAGTAAAAATCGGCTGATTATTATCTTGAATGACAATGCCATGTCGATTTCTAAAAATGTTGGCTCTGTGGCAAAATATCTTGCCAACATCCGCAATTCCGAGAACTATGTCAAGACGAAAAAGGCAGTAGAACGCAAGCTGCAAAAAACGCCTGTCATTGGTGCACCGGTTGCGAAGATGATTAAATCTTCCAAAGATGCCCTTCGGGATACAGTTTTTCGTTCGGCAACGATTTTTGAAGACTTTGGATTTGTTTATTTAGGACCTGTGGATGGGCATAATTTAGAAGATTTGGAAGAAGTTTTGCAGGCAGCAAAGGCATACGAATGTCCGGTTTTCGTGCATATTCATACGAAAAAAGGGAAAGGTTACTTGCCATCTGAAAAAAATCCGGGTGAATTTCATGGAATCTCTCGCTTCAATGTGGAAACTGGAAATCCGGAAATTTCCGGCAAGGATACCTATTCCGATATTTTCGGGAAAGAATTGGTTCGCCTTGCAAAGAAAGATGCTTCAATTTGTGCAATTACCGCAGCCATGGAACACGGAACCGGACTGCAATATTTTTCCAGAGCCTATCCGCAGCGGTATTATGATGTTGGCATTGCGGAACAGCATGCGGTTACGTTTGCAGCTGCATTGGCATCACAGGGAAAGTTACCTGTTTTTGCAGTGTATTCCTCTTTCTTGCAGCGTGCTTATGACCAGTTGCTGCATGATGTTGCAATTGGAAAATTACATATTGTGCTGGGCGTTGATCGGGCTGGCGTGGTTGGAGAAGACGGGGAAACGCATCATGGATTATTCGATGTGTCATTTTTAACTTCGATTCCAGGTACAACCATTTATGCACCAGCCTGTTATGATGAATTGACACTCTGTTTGCGGCAAGCTCTGTATCAGAATACTGGTTTGGCTTGTATCCGCTATCCACGTGGAGCAGATAACACGGTATTTGATAAAAGTGCATTGAATACGGCTTACACGCATACCGCAGGATGTCGAACAGATACGCTGTTAATTGGCTACGGCAGAACGTATGATTTGTTGTACCGTGCAAAGCAAGTAGCTGAAAAAGAAGGACTTGCTTGCGATTTGCTGAAGCTGACGCAGATTTTTCCATTGCCGGAATTGATTCCCTCCATTTGTTGTTCCTATCGGCAAATTTTGTTTTTTGAAGAAGCATATTATTATGGCGGCATTTCGCAGCTGCTGGGAGATCTGCTGCTGGAGATGGGATATACAGGCAGCTATCAGCGGATTGCTCCAAAGCAGTTTATTCCGCAAGCATCGATCGCTGCACAATTGGATGAAATCGGCTTGTCGGAAGCGGCAATGCTGAAAAAAATCCGGCAGACAGTGGAACAGAAAGAGAAGGAGCAGTCTGTATGACACGGTTGGATGTATTATTGCTGCAACGTGGTCTGGTCAGCAGTCGGCAGCGAGCAAAAAATCTGATTGCAAATGGGCAGATTCAGGTGAACGGTATCATCTGCACAAAGCCTGCAAAACTGACAGAAGAAACAGCCGAACTCACCATGTTGGGAGAAGATTTGCGATATGTTGGCAGAGGCGGTTTAAAACTGGAATGGGTTCTGGAACAGCAAAATCTCTCTCTGGAACAGGCAATCTGTATGGATATTGGAGCTTCGACTGGCGGTTTTACCGACTGTATGCTACAGCATGGAGCAAAAAAAGTCTATGCGGTTGATGTTGGACATGGACAACTGGCAGAATCTTTACGGCAGGATGAACGGGTGGTCTGCATGGAAGGGACAGATATTCGGAAACTGCCGCAAACTGCCATTGCAGAACCGATCGATTTTATTTCAGTGGATGTTTCGTTTATCTCTCTGGAACGAATTTTGCCGGATATTTGCCGATTTTTATCAGATACCGGAATGGCAGTTTTGCTCATCAAACCGCAGTTTGAAGCAGGGCGTTCGGATGTTGGAAAGAACGGCATTGTTCGTTCTAAAAATGTTCATGTACGAGTGCTGCGTACCGTTTGCATGGCACTGGAACAGCAGGGGCTGCATATTCAATTTCTATGCCCTTCGCCGATTCGAGGCGGTTCTGGCAATATCGAATATTTGGTGCAAGTACAGCGTGGCAATGTTTCGCCCGTTCCGTATGCACCGGAAGCAGTCGCAGAACAGGCATGGAGTCAAAAATAAGAGGAGGTTCTGCCATGAAAGCAGTGGTGTTTCCAAACTTAAAAAAAGAGCTTGCACTTTCCTGTGCAAGAGAAGTTTGCGATGTTTTACAGGCTTGCAATATCACGCCCATTGCAGACCTGGAATTGCGGGCACTGTTTTTTGACAAGTCTTTTGTGCAATATCAGCCACTTTTAGAGGCAGTACAGGAAGCGGAATTTGCCATTGCAATTGGCGGAGATGGAACGATTCTTCGTTGTGCAAATCACTTGATTCATACCAACACCAAATTGCTGGGAATTAATACAGGAAGACTGGGCTTTATGGCAGCCTTAGAGCCTAGCCAAATCCAAGAAATTGCACGGCTTCGGACGGGAGATTATCGGGTGTCCAGCCGGATGCTGCTCTGTGGGGATTTGCTGGACTTGCATGGACACGTTGTACAGCATTGCACTGCCTTGAATGATATTACAATTGCACGGCAATATGCACATGTGATTGATTTTTCAGTATATCGGAATGATGTTTTGTTGGGCGAATATCGGGCAGATGGTGTTCTGTTCAGTACACCAACTGGTTCTACCGCATATGCTTTATCTGCTGGTGGACCAATCATTGAGCCGGAATTTTCCTGTATCGAAATGACGTTGATTTGTCCGCATTCGCTTTCTGCAAGACCAATTCTATTTTCACCGGAAAGCCGGCTGTGTGTATCATTGCAAGAGCAGGATGTACGGGATGTGTATATCAGTGCAGACGGTGCACCACCAATCTGTTTGGATGCTTATCATCGAATGGAAATCTACCGTTCCCCACATGAAATTTCTCTGATTGACTTGAGTGGGAACACATTTTTTGATTCTTTGAATCGAAAAATGATGCAGTCACTAAAAGGGGAATCTGAAAAAGAGAAGGTGACAAAATGGGAAAAAAAGAACGACACGCCGCAATCATGGAATTGATTCAGCAAAAAGAGCTGGAAACGCAGGAAGATTTGATACAAGCGTTGCTGGAGCAGGGAATTTCTGTCACACAGGCGACCATTTCCAGAGATATTCGGGAATTGCAGCTGGTAAAACAGCATTTGGAAAATGGTGTTTGTTGTTACCGTCTGCCGGAACAGACACCCATTTCTGACCATCTTTTGCGGGATGCCATTCTGCGAACGGATTATGCTGGACAAATTGCCGTTTTACACTGTCGTTCCGGTACGGCACAGGCGATTTGTGCGGCTGTCGATGCCAAGCAAGACCATCGTATTGTGGGAACGATTGCCGGAGATGATACCATTTTTATTTTGCTGCGGTCAGAAGAACAGGCTGCCTTTTTCGCAAAACAATATGCAGTCTGGATGCAAACGGAAGAAGGGGAAATGATATGCTGAAAGAACTTTATATTCAAAATTTGGCTGTTATTGAGCAGGCAAGCATTCCGTTTTCTCAGCATTTTAATGTGTTCACCGGTGAAACCGGTGCCGGAAAGTCCATCCTGATTCATGGCATCAATGCCGTTTTAGGGCAGCGAGTGACAAAGGATTTTGTCCGGACAGGCTGCAAAAAAGCAGTCATTTCTGCACAATTTACAGACTTGGGCACACCTGTCTTAGAATGTTTGGAAGCGTTGGGACTTTCTGCTCCAGATGGAGAGTTGTTGTTGACGAGAGAAATTATGGCAGACGGCGGCAGCACAGCACGCATCAACCATCGGATTGCAACCGTTTCTGCACTGCGAGAATTGGGAGCAAGACTGATTCACATTCACGGGCAGCATGACAATCAAATTTTACGGTCAGCCGACCAGCATTTGCAGATGATTGACCAGTTTGGGGAAACACTGCCCTTGCTGCAATCTTATCAAACACATTTTCGTGCTCTACAAAAGATTGCAAAACAGTTGAATGCGGCACAAAAGGCAGCGAAAGAACGGAAACAAAAGCAAGCATACCTGCAAACGCTACTGGAAGAAGTGCGTGCTCTGCAAATAGAACCGGGAGAAGAAGACCGAATTACAGAAAAAATGCAGCAGTTGCAGGCGGCAGAAGATGCAGCAATGGCAGTTCGTTCCGCTTGGCAATTATTAGAGGAGAACGAACAGAGTGCAACTGCCAGTTTAGCAGAAGCAGAACAGCAGCTACAGACTGCAACTTTTCCGGCAGCAGATCAGCCCGAACAAGAATCATGGTTGCAGCGATTAGAAACGGTAAAAGTAGAACTGTTGGACTTATCAGAAAGTTTATTTCAAAAGATGGAACAACTCTCTGACAATGAAATGCAGTATCAGCAATTACAGCAACGGGCAGAATTATTTCGGCAGGTTTCAAAAACATATTTGTGCACCTGCGATGAATTACTGGAACGTGCAAACGATGCAGAATTACAGCTGGAACAGATACAACACGATGCGGTTGCAATCAAAACATTATTAGAAGAAAAAAATCACTTACTAGAAGTGGTTTCTACAGAAGCAAAACAGCTTTCTCAGCAGCGTGCAGCAGCGGCAAGACGGTTTACAGATGCGGTCATGGAGCAGTTGACCTTTTTGAATATGCCAGATGTTGTTTTGCAGGTTGCTCATACGACCGGAAAGCTAACCATTCAGGGAATGGATAGCATGGAACTATTGATTTCTGCCAACAAGGGCGAAGCACCAAAGCCGCTTGCAAAAATTGCATCTGGCGGGGAACTATCTCGAATTATGCTGGCGTTAAAATGTGTCATTGCAGACAGAGATCAGATTCCGACCTTGATTTTTGATGAAATTGATACGGGTGTCAGCGGAAAGGCTGCCCAGAAAATTGGATTCAAACTAAAAGAAGTCGGAAAAAATAGACAGGTTCTCTGCGTAACGCATTTGTCACAGATTGCAGTGATGGCAAATCATCACCTTTTGATTGAAAAAAAGGTGGAAGGGGAACGAACCAGTACCCATGTAACGCCATTGGATTTGGAAGGACGGGTGCAGGAAATCGCTCGAATTATGGCTGGAGATTCCCCCAGCAAGCTGATGCTGCAAAGTGCAAGGGAAGCTTTGCAGCAAGCACAAAAAGCAGAATAAATGCTTAATAGGAATTATTATCAAAAATGACATAAAAACTACTTTTAAAATTCTCATAGATTGTGTATCATAAAGATAGACGAAACGTCATAGAATAAGGTGTGTGATGGTATGCGTATTCAACTTAATCCGGATGCAGCTCTGGTTGCTGCAATTCAGGAAGGATTGCGAAAGAAGGGCGGTTATTGTCCTTGTCGATTAGAACGGACAGAAGCATATAAATGCATGTGCGAAGAATTCCGGAAACAAATTGCAGATCCGGAATTTGAAGGATATTGTCATTGTATGCTGTATTATAAAAGCAATGATGCAGAAACAGGAAAGGATGAGAAAAATGGCAGTCACAACAGTAACAAAGGATAATTTTGAAGCAGTGGTTCTACAAGCAGAAAAACCAGTTCTGATTGATTTCTATGCAACTTGGTGCGGTCCTTGCAGAATGGTATCTCCGCTGGTGGATGAAATTGCGGAAGAATATCAGAACTATCAGATTTGCAAGGTGGACGTGGACGAGTCACCAGAATTGGCACAGAAATTCGGTGTCATGAGCATTCCAACATTGGTGGTACTGAAACAGGGTAAGGTTATTACCCAGAATGTAGGTGCATTGCCAAAGAATGCGATTTTAGATTTGCTGGAACAGGCAGAAAAGTAAAGAAAAGTAAAAAGCGGTAGGTTTGATATTCAAACCTACCGCTTTCGTGTTTCTCAATGCATTTGATTAGCCGCCAACAGTGATACAGCAATAGGTGATCGACTGTACCACACCATTTCCGTCTAATGCAAAATCTAACTGGTAATCATTTTCTCCATCGCCATTTGTATCAATCAAATACCGATAGACACCATCTTCCTCAACGCCGAAGCCATAAGCAGCTTCTACATCAGACTTTGTAGAACCAACATGAATGCCCTTTTCTGTGGATGCTTTCTCGTTGGAAAGCGTAATGGCTTTCAAGGTTGCATCATCATTATCAACCAATTCCAGTTTGATACCCTGTTCGTCATACGAAATAAACTGCATGCCATCGACTGATTCAGTAGAAACATAGCCTTTTCCTTGCATGAAGTTTCGGAAATCAATGCTGCTGTCCCCCGGTTTCACGGAAATTCCGTCAAACGTAAACCGCATGTCGTCTTCCGCAAAAGTTCCATTTGGTGCAACCAGTGTGCTAATAACAGTTGTTTCAACGATTGTGGTTGCCTCTGTCGGAGCTTCTGTAACAGGTTCTGTTGGAGCTTCCATTGGGATTGTAGTAACAACTGTAGTTTGTGCAACAGTTGGCTGTGTGGCAGGAGCTTCTGTTCTCCGAACAGTCAAATTCGGGTTTCCGGCATAGTGAATGGTGGTAGCTGTTGTGGTGTTCGTGCTGCCGGAACTGGTTGTACTGCCCGTGCTGCTGGAAGTAATTGCAGATGTTTCAGATGTGACAGAAGTTGTTTCTGAAGAAGCAGTGGTTTTTGCTACTTCAATAATGGTATCTGGAACGGACTGGTCAATTTCTGTCTTTTGACCGCATCCAATCAATGTGCCAAGTAAGGCAGCAGAACAAGCATATGCAAAAATTTGTTGTTTTTTCATAAAAATGACGCCTCTCTTCTTTTCTGCAAAATCCCTCATTTTGCAGATTGTCAAACAGGAAAACAAGTGATTTTTCTCTTTTTTGGATACCACATATTATACTACAGAGGATGTCATTTGTCAATGGTGCAGGTTTCCTATTTTGGAAAAATGGATTTTTCAGAATATTTTTTAGAAATCGGGTTATTTTTTCTCGGAATTGTGTTGATTTCGCTGATTCCAAGCAGCATCTTCACAAAGAACCGTTCTATTTTTTTGGAATCCTTGTACAACTGAACGATACGTTGCCAGCATTCGCAGGGAAATCCCACCCATTTTTAACAACAATTGAAACGCAGTCCCTTTTTTTCGACTTGCATAAAATCCCTTTTTCGTGAATGGATGAAATAAAAATACAGATTTTTGCTTCTGAACGGCTGCACGGGTTGCTTCAAAAAAGGAAACTTGTGGGATAGAATTCGGCACTTCTGTACAGTCTGTTTGGAACTGTTCTGTTGCAGCTTGCTGCTGCTGTAGAATTTGCCGATGAAGGGTGATGGCATCCGTTTTTTTCAGCCATTTCCATCCACGCAAAAAATCTCGGTATCCTTGTAATACGAATTTTGCAGTATCATAGCGGTGCAGAAAAAGCAAATGTAACATGGTTCTCCAAAGTTCTAAGACAACAGAAACGGCATTTTTCGCTTGCCTGTGGAGGGCATAAGTGATACAACCGTTGCGTGTGATATAGTATTCATTCCATGGTGCATATTTCAGATGAAAGTTTTCATGCCAGACACAAACACCCGTCATCATGACGACCTGCTCTTTGATTTGCAGGGCGTATTCCACATCGTCCATCTTAATAAAAAACGGCATAGGAAGACCTGCTTTTTTGATTGCTGCAATGGGCAGAAAACACATCCACCATGCAGCATAATTGGCAGCAATCGGCTGCATCCGTGCCAGCAGGGAAGGATGTTTAGTCAAATCTGCCTGCGGCTGTATGCCGGTTAGACAGCGATTTTGACAGCATGCACCAGCTTCAAACTGCATTGCAGGCTGCATGATGTCCATCATTGTTCCGCCGATGGTCAAAGCTTCCCGTTGTTCCGGTTTGCAGATGGACAAGAAAGAAATGGCTCTCTGAACGCCGTTCCAGTCTGCAATAATATCATCATCCATGAGCAGGACATGCGTATATTTTTCTCGATGCAGAGCTTCTTGTATGCCCCTTGTAAATCCGCCGCTTCCACCTGTGTTTTGATTGGGAATCAGGTGAATTTGGTTGGAATCCGGCAACTGTTCTTCTGTCCAGGTTTGTCCGTTATCAATCAGAAAAATGTCTACTGGAAGGGTGTGATGTTCTTTTTGCCATTGTAAAAATTGCTGTAGGGTATTGGAAACCCAGGATTCCCGTTGATAGGTGCAAATTACTGTAGCCACTTGAATAGCGTGAAGTTCTGAAACATCTGCCAAATAGCAGCCACGCAAAAATAAGCAGTTCTCTGATTTTGCCTGCAAGCGAAAATACAGAAAGCCGTTTTCCGGAAGATTGGAAATCGAAAACGGAAATACTTGTGGCTGTGACCCATCACTGGTGACGGTTTGTTCATAGAGCAGGCTTGTTCGTTCTGCGGTGCGAACATAGCATTGTACCAACATCGTTCCCTTTATGAAAAAAGCTGCAATGGGGGTTGTTAAGGTTGTATACCGCCGCCATTGCAGATAATCGAAACATCCAAACCAAGTATCGAAGGAAACGGCACTTTCGCATGCCAATTGCAGATGGTTTGCAGTCCGTGTAACCGTCCCTTCTGTCCGAATATACAGGGCGGTTGGTGCAGATTCTGATTTTGGCAGGCATAATTCATAGAGCTCAATATTCACGCTGTTTCCTCCGTTCTGATTCGTAATGACATGGATTTATTATAACACAGGTTCACTGTAAAGTCAAACCCAAAATCATGCAAAGAAAGCGAAAAACGAGCCTTTCTTGCTGGAAAGAACTCGTTTTTCAGGGAGTATTTTATTTGGAGGATGGCTGCAACAAGGATTTCAAAAAGTCTGTATCTGCTGCAATACAGAAATTTCCGCCATAGAAATTTCTGTCGTCGTCGTAGATGTTCGTGTATTCATCATCATAAACATCAACATCTAATTCGACATAAGAATCCGTGTCTGTAATAGGATGATCCAGCAATCCTTTTTCGAGAATCTCAGAAAGCAGATTGGTATTTTCAGGACTGCTGTATGGATATTCGATTGCAGTTTCTCCAGAAATGTGAATCGACAAACTAATATCATAATCTTCTGCAAATTGCAGCTTTGGCATATCGTTCTTTACGAAGTCTTTTAACTTGGAGAGATCTTCTTGCTGCTGTTCATATAGATACGTTTGGTATTGTTCTACAGTTTTTGGATAGATGGAAGCATAAACTGGAATGGAAATTTGATAATTGCTGTTATTGTCGTAAATATCATAATCGAACCAAAAGACAGCAGTTTCTGTTGAATAGTTTGCCGTATACCAGGCTGAAAAATCTACAGTCTGTAATTCTGTCTTTAGGGTTTCAAACAATTGGCTGGCGTCCCGCTCATTCATTCCTCCGTAGCTTCCATTGCGATCGTAAGTCCACAATGTCTGTTCAATTGGTTCAGGCGGATTTCTCCAACTGGAATCGTCTTTCATGGATTCATAGGTTTGTTCCGCAAGGGCTCTCTGTGTTTTCGGGTCAATCCGGATGTGCCGATAACGAGTTCCAGATTTTGTAATGATTTTAAAGTTAAATTCTGCGTAGGCATATCGCTTTTCATCATTATAATATTGCTGGCTTCCGCCCTCTTTCATATCCTGTACATCACTCTTTAAGTTGTCAAGAATGGCAGCAATTAAATCTTTGTCTGTAATCGTTCCCATATAATGACTTTGAACGTAATCATCATAAGAAACCTGATTGCCATTATTGGTGCTTTGCGGCAAGAAGGTGATTCCGGTCACTTCTTCTGCTGTTGGCTGGAAGTTATAAGCACGCTGTATGATGCTATGCATACCAAAAATCATTACACCGTTCAGCACCAGTACAACCAGTAATCCGGGAGCCGCTTTCCACATCTTCTGAACGCTTTTGGTTGTCAGCAATTCAAACAGGAAATAGATTGCAACTGCAACGAGATAGGCAACAATTATTTCAAAGCGACAGGTTGCGTCCTGCATGACGTTTGCTTCTGAGAGAATAACCGCTGCAACAATAACAATACAATAAATCATTGTGACTGTAATACGATAAATCGATTGCAAAATGGGGCTGGATGCACTTTTTCCAGCAGTTTCACTTTTTCGTTTTTGAAAGAGAAACGCTGCCAGAAGCAGATAGATGACACTCAGGCATACACTGTAAATCATGGGGGCAGCAGAAGAAAATAGCTGGTAAGTATCTGAGATGCCGTTTAATAGATATAACACACAGCCACTGATGGGGTTGATGAAATCGTTTAGAAGTGAAAAGTGATCGGACGAAGCATAAATAAAAGGAATATTTTTCCAAATGTCAGTCAACATAAAAATCAACAATCTTGGAGCAAATAAAATCAAGCCGCTGAGGATGATGTTGGAAAAAACCGTGCCAGAGATAGACACTGCAACCAAAATGGCTGCCATCACCTGTAAGCTGTAAAGAAAACAGCTAAGCGTTAGTAAAAATAGTGCATGGTAAGGAATGTTGATGTAGGTGGAAAAAATTGCAGCCGGAATCAATACGCCGATCAATCCGGATAGTGCTAAAATTGCCAGCCATGTGACAATGGAAGACGTATAGCTGCAATACAATGCCATGCGAGTCTGTGGAATGGCGAATAGAAAATCGCTGCTATTGCGTTTGTTCATAAAGTGGAATAACCACAGGGTCATCACGGGTGCAAATATAGAGAATAGCAGCAGTAATAGTGGAGCGACTTCCAATGCACTCAAATTGGCAAGGACAATAGAGGAATCCTGATATAATTCTATTTGTCTTTGCGTGAATAATGCGTTGGAAATGGTGATAATTGCAGAAGAGCAAAACAACAAAATTGCACCTAAAATGCCAACGATTCGGAGCTGTCGAAGTCCTTCTATATAAAGCCCCACAGAAAATGGTTTTTTATTTATTTCTCTCATTTTTCTGTTTCCCCCTTATTCGATGTCGAAAGCATATCCTAATGCTTCCATTTCGTAAGTAAAGACTTCCTCCAAAGACAGCGGCAATACATCCAAAATGGTTGGGTGCATCGTTTGCAACGCTGCTACAATGGTTTCTCGATTGCCGGTCACGATCAAGTTGGCAACCGCACCTTGTTTGGAGAAATGCCGGATCTTCATGTCCGATATTGCAGTAAATCGACTTTCTCCGTAATCGTCTGGAAATGCGATTTGAATTTTGAACTGTTCTGTTTTCAGGTTTTGCACATCGCTCTCCAACACCAGACCGCCTTTGTGGAGCAGGGCAAGTTGATCGCAAGTGTCCTCCAATTCCCGCAGGGAATGAGATGTGATAATTGCGGTTGCGTTTCGCTCTAACACATCTTCACAAATCAGTTTTTTGACCAAATTCCGCATAACGGGGTCTAATCCGTCAAATGTTTCGTCAAAGAAAATATAATCCGGACGAATGGAAAGGGCAAGAATGGTTGCTGCCTGTCGCCGCATGCCTTTGGAGAAGGTGTTCAGTGATTTTTTGGGATTCAGTTCAAATTGTTTGGTTCGCTGCTGGTAATAGGAGCGGTCAAAGCTGGGATAGCAGGCAGCGTATAGATCTGCCATGCGGTTCATGGATGCACCGTTCAGGAAATACAGTTCATCCGGTACATAGGCAATGTGCTGTTTGACTTCCGGATTATTCCAGACGGGTTTTCCGTCAATGGAAATACTGCCTTCATCGGGCTGGTAAACGCCGGTCAGCAATCGCAAAAAGGTGGATTTTCCGGCACCATTTGAACCGACCATGCCATAAATACAGCCTTTTTCAATTTCACAGTTCAATGAACGCAAAGCGGTAAAATCCTCAAATCGTTTGGTTAGTTGATGGGCAAGAATCATGATGTTTCCTCCTTTTTGGGTGCGTATGCTTTGTTGACGCAATCTTGAATGGCTGCCAACGGAACACCTGCCAGTGCCATTTCTTTTAGGATTTCTGTCAGTTCCTGTAACCGTTCCATATGTCGTTGATTCAAAATTTGTTTCGCCTCCTCACAAACAAAATAACCTTTTCCGGGAACAGAACGAATCAGACCACGGGCATCCAGATCGTTGTACGCTTTTAAAACCGTTCTTGGATTGATGGCGTGTTGCATGGTTACGTTGCGGACAGATGGAATTTGGTCGCCCGGTTTCAGAACATCGTTGAGCAGAAAGGATTCCACCTGTTCAATAATCTGTTCATACACCGGCTTTCTAGACATGGAATCAATTTGAAACATTCAATCACCCCCCTTTGTTTTTGTGCTTGCAGGTGTTTCATGTGTTGCATGTGTGATGCAACACATATATGCTACCATGCGGGCAGAAAAATGTCAAGAGGAAAACTCGATTTTCGTATAAAATAAATAAAAGAAAGAAATAACAGCTGTTTAATTTACACATTTTCGTGAGAAACGAGCAAAATCTTTATTTTGAGGGTGATGTACTTTCGGAAAAAAGTTCCAATCAATTTCACCAAACTTTCTGCAAACTTTTCTTGTACTTTCATAAATTTTATGTTATGATAGAAGAGAGAAAGAGAAGCATTGGGGAAAGACGAAAAAAGAAAGGAATGGTGTTGAAAACATGACCGCTTATATGGAATGGGAAGCACAGTTTTTGTTATGGATGCAGGAACGGCTGCGAAAAGACCGACTCACAAAGTGGGTGCGGCGAATTACACAGCTGGGAAACGGCGGTATTCTCTGGTTGTCGATTGCGTGCCTGTTGTTTGCGATTCGTTCCCAGCGGACGTTAGCAGCAACCGTGATCACAGCACAGCTGCTGGGTGCATTGGTGACCAACTTGTTCATTAAGAACACCGTAAAGCGAAGACGACCGTATGAAATCATTGCTGGATTGGAGGCGTTATTGCCGCCGCAGAAAGATTGGTCATTTCCGTCCGGACATACGACTAGTTCCGTGTCCGCAGGTTTGTTGCTGTTCTTTCATCTGCCGTTATTGTTTGGGATTCCATGCCTGAGCATTGCTCTTTGCATTGTATGGTCGAGAATGTACTTAGCAGTACATTTTCCGACAGATATTTTGGGCGGTGTTTGCATTGGCGGATTTTGTGCGATGATGGCAGAGTACATTACACCGATGCTGTTGGTTCACGCCTGAGAGAACTAAGAGAACTCACAATAATTATAAAAAATATTTGCGAAAAATGTTACATTTCTTTGCAAGCAGGATTCCGTTTGGAATTCTGCTTGCTTTTTTTGTGGCAATGTGCTATAATAAGAACGGAATCCAAATGGTATTTTGGCGTATCTTACAGGGATTCCAGAAATCAGATGGAAAGGTGGGCTTATACGTGTTAATCATTCGTTCTGTGAAAACAGCGGAACAAATTCAAGAATTGGCAGATTTGGCAAACAAGATTTGGAATGAATATTTTGTGAAAATTCTATCCAAAGAACAGATTTCCTACATGGTAGAGCAATTTCAGTCAAATGCCGCTCTGACCAAGCAAATCGAAGAAGGCTATCAGTATTATTTTGTAATTGATGATACGGAAGTCATCGGGTATTTTGGAATTTGCAAGAAGCCAGATGATACGATGTTCTTATCGAAGTTCTATTTGTCCGGCGAACATCGTGGAAAAGGATATGCGACCCAGATGTTCCAGTTCATCAAGGAAAAGGCATTGGAACAGCGATGCAGCAATATCTGGCTGACCGTAAACCGCTATAATCAACAGGCAATTGCCGTCTATGAACACTTCGGAATGCAGTGCGTTCAGAAGCAAGTCACAGACATTGGAAATGGATTTGTAATGGACGATTTTGTGTATCGTTACACCCTTTAAATTGGTACTTTTTCGGAAAGTGCAATTCTGTCAGAAGAGGGATAGATAAAATTTCAATTCCAAGCCTTGTGAAAAAAATATCAAAGACGGGGCACGGCTTTCTTTTTTCATCTTTTTTCTGCTTGAACTTACAGAAAAAAATAATTTACATCAAATTGCTTGAACATTCGCACAAGGTATGATATAATTACAAACAGTGTGAAAGAACCCGATGCCTTTCGTGCACTGCACGGATTGAAGCAAAGGCATCGAATCATTCCAATCGCATGACATACTACTGCTTTTTTAAAAAAGCACAAACAAAATTAGGAGAGGAACTATGGAATATCGGATTGAACATGACTCCATGGGAGAAGTGAAAGTGCCTGCTGATAAGTATTGGGCAGCACAAACACAGAGAAGCAGTCAGAATTTCCCGATCGGTGTTGGTTTGGAAACCATGCCGAGAGAAATCACACACGCATTTGGTATTTTGAAGAAGGCAGCAGCAATAGCAAACCATTCGCTGAAGCCGGAAAAAATGACCGATGAAAAGTTGGCAGCCATTTCTCAGGCTTGCGACGAAGTTATGTCGGGCAGTTTGAATGCACATTTCCCGTTGGTTGTATGGCAGACAGGTAGCGGTACGCAGTCAAACATGAACGCAAATGAAGTTATTGCAAACCGTGGTAACGAAATCGCTGGCAAGAAGCTGCTGCATCCAAACGATGATGTCAACATGAGCCAGTCTTCGAACGACACATTCCCGACTGCAATGCATATTTCTGCTGTGATTGCAATCGAAGATAAGGTGCTTCCGGCAATTGATAAGCTGGTTGCAACCTTCCAGCGTCTGGAAACAGAAAATGAAGGCATCGTAAAGAGCGGTCGTACCCACTTGCAGGATGCAACCCCAATCGCATTTTCTCAGGAAATCAGCGGATGGAGAAGCACACTGGAACGGGATAAGGAAATGCTTCAGGCAGCTCTGCCGTTCCTGAAGACACTGGCACTGGGTGGTACTGCTGTTGGTACTGGTCTGAATACCCCGAAGGGATTTGATGTTGCAGTTGCAAAGGCTGTTTCTGAAATCACCGGCAAGGAATTCCGGACAGCAGAAAACAAGTTCCACGCACTGACCAGCAAGGATGAACTGGTATTTGCACATGGTGCACTCAAGGCACTGGCTGCAGATATGATGAAGATTGCAAACGACGTTCGCTGGCTGGCAAGCGGCCCGAGAGATGGTCTGGGTGAAATTTTCATTCCGGAAAATGAACCAGGCTCTTCCATCATGCCGGGTAAGGTGAATCCGACGCAGTGCGAAGCCGTTACAATGGTAGCCGTTCAGGTAATGGGCAATGATGTTGCAGTTGGAATGGCTGCTTCTCAGGGCAACTTTGAACTGAACGTATTCATGCCGGTTTGCATGTATAACTTCTTGCAGTCTGCACGTCTTTTGGCAGAAGCAATTGTGTCCTTTAATGACCACTGTGCTTGCGGCATTCGTGCAAACAAGGAAAAGATGCATCACAACCTGCACAACTCTTTGATGCTGGTTACTGCATTGAATCCGTACATCGGCTATGAAAATGCAGCAAAGACCGCAAAGAAGGCTTACAAGGAAAACATTTCTTTGAAGGAAGCTTGTGTTTCGCTTGGTTTCTTAACAGCAGAACGCTTTGACGAAGTGTTTCATCCGGAACAGATGGTCTGAGCCTGCTGTTGGCATAACAGGAAATTTGCTTTTGCGAGGTGCATTGCTTCGCAGGAGCAGGTTTCAAAATTGATAGAAAGGTAGTTTTGCTATGACATTCAGTTATTTCCCAGGATGTACACTGAAGACCAAGGCAAAGGATCTGGATCGGTATGCAAGAGCCAGTGCAGAAGCGTTGGGCTTTACACTGGAAGAGCTTCCGGATTGGCAGTGCTGCGGTGGCGTATATCCGATGGCAAAAAATGAAATTGCAACAAAACTCTCTTCCGTACGTGCATTGGTTTCTGCTCGTGAAAAGGATCAGGCGTTGGTAACGCTCTGCTCCGCATGTCATAATGTCATCAAGCAGGTAAACCACGACATGCAGACGGATGAGAACATGCAGATGAAAGCCAACAATTATATGAAGCTGGAAACACCGTATACCGGTGAAACAGAAGTGCTTCATTATTTGGAAGTCCTGCGGGATAAGATTGGCTTCGACAAGGTAGCAGCTGCGGTAAAAAATCCGTTAAAGGGTAAGAAAATCGCTGCTTACTACGGATGTCTTTTGCTGCGGCCGGGCAAGGTGCTGCAGATGGATAACCCGGAAAACCCGAAGATTTTAGAGGATTTCATCCGTGCAATCGGTGCAGAACCGGTTCTTTATCCGCAGAGAAATGAATGCTGTGGCGGATATATGACCATGGAAGAAAAGAGCGTGGCTGTTTCCAGAAGTAGTGCCGTAATGCAGAGTGCTGCTGAATTTGGTGCAGAAATGGTAATCACAGCCTGTCCGCTTTGCCTGTATAATCTCAAGAAAAACAGTGGTTCTGAGCTGCCTGTTGTTTATTTCACAGAGCTGCTTGCAGAAGCACTGGGTGTAAAGTAAGGAGGGGACAAGATGGCTGATTGGAAAGAACAGGTATTGCGTACCAGCGGTGTCAATCCCCTGAAGTGCATGCGGTGTGGAAAATGTTCTGCCACATGTCCTTCTTATGATGCAATGGAATACCATCCGCATCAGTTCGTTTATATGGTGGAAAAAGGGAATATTGAACCCCTGATGCAGTCTGAATCAATTTATAAATGCCTTTCTTGCTTTGCTTGTCTGGAGCGGTGTCCAAGAAATGTGGAACCAGCAAAACTGGTAGAAGCAGTGCGTCTGGCAGTGATTCGTCAGCAAGGACAGAACCATCTGAAGCCGGAACAGATTCCTGCAATGCTGGATGAAGATCTTCCGCAGCAGGCAATTGTCAGTGCATTCAGAAAATACAGCAAATAAGGAGGCATAGGCAATGCAGAGAATTGGTGTTTTTGTATGCCACTGCGGTACGAATATTGCGTCAACTGTTGACGTAAAAACGGTCGCAGAAACACTGGGAAAAGAACCGGCTGTTGTATTTGCAACCGATTACCCGTACATGTGTTCTGAGGCAGGACAAAACATAATCAAGGAAGCAATTAAAGAACATCATCTGGATGGTGTTGTGGTATGTTCTTGTTCTCCGAGAATGCACGAAGCAACGTTCCGGAAGGCAGTTGCAGCTGCGGGCTTGAACCCGTATATGCTGGAAGTTGCCAACATCAGAGAACAGTGCTCTTGGATTCACAAGAACAAAGAAGAAGGTACTGCAAAGGCAATTGTCCTCGGACGTGCAGCCATTGCAAAAGTACAATTGAATGCACCGCTTGTTGCTGGTGAAAGCAAGGTTGTAAAGCGTGCATTGGTCATCGGCGGCGGTATTGCCGGGATTCAGACGGCTCTGGATATTGCAGAAGCTGGCTATCCGGTTGACATCGTGGAAAAAGAACCGACCATCGGCGGCAAGATGACACAGATCGATAAGACATTCCCGACATTGGACTGCTCTTCTTGTATCTTGACTCCGAAGATGGTAGAATGTGCACAGAACGAAAACATTACCATTTATTCTTACAGCGAAATCGAAGCAGTCACCGGCTTTGTCGGCAACTTCAGCGTGAAAATTCGCCGGAAGAAGCGGTATGTTGATGAAACAAAGTGTACAGGATGTGGAATCTGTACCGAAAAGTGTCCGGTTAAGAATGTGCCGAGTGCATATGATCTGGGCTTGAAGAACCATCGTGCGATTTACATTCCGTTTGCACAGGCAATTCCGAATGTTGCTGTCATTGATGGCGATTACTGTAATAAGATTCAGAAGGGTAAGTGCGGTGTCTGTGCAAAGTTCTGCTCGGCTGGTGCGATCAACTATGAACAGGAAGATCAGATCATAGAAGAACAGTATGGTGCAATCATTGCAGCAACTGGTTATAATCCGATCTCTTTGGATGGTTATGACGAATTTGCATATTCACAGAGCAAGGACGTTGTAACTTCTCTGGAATTTGAACGTATCCTGAAAGCAGATGGCCCGACAGAAGGTCACCTCGAACGGCTTTCCGACCACAAGCAGCCGAAGACTTTGGTATTTGTACAGTGTGTCGGCAGCAGACAGTCTGGCGATGCAACCCATGGCGGCTGCGGTAAGGAATACTGCTCTAAGATTTGCTGTATGTATACGGCAAAGCACGCAATGCTGTGTCGTGAAAAGTATCCGGATACCGACGTTTATGTATTCTATATTGACGTTCGTACACCGGGCAAGAACTATGATGAATTCTATCGGCGTGCAGTGGAACAGTACGGTGTACACTATATCAAGGGTATGGTCGGCAAGGTTTCTCCGCAGGCAGATGGTTCTCTGATGGTTCAGGCTTCGGATCTGCTCTCCAACGAACAGCTGCACATCAAGGCAGATATGGTCGTTCTGGCAGCTGCAATTGAACCGGATAAGACAGCTCGTCCGCTGGCAACCATGCTGACAGCAAGTATGGATACCAACGACTTCTTTACAGAAGCACACGCAAAGCTGCGTCCGGTAGAATCTCCAACCGCTGGTGTATTCCTGTCTGGTGTCTGCCAAGGCCCGAAGGATATTCCGGAAACAGTTTCTCAGGCAAGTGCGGCTGCTGCAAAGGCACTTGGTCTGTTGGCAAAGGACAAGCTCTCTTGCAATCCGTGTGTTGCACACTCCAACGAAATGATGTGTAATGGCTGCTCCAGCTGTGCAAATGTTTGCCCGTATGGTGCAATTACATATTCGGATAAGGACTTCAGCAGAAGAAAAGATGGTTCTATGATTCGCCGTGTCGCATCTGTCAATGAGGCAGTTTGTCAGGGCTGCGGTGCATGTACTGTTGCATGTCCGTCCGGTGCAATGGATTTGAAGGGCTTCTCGACCAGTCAAATTATGGCGGAGGTAGACGCAATATGCAAGTAAATAATGAATTCAAGCCGAAAATCGTTGCTTTTTGCTGCAACTGGTGTTCTTATGCCGGTGCAGATTTGGCAGGTACGAACCGTGCGAATTATCCGGCAGATGTAAAGATCATTCGAGTACCATGTTCCTGCCGTGTCAATCCGATTTTCATTCTGCGGGCATTTCAGCGTGGTGCAGATGGTGTCATCCTCTGCGGATGCCATCCGGGTGACTGCCACTATACCACGGGGAACTACTACGCACGTCGGAGAATGACCATGCTCTTTTCGATGTTGAATTACCTCGGAATTGAAAAAGAGAGAACCAGAGTAGAATGGGTTTCCGCTGCAGAAGGTGCAAAGTTTGCAGAAACCATGAATGAGTTCACTGAAACCATTCTCAAGCTGGGCGAAAATAAGAGATTGGAGGATCTGAGATGCAAGAAGGAATGGTAAAAAGAGCCTCCGAATTGCTTGCAGACGGTACCGTTGTTCGGGTACTGGGCTGGAAAAACGGGGAATTTGCCTATGACCCAACTCCGGCTGTTTTTGAATCAGCAGAAGCATTGAGCAATTTTGTATACAATGATTTTTGTGCAAGCAATCTTTCCAAGTATTTGGTTGCTCTCTCCAAGAAAGACGGCAAAACACTGGTATTCCTGAAGCCATGTGATTCCTACAGCTTTAATCAGCTGTTGACCGAACACCGGATTGATCGGGAAAAGGTTTATATCATCGGTATTCCATGTGATGGCAAGGTCGATGAAAGCAAGCTGCGTGCAAAGGGTGCAGAAGGGGTAACTGGTATCACCACAGACGGCGATCAGATTACGGTTTCCACATTCTATGGCGATTTGCAGTTTCAGAAAGCAGATGTCATTGCAGAACGCTGCGTGACCTGCAAGAGCAAGAAAGTCGTTGCCTATGATGAAATGATGGGCGAAAACGGGGAAGTAAATCCGGATTGCGGTAGATTTGACCAGGTTGCAGAACTGGAAGCAATGACACCGGATGAACGGTTTGCATTCTGGAGAAACGAACTTTCCAAGTGTATCCGCTGCAATGCCTGTCGGAATGTTTGCCCGGCATGTACTTGTGAACAGTGCGTTTTCGATAATCCGAAGTCTGGTATTTCCCAAAAAGCCGCTGCGGATTCCTTTGAAGAAAATATGTTCCATATCATCCGTGCATTCCATGTAGCCGGCAGATGTACAGACTGTGGAGAGTGCTCCAGAGTATGTCCGCAGCACATTCCGCTGCATTTGCTGAACCGGAAGTTTATCAAGGAAATGAACGAATGCTACGGCGAATATCAGGCTGGTGAAGAAGCTGGAAGCCGTGCACCGCTCGTAAACTTTACAAAGGAAGACTGTGAACCGAGCATTGTTTATACAAAGGAGGCGAGCAAGTAATGAAAAAAATTTCTCTGAGCAAACTGGATGAATTTTTTGCCGCTGTTGCTGCTTCTAAGAATCTGTATTTGCCGGTTGACGGTGCAAAGGGTGCAGAATTCAAACTTTGGACAGAAGGCACTGCAATGAGCAAGGCATACAACACCTTGCGGAGTGCAAAAGATTTCTTCTTTCCACAGGTAGAAACACTGGCTGCATTTAAGGTGTCCGGAAAGAACATCGAAGTAGAAGACATCCGGAAAGAAACTGAAGATTTCGTAATTTTCGGCGTTCGTGCTTGTGATGCAAAGAGCTTTGAAATTCTGGATACCGTTTATTTGGCAGACCCAGTTGACAGCTACTATGCATCCAGACGGGAACACGGTGTTGTTGTAACCCTGTCCTGTAAGAAGCCGACAGAAACTTGTTTCTGCAAGGCATTCGGCATTGATGCAACCAATCCAGGCGGTGACGTTGCTTGCTGGATGACAGACGATGAACTGCTGTTGCAGGCAAATACCGAAAAGGGTGAAGCACTGCTCGCTTCTCTGAGTCTGTTGGAAGATGTTGCTGACGATGCAGCAGATTCTGAAAAGGAAAAGCTGCAAACCATTCTGGATAAGCTGCCGCTTGGCAACCTTTCCACAGAATCGTTCGGCGGCGATAAGCTGATGGCATTGTTCAATTCTGATAAGTGGGAATCTCTGTCAGAATCCTGTCTGGCGTGCGGTACTTGTACGTTTGTATGCCCGACTTGCCAGTGCTATGATATCCGGGACTATGATACCGGTCATGGTGTACAGCGTTTCCGTTGTTGGGATAGCTGTATGTATTCGGACTTTACCCTGTGTGCACATGGTAACACCCGTAATACACAGATGCAGCGGTTCCGTCAGCGGTTTATGCATAAGCTGGTATATTATCCGGCAAATAATAACGGTGTATTTGGTTGTGTCGGCTGCGGCAGATGCCTGAGAAGCTGTCCGATTTCTATGAACATCGTGAAAGTTATGAAAGCACTGGAGGGATAAAAAGGATGAGACCAGAAACTTTAATTCCGAAAATCGGTGTGGTAACAGATATTCGTGTGGATACCCCAGATGTCAAGACTTTCCGTGTCGTTGGTTTGGACGGTAAAAAGGTGTTTGAACACATTCCGGGGCAGTGTGCAATGCTGTCTGTACCGGGTGTCGGAGAAGGGATGTTCTCCATTACGTCTTCGCCGACCAATGAAGAATTTATGGAATTCAGCATCAAGAAGTGCGGCTGCCTGACCAGCTGGCTGCACATGATGGATGTTGGACAGCAGATTACCATCCGTGGACCGTACGGAAACGGCTTCCCGGTGGAATCCGCTCTGAAGGGAAAAGACCTGCTGTTTATCGCCGGTGGTATCGGCTTAGCTCCGTTGCGTTCTGTTATCAACTATGTACGGGACAAGAAGGACAATTATGGCAGCGTGCACATCATCTATGGTTCTCGTTCAGCAGATGACCTGGTAGACTATCAGGAAATTCTGAACGAATGGCAGACCGATGAAAATGTAAGAGTAGATTTGACCATTGACCGTCCGCAGGAAGGCTGGGATGGCCATGTTGGATTTATTCCGAGCTTTGTAGAAGAACTGAAGCCGGATCTGAGCCGGACAGTCTTGATCTGCGGACCTCCGATCATGATCAAGTTTACACTGGATGGCTTGAAGAAGATGGGATTCCAGGAATCTCAGGTTTACACTACAATGGAATTGCGGATGAAGTGTGCAATCGGAAAATGCGGTCGTTGCAACATCGGAAATAAGTATGTCTGCAAAGATGGTCCAGTTTTCCGTTTTGACGAATTGTCTACATTGCCGAACGAATATTAATGGAAAAGGAGAATTCACATGGAACAAATGGTTAATGTTTTCATTATGGGCAAACAGTACAAGGTTCCAGCAAGCCTGACCATCATGAAAGCGTTTGAATATGCCGGTTATAAACTGATCAGAGGCTGCGGATGCCGGAACGGCTTCTGCGGTGCTTGTGCAACCGTTTATAGAATCAAGGGCGACAGAGAACTGAAGGTATGTCTTGCATGTTCCACACAGGTGGAAGAAGGCATGTATCTGACACAGCTGCCGTTCTACCCGCTGATCAAGGAACTGTACAATATCGAAGAAGTAAAGCCGACCGAACAGCTCATGATGCAGCTGTATCCGGAAATTTATTCTTGTATCGGATGTAATTCCTGTACCAATAGCTGTACACAGGGATTGAACGTTATGCAGTATATTGCATATGCACAGCGTGGCGAATATGCAAAGTGTGCAGAAGAATCGTTCGACTGCGTAATGTGCGGATGCTGTTCTTCCCGTTGCCCAGCTGGTATTTCTCATCCACAGGTTGCAATGCTGGCAAGACGGTTGAATGGTAAGTACATTGAACCGGAATGCAAGCACTTGAAGGAACGGGTTGAAGAAATTGCAGAAGGCAAGTGCGAAGAAGCCATTCGTGCAAATATGGCACTGTCTGATGCAGAAATCCGTGAAATGTACAATAATCGTGAGATTGAGAAGTAAGGAGGTGCGGCGTCATGTATACAGAAGAAATGCTGGAATCCATTAAGCTGGTAGAAGCTGCAAGAGAAGCCAATGCGGCAATGGAACCGAGAAGAATGTCCGCAGAAGAAAAGGATCAGGTTCTGAAGGAAAACCACCCGGACTATCGTGCAGATCAGTTCGACACACTGAGTGTTGGCCCGAACAAGGGTGAAAAAGCACCGAAGGAACTGGTTAAGCTGTTGCAGTCCGATAGCCGGTTAAAGGATCATCTCCCGGATCTTTCCTGCCCGGATTATGAAACCGATGTTCTGATTATCGGCGGCGGCGGTGCTGGTGCATCTGCTGCAATCGAAGCAGACGAAGCAGGTCAGAGAGTTATGATGGTAACCAAGCTGAGAATTGGTGATGCAAACACCATGATGGCAGAAGGTGGCATTCAGGCTGCTGACAAGCCGAATGATTCTCCGGCACAGCACTTTTTGGATGCTTACGGCGGCGGTCACTTCGCAGCAGACAAGGAACTCGTTTACAAGCTCGTAACTGAAGCTCCGGACTGCATCCAGTGGTTGAACAAGCTGGGCGTAGAATTTGATAAGGACAAGGACGGCAACATGATCACCACACATGGTGGCGGTACTTCCAGAAAGAGAATGCATGCTGCAAAGGACTATTCCGGTGCAGAAATCATGCGGACGCTGAGAGATGAAGTTCTGAACCGTCAGATTCCGGTTATTGACTTCACTTCTGCAATTGAACTGATTCTGGATGACAAGGGTCATTGTGCAGGTGCAGTTCTACTGAACATGGAAACCAATGAAATCCTGATTGCAAAGGCAAAGGTTGTTATCATTGCAACTGGCGGTGCAGGCAGAATGCACTATCAGGGCTTCCCGACTTCTAACCACTACGGTGCAACTGCTGACGGTCTGGTACTGGCATATCGTGTTGGTGCTCCGCTGCGGGAACAGTACACCTTGCAGTATCACCCGACAGGTGCTGCTTTCCCAGAACAGATTTTCGGTGCACTGGTAACCGAAAAGGTACGTTCTCTGGGTGCAAAGCTGGTAAACGTAAAGGGCGAAGTTTTCATGAACCCACTGGAAACCCGTGACGTAACCGCTGCAACCGTTATTCGGGAATGCCGTCGTGGCAACCAGGTAAATACACCGGGTGGTCAGGGCGTTTGGCTGGATACTCCGATGATCGACCTGAAGAATGGCGAAGGCACGATTGAAAAGAGAATTCCGGCAATGCTGCGGATGTTCGGCAAGTATGGCATTGATATTCGGAAGCAGCCAATTCTGATTTACCCGACATTGCACTATCAGAACGGTGGTGTTAAGGTTGGTACAGACAGCCAGACCTGCGTAGAAAACCTGTTTGTTGCAGGCGAAGCAGCTGGTGGCGTACACGGCGAAAACAGACTGATGGGCAACTCTTTGCTGGATGTAATCGTATTCGGTAGAAATGCTGGTAAGTATGCAGCTGCAAAGGCAAAGGATGTTGTTGTTGGCAATCTGACTTTGGATCATGTTGCAAAGTTTGAAAAGGAATTGGAAGATGCAGGTATCACACCAGATACTGTTTCTCCGATGCTGTTGCCGGATTATACCAGAAAAGTAAATGACTAAGTGCTTTTTTCTTGCAAAAGCGACAATTTTATGATACAAAGAGAGGGCAAGGTACGCACATCCAGCGTCCTTGCCTTCTTATTTTTAAAATTAGAAATCAAATTGGAGGATTGATAAAAATGGACAGTTTGAACAATATCATCAAAAGCATTGATGATTTCGTTTGGGGCATTCCGCTGATTGTTCTGATTATGGCGTGTGGCATCTGGCTGACAATTCGATGCTGTGGGCTACAATTTCGGCATCTTGGAAAAGCTCTGAAATTTATGGTCAAAAATGAAGAGGGCGGCGATGGAGAAGTTTCCAGTTTTGCTGCACTCTGTACTGCATTATCTGCCACCATTGGTACAGGAAACATTGTCGGCGTTGCAACTGCACTTGCAGCTGGCGGGCCTGGTGCGTTGTTCTGGATGATTGTTGCTGCTCTGTTTGGAATGGCAACAAAGTATGCAGAAGGCTTCTTAGCCATCAAGTACCGTACCATTGATGCAGAGGGACATTATCATGGCGGCCCATATTATTATATTGAACATGGTATGGGTGCAAAGTGGAAATGGCTTGCAAAACTGTTTGCGATTTTTGGAATGCTGGCTGGCTTGCTTGGAATTGGTACAATTACACAGATTAATGGTATTACTTCCGCTGCAAATAATTTTTTTGATGCAGACAGTTCGCATATTGCCTTTACCATGTTTGGACATGACTACACTTGGACAACTGTTATTTGCGGCTTGCTGATCACAATTTTTGTTGCATTGGTTGTCATTGGCGGGTTGAAGCGTGTTTCAATGGTTTCTCAGGTCGTTGTTCCGTTTATGGCAATTTTGTATGTACTGTGCGTGTTGGTCATCATTGTCACCAACATTACAAAGCTTCCGAGTGCAATTGTTGAAATTGTAGAAGGTGCATTTGGAATCCGTGCAGCTGCCGGTGGTGCACTGGGTGCGATGATGGTAGCGATGCAAAAGGGTGTTGCCAGAGGTATTTTCTCCAACGAAGCTGGCCTTGGTTCTGCACCAATTGCAGCAGCTGCTGCACAGACAAAAGAACCAGTTCGGCAAGGTTTGGTTACTATGACAGGCACTTTTATTGATACCATTGTCATTTGTACGATGACGGGGCTTTCTATTGTGATTTCTGGCGAATGGTCGAATCCAGACTTGCAGGGTGTCCAGATTACGACCGCTGCATTCCAGAGTGGCTTGCCGATTGGCGGAAAATTCCCGGCATTCATTCTGATGATTTGCTTGATCTTCTTTGCCTTTACCACCATTTTAGGATGGAGCTACTATTCGGAGCGTTGCCTTTCTTATTTGATTGGCTCTCGGAAATCGACAACGGTTTTATATCGTTGGCTGTATATTCTTGCTGTTTTCATTGGCCCGTATTTGACTGTAGAAGCAGTATGGAATATGGCAGATATTTTCAATGGTTTGATGGCACTTCCGAATATCATTGCACTGTTGGCACTTTCCGGTGTGATTGCAAGAGATACCAAAGCGTATTTCAAGAAAAGTGCATTGCAAAAGTAAAAAATCGTTGTTTTATAAAATTGTCGCAAGCAACAAAAAGCAGACACTGTAATGATGCAGTGTCTGCTTTTGATTCCAATGAAAAGGAGAAACCTAAAATGCAAAATCAAATTTGCTGTGAAACTTGTGCCTATTATACCTATGATGAAGAATGGGATTGTTACGTTTGTGAGCAGAATTTAGATGAAGATGAATATGTTCGGTTGGTGGAAGGACATTACCGCAACTGCCCTTATTATCGGGACGGAGATTGTTATAAGATTGCCCGAAAGCAATGAGTTATCCTGTAATTTGCAGCAGTTCCGCTGTGCCTGTCAATCTTTCCATAGCACAATGAGCCGGAAGAAAGATACAATCGCCCTTTTGAAACGAAAGGGCGTTTTCTTTTGTCTGCATCGTTCCAGAACCAGAAATGCAGAGTAAAACTTGAAAGGTATCCGAATCAGGCTGGTAGTCTGTCCAATCGCAAGCGGTCTGTATCGTCAGTAGTGTCGTGCAGAAATACGGACACTTGCACAAGCATTGCACTTGGTAGCCATCTTTCTGCTGCATCGGCTGTTTTGTCTGTGGCGGTTGATTTGCAGAAAATTGAATCACGGCTTTTGCTTTTTCAATGTGTAGCGGTCGTTTTTTTCCAGTTGCATCCGTGCGGTTGTAATCATAGAGTCGATAGGTGAGGTTGGAGCTCTGCTGAATTTCTGCCAATACAATGCCTGCTCCAATGGCGTGCACCGTTCCGGCAGGTATCAGGAAGACATCTCCCTTTTTCACAGGGATTTTCTGAAGATAAGACAGAATCGTATTCTCTTTTAAGCAGGTGTCCAGCTTTTCGGGCTGCATGGGTTTGGAAAAGCCATAAATCAAAGAAGCTCCCGGTTCTGCCTCTAAGATGTACCACATTTCTGTTTTTCCGTTTGGTTCGTGTTCGTATTGTTGTGCATAAGCATCATCTGGATGCACTTGTACGGATAAGTCTTTTGCTGCATCAATCAGCTTGACCAAAACGGGAAGGTCGCCAGTTGTGGAAGTTTTCGCACCTAAAAATTCTGGATGCTGCTGCAACACTTCTGATAAAGATTTCCCCTTGTCAATGCCAGAAGCAACGATACTGCATCCGTCTGGATGGGTAGAGCATTCCCATGTTTCCGCCAGTGGGTGTAAAGGGAGTTGTTTGCCGAAAAGTGTATGCAGCCGATCTCCGCCCCATAGATAGTCTTTTCCGGCTGGATGTAATAAAAACGGTTCTGGTTTTGTCATATCAATTCCTCCATTTCAATCCTGAATGAGAAAATCTGCGGTTTGTTCTGGATGATGCTTTGCAAGATAATGCCGTTCTGCCGGAAAATAACGGTTCTCATATTTTTCAATGATTTGCTGTGCTGTTCCAATGTAGGTATCTCTCTGTAAGACATGATTCAGCCGGACAGATTCTGGAACAGAAAGATAAATAATCTTGTCAAACTGATTTTTTAACGGTGTACGCTGCAAGAAAACACCTTCTGCAATGAGAACGCCATGAACAGGCAACACAACAGTCTGTGTATAATAGGTATCCGTTTCCTTATCATAAAGCGGAATGGATTGCGGTGTTTCTATGCCATTGTGGAAGGGAAGTAGAACCGTTTTGATAAAATCATCATACCGCCATTGCCGATAATAGTAGTTTTCCCACTCTGAAAATCGGGTATCATATCGAACCGAACGAGGGTGAATGAAATCATCCAGATGAAATATAGAAACAGGAATATGCTGCTTTTGAAATGCTTGTGCAAGCTGTTCTGAAAAGGTGCTTTTTCCAGAACCGCCCATTCCATCAATTCCAATGCAGAGCGGCATAGAATTGCATTGAGAAAGAATGAAATTGCAGTTATAAAAAGGATGGTTTTCCGACATTTTAAACCCTACGCTTTCTTTTTGAATGTGCTATCATTATAGCACGCTCTCTGTAAAAAGTCAATGTAGCAAGATTGACAGTAAAACTGAAATCTGCTATAATGGAATTAAACATTTTTTATGAGGTGACTGCTATGAAACGAAAAAAAATACCGATTCTTCTGTTGACAGCTGTATGCTGTCTGGCAATGCTGCCAACCGCAGCCGTTGCAACAACCGCAGCAGAACCGGCAACGCAAACAGAAACAACGCTTTCGGATACAGAACTGGTTGATTCCGGGATTTCCTATGTGGAAACAGTGGAAACAATTGCAAATCCAGGAGCAGGCTATACGACAACGGATTGGTATACTTGTGCACCGGGCAACACGCCAATTCACGATAAAAACGGCAGTGTGGTATTGATGTTTATTGACATCGGAAAATTTTCATCTGGTGTGAATGGAACAACCAATGAAGATGGAACTTATGTAGAAGGAACAGATTATGATTTAGATGAACAGTTCTTTCAAAATGTGCGTGCCAGCTTTGAGAACTGCCGGAAAAATGGTTCAACGATTGCAGTTCGATTCCGGTATGATGCAAACGGAAAAGACAATCCAGAACCGGCAACTTTCGACCAAGTTTTGCGGCATATTCAGCAAATCAAAGAAAATGGACTGCTTGAGGATTATAAGGACATTCTGATGTTTGTAGAAACGGGCTTCGTTGGAAAATGGGGCGAACAGCATGGTGGAAAGTATACATCATTGGATTATAAGGTGCAGTTGGTCAATGCAATGTTGGACTGCGTGCCGAAAGAAGTTCCAATTACCGTTCGGACACCTAATATTTTTGAAAAGTGGGCAGGCATTACAACTGAAGAGATGGCAACCTATGTTGCAGAACCCGGCAGTGATGCTGCAAGAATCGGCTTGTATAATGATGGTTATATGGGCTCAGATTCCGACCTTGGAACGTATTCCAATCGTGCTGCACAGACAGCATGGATGGAAAAGCAGATGGAACACACCTATTACGGCGGTGAATTTTCCGGGAATTTGGATTGGGCAAAAAAATATGATACCTATCTGCCAGAGAATGCAATTCCGGAGATGTACCGTACCCATTTGAGCTACATCAATGCAAACATCTATCAGCTCTATAAAGATTATACCTTTGGAGCAGAATATGATGTGGAAAATGGTGACCATTCCGCCTATTATGGACAGACTGTTTTCCAGTTTATACGGGATCATCTCGGCTATCGGTTTGTAATTCGGGATTCCAAACTATCGAAACAGGTCACGGCTGGAGATACACTGCAATGCCAACTTTCCATTGAAAATACCGGCTTTGCAAATCCGATTCGGAAGATGAAAGCAGAAGTGTTACTGGAGAAAGACGGGAATTATATTCAAACAACCGTTGATATAGACCCGACTACTTGGCATTCCTGTACGACAACAGACATTCCGTTGACCATTCAGCTGCCAGGTGATTTGGAAGCAGGAAACTGGAATGTTTACCTGCGGCTTTCTATTGGCAATCAGGATATTCCAGACAGCACGTTGCGGACGGTTCGATTTGCCAATGCAGATGTTTGGGATGGTATGCTGGGTGCGAATCGAATTGGAACGGTTGCTGTAACAGCAGCAACGGATGCAGAACAGCTGACACAGCATGATTTTTATCAGGTTACAGAAACACCGACGATTTCAGATGGTTCTCGTTATACCAGAAAAGAAGTCGTTTCCACGGATGGCAAGCGTTCTGGAGAAACAGAGTGGCGAACAGATGCCCTGTATCATACTGAGGACAACTCGAACTTGTATCTTACAAATGACGACCAATATTTATATGTCATGGCAGAAATGCCGATGGAAGAAGTCGTTTCCCCAGTCTATAACCTGCAAGTGATCCATGCCGATCCGGAAAACCCGACAGAAAACAAAAAATATTGGATGTACCACATGAGAAATGGATATGTATATTTCAATCAGGGCTCTTATGCAGGAACTATTTGCAAGTATGATGGAAATTGCGTAGAATGGAAGATTCCGTTTTCTGTTTTGCAGCTTGAACCAGGCACAGAATTGACCAGTGTACGGGTTATGATTCAAGATAGTTCTGTTGATGGCTGGAAAGTAACATCTGACCAGTATGCAGACCGTTCGTATGTCGTAACGGATACGTTCCCGACTTACAATGCTCCTCGTTCGATGGTGCTGAAAGAAGATGAATCCATTTCGCTTTCCACAGTCACCACCTTGACGGGTGCAACCTATCAGTGGTATCATGATGATGTTGCCATTCCAGATGCAACTGCATCCAGTTATATGATTTCTGATGCAACAACGGATACCATCGGTTCTTATACTGTCGAAATCACCGCCCCGTCTGGAACGAAAAAAACGTTGTCCATCTGCAATGTTACCGATGTTTTGTCATCCGTAAGAATGGGGGATGTCAACGGCGATGCATCTGTAGATTTATTGGATGTCGTTTCGCTGCAAAAATATCTGATTCGGAAAACAGATGGTTTTGAAATCAATATACAGCAAGCGGATTGCCAGCCGGATGAAACATTAGATGTTTTGGATTTGGTGGTATTGAAACGGATGTTGTTTCCGCCATCTGAACCAGAAACAGAACAAGGCTTGTAATTTTTCTGTGTTGTTGAATGATTTTTGTAAAAAGTGGATAAAGAAAGTGTGTCACATTGCATTCATAAAGAATTTATCACCAGAAAAATGGCTATTTCTATTGACAAAACGCAAAATCATAGGTATACTTAAAAGAGAAGCATTCGATTTGTGTTTGATAACGGAATTTTGAAGGTACAAGGAGCGTGACAAAATATGAATATTTGGCATGATATCAACCCCAAGCAGATTACCACAGAAGAATTTATTGCGGTCATTGAAATCCCGAAAAACAGCAAGGTGAAGTACGAACTGAACAAGGAAACCGGTGTTCTCGAAATGGATCGGATTCTATACACGTCCACACACTATCCGGCAAACTATGGATTTATTCCAAGAACCTATGCCGATGACGGCGACCCGTTGGATGTTCTCGTACTCTGTTCGCAGAATATCTATCCCATGACGTTGGTACGCTGTTATCCAATTGGTGTCATTCGCATGATTGACAACGGTCGACATGATGACAAAATCATTGCCATTCCATGCAGCGACCCGACTTATAATACCTATGTGGATATTGACGAGCTGCCCAGCCACATCTTTGAAGAAATGGTACATTTCTTTAAGGTATACAAGGAACTGGAACACAAGTCTACTGCAGTCGATGAAATTCAAAATGCAAAGGCTGCAAAGGAAATTATCGCAAAGGATATTGACAATTATATTGAAACATTCTGCAAGTAATTGCAGGTGAAAATATGCCATGCAGAAAAGCAAAAAGGAGTAAAAAAATGGTAACAGCATCATCATCAGCATCGGACATTCTGTTCAATCACGAAACCAATGTTGCACCGTTGGGCTTGATCGCTATGCGGGGAACAGAGGAACTCGGAAAGAAAATTGATTCTTATCTGGTTGAATGGGCAAGAAAAGGCGGCTATGACGTAGACACATTTTTGATTGCCTGCGAATGCCCACGGTTTTCTTCCGGAGATGGAAAGGGCTTGATCAAGTCCACCATTCGAGGCAGAGATTTGTTTATTTTGATTGACGTTGGCAACTATAGCTGTGAATACCAGATGTTTGACAGAATGAATGTGATGTCCCCGGATGATCATTATCAGGATTTAAAGCGAATCATTCAGGCTGCCAGCGGTAAGGCACACCGTGTCAATGTCATCATGCCGATTCTCTACGGTGGCAGACAGCACCGGAGAAACTACAGAGAATCTTTAGACTGTGCTTGTGCATTGCAGGAACTGGAACAGATGGGTGTTTCCAACATCATTACATTTGATGCACATGACCCGAGAGTTTGCAATGCCATTCCGCTGATGGGCTTCGACAATGTCGTACCGTCTTATCAGGTATTGAAGGCAATGTTCCACGACATTCCGCACCTGCGGACAACACCGGATGAATTCATGGTAATCAGCCCGGACGAAGGTGCACTGAACCGGAATATGTATTATGCTTCCATGCTGGGTGTTCCGATGGGAATGTTCTATAAGCGTCGGGATTATTCCATCATTGTCAATGGTAGAAACCCGATTGTTGCACATGAATATCTGGGCAACTCTGTAGAAGGCAAGGATGTCTTTATTGCCGATGACATTATTTCCTCTGGCGAATCCATGTTGGATATCGCTTATGCACTGAAGAAGCGGAACGCTCGCCGGGTATTCTGCTATGCAACTTATGGTCTGTTTGTAAATGGCTTGCAGAAGTTTGACGATGCGTATGCAAACGGATACATTGACGCTGTATTCGGCACAAACCTGACCTATCGGACAAAGGAACTGCTCTCCAGAGAATGGTTCCACGAAGTAGACTGCTCGAAGTATATTTCCTTCTTTATTGCCGCATTGAACCATGATGCTTCGATTGGAAACGTCATCGATTCCAACCAGAAGATCAAGGCACTGCTGGCTCGGCGAAATCAGGAAGAAGCAGAATAATTTTGCGATAACAATCTCTTTATCTCTTAACCGGATTGCAAAACTTGCAGTCCGGTTCTTTTTTTTTGCCTGTCCGCATAGGATACAGCAAAGGACAAACACAAAGGAGGTTGAACAGATGCGACAGGCAATTCTTTCTTGTTTTCCGCCAGAGTTGCGGCAGATTTTTCAGCGAATCCCTGTTTCAGAATGGGAACGAATGCAAGAAATCCGGCTGCGAGTTGGAAGACCGATTGCAATCCATCGTGGACAAGCGGAACGATTTCTGCATGTAGATGGAACTTGTAATGACCGTTGGACAGACGCTGTTTTTTTGAAGCGAGAACAGTTAGATGCAATCTTTCACGCAGCTTGTGAATATTCGGTCTATCGGTATCAACGAGAAATCGCAGAGGGCTATGTGACCATTCAAGGGGGAAATCGCATTGGTATTTGCGGAACGGCTGTTTTCCGAGATGGGCAGTATGTCCAGATGCGAAACATCAGTGGATTGAATATTCGCCTTGCACGACAAGTGAAAGACTGTGCCAAGGAGCTGGCAGCAAAGCTCTGTTCGCAGCGATTGACCAGCATTTTGCTGGCTGGAACGGTTGGCTCTGGGAAAACAACTATGTTGCGGGATTTGTGCCGGATTCTAGGACAGACTTACCGCCTCTGTATCATTGACAGCCGTGGAGAACTGGCAGCCGTTCAGAACAGCGTACCACAATATGAAATCGGGCTGCATACAGATGTCTACGATGGTTTTCCACGAGCAGAGGGTGCGGTGATGGCGTTGCGTGTCATGGCACCAGATGGACTTGTCTGCGATGAAATCAGTACAGCAGAAGATGCTGCTGCTCTGATGCAGGTATATGGCTGTGGCGTTCAGATTCTTGCGACGGCACACGCTGCCAATGAACAAGACTTATACCGCCGAACCGCATTGCGGACACTGTTAGAGGCAGGCGTATTTGAATATCTGGTTTTATTGCGGCAGGGCAGCGTTCAGAAAATACAGCGGGTGGCAGCATGTTAAAGGGGATTGGGTTGCTTTGTCTGGTGCTTTGCGGTGGTATTTGCGGTTTTCTTGCAGCGAATCGTGTTCGCCAAAAGCAAGAACAGCTGGTTCACCTTGCAGCGTTTCTACACGAATTAGAAATTCGGATGTGGTGTCACGGGGGCACATTACAGGAATTATTTCAGCAGCTATCAGAACAAGAAACGTATCAGACTTTTTCTTTTTTATCCAATACACTCATTGCAATGCAGCAAGTTTCTTTTACAGAGGCATGGAAAACCAGTGTACAAGCGGATAAGGAACTTTCTCCAGATAGTCGGCAGATGCTCTGTGAACTGGGGGAAGAATTGGGTATCAGCGATTTATATACACAAAAGGAAATTTTAGAGCGATACCGCAGCCGTATGCAACAGATGGAAGCCGAACAACGAGAAACCAGCCGAAAGAAAATCCGATTGTATCAGAGTATGGGACTGCTGGCAGGAATGGCAGTGGCAATTCTGCTCTGTTGAGAAAAAAGAGGAAGCAAAGATGGACATAGACCTGATTTTTAAAATTGCTGGAACGGGCATCATTGTTGCAGTCTTAAATCTGGTATTGAAACGTGCGGAACGGGAAGAGCAAGCAATGATGACGACCTTGGCTGGTTTGATTGTGGTATTGGTCATCATTGTACAGGAAATTGGTGGACTGTTTGAAACAGTCAAGTCGGTGTTTGGCTTATGATTGCCGAAACTGGAATGACAGCTGCCGTTTGCATCATTGGGGCGGTGCTAGCTTGTCTGTTGAAACAATACTGTAAAGAGCAGGCGTTGTTTTGTTCGATTGGTGTTTGTGTTTTGGTGCTGCTTTCGATTTGTGCTTATCTTTCTCCCATTGCAGAGCAAATTCAAGCATTGTTTTTAAAAACAGAACTGGACGTGCAGTATTTGGAACTGCTCTGGAAATCCATTGGCATCTGTTATTTGACCAGCATTGCAGCTGACCTTTGCCGAGATACCGGAGAAACAGCAATGGCATCGGTGGCAGAATTGTGGGGAAGAGTTACACTATTGATTTTGTTTTTGCCGATGGCAAAATCTTTGCTGGAATTGATGACGGGAGTACTGCAATGAGCAAAAAAACATCTATGATGGTAATTGTTATTCTATTTGCAATTAGTTTGCTTTGCAGGTGGCTGTTCGTTCCCGTACAAGCAATAGAACTGTTTGAAAGTGGAACGGTTGATTGGGTAGAGCAATTAGACCCTGATTTACAGGAACAGTTAGAATCCTATGGAATTTCCATGGAACATCCAGAAGAACTGCAACAATTTTCTGTAGGAAGTATTTTTAAAACTGTGCTGGATGGCATTCAAAAGGAAATTACTGCTCCAATACGATTATTATTGTTATTTTTAGCAGTGATTCTCTGTTCTGCGTTGCTGCATGCGGTACAGAATGGAAAAAATGCAGGTATTTGCGAGATGATGGGGGTCATGGGGGCAGTATCTGCCTGTTCCAAAGAGCTTTGCGATTGTTTTTCACAGGGAAAAGCGATTTTATCTCAGTGCACCGACTTTATGACACTATTCACGCCGGTATTTTCTATGTTCATGACGGCAACCGGACAATTTGGCAGTGCTGCAATCTATCAAACCAGTTCGCTATTTTTAACCAACAGCATTTTACAAATCCTAGACCATATTCTCTTGCCATTTTTGAGCATGAGTTTTGCCATTGCCATTGCAAACGCAGTCTATGCAGAACACACATTGGACGGATTGCTGCAATTCAACAAAACCATTGTCACATGGAGTCTGGGCTTTTTGATGTCTGTTTTTATTGGGGTGATTTCGATCCAAAGCATTGTCAGCAGTGCAGCAGATGGCTTGACAACCAAAACTACAAAGTATGTCGTTTCCAACTTTGTTCCAATTGTTGGCGGTGCGGTTTCTGATGCATATGCAACGGTGTTGGGCAGCTTACAGGTATTAAAAAGTACAACGGGTGCGATTGGGATTGTGGTTTTATTATTGATTTTCTTGCCGATTTTACTGCGGGTGGTATTATATCGGTTGGTATTGAAACTTGCCGTGGCATGTGCAGATTTGTTTTCTGTTTCGCAAGTTTCACGATTCTTAAAGGGGGCGGAGCAGGTGCTTTCCATGTTATTTGCGATTTTAATCTGTTTTGCGGTATTATTTTTGGTGACAGTGGCGTTATTGCTGCTGATTAGCCGACCGAATTTATAATGGAACGCCTACAAGCGGCAGTATTGGCTGCCTGTGTGATGAGTATGGTAACGGGGATGTTACAGCTCTTACGACCGAACAAAAAATTTGACCGGCAATTGCGACTGCTGACAGCTGGAATAATGTTGTTCAGCGTTTTGATTCCGTTGATGCAGGGGATTTCAGAGATTCAACCAGACTGGAATTTTTTAGAACCGCAGTCTGTGGAAGAAGAATCCAGCATTACAGAACAGGTGCAGGAACAACTGACAACACAGATTGAACAGAATCTAGAACAGAATTTGCAAACGGAGTTAGAAACACATGGAATTGTAGTAACAGATTTGACCGTATGTGCACATATTTCAGAAGAGCAACGCATAGGTATTAGTAGTGTGCATGTGGTCTGTGATGCACCAGGTGCTGCGAAACAGTTGCTGCAAGCCGATTTGGGAGAGGAAGTGCATTTGATTGTGGAAGCAGTTACAAGCACGGCTGAAGAGTGAAAAGGCCGTACAAGGCGTGGTTGTATTGGGGTTGTTGGGGATGCTCTGTATTCTTGCTTCCTCGTGTTTCTCCAAGCCGAAAGAAACAGACACGCAGCAAACCAATCATTCCTCCGAGGATTCTGTTTTGGCTGCCTCTGCCTATTGTACAGAGCTGGAAGAGCAGTTAGAACAGACCCTTTCCACCATTCAGGGCGTTGGAACTTGCGATGTGATGATTACCCTTCGCAGTACATCTATTTATCAGTATGCGAAAGATGAAAGCCGTTCGGACTCTTCCGACCGAGTAGAACAGAAACAAGATTATGTTTTGATTGGGAATGGAACATCGGAACACGCTCTGATGCAGTCCATTCAATATCCGGAGATTCAAGGCGTGGTAATTGTCTGCGATGGGGGAGAGAATGCTGTTGTAAAAGAACAAGTTTATCAGGTGGCAGCAGCTACCTTGCAAATTAAAAATAATCAGATTTATGTTGCAAAACGGCGATAGCCGCAATTCAAGAAAAGGAAGGTATTTGAGATGAAAAAACCAACATTGATTATCGGAAAAAAGCAGGTGATTCTTTCTTGTCTGACGTTGATGCTAGCCGTTGCCGTATATGTCAATTACAGCATGTCCAAAGATGACCGCAATTTGACCACTGCGGAAAGCGGTGTGCATACTTATGGAGAAACAGAATTTGTCAACGCCAAAGCAGCAAAAGCAACAGAGGTGGCAACAGACGCTGCACAGGAAGAAACAACGACTGTACAAGAAGAAAATGCCCCTGCATCGTTTCAACCCGATACAGAGGCAGGAGCAGCCGCTATGGAGCAGCTCAATGCAGATGATTATTTTGCACAGGCTCGATTAGAACGGACATCCAGCCGAGATGAAGCGGTTGCAACGCTGCAATCCATTATGGGCGGCGGTGACCGCACAGAAGATGAACTGGTCACCGATGCAATTGCAGCCGTTGAAACTTCCAAGCTGATTGAGAGCGAAAGCAATATTGAATCGTTGATCAAGTCGCAGGGCTATGCAGATTGCATTGTATATTTAGACGGCGACAGTGCAAAGGTCGTTGTAAAAACAGAGGGGTTAGACAGTGCACAGGCGGCAGCGATTAAAGAAGCGATTTTAGGGGAAGTAACGCTGCCCGCAGAAAACATCCGTATTTTTGAAGTAAAATAACAAAAAAGCACGGTACAAAAAACTGTACCGTGCTTTTTGGAGCTGTTAACCAGATTCGAACTGGTGACCTCTTCCTTACCAAGGAAGTGCTCTACCAACTGAGCTATAACAGCAAAGATGGAGCTGTTAACCAGATTCGAACTGGTGACCTCTTCCTTACCAAGGAAGTGCTCTACCAACTGAGCTATAACAGCAATCATGCTACATCTTTCTGTGTGGAAACGAATCACTTCAATTACAAAATGTTTTCTACTCGAATATTTTGTTTTTGTTCTCTCGTCAACCAACGAATATTATTATAGCATGATTCTCCAAAATTGTCAAGCGATTTTCTGAAAAAATCGCATCTTTTTTGATTTTTTTGTTGATGCCCGTCAGATTTACGATAAAGAAAGCAAATTCAGCTGTTTCATTGCTTTATAGATGCCATTTTCTTTAATATCTTTTGTGATGAATGTCACATAAGGGTGTAGGGAAGTGCCATTTCCCATTCCAACTGCAATATTTGCTGCTTGCATCATAGGCAAATCATTCAGGCTGTCCCCGAATGCAATGGTATCTTTCATATCCATCTGCAAATAATCAACCAACTGTTGCATGCCAGTTGCCTTAGAACAATTCTTTGGCACCATTTCTGCAAAACCATTTTCTCGGTCAATAAAATCAAAATCCGCAGCAATGCCATCTTGAAACTTTTTCAAGTCTGTCTGTTCATCGTACCAAATGACAAATTTGTCAAAACCAAAGTCAGCATGGTCAGTCAAGTCCTGCACATCTTTTTGTTTCCGTTCATAGATTTTCATCAGGTCGCAAAATGCAGGATGTTTTGGCATGGTTGGGTCATAGAACATCGTGTCACTGCGTTCATAGAGCGGTGTTGCGTTGCAGGAGCGGACAAGTTCCCGTATGGATGCACAAAGTTCTGGCTTCACTTGCTGATGGAACAAAACTTGGTTGCGATAAATGATTTCTGTTCCACAGCCACAGATAAACCCATCAAAGCCAATTGCTCGCAATTCCGGGTCAACATTGCCCCACGTTCTGCCGGTGTTGATGAAAGTCAAATGCCCGGCTTTCTGTGCGGAAGCAATTGCTTGAATGGTGGATGCTGGGATACTGCCATCATCGTCTACCAATGTTCCGTCAATGTCAAAAAACAATAATTTTTTCATACTTCCTGTTCCTCTATTCTAATCTGATTAGAAAAAGCTGCTTGATATCAAGCAGCTTTTCCCGTTTTGGTTTGTGGATATTTTTTTAAAGCTGCTTCAGCAGGTTTGCCATTTCCAGTGCACTCATTGCACAATCATAGCCCTTGTTACCAGCCTTTGTGCCAGCCCGTTCAATTGCCTGTTCGATGGTATCTGTTGTCAGAACGCCGAACAGTACCGGAATTTCTGACTGTAAGCCAACCTGAGCAATGCCCTTGGAAACTTCTGCACAAACATAATCATAGTGACTGGTTGCACCACGAATGACTGCACCAACGCAGATGACTGCATCATACTTCTTGGAATCTGCTAATTTCTTTGCAATCAGCGGAATTTCAAATGCACCGGGTACCCATGCAAGGGAAATATCATCTGCATTTACACCGTGTCGCAGCAGGCAATCTTCTGCACCGCCGACCAGCTTTGTGGTGATAAATTCGTTGAATCGAGAAGCAACAATAGCAACCTTTAAGCCTTCGCCCTCATACATACCTTCTATTTTTTTCATAGTGATTCGTTCCTTTCTGTTTTTTAAATTCAATCTGCCTTTGGCTTCTGGATGCTGTTTCCACAAGTCCGGAAGTGCAGATAGTGTCCCATTTTAAATTGCTTGGTCTGTAGATAACGGATATTCTCCGGTTTTTCCGGAATATCCAGCGGCACTCGTTCTGTAATGGTGATGCCATATTCAGAGAGGTCGGTGAGTTTTTCCGGATTGTTGGTCATCAGGCGGAGTTTGGTTGCCCCCAATTCTTTCAGAATCTGTGCGCCAACGCTGTAATCCCGCAAATCTGGAGCAAATCCCAGCTGAATGTTAGCTTCTACGGTATCCAGTCCCTCTTCCTGCAGCTTATATGCCTTGATTTTGTTCAGCAAACCGATGCCTCTGCCTTCCTGACGGAGATATACGAGAATGCCTCTGCCTTCTTTTTGGATACACTGTAAGGCTTTCTGGAGCTGTTCGCCGCAGTCGCAGCGGCAAGAACCAAAGACATCCCCCGTCAAGCATTCAGAATGCACCCGACAGAGTACCGGATTTCCGTCTGCAACATCGCCCATGACTAAAGCAACGTGTTCTTCGCCGTTGATGGTGTTACGGAAACCGTGAATCTGAAAATCGCCATAAGCAGTCGGTAAGTGTGCTTCTGCTACTTCCTGTACAAACTGGTCATGCTGTCTGCGGTAACGCTGCAATTCCCGAATCGTGATGAAAACAAGGTCGTGTTCTTTTGCGAATGCCATGAGCTGTTCCCCACGCATCATAGTGCCATCTTCTGCCATGATTTCGCAGCAAAGACCAACTTGCGTCAAGCCAGCCAACCGCAATAAATCAACAGTAGCTTCTGTGTGACCATTCCGTTCCAGAACACCGCCGGCTTTTGCTGTCAGTGGGAACATATGCCCTGGTCGGCGAAAATCTGCCGGACGAGAGTTCTGGTCAGCTGCCATCCGTGCAGTTAATCCACGTTCTACAGCAGAAATCCCCGTAGTCGTGTCGACATGGTCAATGGAAACAGTAAAAGCCGTTTCATGGTTGTCAGTATTATGCTGTACCATTTGCGATAAACCCAACCGTTCTACATTTGCGGCACTCATTGGCATACAAATTAAACCCTTTGCAGCAGATGCCATGAGGTTGACATTTTCCGTGGTGGCAAACTGTCCGGCACAAATCAAATCGCCTTCGTTTTCTCGATCGGGGTCATCGGTAACCAGAATACATTTTCCGGCACGCAGTGCGTCCAAAGCCTCTTCAATGGTATGATAGTTCATAAAGGTACACCCTTTCTTGATTGTGATTTAAAATCCATATTTCTGTAACATGGATGCAGTTAGTGGGGGAGTGGTCGGCTGCATTAGTTTTTCCACATACTTTCCAATGACATCGGTTTCCAGATTAACGGGATCTCCCGGACGTTTAGAAAGCAGTGTCGTACAAGCACCCGTGTGGGGAATCAAACTGACGGAAAAGCTGCTTTTCGTAACACTTGCTACTGTTAGACTAATGCCATCAATGGCAATTGAACCCTTTTCCACAATATAACGCAGCAAATTCGGAGCAGCGGAAATGGTGACAATCTGAGCATTTCCCTCCGGTGCTTTGCTGGCAATCGTTCCCGTTCCATCAATGTGACCGCTAACAATGTGACCGCCGAATCGACCATTTGCAGCCATTGCCCGTTCCAAGTTGACAGAGCTGCCGCTACGTAAAATGCCAAGACTACTGCGGCGTAAAGTTTCCGGCATGACATCCGCTGTAAATGCATCTTTCTGCAAGTCTGTAACGGTCAGACAAACACCATTTACAGCGATGCTGTCGCCAATCTGCGTTCCTTGCAAAACAAGGGTTGCTGCAATGGTCAGCCGACAGGAAATCGGTGTGCGGTCTAAACGTCGTACCGTTCCCATTTCTTCAATAATTCCTGTAAACAAATCTACCCCTCCTTATTTTGCAAAATAATCTAGTCGAATATCCTGCCCTAACGGCGTAACAGTTGGTGCAGAGAATGAAATTGCCTGCATAGGGTCTGTTATGCCGAGCGGAGCAATCGGAGAAAGTCCATCACCGCCGAAACATTTTGGTGCAAGATAAACCTGAACTTGCTGTACCAATCCGGTTTTGAGTGCAGATGCATGAATAGAAGCACCGCCTTCAATCAGCACGCTGTCCAATTTCAATGCACCGATTTTTTGCAGAACGGCTGAAAAAGCAGGTCGTCCGGTTTCGTCTGCTGGTAACACGCAGACGGTTACATTTTTCTGCTGCAATGCCTGAATTCGTTCTTGGTCATCGGAGCAGGTCATTACAATCAGTGGAACATTTTTTGCAGTCTGTACGAGTTTGGAAGTCAGCGGAATCCGCAAATGCGAATCACAGACAATCCGTACTGGATTGCAAGCAGAGTCTATGCGACAAGTCAGCAATGGGTCATCTGCCAATACCGTTTGAATACCAACCAGAATCGCAGCAACCGCTTTTCGAGTCTGTTGAACATCGTTTCGGGCAACTTCTCCGGTGACCCACTTAGAAGCACCGTTTTCACAGGCAATTGCTCCATCCATCGTCATGGCATATTTTACAATACAATAGGGGAGTTTCGTTGTGATATAGTGGAAAAAAATCGGATTGATGGCATCGCATTCTTTCCGCAAGAAATCTGTATATACCGTGATTCCAGCATCACGAAGTTGCTGAATGCCCTTTCCGGCAACCAATGGATTTGGGTCACGAGAGCCAACATAAACGGTTTTAATTCCACTCTGTATAACTGCTTCGGTACAGGGTGGCTGTTTGCCATAATGGCAGCATGGCTCTAACGTGACATACAGCGTTGCACCCTCCGGCGATTCTGTGCAATTTGCAAGAGCGTGCCGCTCTGCATGCAAAGCACCGTATTGAACGTGCCAACCCTCTCCAATGATGCGATGGCCTTTTACGATGACCGCTCCAACCATTGGATTTGGGTTTGTTTTTCCACAGCCACGCTTCGCCAGTGCAATTGCACGCTGCATATAAAAAGTGTGTTCAGTCAAAAAATATCCCTCCTCGACATGAAGGTTCAGGATACGAAAACGCCCTGCTGCAAAAACTGCAACAGGGCGTTGGAATGGTGCACATTTTGTAATGACAATTGCCAATCTTACAAACGCATCGTTCTTCTTTCATCCGGACTATACCGTCGGTTTCGGAATTTCACCGAATCAACTGCTGATGCAGCTCATGGACTTTACCACCGATTCTGAATTACACAGTACCCTGAAGCTTGATGAGTTACTAATGACAGTATAGCATGGGAAAATTCGTTTGTCAAGTGCTTTTTCGGAAACTTTAGAAATGAAAAAAATTGTTTGATTTTTCCTCAAAATCAATAAATAAAATGAAGATTTCCGTCAATTGGAGAATCTGGTTCTGGTTCTGTCGCAGGAGCTTCTGTTGGTGCTTCGGTTTGTGGTGCTTCTGTCGGAGCTTCCGTTTGCGGAGCTTCGGTAGGAGCTTCTGTCGGTGCTTCGGTTTCTACTGGATTATCTGCATAGTAAACAGTGATTTCCGCACCCTCTTCCAGATTATACTTAACGCCTGGCAGCTGACTGATTCGGGTAACATAACCGTTGGTAACACTGCGGTTTTCTTCGCCTTGTGTGGTATACTTTACACCCAATTTGTTCAGTTCCTGCAAATAAGCATCCAATGACTTTCCTTCCCAATCCGGCAAGTCAATGTTTGCTGAACCTTTGCTGACTTTGATTTTTACCGGTTCGCTGGAATCGAAATAAGTGCCTTCTTCGTATTCCTGCCAAACGATAATACCAGCTTCATACTGGTCACTATAAACTTCTTCTACTTGGAATCGAATCCAATCCTGATACTGTTTTGCCTGATTTTCATAATTTTTCCCAATCAGCATCGGCATAACGCTGTTCGCATTGGAATTCGCATTGGTTTCCGGCTGAGAAGAATTTTCTGCAGTTGCAACTGTCGTAACTTTTGCAGTGGAGTTGCTGCTGTCATCAGAACTCAGATTTCCACGAATAAACAGCACCACTGCAATCAGCAGAATGACCAGCAGCAAAACACCAATAATCAGCGGCAATCGCATGCGGTCAGCAACGCTCTCTGCTTCCGTGTTTGCGGCATCCTCTTTTTGATAGCTTTGTTTGCCGTAGTCCTGCTTTCCATAATCAGCCGTGTGATAATCATCATACGCATAATCATCCGTATATTCCTGTGGCTGTTCTGCATAATCCTGCTGCGGAACATAACCAGTATTTTGCGTTGCATAGTTCGTAGTATAACCGGTATTTCCGTTTGCATTGGGAATATCATAGTGTTCTGTCGTGTAAATGGGTGGTGTTTGCTGGTTTTGGAATACCGTTGTATTTTGCTGTTGAAAATGGTCATCAGCGGTATCATCAAACAACTGTGTCACCAAGTCCGTAATGGTTTGAATCCGGTCGTTGCTAACCAAACTCAATCCATGCATAATGACATTGGAAACGTGTCGTGGAATGTTGGGGTTCAGCAGGGTTGGAGCGGTCAGATTGTCATTTTCCATACGGCTGATGGCACTGGTCGGCATTGTTCCGGTCAGTACACGATATAGCACCGCACAAACTGCATAGACATCCGTCCAAGTTCCCTGGCGGTTGCTGGCGGAGTATTGTTCCGGAGCTGCATAACCGCTGTAAACTTCGCATTCCAACTCTGTGTTAGCTGTCCGAACGGCTGAGATTGAAAAGTCCGTCAAATATAATTCATTTTTATCGGTGACAAAAATGGTTTCCGGACTGATGGCACGATGTACCACACCTACATTGTGGAGCAGGCTCAAAGAAGTCAGAAACGGCGGTAACATTCTGGAAAACTGTGCCCATGTCAGTTCACCGGCGTTCTCTTTGAGATAGTCCACAAAGCTGATGCCTTCTATAAATTCCATCACCACATAAGTGGTGTTATTCTCTGTGAATAAATCCGTTACCGGATTGACGTGAATTTGTCCTCGCAGCTGGGCGATGGATTTATGTAGTTCTGTAAATTCCTCCATCAAGACTTTATACTGTGGCAGACAATTCTGCTGCACCCGAATAACCGCAGAGTCCGCAACACGGCTGCAAAAGCCATGCGGCATATATTCCCGCAGCAATACCCGGCAGGAATTGGGGTAATCATAGGCGAGGTAGGTAATGCCCTCTCCGTTCATAGAGATTGCAGTTCCGACCAGATAACGGCTGTGCAGCTGCGTTCCGGGTTTTAAAAACAGGGGATCTGTCTTGGTATTTTCATAATATCCGCAGTTGGAACAGATTCCGTTGGTAAAAACGGTTCGCTGCATACAGCCATAACATAATTTTTCCTCGTTCAACGCTGCACCTCCTAAGTGATAGATTCTCTTGTTACAGGTTTATTGTAGCATTCCTTCCTTGCAATGTCAACGAAAAAATCAAAATTGCAATCGAATTTTTTGAAATTGTATCCGTTTTGTCACGAATGGTGCTTCTTTTTTACGGTTTTGTTAGCATTGCAGCGTTGGGAGTAATTGATTTTCCAGCATTTTCTGTGCAGCAAGCAGAACACCGATTTTTCCGCTGGTTTCTGTAATGCCGCCCTGCATCCAAACTGCAAACGGTTCTCGAATTGGAGCATCAGCGGAAAGTTCGATGGATGCACCCAATGTAAATGCACCAGCTGCCATGATGACCTTGCTGGTATAGCCCGGCATATCCCAAGCTTCCGGAACAACAAAAGAATCCACAGGAGAACCTGCCTGAATGCCCTGACAAAATGCAGCCAGATGGGCTTCATCGCCTAAGCAGATGGCTTCTACAATGTCGTTGCGTGGCTCATCGTAGCGAGGATAGCATGCAAATCCCAGCAGTTCAAAGAGGGAAGCGGCAAATGCTGCTGTTTTCAGTGCACTGGCGGTGACATCGGGAGCGTGGAAGAATCCAAGGAATAATTCTCGGTTCATATCCAATGTGCAGCCGACTTCTTTTCCCATGCCAACACAAGTCAACCGATAAGAACAGAGTTCTACCAAGTCTTTTCTGCCAGCAATGTATCCGCCTGTCCGAGCGATTCCGCCGCCGACATTTTTAATCATCGAACCAATCATCAAATCTGCACCATGCTGAACCGGTTCGGAAGTATCGGTAAATTCGCCATAGCAGTTATCCACCATGACAATGATATCCGGGTTGCTGCTGCGTGCCAGCTGTGCCATCTTTTCAATCTGTGCAAGCGTAAATGCCGGACGCAGTGCATAGCCTCTGGAACGCTGAATGTAGGCGATTTTTGCACCCCGAACCGCTTCTGGAATTGCATCATAATTGGGTGTGCCATCTTCCAGCAGTGGAACTTCGTCATAAGTTACGCCGTAATCCATCAGCGAACCATCGCCCTTGTTTCCAGTCAATCCAATGACACCTTCCAGCGTGTCATAAGGTCTGCCTGTGATGGAAACCATTTTATCGCCTGTCCGCAGGACACCAAACAGAGCAACCGTCAGGGCGTGTGTCCCAGAAACAAAATTGTGCCGAACCAAAGCATCTTCTGTACCGAATGCCTCTGCGACAACTTTATCTAAAACTTCTCTACCATGGTCACCATATCCATAGCCAGTGCTGCCATAAAAACAAGGTTCACTCACTCGATTATTCTGAAACGCCTTCAATACTTTTGCACCATTATAAGCAGCTCGCTGGTCAATTGCAGCAAAGACGGGCTTGCAGCGTTCTTCTGCCTGTTCTGCTAACGCACAAAGGCGATCGTCAATTTCAAAAAAAGATTGTATTTCTTTCATCATTTTGCTTATTGCAAAGCTCCTTTCGTAACGTCCTCTTTTTCAATGTCCGAACGTTCTAAGACCCATTCGGTGTCCGCAGCTTCAAACCCGATTTCCTGGTAAAAGCTGACGCGAATATCCAACGCATACAAGACCGCATATTTTCCCTGTTGTTGCAGCTGGTTTGCCAGCCAGTGCAGAAAATCTCTGGCGTATCCGCTGCCACGAGCAGCCGCACAAGTTGCAACTTGTCCCACCAGAACATGATTTTCAATGTCGAACAAAATAGTAACAGTTGTGCTATCCCGATAAGTCAGCACTTGACTGATACCATGCCGACAACGATGAGAGGTATCCGTCAGCCAGAGCGGATAGGAAAGCAAGTTGGGAAATCCCTCGTGTAAGATTTGGTAAACCGCTGTCAAATCAGGCTGTTTCTGTACCGCTTCCGGCTGAAATTCTTCTGAAACTGGCTGCGGTGTTAAAACAAACATCGTTCTCCGCAATTTCTGATAATTTGGCAGAGTTGCCAGCGTTGGAAGAAAACTTGCCGGGCATTCGATGCGGAATGGTAAGTGCATTTCTACAAATGTTTTCGTTTCTTCGAGTGCAACGGGTTGCTCTGCACAAATCAGCAAAGTTGCGTTAAACAACAGCATCCAGCCGGTTTTCTCTCCTTCTGTCAGGCGAAAACTGCGGCAGAATGCATAGTCAAATCCGTACGCCTGTAAATATGAGAGAATTTTCTTGCCACGCCAGGTTTGATTTAAGATGGCATGTTCTGCATCTGTAAGGTTTTGCATTTGTGTAATCATAACAAGGATCCCGCCTGTTGTAAGAGTAATGCAGTCAGTGTTGCACAGTGCTGAATATCAGACAAATTTGCAACACAAGAAGGGGAGTGCAGATTTCTGCACGGTGCAGAAATTGCCAATGTCCGAACACCGTTCCGGCTGACATGAACCGCTCCGCTGTCGTTTCCGCCTGCAATGCGGGTTTTGGTCTGGCAGGGAATGCCTGCCTCTTTACAGAGTGAGAATGCCAAACGATATAGTTCACGGTCATATAATGTGCTGCGATCCATAAAGGATACAACTGGACCTTTTCCGAGCTGGCAAACTTTTGCATCGCCCTGTGCAGAAGAGAAATCGGCTGCAGTGGTTGTTTCCAGAATCAATGCAAAGTCTGGGTTGATGGTGTAAGCAGCTGCTTTTGCACCACGCAGTCCAATTTCTTCTTGTACATGAAATGCAGCAGTAAAATCATATGGAACATCTTTCTGCAACAAATCCAACAGAATGGCACAGCCAATGCGATCATCCAGAGCCTTGCTGCGAACCAGTTTTCCACCGCCAAGCAGCGTATAACCAGAACGGAAATGTGCATATGTGCCCGGCTGAACGAATTGTTCCGCTTCTTCCCGATTGGCTGCACCAATGTCCAAATACAAATTGGAGAAAGACGGTGCTTTTTTGCGGTCTTCTCTTGAGAGCAGGTGAATCGGCTTTGCACCAATCACGCCCGGAATCCGCTGTTCGCCAACTTGTACGGCTCTGCCGATTACAACAGAAGGGTCAATTCCACCGACGGGTGCTAATTTCATTGTACCATTTTCATTGATATAGGTGACAATCAAGCCAACTTCGTCCATGTGTGCCCCAATCATCCATTTTTTAGGAGGGGTCTGCTTGCCTTTTTTCTCTACAATCAAGTTGCCAAGAGAGTCAACCTGATAGGAAAGTCCCAGGGGTTTGATTTGTTCGATGAGATAATCCCGAACCGGATGTTCCTGTCCGGATGCACCGCAAAGACGGCAAAGAGATTCTAAATGGTTCAGCATGTCTTGCACCCCCTCAGATAAGCTGCCAGCAAATCACCCGTTGCAGTCACATCGGACAGTGCAATGACTTCTGCTGGTGTGTGCATATACCGCAGCGGAATGGAAACCGTGCAGGCTTTTACACCGCCACGGGTAACAGAAAATTGGTCTGCATTTGTTCCCGTTGTACCAGCCATGACTTCTGGTTGCCACGGAATCTGTTCTGCTTCTGCAACGTTCTTCAAATCACGGCTGACTTCAGCGGAGAGAGAAGGCGAAATGCCAATCATTGCACCGCCGCCCAAACTGCCGCATTTTTCCGGAGCTTCTTCAGTGGCTCTTCCGAAGCTGACATCAACTGCCAATGCGATATTTGGTTGAATGGTATAGGCAGCAATTTTTGCACCCCGTTCGCCCAGTTCTTCTTGAGCAGAGAACAGCACGCTCACACTGCAGGGCAAGGTTTCTGCATCCAGCTGAGAAAGTGCATACAGAATGGCTGCAATGCCGCAGCGGTCATCCAGTGCCGGGCTGCAAATCCGGTCACCACAGAGTTCTTCAAATGGTGCATCAAAAGAAATCATGTCGCCCAAAGAAACGATTTTTTCCAGTTCTTCCTTGGAATAGCCGGTATCAATCAAAATATCGGTAATGTCTGCTACGTCAGCATCTCCAGCGAGTAGATGCGGTGGCATGGCACAAACAACCCCTGGAATGTCAGACGTTCCATGAACAGTAACGGTTTGTGCTGGAAACAATCGTAAATCCAAACCGCCCAGATTGCCAACTTTCAGAAAACCATTTTCATCAATATAGGTGACAATTAAGCCAACTTGGTCAAAGTGAGCATCCAATAAAACGTGTGGCTTTCCGGATTCCCGTTTTCCAAATGTTCCAATGATATTGCCCTGCACAAGGGCAGCATCCGGACAGTATTCTTTCAATAGCTCTAAAAGCGGCTGACTGACGACCGCTTCCCGACCGGAAACGCCGGGAATGGCAGTCAGTTTCCGCAGCAATGCGGTTATCTTCATTCGGACAGCTCCTTTACCAATCTCTTATAGTGCAGACCCCGTTCTTCAAAGTTTGGATACTTATCGAAGCTTGCACAAGCTGGAGAAAGTGTTACAATGTCGCCTGGTTTTGTAATCTGGTCTGCTGTCTGAACCGCTTCTTCCATAGTTTCAACGTGTAAAAGCTGTGGGTGTCCTTCCTGATAATTCTTTGCACCACGAATGGCAGCTTCAATTTTCGGAGCAGTAACGCCCATTAAGATAACCGTTTTCACCTTGTCGCAAACAGTTTCTGCCATTGGTTCAAACGGGATTTTCTTGTCATAACCGCCCATGATGACGGTCAATTTGGTCTGGAAGGAATTCAAGCCAGCTAAAACACGGGTCGGGCTGGTTGCGATGCTGTCATTATACCACTTTACGCCCTTGCGTTCCCGAACGAATTCAATCCGGTGTTCCACACCGCCAAAGGTTTTGGCAACCTGTACAATGACATCGGTAGAAACTTCACCCCAAACGGCACTGATGGCAGCCAGATAATTTTCTACGTTGTGGATACCTGGAATCCGAATGTCCGAAGCGGCAACAACTGGTGTACAAGTATCGCCGTTCTGATAGCAAAGCATGCCATCTTCCCGCAGAAAAGCACCATAAGCCGGAACAGTTTTTCTAGTGAATGCAACTAACATACCTCTTACCATCGGTGCAAGATTCCAAGTCAACGCATTGTCTGCATTTAAAATCGTTTTCGAGAATGCATTCTGGTGGGCGATTAAGTTTGTTTTTGCCTGAATGTATTCTTCCATTGTTCCGTGTACATCCAGGTGATTCGGTGCAATGTTGGTGATGACAGCAACATCCGGCGATTGCCGCATAGAGAGCAGCTGAAAACTGGAGAGTTCCACAACTGCTGCATCGGTATCCTGAATCTGTTCAATAATTGGGAGCAGGGCACGACCAATATTACCGCCCTTGTGAACAGTAACGCCGGAAGCCTGCAAAAATTCAGAAATTAGCGTTGTGGTTGTGGTCTTTCCGTCTGAACCAGTAACCGCATAAATCTTGCACGGGCACAAATCGAAGAACACTTCCATTTCTGTGGTAATCACAACGCCCTGCTTTCTGGCAGCCTGCAATTTTTCATTGTGGTAATACATTCCTGGTGAACGGAATACAACGTCAAAATCAGTCAGATGGTCTAAATAGGTATCACCCAGCTGAAAAGCAACGCCAGCTGCTTTCAGTTCTTCATAAATTGCACCAAGTTTTTCCGGCGTTTTCCGGTCTAACAGGGTAATCGAAATCCCTTTTTTCAGGAACAGGCGGATAATGTCATTATTGGTGACACCTGTTCCGATAAAAGCTACTTTTTTCTCTTTTAAGTTTGCAAAAAAACGTTCAATCTTTGTCATAACAATTCTCCTATTCGCTCTATTTGGGAACATACGGAACGGCACGAGCAGAAATATGCAAGCGTGCCGTTGTCAATCGCTGTAAAAATAGAATCTTTTATGCACCAAAATCCTGCATGGTAAATTCTGCCCGTGGATTGCCGTCTGCATCTGTCTCAATCATGACAGCATGGTCAATGGTAATCGGAGTGTTCGGAGAGGATACCGCACCATCGCTGCCCATAGAACGAGGAACGTCTAAGAATCGGTCAACAACATCCATGCCTTCTGTTACCTTGCCGAAAGCGGCATATTGTCCATCCAAGAACGTATCATCATCGCTGTAGCAGATGAAGAACTGGCTGGAAGCACTATCCGGGTCGCTGGAACGAGCCATAGAAACAACGCCTCTGGTGTGGGAAAGCGGATTGTCAACGCCGTTCTGTGAAAATTCACCCTTGATGGTCTTTTCACTGCCGCCAGTACCATTTCCGCTCGGGTCACCGCCCTGTGCCATGAAGTCTTCTACAATTCGATGGAAGGTCAAGCCGTCATAGAAACCATCGGATACCAGATTTTCAAAGTTTTCGCAAGTAATCGGAGCATCGTCCGGATAAAGGGTGATGACAAAGGTCAAGCCATCACTGCTGGCTGTTTCGCTGTCTGAAGAGGCATCATTTGCAGTTGTTTCATTGGAGGATTCCGCAGTTGTTTCATTGGAGGATTCCGCAGTAGTTGTAGTGGAATCTTTTTCAGAAGAATCTGAATTGTTATCCGAACCGCAAGCAGTTGCTGTGCCCAGCAGCAAAAACAAACTCAAAGCCAATGCCGTACCATGTAATTTATTTCTCAGTTTCATTTTAAACCATTCCTTAACGCTCAATTTTAAGGGTAATTTAAAGAGAACCCCTATAAAACCTCTCATTCCATTCCGAAAAATTCGGATAGGAATTCAGTTTTTAATTATATCATATTTCCTGTGAGAATGCAAGTTGTTTCCGGTGAAAATTTCATGATAATCTTGTCCGTTTTTTCAAAAAAGCGGTCTTGACAACGTGAATGGTTCTCTGTTACAATAAATACGGTTTTGCGACAGAAAATTGAAATAGAAAGAAGTCTTTTGCATGAAATGGATGTTATTTTTCAAAAAGCATGTGGTTTTCATTCTTGCAGCGTTGGCAGCAGGAATTTCGATGTTCTGGAATCCACCCTGTGCAGCAACTTGGGGCTATCTAGACTGGAATGTCTTGTCAATGTTGTTTTGCTTAATGGCAGTGGTGGCAGGATTCCGAAAAATTGGCGTTTTTCAGAGTTTGGCAGATGTCTGCTGCAAGCACTTGAAATCTACTCGAATGCTGGCATTTTTGCTCTGGAATCTGTGCTTTTTTCTCTCCATGCTGGTGACCAATGATGTGGCATTAATTACGTTTGTGCCGTTTACTTGCAGCCTTTTGCAACGGGATGACCAACGAAAAATTCTGCTGCGGATTGTTGTCATTGAAGCGGCTGCGGCAAACCTTGGAAGTATGGCAACACCAATTGGAAACCCACAGAACTTATATCTATATAGTACCTATTCTTTTTCCTTGGGAACATTTTTCAAGACAATCTTGCCAATTGTCGGAATCAGCTATATTGGTTTGTTATTTTCCTTGCTTCTCATTCCACAACAACCACTTGCAGCGGAAATTCCTACAGAATCACACTTGCCATTATCCGCACAAAAGAAGAACCTCATAATTTATAGCATATTGGGCGTTGTTTGTCTGGCAACAGTTGCTGGCCTTGTGACGCATGTAGTTTGTTTTTGCGTGGTTTTACTTGGCATGATTGTAACAGATCGAGCATTGATTCGCCGTGTGGACTGGGAACTGCTGTTGACATTTGTCTGCTTTTTCCTGTTTTCTGGGAACTTACAACAAATTGAATCGGTTCGCAATCTGATGATGCAAGGATTATCTGGTGGTGTTTGCTTGACCGCTGCCCTTGTGAGTCAGGTAATCAGCAATGTTCCAGCAGCTGTTTTGCTTTCTGGATTCACGGAGCAGGGAAAAGAACTGCTAATGGGTGTAGATATTGGCGGCTTGGGAACGCCGATTGCTTCTTTGGCGAGCCTGATTGCTTATCAATATTATGCAAAATCAAAGCTAGCGAATCCTGCAAAGTATCTGCAATTCTTTTTCATCTATCAGTTTATAGGGCTGTTTTTATTGCTTGCTATGAAATTTATCATGTTATAAAAAAATCCCGCTCTCTTCTAAAAGGAGCGGGAAAATCATATCTTATCAAAAACTACGTATGTAGAACTTATTCCGTTACAATTTGAATGGACTGACCATTCTTCACCAGAACATTGGCAACGCCCTGAACCATATCCTGATAGCTCTTCAGAATCTGCTGCAGGTATTCCTTACCATCTTCGGTGATGTTGTAATAAACACGGGTTCTTCTCTTACCAACGAGCTTCTTCTCAAAGCTAACCATGTTGTTGTCAATCAGGCGATACAGCAGCGGGTACAGCGTACCTTCCTTGATGCTGAACAGACCCTTGCTCTGTGCTTCCAGTTCCTGAATCAGCTGGTAACCGTACATGGTACCATTGTTCAGAATGGAAAGAACTAACATTTCTGCTACACTCTTCTGCAAATTAATCTTCAAAGTCATCGTGATTCCCTCAAATCTTTCTATTTTTTATTGATATCGTGCTTGGTTGATACTTTGTCCGGCATTTCTTTTTCTTTTGCCCAATGATTTCCTAAGAGATTTTATGTTTCTTTTCTCTCAGATAGAAACGAAATCAGAAAAATAATCAAACCAAAACACAGTATATCGTTTTTATGGAACTGTATTTTCTTATATTATACAAAAAGAAACAACGCACGTCAATGACTTGCATGACAAAAAGTGATAAAAATGATATAAATACTAGAAAACTGACAAAAATATGTTTACAACGCAGAACATACGGAAAATAGTTAATTGAAAAAGTGTAAATCAAAATAACAAATATTGAGAAAAGGAGAAGAAAATGCTGTGCTGTATAGAAGAATTGCGAGAAAAAGATGTCATCAACGTCTGTGATGGAGAAAATTTAGGATATGTAGATGATGTGCGGGTAGATACGCAGACGCATACGATAGAGGCACTTATTTTATATGGAAAACCTCGTTTTTTTGGATGGTTTGGAGCGAGAGAAACCATTGCGATTCCTTTTACAAGGGTACAACTTGTGGGAAAAGATGTGATTTTGGTTTGTATCCCACATGAGAATTGTACAGATATTCTAAAAAAATAATTGAATTCATGAAAAAAACCGTGATTTCAACAAATGCAAAAAGCTTGCATTTTTTTAGGGAGTGTGTTATACTAAAAAAGCAATCCACACGCCTGCCCTGTAAAAACTCGGTGCTTTTCCATAGAAAAGTCGTTTTTACGGTCATCCGGCAAGGCGGAGGAAAAACCAAATTTTTTAGGAGGACTACACAATGGGCGTAGTATCAATGAAGCAGCTCTTGGAAGCTGGCGTACACTTTGGTCACCAGACCAGAAGATGGAACCCGAAAATGGCTCCGTACATCTTTACCGAACGGAACGGCATCTACATCATCGACTTGCAGAAGACCGTTAAGAAGCTGGACGAAGCTTATATGTTCGTTCGTGACCTGGCTGCACAGGGTGAATCGGTTCTGTTTGTTGGTACCAAGAAGCAGGCTGGCGATTCCATCAAGGAAGAAGCACAGAGAGCTGGTGCATATTATGTAAATGCACGTTGGCTGGGCGGTATGATGACCAACTTCACCACCATTCAGAGAAGAATCAAGAGACTGGAACAGCTGCACGAAATGGAAACAGATGGTACATTCGATCTGCTGCCGAAGAAGGAAGTCAGCAAGCTCCAGCTTGAAATTGAAAAGCTCGAAAAGTTCTTGGGCGGTATCAAGGACATGAAGAAGCTGCCGGGTGCACTCTTCATCGTTGACCCGAGAAAAGAACGGATCGCTGTTGCAGAAGCAAAGAAGCTGAATATTCCGATCGTTGCAATCGTAGACACCAACTGTGATCCGGATGAAATTGATTATGTTATTCCGGGTAACGATGACGCAATCCGTGCCGTTAAGCTGATCGCTGGCGTGATGGCAGATGCAATCATCGAAGGCAGACAGGGTGCAGATGCAGAAGCTGCTGCTGCCGCTGAAGAAGCTGCAGAAGAAACCGCAGAAGCTGCTGAATAAAGTACAGATACTGGAAATGAGCAACCCGAATCGGCAGTGTTCCTGTTCGGGTTGTTTTTCGGAAAAAATATCAAACTTACAGGAGGAAAAACCAATGGCAAATTTTACAGCAAAAGATGTCAATGAACTGCGTAAGAATACCGGCGTTGGTATGATGGATTGCAAGAAGGCTCTGACAGAAGCTGACGGCGATGTAGAAAAGGCAATGCTGATCCTGAGAGAAAAGGGACTGGCTACACAGGCAAAGAAGGCTGGCAGAGTTGCAGCTGAAGGTATGGTTATTGCAAAGGTAAATGCAGATCACACCGTTGGTTGCGTCGTAGAAGTAAACTCTGAAACCGACTTCGTTGCAAATACAGACGAATTCAAGGCATTTGTAAACACCGTTGCAGATACCATTATTGAAAAGAATCCGGCTGACGTAGAAGCTCTGAAGAGCACTGTAATCGCTGGCGGTACTGCTACTGTTGACGAAGCACTCCAGGAACTGTTCCTGAAGATTCGGGAAAACCTGCAGATTCGTCGGTTCACAAGACTGGAAGGCATTCTGGTTCCGTACATCCACGGTGGCGGCAAGATTGGCGTTCTGGTACAGGCTGCTTCTCCGGCAGGTGCATCCGAAGCTGTTCTGACAGCTGCTAAGGACTGTGCACTGCAGATCGCAGCAATGAAGCCGTCTTACCTGAAGCGGGAAGATGTTCCGGCAACTGTTCTGGAAGAAGAAAAGACGGTTGTTCTGGCACAGATGGCAGAAGATCCGAAGATGAAGACCAAGCCGCAGCAGGTTCTGGCAAAGATCGCAGAAGGCAAGGTTGGCAAGTATTATTCTGAAAACTGCCTGCTGGAACAGACCTTTGTAAAGGATGGCTCTATGAATGTCAAGCAGTATGTTGACAGCGTTGCAAAGGCTGCTGGCACAACCATCGACATTACAGGTTATGTATGCTTTGAACGTGGCGAAGGCATCGAAAAGAAAGCAGATAATTTTGCAGAAGAAATTGCAAGCATGATTAAGTAATGAAAATTACGGTGGGGGCATAGGATGAAATGTTCTATGCCCCCATTTTTTTATAATTTTTTGCAAAAAACAGCTTTACATTTGCCGGAAAATCGTGTAAAATAGAAATAGAAGCGAATGAAAAACCTGCATTCGGCTTAGACGGAACAACAGAAAGGAAGGAAATCCAATGGGATTAAAGTACAAACGAGTGGTTCTGAAATTGAGCGGAGAAGCACTGGCTGGTAATCAAAAGACTGGTCTGGATTTTAACGTGATCAATGAAATTTGTGCCAGCATTAAAAAGTGTGTCGATGCTGGGGCAGAAATCGGCATTGTTGTCGGCGGCGGAAATTTCTGGCGTGGTCGTTCCTCCGGAAATATGGATCGTACCAGAGCGGACCACATCGGGATGCTTGCAACAACCATGAATGCCCTTGCGGTTGCAGATGCGATGGAAGCACTGGGTGTTGATGTCCGGGTACAGACTGCTATCAGCATGCAGCAGATTGCAGAACCGTATATTCGGAACAAAGCCATCAGCCACTTGAAAAAAGGTAGAGTTGTCATCTTTGGTTGCGGAACAGGAAGCCCGTTCTTCTCTACTGATACTGCAGCAACTCTGCGTGCTGTGGAAATCGAAGCAGATATTCTCTTGAAGGCAACCATGGTAGACGGCGTTTATGACAAAGATCCGCATAAGTACACCGATGCTGTTCGTTACGAAAAAATCACGTTCAGTGATGTTCTGAGCAGTGCCTTGGCAGTTATGGACAGTACTGCTGCCTCCATGTGCCGGGACAACAAAATGCCAATGTTGGTATTTGACTTGAATCGTCCGGACAACATTTATGATGCCATTATGGGCGAACCGGTCGGAACTGTCGTTTCAGAAGGCTAAATTATAACAAGAAAGGAGTTTCTCCCAATTTTGCGGAGAAGACAATTAATATGAAAACAATTTTAAAAGATGCAGAATCCAAAATGCAGAAGGCATTGGATCGCTTGGACTATGAATATTCTACCATTCGTGCTGGACGTGCAAACCCAGCTGTTCTGGAAAAGGTTTCTGTTGATTACTATGGTGCAATGACACCAATCAATCAGATGGCTGCCGTTTCTGTTGCAGAAGCAAGAATTCTGGTCATTCAGCCGTGGGATGTTTCTACACTGAAAGCCATTGAAAAAGCCATCCTGAATTCTGATATCGGTATCACACCGACCAACGATGGCAAGGTACTGCGTCTGGTATTCCCGCAGCTGACCGAAGAACGCAGAAAAGACCTCTGCAAGTCCATCAAGAAGTACGGCGAAGAATGCAAGGTTGCTGTCCGGAACGTTAGACGGGAAGCAATGGATAAGATGAAGGCAAAGAAAAAGGACGGCGAACTGACTGAAGACGATATGAAGTCCGGTGAAAAGGATGTTCAGAAGCTGACTGACAAGTATTGTGACAAGGTGGATCAGCACGTTTCCGATAAGGAAAAGGAAATCATGAGCATCTAACGACAGAAGGAGGTAAGACAGAATGGCATTACCGTTTCGAAGAAAAGCGGTATCGACAGATACTTTGCCAGTGCCGGAGCAGCTGCCGAAACATATTGGATTTATTATGGATGGAAACGGCCGTTGGGCAACCAAACGGGGTATGCCAAGAAAGTTCGGGCATCGGGAAGGTGCAAAAACCTTCCACGACCTGACTCGTTATTGCCGTTCGATTGGAATTCAGAATATTTCTTTTTATGTATTTTCAACAGAAAACTGGAAGCGTCCAAAAGAAGAAGTCGATGCAATCATGGATTTGCTCTGGCAGTACTTGAATGACTGTGATGAATATCTGGAACAAGAAGTGCGTATGATTTTTATTGGAGATAAGAGCCGCCTGCCGGAACGCATTCAAAAGCGAATGCTGGAACTGGAAGCAGACTCTGCGAAGTACCATAAAATGAATCTGCTGCTTGCCATCAATTACGGCGGCAGAGATGAAATCAAGCACGCAACCCAGTTGATTGCAGAAGAAGTACAGGCAGGGAAACTACAAATCTCCGATATTACAGAGGATACCATTTCCCAGCATCTATATACTAAAGAAGTCCCTGATGTGGATTTACTGATTCGTCCGAGTGGGGAGTTAAGATTGTCTAACTTTCTGATCTGGCAATGTGCCTATGCAGAGTATTATTTCACCAATGTTCTCTGGCCGGATTTCTCACGGGCAGAGTTGAATAAAGCATTGATTGCATATGCAAAGCGTGGCAGACGGTTCGGAGGTGTTTGACAATGAAAGTGCGTATCATTTCCGGAGCAGTTGCGGTTGTTCTGCTCGTTGTCGTATTGCTTTTACATAAGACCATTGTTTTTCCACTCTGTATTGCAGCCATTTGTGCGATTGCAATTTTTGAACTGTTTCGGGCAAAGGGCTGTCTGCGGTATCGGATTTCTTTTTATGCAGCACTGCTCTATACCATTTCTGCACCGATTTTGCAGTTTTTCCATCTGAATCAAATCATTGAAGTTGTGATGATTGCCGCCATTATGATTTTATTCTTAGATGGTGTCATACAGCATAAACGCCTGAAAATGGATCAAGTTTGCTTCATGATGGTTTCCATGCTGTTTGTAACAAGGTCACTGGGATTGCTGCAAGTGCTGTTGCAGTCAGATGCACAATTCGGATTGATTTACGTCATCTTGGCATTGTGTGCAGCTTGGATTGCCGATACTGGTGCATATTTTACGGGAACATTTCTTGGAAAACACAAGCTTTGTCCGGAAGTCAGCCCGAAGAAAACCATAGAAGGTTTCTTGGGCGGAATTGCATCGACCATTGTGGTTTTCTTTGTATTCAGCTTGATTTATGGCAGCGTTGCAGAAGTCAAAGTGCGGTATGTCTGGGTCATTGTAATTGCAGCCGCTTGTGCAGTTATCAGCGTGCTGGGTGACTTGACTGCCTCGATTTTAAAACGGCAATGCAGCATGAAAGATTTCGGAAATATCATGCCGGGACATGGCGGTGTAATGGATCGGTTTGACAGTGCATTATTTACTGTTCCGGTTTTCTATGTTTTAAATACCCTGCTTTCGATTTATCATAAATAAAAACAGTGAAAATTACGATGAACACACCCCTTCCCCAAATCGAAGGGGTGTTGTTTCGATATGGGAGGAACAAAACCCTATGAAAAAGATCATCACTCTGCTTGGTTCTACCGGTTCTATCGGAACACAGACATTGGATGTCATACGAATGCATGGCTTGGAAGTCTATGCGTTGGCAGCCTATCACAATGTTTCTTTGCTGGAACAGCAGGTGCGGGAATTTCATCCGAAAAAGGTTTGTATTTTTGACGAGAGTTGTTATCCAGCATTGCAGGATGCACTGTCAGATTTATCCGTGGAAATTCTCACCGGAATGGATGGCTTGTGTGAACTGGCATCGGATACGCACGCAAATTTAGTTTTAAATGCAGTGGTTGGAATGGTCGGTTTACAGCCAACTTTGGCAGCAATTGCAGCTGGTATTGATGTTGCACTTGCAAATAAAGAAACTTTGGTTGCTGGTGGAGAACTGGTCATGAAAGCTGTAGCAGAAAAAGGCGTTGCAATCTTACCAGTCGATAGCGAACATTCTGCGATTTTCCAGTGTTTGCAGGGAAATGCACACAACCCTGTGAAAGAAATCCTGCTGACTGCATCCGGTGGCCCTTTTTACGGCTATACTAGAGAACAGCTGCAAACGGTAACTGCTGCGGATGCTTTGAAGCATCCGAATTGGAATATGGGTAATAAAGTGACCATTGACTCTGCAACCATGATGAATAAGGGCTTGGAGTGCTTGGAAGCAAAGTGGCTTTTTGACTTGCAGCCGGAACAAATCACCGTACTGGTTCATCGGCAAAGTGTCATGCATTCCGGCGTGATGTATGCAGATAATTCTGTCATTGCACAACTGGGCGTTCCAGATATGCGGCTGCCGATTCAATATGCCATTTTATATCCGGAGCGGAAGCCTTGCCCAGTAGCACCACTGTCCCTGACACAGTATGCAACGCTGACATTTGCTGAACCAGATGAACAGACATTCCGTTGCTTGGCACTTGCAAAGAAAGCCATGCAGGATGGCGGATTGTTGCCTTGCGTCATGAATGGTGCAAATGAAATTGCCGTACAAGCATTTTTACAGGGAAAGATTGGATTTTTGGAGATTGCAGACTATGTAGAAACTGCCATGCGGACAGTGGAAACACCGGAACTGCATACTTGTGCGGATGTTTTAAAGACAGACCAAAAAGCACGGGAACTGGTGCAAAATCTGATTCAAAAATAAATGGGGTTTTAAAATCAGAAACTTGCACAGGGAAGAAAGGAGCATCCACGCATGACAACCATCTGGTCGATTTTACTTGCGATTTTGATTTTCGGCTGTATCATTGCCATTCATGAATTTGGGCATTTTATAGCAGCAAAGCGAAATGGTATTCAAGTCAATGAATTTGCAATTGGTATGGGGCCAAAGATTTTTCGTTTTCAAAAGGGAGAAACGCTGTATTCTCTGCGACTGTTTCCGGTTGGCGGATTTTGTTCGATGGAAGGGGAAGATGCAGAGAGTAAAAATGCTCGTGCATTTGACCAAAAACCAGTATGGCGGAGAATGATTGTCGTGCTGGCAGGAGCTTTCATGAATCTGGTATTGGGATTTGTGTTGTTGATTGCAACCACTTGCAGCGACCCCTATCTCATCAGCAATACAATTCATGGATTTCATGAACAGGCAACGAGTAACACTTGCGGTTTACAGGTAGGTGATACGATTGTTTCGCTGAATGGCTCTCACATTTTTACCATTACCGATTTGCAATATAAATTAAGCAATGAATCCGGTGAACCGTTTACAGTTGTTGTAGAACGGGATGGAAAAAAAGTAAAATTGCAGGATGTTACATTTCGAGATCAGGAGAACAACGATTGGTTAGATTTCTCCTTAGAGCCGCAGCAGAAAACCGTCTTTCATGTGCTTTCCTATGCGGCAAAGGATACTGTTGCAACGGGAAAACTCATCTGGATGTCGCTGATAGAACTGGTAACTGGAAAATATGGCATTCAGGATTTGTCTGGGCCAGTTGGAACAGTAGAAGTCATCAGCAATGCAGCAACCGCAGGGACAACTGCTGCGGAACGGATTTCTTCTGTCCTGCATCTGACGATTTTTATTACCATCAATGTTGGTATTTTTAATCTGTTGCCGATTCCGGGCTTAGATGGAAGCCGATTTTGGTTCTTGTTCCTGGAAGCCATTCGCCGGAAACCAGTGAAAAAAGAACACGAAGCACTTGTGCATCTGGTTGGGATGGCAGCGTTGTTTTTATTGATGATTGTGGTGACGGTACAGGATGTCACACGAATTTTTCATTAACATAGAAAGGAGTGTTAAATATGCAAAAAAAGGCAGTACGAGTGGGCGATTGTGTATTGGATGGCAAGCACATCTATATTCAATCCATGCTGAATACCCGTTCAGACGACATTGCTGGCAGTGTTGCACAGGCAAAAGCATTGGAGCAGGCAGGCTGTGAAATTTTACGGGCTGCAATCCCAGACAAAGAAGCATTGAAGCTGATTCCAGCGATTAAAGAAGCGGTAAAGATTCCACTGGTTGCCGATATTCATTTTGATTATCGGCTTGCGTTGGAGGCAGTTGCAGCCGGGATTGATAAGATTCGCATCAATCCTGGCAACATTGGCGGAATGGATCGGGTGCGGCAAGTCGTTGCCGCCTGTCAGTCGAAGCAAATCCCGATTCGTATCGGGGTCAATTCTGGCTCACTGGAAAAGGATTTGCTTGCAAAATATGGTGCACCAACAGCAGAAGCTCTGGTGGAAAGTGCCATGCGGCACGTCAAAATGCTGGAAGATTGCGATTTTACCGACATTGTAATTTCCATGAAATCTTCTACTGTCTCCACCATGATTGATGCATATCGACTGGCAGCACAGCAGTGTGCATATCCGCTGCATCTTGGCGTAACAGAAGCTGGAACAGCACATATGGGGCTGATTAAATCGGCAATCGGCATTGGTGCGTTGTTGCATGATGGCATTGGTGCAACGATTCGGGTATCTCTGACGGATGACCCAATACAGGAAATTACCGCTGCAAAGGATATTTTAAAGTGCATGGGTTTGCGTGGCGGTCCGGAATTGGTTGCTTGTCCAACTTGTGGCAGAACGAGAATTGATTTGGTTCAGACTGCAAAAGAGGTCGAAGCGGCATTGGCAAATGTGGACAAGGATATTAAAGTTGCTGTTATGGGCTGCGTTGTAAACGGCCCAGGCGAAGCAAGAGAAGCAGATATAGGAATTGCTGGCGGAGATGGCTGTGCAGTCCTCTTTAAAAAGGGAAAAGTTCTGCGAAAGATTCCAGAATCAGAAATTGTAACAGAACTGATGAAGGAAATAGAGAAATTTTAATGAAAGGCGTGCATCCCATGGAAACCTTACGATTTTCCGATTTTTTAGACTCCTATATCCAAACAATGCCGGATTCCATGCAGGATGGTATGCTATACCGGCTGACCTATGCAGAAAACCTCACACGATTGACTTTTTATGTGACATTTCCGCAGCTTGTTCCAGCAAACGACCTTTTTTCTCTGGAAAAAACCTTACAGCAAGCACTAGAAATTGAAACCGTTCGGATTGCTCCCAACTATGCAGCAACACTCTGCCAAACGGCATATTTTCCAGAGTTGCTGCAACTTTTAAAGCGAGAGCAACCCGTTGTAAACGGCTTTTTTGACCATGCACAGATTCAGCAGGACGGACAAAACTGGACAATTACCTTGAAAAATGGCGGGTATGAAATTGTGCAGCGGTATCATGTAGCAGAACAGTTGCAAAACTTGCTGCAACGCTTGTTTTCAGTGTCCATCAAGGTGGAAATCCTTGGAGAAGTTGCCGTTTCTACAGAATCCTATCAGCAGATGCAGGAAACCGCAGAAAAGACCGTTTCCAAACATACAGAACAACTGCAAGCCACTGCTCCAACCAAATCATCCGATAAGGCAGAGCCAGCAAAATCAAAGCCAGTTGCCTTGTCTGTAGAATTGGAAAACGTTGTGCCGGGCAGTGCAACTTTGATAAAAGGCAGAACAATTCGGGACAATCCCATTTCCATTACCGAGGCTCTGGGTCGAGAGGGTCAGCGTTCTGTTATTTTAGCAGATGTATTTGCAATGGAAGTGCGAGAAGTACGAGGCGAACGAACGGTTGCAACGTATCAAGTCACAGACTATGAAAATTCTGTTCTGGTCAAGCTGTTTGATACCACAGAAAACTTGAAAAAAATTCCACTGGGTGAAATCAAGAAAGGCAGTACCTTGTTGCTGTTGGGTCGGATTGATTACGATAATTTTGCACGTGAAATGGTATTGAAGCCGGATTCCATCATGATGGTGCAGCGTAAGAAAAAAGAAGACCATGCAGAGAAAAAGCGGGTGGAATTGCACTGCCATACGGCAATGTCGCAGATGGATGCGATTACAGAGGCTGGCAAGCTGGTCAATCGGGCACATGAATGGGGACACCCGGCAATTGCCATCACCGACCACGGAATTGCACAGGCGTTTCCGGATGCAATGAATGCTTGGAATGCAATAAAAGACCCGAACTTTAAGATTATCTATGGTTGCGAAGCGTATGTAGTCAACGACCTGCAAAAGAAAACGATTATTGATGAATCAGATCCACGCAGTTTGCAAGATGAAATCATTATTTTCGACGTAGAAACAACAGGTTTGAGTTATACGAAAGACCGCTTGACGGAAATCGGTGCAGTAAAACTGCGAAATCTGCAAATTGTAGATACGTTTTCCATCATGGTGAATCCGGGAAAGCCAATTCCACCGAAAATTGTAGAGTTGACCGGAATCACAGACCAAATGGTTGCGAATGCTCCGGGCGAGCGAGAAGCGATTCAACAGTTCATGGAATTTTGCGGCTCAGAAAAACCCGTTTTGGCAGCACACAATGCCCGATTTGATACGTCTTTTATCCGGAATGCTTGTGAACGGCAGAATATTTCGTTCTCTTTTGTAACATTGGATACCTTAATTTTAAGTCAAGTGATGCTGCCGAACATTGCAAAACATAAACTGGATTCCGTTGCAAAAGCATTGAAACTCGGAAAGTTTGACCATCATCGTGCCTGCAATGATGCACAGATGCTGGCAAAAATTTATGTGAAGCTGGTGTCACAGCTGATTCAGGAAAAGGGCTTGCAAACGCTGGCAGAGCTGAACACGAAAACGGAAGAAATTGATGTCAAGAAACTGAAATCCTACCATCAAATTATTTTGGTACGCAATCAGGCTGGCTTGAAGAATTTATACAAGCTGATTTCTTACGGGCATTTGAAATACTTCTATCGAAAGCCACTGCTGCCGAAATCCGTTTTACAGGAACACCGAGAAGGTTTGATTTTCGGCAGTGCCTGCGAAGCGGGCGAATTGTTCCGTGCATTGGTGGAAAACCGTCCGCATGAAGAAATCGTAGAACTGGCAAAATTTTATGATTATCTGGAAATTCAGCCGGATTTGAACAATGCCTTTATGATGCGGAATGGAACGGCTGCCAATCGAGAAGAACTGCGAGATTATAACCGTGCCATTGTCAAGCTGGGCGAAGAATTAAATATACCAGTTTGTGCAACCTGTGACGTACATTTTATGGACCCGGATGATGCAAAATTCCGAGAGATTTTGCAGGCTGGACAAGGTTATGACGATGCCAAATTCCAACCGCCGTTGTATTTTCGGACAACAGACGAAATGCTGGAAGAGTTTTCTTATCTGGGAAAAGAAAAGGCATATGAAGTGGTTGTGGAGAATACAAATCGCATTGCGGATTGTATTGAACACATTCGACCAATTCCAAAGGGGACTTTTACGCCAAACATTGACGGAGCAGAAGAGGACTTGACACGAATCACCAATGAAAAGGCAAAGGAAATCTATGGTGATCCGTTGCCAGAACTGGTTGAAAAGCGATTGAATCGAGAATTGGGTTCGATTATCAAACACGGATTTGCCGTGCTGTATATCATTGCACAGAAACTGGTTTGGGATAGCGTTGCCCACGGCTATGAAGTTGGTTCGAGAGGTTCTGTTGGTTCTTCTTTCGTTGCATCTATGGCAGGTATTTCAGAAGTCAATCCGCTTGCACCGCATTATGTCTGCCCGAAATGCAAGCACAGTGAATTTATTACAGATGGCAGCGTTGGTTCTGGGTTTGATCTGCCAGCGAAGAAATGCCCGAAGTGCGGAACAGAGATGAACCGAGATGGGCATGATATTCCATTTGAAACATTTTTGGGCTTCGATGGCGATAAAGCACCGGATATTGACTTGAATTTCTCGAGTGAATATCAATCTTCTGCCCATCGTTACACAGAAGAGCTGTTCGGGCGAGATAATGTGTTTAAAGCCGGAACGATTGCCGCTGTGGCAGATAAAACTGCGTATGGTTATGTGAAAAAATATCTGGACGAACGGGGCATTACTTGCAGTCCAACAGAAATTAATCGTCTTTCCATTGGCTGCACCGGCATCAAGCGAACAACGGGACAGCATCCGGGCGGTATGGTCGTTGTGCCGAATGATTATGATGTATATGACTTTACCCCTGTGCAGCATCCTGCTGATTCAGCGGATTCAGATGTCATTACAACGCATTTCGACTTCCATTCTCTGCACGATACGATTTTGAAACTGGATGAATTGGGGCACGTTGTCCCAACGATGTACCGACACTTGGAAAACATCACGGGGTTGGATATTCGGGAAGTTCCCACGACAGACCCTCGTGTCATTCGGATGTGTACCCATGCAGAAGAACTGGGTGTATCAGGAAAGGATATTTATTGCAAGACGGGAAGTCTGGGCATTCCGGAAATGGGCACTGGTTTTACCATTCAAATGCTGCTGGATTCCAATCCAACGAAGTTCAGTGACTTTTTACAGGTTTCTGGCTTGTCCCACGGTACAGACGTATGGCTTGGAAATGCAAAGGATTTGATTGACAACGGAACGTGTACCATTTCTGATGTAATCGGAACGAGAGATAGTATTATGACTTATCTGCTGCATAAGGGTGTAGAACCAAAGCAAGCCTTTCAGATTATGGAAGACACTCGAAAGGGCAAAGCTCCAAAAACCTTTACGCCAGAGCGGATTCAAATGCTGAAAGACCACAATGTTCCGGATTGGTACATTGATAGCTGTTTGAAAATCAAATACATGTTCCCGAAAGCCCATGCAGCTGCTTATGTAACCGCTGCCATTAAATTGGGATGGTTTAAGTTATATCGTCCATTGGCATATTATGCGGTTTATTTCAGCACCCGTGGGGATGACTTTGATGTAGAATTGGTTATGCAGGGAAAAGAAGCGGTTCATAACCGCATTGAAGAACTGCGAGAAAAGGGCAATGAACGCACAAAGAAAGAATCTGACCAGCTGGATTTGCTCTATATTATCAATGAAATGCTGTGTCGGGGATTGGATTTCCTGCCGATTGATTTGTATCGTTCACACGCTTCGCAGTATCTGGTAGAGGATGAGAAAATCCGGATTCCATTTTCTGCAATCAGCGGAATTGGGCTGTCAGCTGCCAATGCACTGTATGAAGCAGCACAGAAACGAGATTTTATCTCTATCGAAGAATTCCAGAACCGCAGCGGAGCATCGAAGACAGTCATAGAAACATTGGAAAAGTTGAATGCATTCGGCAATTTGCCGAAATCCAGTCAAATGACCCTCTTTTAACTTGACAAAATCATGATAGCGTGGTATTATGTTACCATAGTAGCATAGTAAAGTGCTTTTAGGAGGAACACATGAGAAATTATAATCGAATTACGCCGGAAGGGACAAAAGATTTATTATTAGAAGAATGCCTTGTGCGGCGAGAAACAGAAGAAAAAATTCGTTCTGTTTTCCAGAGTCAGGGATACGATGAATTGGTAACACCGGGATTGGAATTTTTTGATGTTTTTCAATCGGAAGCCGTTCAGTATCCGCAAGAACAGCTGTATAAATTGACCGACAGCAAGGGACGGCTGATTGTACTGCGTCCGGAATCCACTGCTCCGATTGCAAGAGTTGTTGCAACCCGTCTGCGGGAAGCTATGCTGCCACAGCGGCTGTGCTATATGCAGACTGCTTACCGCTTTGAACCAGCATTGAAGGGCAGAAGCGATGAATTTATGCAGGCAGGTGCGGAACTGATTGGTTCAGATTCCTATATGGCAGATTTGGAAATGGCAAGCATGGCAATTGATGTGCTGAAACGCTGCAACGAAACCAGCTATTATCTGGAATTGGGCGATGCCGGTATTTTCAAGGAATTGATGCGGGAATTGAACGCTGCACCGGCAACCAAAGAAGAAATCCGGTATCTGATTGAAACAAAGAACTATTCTGCATTGAATGACTTGCTGGATACATTGGGCGATAATCAGCTGATTCATGCTTTGAAGAAACTGCCGTCTTTGTTTGGTGGAGAAGAAGTATTCGATAAGATGGAACAGCTCTATTGCACACCACAGATTCAGGAAATGTTGCAATACCTGCGGAAACTGTATCGGGAAATTGCAGCACTGATCGGAACAGAACGGTTGAGCGTGGATCTTGGCATTGTCAACAAGGCAGATTATTACACAGGCATGATTCTCAAAGGCTATTTGGAAGGCTATGGCGATGAAGTTTTGTCTGGCGGTCGGTATAATAAGCTACTGGCAAGCTTTGGCTATGATGTTCCGGCAGTTGGCTTTGCTGTCAATGTAGATGCCGTTGCAAAAGTTGCCATGAAAAAGAATCCACGGACAAAGAAAGCGACGGATGTTGCCATTTATGCAGCACCGGGCTATGAAGCAGCTGCCATTGCACTGGCAGAAACCAAACGGGAAGCAGGATTGACTGTAGAATTTGCACTGGTATCCTCCGCAGAAGCAGCATTGGACTATGCAAAGAATCGGAAGATTTCCACCTTATATCAAGTAGAAAAAGAAGTTACGGAGGTCACAGTATTATGACAAAACCGCTGAGAATTGCGTTGACAAAAGGACGTTTGGAAAAGGATACCGTTGGCTTGCTGGAAAAGCTGGGTTATGATTGCGAAGCGGTACATAATAAGGGCAGACGATTGATTTTGCCGATTCCGGATGGAAATATGGAAGTTGTACTCTCCAAGGCTGCCGATGTGATCACCTATGTGGAGCATGGCGTTTGTGATTTGGGCGTTGTCGGAAAAGATACCATTCTGGAAATGTCCGGTAAGTTTTTTGAACTGGCAGATTTGGGATTTGGGAAATGCCGGTTTGCACTGGCAACCAAAAAGGGAACGGATTTTTACAGCGGATATGGTGTCAAGTGCATTGCAACCAAGTATCCAAACATTGCACGCCGATTCTTTGAAAGCAAGGGTATGGATGTTGACATTGTAAAAATCGAAGGTTCTGTAGAGTTAGCACCGCTGCTGGAATTGTCAGATGGAATCGTAGACATTGTAGAAACAGGGGTAACCCTGAAAGAAAATGGACTAGAAGTTGTCGAAGAAATCGTTCCGATTTCTGCAAGACTGATTGCAAATGTTGTCAGCCTGAAGATGCGGCAGCAGGAAATTGAATCGTTGATTCAAAAAATCGAGGAGGTATTATAAGCATGATTACCATGAAGCAAATCAATGCAAGCGTTGCAGAAGAACGGGAAGCATTTTTTCAGTTGTTGGATGAAAGAACAGGCGAAACCAATCAGCGTGTAACAGAAACCGTGCAGGAAATTCTGAAGACGGTAAAAGCTGGCGGCGATGACGCTGTTAAAAATTATACCTTAAAATTCGATGGCAGCTTGCCGGAATATTACGAAGTACCGAGAGAGGTTATCAATGATGCTTTGACCGATGCTGACCAAGCATTTGTAGATGCTATGTTAAACGCCATTGAAAATGTACGGGATTTCCACCAGCGTCAGGTTGAACAGGGTTTCATTCACCCAATGGCAAATGGTGTGATTTTAGGACAGCGTGTAAGAGGTCTGGAACGTGTTGGTTTGTATGTACCGGGCGGTACAGCTGCTTATCCGTCCAGCGTTATCATGAATGCTGTTCCTGCAAAAATTGCTGGCGTAAAAGAAATTATCATGGTAACACCGCCGAGAAAAGACGGGACACCGAATCCCGATATTCTGATTGCAGCCGCTTTGTGCGGTGTTGACCGGATTTTCCTGTCTGGCGGGGCACAGGCAATTGCAGCACTGGCATACGGAACAAAGGAAATTCCAAAGGTCGATAAAATCGTTGGCCCTGGAAATATCTATGTTGCAACCGCAAAGAAGCTGCTGTATGGAATTGTAGATATTGATATGATTGCAGGACCAAGTGAAGTTCTGGTTATGGCAGATGAAACCGCCAATCCGGCATTTGCAGCAGCAGATTTGATGTCACAGGCGGAACACGATGTCATGGCATCTTCCATTCTGGTTACCACCAGTGAAAAGCTGGCAGAACAGGTACAGGCAGAAATCAATCGGCAGGTTCAAACACTGGAACGAAAAGAAATCATCGAAAAATCCATGAATACCTACGGGGCAATTCTTCTCTGCAACAGTCGGGAAGAAGCAACGGCTCTGGCAAATCGAGTTGCACCGGAACACTTGGAAGTGCTGATGGAGAATCCAATGGAACTGTTGGGTGCACTTGACAACGCTGGCTCTGTATTCCTTGGACAGTATGCATCGGAACCGTTGGGGGACTACTATGCTGGCCCGAACCACGTTCTTCCGACCAGTGGAACGGCTCGGTTCTTCTCTCCGCTGGGCGTTGCAAGCTTTACAAAGCGTTCCAGCTATACGTATTATACCAAGGATGCCCTGCGTGCTGCAAAGGATGATATTGTATTGATTGCAAATCGGGAAGGCTTGACCGCACACGCCAATGCCATTACCGTTCGGTTTGAAGACGAAAAGTAATAGAGAGGTGTTATCATGAGAGAAGCCGTAATCGAACGCAACACCAAAGAAACACAGATTCAAGTGAAAGTGGTTTTGGATGGAAAAGGCGTTGCAGATATTCATACCGGCATTGGCTTTTTTGACCACATGCTGACCGCCTTAGCCGTACACAGCGGCATTAGTATGCATATTCAGGTCGCTGGAGATTTGCATGTAGATGGACATCACACCGTAGAAGACACCGGCATTGTACTGGGAAAAGCCATCGGGGAAGCACTGGGTGATAAGTCCGGTATTACCCGTTATGGTAGTGCATTTATTCCCATGGATGAATCCCTTGCATTTTGCAGCTTGGACATCAGTAACCGTCCATTTCTGGTATTTCAGGGAACATTCACCAATGCGATGATTGGACAATATGATACTTGCTTGACAGAAGAATTTTTCCGTTCGTTTGCTTTTCAGGCAGGCATTACCCTGCACATCAATATGATGTATGGTACAAATGACCATCACAAATGCGAAGCTGCTTTTAAGGCAGTTGCCCATGCGTTGCAGATTGCCATTACACCGACGAAGAGCGGACAAACACTTTCTACGAAAGGGGTTTTATAAATGATTGCCATTGTCGATTACGGTGCTGGAAATATCTTTAGTGTCAAAAATGCACTGGATTTTTTGGGACTGGAAAGTCAGTTGACCGATGACGCTGCTGCCATTCAGGCAGCAGATGCCATCATCCTGCCGGGTGTTGGAGCATTTCCGAGTGCAATGCAGATGTTGAAAAAACGGAATTTGGTATCTGTTTTACAGACAGAATCTAAGAAGAAGCCGTTTTTAGGAATTTGCCTTGGCATGCAGCTGATTTTTGAAAAAGGCTATGAATTTGAAGCGTGTGATGGACTGGGACTGATTCCGGGAACAGTGGAAAAAATTCCGGCAAACGGCTTGATTATTCCGCACATGGGCTGGAACAAGCTGGAATATCAGATTGATTGCCCATTGCTGCACAATTTGGGTGAAGAAGCATATGTTTACTTCGTGCACTCCTATCAGGCAGTGGTTGCACCGGAATATCTGGCAGCGTATGTGACCTATGGCGGACAGATTCCGGCAATGGTTTATGATGGAAAGACCGTATTCGGGGCACAGTTCCATCCGGAAAAGAGTGGGGAAACCGGCTTGCAGATTTTAAGAAACTTTGGAGGATTGCTGAAATGATCATTTTACCTGCAATTGATATTCAAGATGAAACGTGTGTTCGTCTGGTAAAGGGTGACTTTGCAACTTCTCACAAAGTTTCGGAAGATTACCGGAAAACAGCTGCTGGATTTGTAGCAGCTGGGGCATCCTGGATTCACATGGTGGATTTGGATGGAGCAAGAGCCGGAGAACCAAAGAATGCAGAATTGTTTTTAGATGTTGCAAAAAATACGCCGTTAAAAGTAGAACTGGGCGGCGGTATTCGCAGCTTGGATACGGTAGAAGCCTACTTAAAGGGCGGTATTTCCCGTGTCATTCTCGGTTCGATTGCGTTGAAGAATCCGCAGATTGTAAAAGATGCGGTCAAGGAATACGGCGAACGAATCGCTGTTGGCATTGATGCAAAAAATGGCATGGTTGCAGTGGAAGGTTGGTTGGACAGTTCTTCTGTAGATTATTTGTCTTTGGCAAAAGAAATGGCTGCTGTTGGGGTACAGTATATCATTTATACGGATATTTCCAGAGATGGAACGCTGTCCGGCGTAAATACCGAACAGTTGCAGCAGATTCATCAGGCAGTCGGAGCAGGCTGCAACATCATTGCAAGCGGTGGTGTGCATACGATTGCAGATATTCAGGCTTGCAAGCAGATGGGCTTGTATGGAACAATTTGCGGAAAGTCCCTGTATCAGGGCACATTGCAATTGGAAGATGCCATTGCTTGTGCCGGTGCACAGGCATAAGAAAGGAGGCTGTCAATTATGCTAGCAAAGAGAATTATTCCTTGTTTGGATGTGCGAGATGGAAAAGTAGTAAAAGGTGTCAAATTCGAAGGCGTTCGAGATGTTGGTGACCCGGTTGCTTTGGCACAGGCTTACAATGAACAGGGTGCAGATGAAATTGTATTTTATGACATTACGGCCTCCTATGAAAAAAGAGGGGTCATTTTAGATGTTGTACGGGAAGCTGCTAAGAAAATTTTTGTACCGCTGACCGTTGGCGGTGGCATCAAGAGCATTGATGATTTCCGAGAAACACTGCGTGCAGGAGCTGACAAGGTTTCCATCAATTCGCAAGCAGTACAGAATCCTTCTTTGATTCGGGAAGCAGCAGACATTTTCGGTTGTCAGTGCGTTTGCGTTGGCATTGATGCAAAGAAAATTGGCGACCACAAGTGGACAGTTTTCATCAATGGTGCAAGAGTGGATATGCATTTGGATTTGATTGACTGGGTAAAGCAGTGTGAACAATTGGGTGCCGGTGAAATCTGTCTGAATTCCATTGATGCAGATGGCACAAAAGAGGGCTTTGACTTGCCCATGCTGAAAGCTGTTTGCGATGCGGTTTCCATTCCGGTCATTGCCAGCGGTGGAGCAGGCAAGCTGGAAGACTTTGCAGAGGCATTCCAAGAAACAGGCTGCTCCGCAGCACTGGCAGCGTCCTTGTTCCACTTTGGAGAATTGACCGTGCAGGATGTAAAGGCAGACTGCCGGAAAAAAGGCATCTTAATGCGATGAAAGTATTTGATATTGTTTTTACGGTACTCATTCCATTGGTTTTGTTAGTTGCGGGCTGGATGATGCAATTTCATCCGCCCAAAAAACAAAATGCATGGATTGGATATCGAACCACCCGTTCCATGAAAAATGCAGAAACTTGGCGGTTTGCCAATACTTACTGCGGAAAATGCTGGTGCATCAGCAGTTTGATTTTGCTGTTGATTGCAGTTGGCTGTTCCGTTGGATATTTTTTCATGTCTATGAAAATGCAAACAATGGTTTTGCTTGGAAATATCATTTTGCAAATGGCAATTTTGATTTACACGCTTTTTCAGACGGAACGGGCAATCCGAACACAATTCGATGAAACAGGAAAAAGAAAGGATACAACGCATGATTAAAATTGATTGTAATCATTTGGATGCCTATTTTGAAAAAGGCGACCTGATTCCAGCAATTGTCTATGAAGTCAACACCAAAACCGTGTTGATGCTGGCATATATGAACCGAGAAAGCCTGAAAAAGACACTGGAAACCGGATACACTTGGTTCTGGAGTCGTTCTCGGCAGGAACTTTGGAATAAAGGTGCAACTTCCGGACATCTGCAAAAAGTCATCAGTATGTACAGTGATTGCGACAATGATACTTTGCTGGTCAATGTAGAACAAACTGGTGTTGCTTGTCATACAGGTTCTTATAGTTGCTTCTTCCGTGAAATGTACGAAGCAGAAGAAAAATAAAAAAGCTGTCACAAAAACGCCTCCCACTGAATAGACTGTAGAGAAACAGCGTGAAACTGTTTCTATGTTTTTCATGGGAGGCGTTTCTATGAGTAAATTTCATCCAATGCCGGATGCTTGTCCGGATGCAGTTCCCATTAAAGTTGACCGGGTGTTTGACAGTTGCAGTGACCGGGATTGTCTGTCCAATGTCCAAATTTTAATGGATGGCGGCGAACTTCCCCCCAACGTCACGCTGGTAAAAAGCCGATGTGTAAAGGTATCGGACATCTGTATGAATATCGAGCCAGTACCATTTAACAGGGGCTTTTTTTCCATTGATTTGACGTATACATTTCGGGTAGAATTGATGGCATATGAACGTGCCTGCGGCAGCCCAACACTGCTGACTGGAACGGCATATGCCGGAAAGAATGTGATTCTCTATGGTGGAGAAAGCAGCAGCAAGACGTTTTTCAGTAATGGAAAGCCCTGCTCTTCCGGAGAAGAATGCAGCGAGAGCGTAAACCTACCAACGGCTGCCGTTCAAGTGGTAGAACCAATCGCATTAGAAACAAGGGTTGGAATGGTTTGTCCGCCTGCTCCAGAGGGCAGCAGTGCCGTTCCGATTCGGACAGTGATTATGACGTTGGGACTGTTTTCCGTAGTGGAATTGTTCCGACCGGTCACGATTTTAGTGCCAACATACGAATATACCATTCCAACGAAAGAATGCCGGGCAGATACAGAATCTCCGTGTGCGGTATTTGATAAGATTCGGTTTCCGGCAGAAGAGTTTTCTCCCGGCTCTGTCAATGGCATGGGAGACTTTTCACCAGACTGCGGATGTGGAGCAACAACAGACAGCATAGAATCCGAAGAAAAGCCGCTGTAAAGCAAATCGAATTTGAGTGAAATGGGGCGGCGAATGAAAGCCGCCCTTTTTGAATAAGGAGCAGCAGTTTTGAGAAGACGAAATACAGCACTGCAAAGAAAACAACTGACATGGCTGTGTTGCAGCATTTTTATTATCGCAGGATTGTTATTTGGTGTCGTGCAATTGGATCGCTGGATTCGCCCCGATGTGCTGGCAGTCTGTGCACAGGAATGTCAATCTGCTGCTTCTGTTCAGATTGGAGAGAGCATTCATAAAGTTTTGCAGGAAACAGACAGTCAGTATACAGATTTTGCGGTGTTGCTATATGATACAGACGGGGCAGTGACAGCAGTAGAAACAAAAACTACGCAAATCAACCGTATGCAAGCACAACTGCTCACACAAATCAATCAGGATTTACAGGCAGTTCGGGCAGAAACATTTCCAGTTTCTCTGGGAACAGCAACGGGTATTTGGCTGTTTGCTGGAAAAGGCCCAACACTTTCCATGAAGATGCTGCCCATTGGAACAGCAAAGGTACAGCTCATCAGTCAGCTGGAATCTGTTGGCATCAATCAAACCTGCCATACCATTCGTGCAGACGTTACCATTACATTGCAGGCAGCTGCACCCTTTTACCGAACTACAACAACTGCACAGTTTTCCTATCTCTTGACAGAAACAATTTTAGTGGGGAAAGTACCGGAATCCTATGTGGTATTTGGCACATAAAAAACCGCACACATTCTTGCATGTATCAGAATGTGTGCGGTTTTCATGTTATTTGGAGAGATAGAATTCATACATGGCAATCGCCTGATGAATCGCAAATGTGGTATGTTCGGAATAATCTGCTAAATCGGTCTGTATGGTTGCAAGGGCATCTTTTACACACCCCGGATTTTCCTGCTCTTCTTCATAGAAACTGACAGAATCGCCTTCTTTGCTCTGGTCAACCTGTACCGCAATTTCTAAGTTACAGTCGTTCTTCTCGGCGTAATATAGCACAGGATGTTCTGCACTCGTTTGCACCTCTGCCACTAATCGTTCCACAGCACTGGCACTATCCCGATAGATCATTAAGATGGTATCGTTTGCAATTTGTGTAATAGAATCGTAGACATTTTTTGTTGTGCCATCTTCATCCGTGTAATCATATCGCACAATCCAGAACGGTAAACAATGAATGACGGACAGGTTCTTTTCATTTGCATACTGCTGTGCAGCTTCCACAAACTTTACTTGCTGTGCTCGAGCATCGGCGTTGTTCTTCCAGTTATAGTCGGAGTTTGTCCAAACTTCCACATCATACGAAACGCCTGCTAATCTTGCATCATAATCCACCATACTGTTATATTCTGCTACCTTATCGAAAACACGATAAATGGCGGTCTGGTATGTATCTTCATACAGCCACGTTTTTTCGCCTGTCAACAAGTAGACTTTCATGTTTCTCTGATAGGCATTCTTTACAAATTTTTCTACCGTGTCCTTGTTGTTTACCAGCTTATTTGCACCGCTGGAATAGTAAACTTCTGTAATTCCATACCATTCCAAAGCATCTAAAAATTCATTTTGCTTTTCTTCATCGTCATCAATGCCATATACAGCGGCTTTTGAGCCTTTCCAATACCAAGTTGCACAGTTTCGTTTTGTTTCTTCTGTGACGGGGTAAACATCCATCGTACTTGCATTATAGAGATATTTTGTACTGTTGTCTAGTCCCAATGTTTCATTGTTAACCAGATAGAAACGGTCGATGGAATAATCCAATGGCCGTCCCATTTTTTCTTCAATTGTGCTTTTTAAATTGCCTGCGATTTGATACCCATACTCGGATTTAGAAATATAAGCGTTTGCAACAGCTGTTTGATAATCCATTCCAGTTAAAGCATCCAATGGATTTTGAACGGGTACAGAGGTATATTGCCGTTTCGTCTGGCAAAGGTCGGTAATATTTACCGTTCCATCTGCATTTAAATCCCATGTTTGTCCGTCTGTTGGCGTGGACTCTGATTCTCCTAAAATCCATTTCTGCAACGATACAATATCAGTTAGAGCAGGTATTTCAGCGGCTGCAACTGGTATTTGTGGAATGGAAGCTGCCAGCAATCCACCTACTGCAAGGGCTGCAATCACTTTTTTCATCTTGTAAGGACTCCTTTTTTCGTGACAATTTTATTGTATCACAAGTTTATGCAGATTGCAACAAAATGTAAGAAAAAAACGTAGAAAATGGAGGCGAAAATGCCTTGCAAGGAGATGCAAAATATGGTATACTGAAAGAGTCAAAATGTGTTTGGAACAGGAAAACAGAAAGCAATTCAGATTGGAAAGGAAAAAAGATATGATAAAAAATAAAATAATCGCAGTAACTGCCGTTGGATGTTTTTTGGCAACATCGTTCCGTACATCAGTTTCCGCAGAAAATACCTATACTATGACGGATTTGCGTCATCTTCGAGATGCTCTTTTGCAGCAAACTACTGTGACTGCTGCTGATGACATCAATGGAGATGGTATTGTAAATGTAATTGACTTATGTCTGCTGAAACGGAAATTATCAACGCCTGGAGAAGTTGTTACAAACAACTATGCTGCAATTGCAGAAAATGTCAAACTAACTGGAAGAACCATGCGAAATCAGGATATTACATGGTTGGTTCAAAGTGGTTCTGCCGTTGCATTTACTGTCACTGGAACATCAGCAACCATTACACTTGCAGGGGATAGCTCCATTAATAATGAAGAAAATTATCGCTCTCGCTATGCAGTACTTGTAGATGGAACTGTGATTGAAGATGCAGTTATGAGCACTTCAGAAAAGACATTGACTTTGTTTGAGGGAGAAGCTTCCAGAACAGCAAAGGTTCAAATCATTCATCTTTCGGAAGCAATGAATGGTGCAATTGGTGTAAAAAATATTTCTGTTACTTCGGATTTGCTAACCCCCATTTCTCCTGAGCCAGAAAAACCGCTTTCTATTGAATTTATCGGGGATTCGATTACCTGTGCATACGGTGTGGAGGGGCAGTCGAGTTCAGAGCCGTTTAAAACCAGTACCGAAAACTTTATGAAATCCTATGCCTATTTGACCGCTCAGAAACTGAATGCAGATTATAGTGCTGTTTCTTATAGTGGTTATGGAGTCATTTCCGGATACTCGTCCGGTGATACTGCCAATACAGACAGTCTGATTCCTGATTGTTATGGATTGACCGGAAAACTTCCAGATTATGCAAAAGATTGGGATTTCAGCACCTGTTCTCAAGATGTTGTTGTAATCAATCTCGGCACAAATGATTCTCACTATGTGATGAAAGACCCTGAAACTCGTTCCAAAGAATTTGTAGATGGTTATCTTGCATTTTTGAAAACAGTTCGTGAGAAGAATCCAGATGCGTATATCATTTGTACGTTGGGGATTATGGGGGATGACTTGTATGAATATGTGGAAGATGCCGTTCAGCAATATCGCAATACCACTGGAGATGAGCGAATTATGAGCTATCATTCTGCCCTACAAAATCAAGCAGATGGAATTGGCTCAGACTGGCATCCATCCGCTATAACGCAGCAGAAAAATGCCTATATACTCGCTGATAAGATTTGTCAGGCATTGGGAATGGAGTCCGACCAAGTTGGTCTTGATATGGCTGCTGATGCAGAATATTTGTTAAACATCGACCCAAACAAGGGTGGAAATGCTGCTTCTTATGTTGGGTATGACAAATCCTTTTGGATTAACATAGTAACTGGCGGAGAAACGGCAGATGCAATAGAAGCGGAGATTTCTGGTATCAATTTGAAAAAAGGCGGTGGTTATCGTTTGGAATTTGATTGCACTTCTTCCTACGATGGAAAATTGCCGGTGTTGGTTAGAAATTCTGATGGAGAAATTTCTTTCAACAGTGAATTTGATGCTGTTTCAGAGAAAACGCATTTTTCAGCAGAATTTACCGCAGATGCGGATTCTGTAGCAGCAATTGTATTTCCGCTGGGTGGAAAAGATTACTATAACTGCACACTTTCTAGTATTTCTTTGCTGAAGATTTCCTGATAAATTTAAATAATTACCGAATAAAATGGAAATTATTTTTATACAGACAAACAGGTGTCGTGCTCTTTTTGTATCATAAAAATAGCATATTATTTGAAAAAAGGAGATGATGGGGTGTTGCAACTTTTTCGTAAGAAACAGCAATTCCTTGCCGTTTCTTATGCAACGATTTTGCATTGTTTGGTAGATTTTTGCTGTATTTATCTGATGATGTATTTTGTATTTCCGGCTTGTCGATTTACTAGCTTGAGCAATTGGTTGCTTTATACCATGCTCTATAATTTCATTGCCTTTGCTGGACAATTGCCAGTTGGTATTTTTGGAGATTGGTTACAGCGAAATATGAACCTCATTGCTGTCGGACTGCTGTTCCTGCTCGTCGCCTATTGCGGAGCATTGTTCGGATTTCCGTTGCTTTTAATTGTGCTCTTATTGGGAATCGGCAACGCTTGTTTTCATGTTGGCGGTGGACGAGCTGCAATGGAGTGGAAAGAAAATGCCTGTCAACCAGTTGGTATTTTCGTTGCAACAGGGGCATTTGGTGTATTTGGCGGAAAGTGGATTTCTGGAAACGGTAGGAACTGGATTATTCCAATGATTGTGGTTTTAAGTATGGCATTGCTGATACAACTGATTTTCTGCCGATATTCAGGAGAACGAAACTTGCCAAAACAGGAATTTTCCATGAAACCGATGCAAGGCAGCTGGTCGCTTCTCATGGCATTCTGCTGTATCTTTGTTGTTGTGCTTCGTTCTTTTGCCGGAAGTGTGATGCATTTTCCATGGGCGAAAAATTGGTTTGCACTGTTCCTAACGCTTGCAATTGTATTGGGAAAGGCGGGCGGTGGGATTCTTGCTGACCGATTCGGGATTCGTCCAACCATCATTGGTTCTTTGACCGCTTGTGCATTGTTATTCTTGGGAGCAAATCAATTTGCCATCTGCGGATTGCTTGCAGTATTTCTCTTTAATATGACTATGCCAATTACGCTTTCCCTGTTGGGCATGCAGTTCCCACATGCGAAAGGCATGGCGTTTGGAGCATTGACCTTTGCATTATTTGTGGGACTTGTTCCATCGTATTTCTGCAATATCAATGATTTTGCAAAGCCATGGATTTATTGCCTGTTGGCGGTGCTTTCTCTAGTAATTCTCTATGCACCAATGTTGCGAAATGCAAAGAAGAGGCATATAAAATGATAGAAACATGGATTGCCCAGCAACTTATAAAAGGGCTGATTCGCTCTTTGCTGTTGACAGAAGTTCTGGAACTGCTTGCAGCAGCTTGTTTCCCACAGCGAAACCGTCATGATTTTCTACTGGTGATACTCGTCAACATTCTGACGAACCCAGTTGTTGTATATCTGGACTTTTGGCTGCATGGAGCAACCATTACATGGCGGTGGCTCTGGGTTGGTGGATTGGAGGTTGCAGTTTGGCTTTCAGAGGCATTGATTTATCGCAAATGTTTAACTGGAACGCAAAACCCTTATTTATTTTCCTTGATTTTAAATGCAGCTTCTTATCTGGTCGGTGTTTGTTTGCAGTATTTTTTGTAATTATGATAGGAGGAAATTGAGATGAAAAAGACAATCAGTCGAATGGGATGTTTTTTACTGGCGATTTTATTGGGGTTGTACAGCGTTGCAATTCCAGCGGATGCAGATGCATTGAGTCCGGGAGAATGGTTTGTCACGGGTTATTATCGAGTGACGAGTGATGGCGTTATGGGGTATTCCTATGGTTATGTTATGGATGGGGGTGCACAGGAAATAGAATCCAGCCTTTATGCAGGGCAAGTTGTTTATGCAAGAATTGCCTATTCCTCTATGGGAGTTACTTGGTATAGTTGTTCTAGTGAAGATGAACATGGGGATGGATTCAATTATGTTTGGTATGGCTGGGTGGATGCTTCTTACTTAGTACCAGTTGGACAAGAACCAGAGCCAGAGCCGGAAACTGATCCACCAACAGAAGCCCCGACAACCGTTGTTACAACCACTACCACCACCGTGACAACGACTGCCACGACAGTTGCAACCACAGTTTCTACTACGACTGTTCCAACAACAACACAGACCACTACAACAACTACACAAGCAATTGTGCCAACAGAGGACAAGCAAAATGCTCATTTTATTTCTGACAATCTGCTGCTAATTTTGATTGGCTGTCTGGTATTGTTGTTGGCGTGCTCTGCTGGACTAGCAATTGCATTGGTTCACCGCAGCAAGACGACGGTTCGTATTCAGAATGCAGAGGATTTGAAACCGTCATTCTGCCCGTATTGTGGGGCAAAGCATGAAGAAGGTGTAAAGTTCTGCAAGAAGTGCGGAAAAGAACTGAAATAATCGCTGCCCATAAATTTTTTAATTGCACTGGAAGGATGCTGAAAAGATGCATTCTTTCCAGTGCGATTTCTTTTATATATAGCAGATTTTTATTGCAATTATTTCCTTTTAGGGTTAACTTATCTGTTAATTTATGATATTCTTTTTTATATAGACGGCTATCGAGAACACATTGAAAAGGGAAAACAACAAAAAGGGTATCGGGTGCACCTGAGCATCGCACCAATGTTTCTTTAGAAGAATTTTTTTACTTTTTTCTCATGAAGGGATTGTATTTTGTAGAAAAATGATTTATAATAGAAATAGAACTATCAGACGCCCAAAAACGCAACTGAAAAATGGAGGATACCGTTATGAACGAATTACAGACCTTAACAACGCAGCGGGAGGAACTTCTTACAAAAATCAGAGAAATTGAGGAATCCTGCGAGGGAATCGAAAACGAACACAACGCCCAGCGAGTACAGGAATTGAACCTGGAACACGCACAGCTTTCCGCACAGAAACAGGAACTTTCTGCAAAGCTGTCAGCAATGGAAAGCCGTCTTTCTGCAATCAGTTCAGAAATTACACAGCTTTCCGGCACGGGAATCGACAGAATCCTTGAAGCAATCAAAAACCAGAGATGGTATTTCTTTAAGAATAAAATTAAAATTTTACTTGATAAAGATACTGGTTTATTATGGGCAAATTTGAATTATTATAATTGTTGTAGAAATCAAAACATGGATTGGCGTGATTCTGGTGAAGATATTTCTGTTATATCAAATATGTCTTTGGATGGTTATAAAGGTTGGCGATTACCAACCTATAATGAGTTTTGTAAAATGCTTGATGATAATAACATGCCATTTCGATACTCTAAAAATAATCATAATATCATATTACAAAATGGACAAGCTTGTAGTTATGGTGCAAGAATATCAGATGGTTATAAAAAGTGGGTTTATCTTGATAATAAATATCCAGGAACTCGGGATAATGGTGGTGGTTATGCTGTAATTTGGTTTCCGTGTACAAGTACTCTTGCTGGCTCAGATTATAGAAACAATGTATCCCCAAACAACCCCAACTACACCGAAAAAGAACGTCTCCAATTCACCCTTGACCTTTTCGTTCAGAATGATTTGTGGCCGATTTTCAATGATGCAGAAATCACAGAACTTTTCAAGAAGATTTATTACGAGAAGCCACGCCTGTTGGAACAGTTGCAGGAATTGCAAACCCAAATTGAAAGCCTGCAAACCGTCGTTTTGTTGTCTTCTACGTTCGATTATACCGCTTTGCTTGCTAAATATAATATCAAGGCAATTGATGCTTCTATCATCCAATATTATCAGGCGGTTCAGAACTGGACAGAAGAACTGCTGGGAAAGCTGGATGATTACGAAAGAGAAAAAGAAGATGTCATCCAAGCAGTCAATGGAATTGGTTTGGAACTGGGCAAGAAGTGCGAAAACTGCGATATCTTGTCAGAAGAAGAAAACGCTCTGTTCCAAAACCGGCAACGTTACTTTGCAAGCCAATTTTCTATTGGGATGAACCATGTGAAAGCAAAACTGCTTGCTGTGAAACATCAGGCAGATGCATTGGAAGCCCGGATAGATGAAATTGATAACGGAGATGATGCAATCCGTGAGCTTGCCTTGCTGGAAAAGGAAGACCGTGCAAGTTTCAGCTTTCTTGCAGAAAATACTGCGAAAATCGTTCGCAACGCCCTGAAGAAAATCGAATTTTTCGAGGCAAATCAACAGTATGTTCTGTGGGTAAGCCATGCTTTGGAAGAATGGGCAGAAAAATATAAGGGCTTCAAGACAACTCAGCGGGAAGCGTTAAAAAATGCTTGCGAAAGCGATGGCATCAAAGAAGAAATCTGGCAGAAATGGTATGCAGATTGGCAGTCCCTGCGGTTTAAGATTGAGCAGAACGTACAGCCAATCATGGAAAAGGAACTGCACGAAAGCATGGCAATGATGGAAGAAGACGAAATCACGGTTGCACAGCAGGTGATTTCTGAACTTGCAGTTTATCGAAATGCAGTTGATTCTTTCTATTTGAACGAACGCAAGGAGATTCATCAGAAATTTGTATCCCAGGAAGACGGTGCTTTGCAAGATAAGCTTGAAACAGAACGCAAACTCTATGAGATTGCATCTGAATTTCAGCGTACATTGCGGAACATTATATTCAATTGTGCAAAGATAGAAGATAGAATCTTTATTTTGAACTGGGTAAATGATTTGCTGGATATTTCGCTGGACAAGATTCTGGCTCTTGTTTCAGGTCATGACTCGAAACAAATTTCCGATACGATTCTTGCTGAATTTTCTGAGCTGAAGAAGAATTATGACATCTATCTTGCAGATGCAAAGTCCTATGAGGAAGAGCAGGCAAGACGGAATGAGCAGTTTCATTCGTTGCTGCTTGAGATGAAAAAAGAACTTTCTTCTAAATAAAAAATGACGAAGAGCAGAAATTGATTGTTACAGTCAGTTTCTGCTTTTTTGTTTCCCACCAACAATTGAAAATAATTTTGATGATTATTGGAAACATTCTTTGAACAGACAAGCGTCTGTCTGCTACTATCTGTATAATAAAGAATGTCGGGGGATTCCAGAAGAACCAGTATCATAGAATTTTTTGTATCAGAAAACGCAAATAAATGCGTTTTGCATAAGAATCACCTGCAAGTTTTGAAAAACATCACCCAAAGTTTTAAAAATAACTTGACAATGGAACGAATATCGCTTATAATAGAAATGTACATATTTTAGATTTTTTTGACGAAAACAGCGTTTGGAGTACAAAATAGACCGCTGTTGACAGATAAGACTAAAATGAAAAGAAGAGAGCGTGCAATTATGGGTAAATCTAAAATACCATTTAAAGATAGAGATAAAGAAAAAAATATTTTTTTACAACTGCTGGATGACCTTGAGATACAAGAAAAAATACGTTCCATTTTTGGAAGAGAACCGCATACATCGACCAACACGGTTGAACTTCAACATTTACAAGAGGAACTGGAACGGGCGAACAAAACAAATTCTGACTTACAGCAAAAATTAGAAAAATCTGATAAAAAAATTGCCAACTTGCGTGAAACTAACACTACATTACAGACCAATTACAACGAAGCACAGAGCAAGTACAACGAAGCCAAAACAGAAATTGACCGCTATCAAGAAACCTATGGTGCTTTGAAAGCTGCATTCTCACAATTCCATCGCTTAGACAGCAACATCCGAAATTCTTTTCAGTCGATTCTAAACGCTTCATCGCCAATTACTTTTTTGCTTTCTGGTTCTGACTTGGAAAACATTCGGCTCTATTTTGAAAAAGTGTGCATGGAATGGGAAAAATACAGCGATGACACGCTGCAAATATTAAATGACGTGTTCGATTACTTATTTGAACAGTTCCGAATCAATCATCCGGAGTACCACAGAATCGAAACATTTGAGAGTGAAACATTCAACCTGGAGAAGCACGACCGCACTTCAAGCAGCCCGCCAGTTGGTAAAATCAAGCGAATCATTATTTCCGGTTATACGAATCAAACCGGCAGCAAAAAAATGAAATCTTATGTAGAGATTGGATAGGAGTACGAACATGGCAGCACAATCAAAAACAAGAAAATCAGATACAATCGTAGCCAGCAAGGCACTGACAGAGCAAATCCAGAAAGATTTGCAAAAAGCAAATGCTCAAAAGTTGCTCTCTGACATTCATGCATTGGAAGAAAAACTAAATAGGATTTATAGTGGTGAATTTGGAAGCTTTCCAAAAATTGAAAATAAGCCTTTCTATTTTGTTCCAAAAGGGAATTTTTATGTAGTAGATATTTCGCGAGAATTGATGCCAAATACGGGAGATATTCCATCAAATGTTAAAGGAATTCCAACTAAGATAATGAATAACAATCAATTTGGAATCCTTGCTAAATGTTATTCTGCTTGTCCATTTTGTATTTGTAATAGTAATACTAATAGAATAAATTTTGTCAATAATGATGGAAATAAATACTGTTATGTTATAGTATACCGCATAGCCAATAATCGCTATGAAAGTTATTTTTATGATAACACTGGCTCAAATGGATGGCATGTAGATTATTATGGATATAGTGATTCTGTTTCAGAGTTTGGCTCTGATCGTTTAAGATTACCAATTTCAACTTATTGTGGTGTATTAAATGCTATCAAATACAATCTCATGCCATCTGACTTAAATGAATCTGAGAAAAAGTTGTTTCAACTATTGGTCATTTATCAGAACAAAAACTGGTTAATCTGGAATAAAAATACCATTGAGAAGCTTGATAGTAGTTTTTATACAGCAATAGAAAAAGATGAAGTAGAGGATCTTAACACGTTTTGCCTTCGCAAAAGCACTATCGCACAGTATATCAAGGACGGAAAGCCCATCCATCTTTCGGAGGAAGGCACGAAAGAATTTGTACAGCGTCTGGTAAATGTAGATACTGTCCGTGTGGCTCTCTCGCCTTATGAAGAAAGCCGCCTGACTGACCCGAACGGCGGACACTGGGATTTGTGGGAAGAAAAAGCAGGAAAGGATGAAACCCTGATCAAGCTGGATACCGCTTTTTATGGCAGAAATCCGCTTGCAGATGTCCGGATGGATGGCATCGTTGGCATTGATTTCGGCACGAAAAGCACAGTCGTAACGGTACAGGATGGAAATGACACGATTGTTCCGATGCGAGTAGGCTGCGGAGATTATAAAAAAGATATTGCCGTTTCTGACTATGAGAACCCAACGGTAATGGAACTCATCGATCTTCAGAACTTTTTAGACCGCTACCATTCTTCAGAGAGCCGTCCGGAAACCGAATGGGTGGACTTGACCATTTCCCATACCGCAGCAGAGAGCATGAAAACCCCAAAGTCTGGTAACGAATACTATGCGTGGTTCAGCGATTTGAAGCAGTGGGCGAGCGACAAAAACCGGAAAATTATCATCAAAGACAAAAAAGGAAAAGAATGGGAACTTTGCCCATTTGCAGATATCAACGATGCAGACTTGAACCCGATTGAATACTATGCATATTTGCTGGGCATATTCATCAACAATATGTACAATGGGATTTATTTGCATTACCTGCTCTCTTTTCCGGTTACTTATGAAAGAAAAATCAGACAAAAGATTGCAGACAGCTTTGAAAAAGGCTTGAAGAAATCCCTGCCAAAGGCTGTTCAAGAAGATACAAACGCTATGCAGCTGTTTGGTGTGGAAGAAGGTGCAAGCGAACCGGCAGCATATGCAGTTTGTGCCTTGCAGGAATACGGATTCCAGCCGCAGGAAAATGAAAAAATACTGTATGGTATTTTCGATTTTGGCGGCGGAACAACAGATTTCGACTTTGGCACTTGGCAGAGAGCACCAAAAAGCATGCAGCGAAGAAAAAGCTACATCATCAAGCATTTCGGAGCAGGCGGCGACCGTCTTCTCGGCGGCGAAAACCTGTTGGAACTGTTGGCATATCACGTTTTCAAGAACAACGAAGCCGTTCTCAGACAACACAATGTGCAGTTCGTTCAACATCCAGAAGGGGAGAAGTACTGCGGATTGTTTGAGGGCGGAGAAGCACTGATTAGTGATTCTCAGCAGGCAAAGTTCAATCAAAAACAATTGGTAGAGGAATTGCGGCCGCTCTGGTATGGAGAAGCATTTGACAAAGAGAAAATCAAGCTGCTCCTTTTAGACACGAATGGTCAATCTGTTACACCAGAGCTGAAAATTTCTGTAGAAGAACTGGTTGCATTGATTCGCCGTAGAATTGACAGCGGCGTTGAAAACTTCTTTGAAGCAATGGACAAGGCGGTTACCGAAGAAGTGGCAGAAGGTGTGAATGAGATTCACATTTTCCTTGCAGGAAATTCCAGCAAGTCGAAAGTGGTTCTGGAATCGTTCGCCGATTTCCAAGAAAAATATAAAAACACATTCTGCAAGAAGCTGCATATTGAAGTCGCAGAAGAAAAGAAGAAAGAAAAACCTGTTCCAGATTACTTCGTGAAAAAACATGAGGAATATTTGGGAGTTATTTGCAGCCATCTTAAAATTAATGATAAAGATGCTACTCTAAAAGGCGATGAGTTCATCAAGGAACTTTCTGGATTTGATTTTATATATTTGCTTTATGATATTAAAGATGTCATTAAATATTATAATAAATCTAAATACAATTATAGCGAGATTTTAAAAGATTTGTATAATGTTTGGGCGGAAGGCGTTCTTACTAAGAAACAAATGATTGAGATGGTTGAAAAGTTTAAAGATTCGTTTGATTCCGCTTATAAGCCTGATGTGGCTATGGTAAATTTCTTATATAGTAATGCAGAAACGCCAGAAAACATCAAACTAGTACTGAAAGAACTCGGTGCTGAGCTTATAGAAGAAATTGCAGATAAAACACAGAAAGTTTTGCAGGAACGGCAAGAACAAGAAGGGAAACCTGTTTTCATCTTGTATCCGCCTCTGGGAACAGAAGAAGCAGATGCAATCCGCAAGGAAAAAGGCTTGCCAATCAGCACAGCCATCACACGCCCAACCGGAAAAACGGGTGTTGCCTATGGGTTGTTGGAATGCAGAAAAAGTTCCAGAATCAAGGTGGAAGATGAAACAAAGGATACCGATGAAATCAAATTCAACTTCTATACGGGCTATAACAACTTCGGGAAATTTGAAGTGGTAACCAATCGGGATATTCCGTATGGCAAGTGGATTGAATTTATAGATGCTGGTGAGCCGGACTTTGAACTGTACTTCACAGACTTGCCAGAAGCTGCCGGCAATCAAATGTCGATTCAAGGCGTTTCTAAGAAAATCTGCCGCATTGATGAAACCATGGATGAAGCAATGGTTTACATCCGTGCAGTAGAACCGTCTGTTCTGGAATATTGTGCAGCGTTGAGCGAAGAAGACTTACAGAAACAAGAATATCTGTCAGCCCCGAAACGCATTATTTTGGAGTAAACCATGAAAAAGCGGATTCTGAATAAAAATTGTATGTTTACTTGTCCATGCTTGCAAGGAACCATTTCTCAAACGCAGGTAAAGCCACATCGTTGCAAAAACGGTGACGGAAATTTTCTGACAACCGAAACGGCACTCAACGGGAATGGAATTTGTTCCATTTTAACGGCTGCTGCACAGGGTGTGCCGACACCTTGTAACTTGAAAATGGCGAAAAGCTGGACAAGTGGCATAGAGGGAAAAAAGAAAATCAATGGCACTTCGCTTCTGAATGAAGATGCAAAAATGATGTGCCCTGTTGGCGGTACGATTCGTGTTCAGAAACCATTGCCGCCAACGTCATCTATGCCTGTTTCCTCCATGGCAATGCTGTCAACACCGACAGGCGGTGTCGTGGGAAGTGGCAGTGCTGCAACGGTTGCTGGAAATGCCACACAATCAAAAGCATCTCCACAATCGAAACAAATAGAATCCAAACAACCTGAGCAATTCAATCAGACCGAACAAGCCAATTCTGTTTCTGAAAAGAAAGAACCAGAGAAAGAATTGACTGAAAAGCCAAAACAAAAAGAATTACAAGAGCAGTCGGCAGGAACACCAAATGCTATCAATCTGTGTTTGTGTTCCTATGACACTTGCGGAAAAGCTGCAAGTTGTCCGTATGTGATTGCTTCTAGTACCATAAATACCAATGGAGCCGCTGCAAAGCTACGGAACAATAGCAGCCGAAAAGAGGCAGATTATAATGAGCGTGCCAACAGAAACATGGAGAAAGAAAAAATTTCTTGGAACAATCAGGCACATCATATGATTTCCATCAATGCAGCATATTGTCGGTATCCGGAACTTGTAAAATTGGGAAATTATTTTGGATATGATATCAATTGCGAAGAAAACTGTTACTTTCTACCTTGCTGGGAAAGTGGGGATGGTTATGGAAAAAAATCATCCCATTATAAAAAAGCACAGGCATATGAAGTAATGCATGCGTCTGGCTTGCAGTGGCATGTAGGGCAACATTCTTATCGCATCAACATACCAGACAAAATAAAAGAAAAGTATCCAGAACTTCGAACCATAGATTGTTACAATGATGAAATCAACAAAGATATAAAGAAGATTCTGAGTGCATGCAATCAGCGTTTTAATGATGGTTGCCTTGCAGAAAACTATGAAGTGCACAAAATTTGGTTTCTTGAAAAAATGAATGCACTTTCCGAGAAGATTGAAGCGTATTTAGATTTGTTTGGCGGAAGAGCGAAAGATAGTTTCCCCTATTTTGTATCCATGGAAGCGTTACGGTATGCATATGAAATTCCACGCAGCGGGAAAGTGATTCTTCTCTATCAAACTGCAACAAAATGGAATTTGAAAAAGTATCAATATACCAATTATCTGAAAAATGAGAAAATTCAACTGAATTTTTTAGCTGCACAGGATATCCCAGTTGCAGAAAATCATAGACCTGAAACCATAAAGAAAATGACATTGTTTTGCGAAAATGTCACTTGTTTTCTAATTGCAGATGAAAAAAAGGCTTTTCAACTGCCGTTTCAATATCGTGTAAATTATCAGTATATTTGCAATAGCGAGTTGGAAAAGATAGGGAGTCATTTTTCAGCACTGCTGGCAGAACAAAAAGATGCCGGCGAGGAAGAATATATTGCACCAAAGGCAATGGTTGCAAGACGGTTGAAGGAGTGTGGACTTCTATGATTTACAGGTTGCATTACAATAAAATGGAAGATGATTTTATTGAATTAAGACAAGATGCGTTTCAAAATATCCAGCTTGCATGTATGTCTTCAGAATTTCAGAAAATGTCACCAGAACCGATAGAAGTCGAAACTTCTGAGGAACTGGGCGGTATGGTTTTTCCAGATTTTATGTATGATGATGCAGTCCCACTTTTTTCAGAACCTTTGTATCAGGCAATAAAGCAAGTTCCTGTTTGCAATTTATTTTCAAAAGAGGTGATTGTAAATGATAAGCTACAAGGAATTTCCAAAAAATACAGATTAGGGTTGCCACCACGAATCGCTGTAAAAGATGCGTTTGGCGAAATCAGTAGCGAGAGAATCGGGAATTATCAAATCTTTAAAACAGAAGATTTTTCCAACAATCATATTTATATCACGGAAAAATTGAAGGATTTTTTGGTGCAACTGAAACCAATTGGAATGGAGATTGTGGAAGCAGATGTTCTATGAGTTATATGATGATTCTGAAGAGGAAAAGGTTCTTCGTCCCTACGTCAAAAAAATCAAGGCGTTTTGTTTAAAATCCGAGTTTCAATTTTTAGAAAGCAAAGCGTTATATTGGAAAATTGCACCTAACAACAGATTTTCTTTTCGAGCATTTTATTATATTGACCAAAAGGTACCGATTTTCCATCGGCAGGTCTGGGAAGATGTGTTGAGTATTATGGAAACAGACGGAATTTTTCAAATTCCAGTTGTGATAGACATGTGTGGTGAGCAGCAGCATTATAGAATTGTTGTGCCATCTCGCATTCGGTGCTTTGATTCAAAAGGAAAACTGTCGCCTAAAAACGTTGGAAGATACCATATTTTCAAGTCTACAGCTGTTAATGATTCTGCCATATATGTTTCTGAGCAGTTGCAGCAGAGATTTCGTGTATTTTCTACGTTTCAATTTAAAGGAGTTGATTAAAGTTGAAGATTAATTTTAAAAAAAGTGTTCCTCAAAATGCAAGAACGATTATCTTTGAACGATTTAATGATCAAAAAGATAATCTATGCAGATTGCTAGATGGTCAGGATGATGCAGATTTAATTGATGCAGGAAACAAGTTGATTGTCAAAAGCTTTGAAGAATTCAAGAAAGTTTTTCAGCCCGTTGTATATGAAGTATACAATCAGGATGAAAACGGAGAAATTCAAGTCAGCTATTCACTTGAAAAGAATGGCAATCGCTCACATGAAATTCGTCTTTGCGATCATGAGTTCTACAGAGCCGTTCACAACATTGCGATGAAAAAATCGGCAAGCACGACGGATAATGATCATATGAGTTATGAAGACTTGTATGAAGCACTTGATCCAAAACGAATTTATACCAGAGCTCGCCGCAGACGGGATGATGTGCAGCATTATATTGCAAGTGCATTAGAAGCTCAGGAGAATGGTAATCCAGATGGTGTAAAAAAGTGGATGCTAAAGGCAAAGCAAACTTATGTATCTGTAAGAGATGAATATGCTGGCAGTGCTTTGCGATTGCTTCCGGTTGCCATAAGAGATACGGAACTTCTTCTTGAAGCAAAAGGGGTGTCAAAAGAAGCGGAACAGCAGATTGCTTCTGGTGCTGCTGCACCAAAACTGTTGCCTTGCTCGATTCAGTGGGATGACGACGGAAATCTAAAACCAATTCCATTGAAAGAAAATACTCCAGAAGTGCTCGGCATTGAACAAAAAGAGAATAAGGTTCGTTTAATCGCACAGAAGTATTGGAAAGAAACAGCAGATGAGATCAATGCTTCTGGAGGTTCTGTAAATAAAAGCTTGTTTTTGTCTGTTTATTCCAAACAGGAAAATACTGCACTGGCATCTGTTCCAACCGAAGAACTGATTGCAAGAAAACAAACTTATGAGAATTATTATGTAGCTGCACAACAGGCTTTCTGTAATGCTGTGGGAATTTTGACGCAGAAGGTTGCAAGTTTGGAACAATTTTTCATGCATGCCGGAGATGAAAACGGTATGGTAGAAAGTGGTGTAATTATTGCAAACTGTTCTGTTTCTGATATACTGGATAGCGATAAAAACATTCAGAATATTAGAAAGTTCTTGAAAGCGGTAAACAGCACAGAAGAAAATCGGATTTGGTTTGCCGTTCTTCCAGCTGCTTATGATGAGGAGATTTGTGGAGATAAATCTACCAGCAATAGCAGTGATGATGCTGATTTGATGGATGATCTTTCTAATTTTGATATGTTTTCAGAAGCATCCAATCAGAAGAAAGAAGACGATACTGAAGAAACGGTAAATATCGAAAAGATTAGCAGGGTTTCTTCTATATTATCAGAGTTTAAAATTTTATCTTTCTTTAATTTTACAGCTTGTGATTCGACAAGTTTCCGGAATTTTGGGATAAGTGAAGAGATTATTAAAAAGTACAAGAAAAAGTCTGAGTCAATTAAGAATAGCGATTCTACTGTTCTTGTATATCCAAACTTTACCATTATTCCAAAAGCGAAGCGACAAGTGGATATGAAAACGGCGGATGGAAATAAATTGTATACGCCGGATATTTATGTGGATGCAGCTTATGTTGCAGCAGGAATTGTAGCGGCAACCCAGAGCGAAAATATTCAAAAGAAGAAGTTCAGCAAACGCGTAAATGAGGATTTGCCATTTATTCGTTTTGACTTGGAAAAGGAAGAGAATAGTCGTGCCTTTGCAACGAAATTCAATCCAGAAAGTCGCTTGAACATGGATCGGGAAATTGCCGCCTTGCTAAGTGGAAAAAGTGGAAATGCATTCTGCTTCAAAAGCGATACACTTGAAAAAAATGCGTTCGTGTTTACGGCAAGGACTTTAAATGCCCGTCCAATTTATCAGTTTATTACAAAGAATTATCTGGGCTTTTGTGCAGAGAGAACTTATCCGTTCGGCATGAAGCAAGAGGATGCAAAATCTTTTTCCACTGAAATTTATAATGTGGTTAATGCAAGTGAAGATGATGCGAATAAAATCAATCCGCTTTTGTATCCAGGAGAAACGTTTGAATACAGTGAAGCGGAAAAAACGTTCTTACTTACTTTTAATGGAATGGAAAATCCAATAAAAGTGGAAGTCAATATTAATGAAGAGGTATAACTATGGAATTTCATTACGATGTAACAATTAAGGGATCAAAGAATTCGATTGAATTCAAAATGGCCGACAACAAGAATGACGCGATTACTGGCGTAAAGTTTGGTTTTAATAGTGATGACGCCACCAAAGAACGTGATCGAAACGGCAGGGTGGAAATGGTGATATCCGGAAAATTTGATGGTCGGCGTGAAACATTGACCGCAATCAGACAGCTTGCTGAATGGTCAAAGTCCAACGATGATGTTTACCGAGAAGTGACAGTGGTTATGAAAACATCTGACATAGAAGATTCTAACAATTTCAGCAGAACTTATCATTTTGATAAGATGTTCTGTATTGACTATTTTGAAAGAACTGGTTGTGCTTGTAAAGATGATAGAGTCGGACTGGAGTT
>UMLG01073600.1_pt1 | contig 86870 bp, 88 predicted proteins | sample 1966511 | NCBI WGS metagenome assembly UMLG01 (sample SAMEA4836195, study PRJEB28245) | human gut metagenome | biome: gut microbiome; material: fecal sample | place: Denmark | collected 2008
TCTTGTTGCTGTTTATAACGGGGCGTAGCTCAGTTTGGTAGAGCACCTGCCTTGGGAGCAGGGGGTCGTAGGTTCAAATCCTGTCGCTCCGACCAAATTTTTTTTGCGGGTGTAGCTCAATGGTAGAGCCCTAGCCTTCCAAGCTAGTTACGTGGGTTCGATTCCCATCACCCGCTCCATTTTATTTTGGCCCCGTAGCTCAGCTGGATAGAGCAACGGCCTTCTAAGCCGTGTGTCGAGTGTTCGAATCACTCCGGGGTCACCATGTCGAATCTTTAGCCTTCCTTTCGGGGAAGGCTTTTTTGTTTCACGGTGCGGTTCCTGATAGAAATCGCATTCTTTTTGGGCCCCAATATAATGAAATCAGACCACCACGAAAAAAGGGTCGGAATATGGGGCTTTTTCGATTCGATCAAGGCTGCGGCAGAAGAATGTGCAGTTTAGCAAAAGGCACAGATGCAGCTTAGCCCGGCCCGGGAATTTTTGGGGATGGAACGCTATGCCATTGACTGCTGCGGCGCCAATCTCTATGTTCATGATCATGCCGTTGTCATCGATAAGACGGGCGGCCTTTGGATCGTGGGGGACAACAATTTCAAGGTCATTCCTTTTAAGTCCATTGCTGCTATCCAGGTAAAGCTGCAGTCGACGATCATCAATGGGTACCTTGAATTTAAACCGGCAAACAGCCCCCTTACCATCGGCAGCGGTAAGGCCGAACAGACGCGTGAAAACAGTGTGATCCTAAGCGGAACGGATGAACGCTATGCCGAGGCAAAGGAAGCCCTGCCATACATCTTTGACAAAATCTGCAATCACTGAAAGGATTCTATCATAAGCCATGACTAGGTAAGGTCGTGGCTTTTTTTGTTATTTTTGTTGCAAAGAAGGTGAGCATTTCGTATGATAGGAACGTGATAAATACGAAGTAAAATAGGGGAGATTAAAATATGGGTAAAAATCCCAGATCATGGGAAATGGAGAATGGACCGAGGGCGTTTTTTGCCTTTGTGGCAATGACCTCATTTTTTTTGACGGGAAGCACTGCGGCTGCAGCAGACGAGCCTATTCAGGAGATTGTTATTACGGCGACGAAGACCAAAAACGACCGCAAGCTGATTCCTCAATCAGTTGATGTATTGACGCAGAAAGACTTTGCCAAATGGGGAGCCTAGACCGTGGAAGATGTCCTGAAACGGGTGCCGAATCTTGACCTGACGCCGACTTCCATGCAGGGTCAGTCGTCACAAGTGACGCACCAGGTGTCGCTGCGCGGCATGGGCAATAAGGGAACACTGATCCTCGTCGATGGGCGGCGGCTAGCCGGTGAAGACGCACCGGAAACAATCAATGGCTACGAATTGCGGCGCATCAACCTTCATGATGTGGACCGCATTGAAGTGCTCCGCGGGGCAGCCTCCGCCCTTTATGGCAGTGATGCTGTAGGCGGCGTAATCCAGATCTTTATGAAAAAGCCCGAGGGGGCATCGTCTTATGCCGGCGTCACGACGGGGTCCAGCGAAACTTCCTTGTATGGCGGCTTGAATACGGATAAGCTGGGAAAACTGAGCCTTGGCATGAGCTACGACCTTACCAAGGTCCGTAAGGATGAAAGTGAAGGCTGGACCAATATGTTTGGGCCCCGGCGCCATTTTTCTTTTGAAGGAACCTATGAGATGACGGATGAAGATAGTGTCCGCTTTGGAGCGTCTTTTATGCGCGAATCCCTGCGGCAAAGCGTCCAAAGCCGCGGCACCACTTGGTATGACAATAATCGTCAGGACTATCACTTGGCCTATGAAGGGACGCACGGAAAAAATGAGTACGATCTCAAGGTGTACCACAACCGCTTAGGAAAACACTCTTATTTGGGTGCAGGAACTGGGTACAATTTTGACCGGGCCGAGTATGCGACGAGTGCCGTCGAAGGGCGCGTGACGTACCGCGCCGATGAAAGCCATACCTTTACTTACGGGACAGAATACCGTCATCTAGAGGCGGGCAGCACGCGTTATGGCGGAAGCCGTACGGACCGTTTTCAGAGCGAGGGAGGCCTCACCAAGGGATATAGCGAACGGGGCACGGATCAGTATGCTTTTTACGGTGCCGATGAATGGAAAATCGGGAAGAAACTGCTTTTTGTGCCTAGTATCCGCTGGGACCATCATGAAGACTTTGGCAGTGAGTGGTCACCGCGGGCTGGACTGACCTACCTTATGGATGACCATAACCGTTTCAAGGTGAATTATGGCTTTGCCTACCGTGCACCATCCCTTTTTGAACGCTATGGTGATATGGAAGAAACGCCCGTACCCTATATGACGGTCATCGTCTACGGAAACGAGGACCTGCGCCCCGAAAAGACCCGCACTTTTGATGCCGGTTACGAAGGGGAGTGGGGCAAAGCAAAAGGCCGCGTGACCTACTTTTATAATCAGGCAAGAGACCTTATTGTCAGCAAGGTCATAGGCAGGATCCCGGGCCGCGGCCATATGACGCTCATCAACTCCTATGCAAATGTTGACCGCGCCACCATTCAAGGCATCGAAGGTGACTTCCATTATGACTTTGATGACCATTACGGTATCCGGGCCGCCTATACCTATATGGATGGGCGTGACGACGAAACCCATGAACCGCTTTCGGGGATGGCCCGAGCCACGGGGCTAATGGAAGTTTCCTACACGGATGGTAAGAAAGCCCCCTTTACTGTGAGCCTTGCCGCTAGATGGAACGACCGTTACCGCATCGAAAGCGCCAGGACCGGATTAGCAAGCCTTTATAGCTACAGCACGATGGATCTATCGCTTACTAAACAACTGGGTCGCATGATGGTCTTTGCCGGCATCGATAACCTTTTTGATAAAACGTTCGATACGGACAGTAGCTTTGCCATTCCCGGACGGGTTTGGAAGGTGGGGGCGGAGTGGAAGTTTTAGTTTAGTTTGGTTCGGCGCAAAGATTGCATCAAGTCAAGGTGTTGTGAAAAAACCATAACGCCGACCCTAAACCTAAAGAAAAGAGAGAAAAGCCCCACCTGGACAAAGAGACGCGTTCGGGTGGGAGCTTCAATCTGATTTCTTCTTTCATTCGGAATCAGATGATTCAATAGGTGTTGAAATATTTTCTGCAGATCGAACTGAGCGGAGCGATGTGAAGGCAAAAGCCCGTAAGGCAGGGATAGTACTGGAATGAAACATGGACTTTCTTGCCTTTATATTGCCTTATAACTGCCTTCTTCAGACAAGAAACGCATCCCCGACAACACAATTGGCGCCGGCCTCACAGTTTTTAGCCTGTCGCCATCGGCGGTCTTAGCCAAGCGGAGCGTCTTAGCCAAGGAAGACCCTTTTTCCTATGCTTTCCGCCTCAGCCAGCTGCCGAAGGCAGCCTTAGCGATATAGCATCAAAGCAGGCCTTTTAGCTCGACAGCCAGAGCCGCAGGCTCGTGACAGCCATTTTGGCCAAGCCTGAATAGACAGCTTGACAGCCTTTCTTTTCCCACAGCCTACGGGCCACCCTTGCACGCTGCAATGGTGGCCCGTTCTGCATTTTCTTATAATCTCATTTCCCGCACGCCGTCAAAGAGGACGACGGCTTTATCTTTCTTGAGGTTCTTCATGACATTTTCGTCTTGGCTTTCTGCAAACTTCCCGTCCTTTAAGTCAAGGCGCACAATCTTACTGGGGGCACCGCCGCCGCTTCTCCGGACGATGAGGCTTGTTGGATCTGCCGTAACAATAAGGGGCGTTCTCATGAGGGTGAAGGTCTGCTTTACCTCAAAGGTGCCGTTCCGGAAGGTCCCCCACAGGGCTGAATCACCGCCTGTGCCACTTGTGTAAGGCCCGGAAACAATCGCAAGGACGTCAAGAGTCCCGTCTCCATCCAGGTCAAGGATTTCATAGGCGTATCTTGTATCTTTCCGCTCCGCCTCGTCGATGCCGTAGGTTTTTATGATGGCCCTTTCAAGGGGCGGAAACTTTTTCATGCCGCTTGTTATGCGGCGAATGTCCTCTGGAATCCACTTACCGCCCCATAAAGGCGGTGTAACCGTGTGGCCTCTCTTTTCAGAGGGGGTGACTTCAAGGGCCGACAGTCCATACATTTGGTAGAGCCGAATTCGGGCATTTTCATGGGTCCATTCTGTATAAGTGGCTCCTGCTTCAGACGGAACCGATTGGACCTTTGTCGGAGCACCATAGTACCACGTTAGGACCGGTTCATAGGCAGCGGCCCGGGAATCTTCGAGCTGGACCGTAATGCTCTGCACCTTGCCGTCCCGGTCATAGAGTGTTCCCGCTTCCCGGTTTTCACCAAAGAGGCGGACCGGATAGGTGCGGCCAATTGTAAATGTTCCATCGGCGGAATCAGTGGGCGTGCCGCCACCAAAAAATTCTGCGGCTTCTTTGTCATTTTTTCCTAACAGGGCAAAAAAGTGGGTAAGGGTCCAGCGGGTCCCCGTGTGCCGTAGCGGAGTATAGAGGGCTGCCTCATTTTTTTCAAGTAATGAAGGAAAGGCTTGAGCGGCCCCCATAAACCCCATGGAAAGACAAGTGAGTAGGATAGAGGCAGCAATTTTCTTATTCATAAGATCCTCCTTGTGGAACGAATGAAATGAAGATTCCTGCAGGAACCTATTATTTACGGTGCTTGATACGTATAAACACATAGATAAGGCAGAAGACCCATACCGTATGGGTCCGCGCGTCAGAAGGAAAAAGAAAGGAAGCTCCCAAAATAGCAAGCATGAGATAATCAGATAGATACATAGGCACTCCTTTTGAGGATGGTAAGGACTGGTTTGATAGGTCCATTATAGCATGCTTCTGTTACCGCATCTTAGGGAAATCCCATACAGGTGGTTTTAAGCAAACGATTTATCTAAAATCTAAAATGTCATTCGTATCGATTTGAACATTCATCGTGATGGACTGAAAGAAGAATTTAGTAAGGAGCTTTCTTTTTACACTCCGTCACGGACGGACGAATTCGTGAATTGATTTGAAAAGTATTAGAATTTTCTGCAAAAATGTAAAGAATAATATATGTGATTCGTAGATACTTTTATATATAGTTGATAAAATCAAACTTTATATACTTATTTTGCAATACGTAAATTATAGAAAATGTAAAATAATTGAGAGTTCACAATATTGACGTAAAATTCTGTTCATGATATTCTTTATTCATAAAATATGTTTCGCAATTCCATTTATGGTTGAGTCATTTTATCAATGAGGATGCGTGGGTCCCCTATTGAGCACTGCAAATGATTGCCATATGGGATAATTGTGAAAGCATAGCAGAAAAGGGTTTAAAAAGGAGGCGTTATCATGAAAGTCAAAAAAGTCGTTACCTCAATTTTAGCCATGCTTGTTGCCGGTTCCGTCATTGCCGGCTGCGGCGGTAGCGGCGGGGATAAGAAATCCGCTGATGGTAAGCTTGATCGAAGCAAACAGTTTGTAACCGTGCTGACTGGACCTACGAGCGGGATTTATTTCCCCATTGGAGGTGCATTCTCTAAGGTTGTAGGAGAGATGGGCTATAAGACGTCTTCGACGGCAACAGGTGCAACGGTTGAAAACATCAATGGCATCCTCACTGGAAAAGGTGAACTTGCCATTGCTATGTCGGACTCGGTTATTCAATGCCAAGAAGCATTCGGCGCTTTTGAAGGTAAGAAAAAGGAACCGGATTTGCGCGTTATGATGGGCCTGTGGCCTAACGTTGTCCAGATTGTCACGACTGAAGACACGGGCATCAAGACTTTTGCTGATATCAAAGGCAAGAGAGTCGGTGTTGGTGCCCCAAACTCTGGCGTTGAACTAAATGCCCGTATGATTTTGAAGCCAATGGCATGAGTTATGATGATGCTAAGGTTGACTACTTGTCCTATGGCGAAGCCATCGATCAGATTAAGAACGGTCAGTGCGACGTTGCTTTTGTAACGAGCGGTCTTGGCAACGCAACCATTAAAGAACTAGGTACGATGAAAAAGATTCGCTTTATCCCTATTGACGGGAAAGCTATTGAAAACTTGACTAAGAAGTACCCGTTCTATATGCCATACAGCATTCCTAAGACTTCCTATGATACCGAAGTCGATACGCCGACGGCTGCTGTTATGAATGTTATGCTTGTTGATAAGAAACTGCCGGATGATGTTGTTTATGACATTCTGACAGGAATTTATTCTGAAAAAGGACTTGCCACCATCGGTGCTTCCCACGCAACGGCAAAACGTGAAATTAAACTGGATACGGGCCTCCGTGGCATTAAGGGAACTCAGCTGATTCTCCATCCGGGTGCTGAAAAGTTCTGGAAGGAAAAAGGAAAGCTCTAATCCAGGATGAAAGGCAAACAAAAAATTGCCTTGTGTTTGGTCTTTCTGCCCCTTGCCATTGGACTTTTGGCCTGGTGGCATTGGGCAAGCCAAACCGTCATGAGAATCAAAAATTATGATACCCAGCACATCTATGTTGAGTTCCCTGCCAAAGCTGGGGATCGTTTATTTTTTGGTTGGATTCATTCACTCGAACATATTCACTGGCATGAGTACTTCCACATCGCTCCGGACCATTCATTGATTCTTGATACCATCTCGTTTCCTGCTTTTGGGGCAGGAATCCCAGAAAATAGAGGGAAGAAAACATGGGTGGATGAGAAGGGCAACATCTTTATGGATGAAATTGACCAGTCATTTCCACGGATTGACTGGATCAACTCCCATTACGCGACACGGAAAATCAAGCTCAATGACGAGCTTATCACCAGTGGCAGACTCCTGCCGGAACATACTCGATTGATTCTTGTAATTGAAGAGAGGGGATTCTTTGATGGAAGATTTGAAGAAAGCATCCACAACCAACCCTACCTCGGCAAGTTCTTTCAGTGATGCACCACTTAATAAGGATGGTGTCATTACCGGTGATATGTCCGAAGAAATGATGGCTAAAACAACGGCCATTATTGAAAAGGTAGATAAGGAATCGGCGACCCGTAAATTTACTGGCGTCATGCAATCGTTCTTTTACATTTTTTGTATCCTTGTTTCGCTTTATCATCTTTATACGGCTATCTTTGGTCCTCCTGTGACTTTGGTGCATCGGAGTCTTCATGTGGCCATGATGACGAGCTTGTGTTTTTTGATGTATCCGATGCGCAAGAAATCCAGTCGGACGAAACCTTCTATTCTTGATTGGATTTTGGCGCTCGCTGCGTTCGCAGTTCCAATCTATATCTATACCGATTATCTCGGTGTCGTGGAACGAGCTGGCCGAGCCAGTCAGACTGATATGATTATGGCTACGCTCCTTGTTGCCCTGGTCCTCGAAGCGACCCGCAGATGCAGTGGGAAGGCTTTGCCTCTTTTGAGTATTGGCTTCATTCTATACGGAATATATGGCCGTGAGTTTCCCGGCATGTTTATGCACCGGGGATACGACTGGCTGAGCCTTTCGAATCATTTCTTTGCCAACACGGAAGGTATCTATGGCACGTCGGTCAACGTTTCGGCAAGCTATATCTTCCTTTTCATTCTTTTTGGCTGCGTGATGACAAAGTCAGGAATGGGTAAATTCTTCAACGATATATCCCTTGCACTCGCTGGTCATACAAAAGGCGGTCCGGCCAAGGTTTCTGTTGTCGCTGCGGGTCTTTTGGGTTCCATCAATGGCAGTGCCGTTGCAAATGTTGTAACGACGGGATCCTTTACCATTCCGCTTATGAAAAAGACCGGTTACAGTGCCGAATTTTCTGGTGCTGTATCGGCCGCGGCTTCTGTCGGCGGCCAGCTCCTTCCGCCAATCATGGGAGCGGCGGCCTTTATCATGGCAGAAATTTTGGGTGTCAAGTATTCAGAAATCATTGTATGGGCAGCCATTCCGGCACTTCTTTACTACATGGGTATTTTAATTCAGGTTCAACTGCGTGCTTCTAAGGATGGGCTTGTAGGTGTCCCTAAATCACAACTGCCTAAAGCTATGGAAGTATTGAAAGCACAGGGCCATTTGATTATTCCCATTCTGTTCCTTCTGTATATGCTCTTTTTCTCAGGTTCTACCGTTGTTTATGCTGCCGTTCTGACAATTGGTGTTACGATTGTCGTTGCAGCTGTGAAAAAAGCAACGCGAATGAGCTTTAAACAAATTGTTGATGCTTTAGCCGATGGAGCTAAACAGACCGTCAGTGTGGCAATGGCTTGTGCTTGTGTCGGTATTGTCGTTGGCGTGTCCTCCAAGACTGGTTTTGGCCTGACCATGGCAAATACCATTATCAGTTTGGGCCAGACATCCATTCTCTTTACCCTCGTCTTTACCATGGTGACGTGCATGATCCTCGGCATGGGGCTTCCTTCCATTCCGTCCTACATCATCACGTCCTCCATTGCAGCACCGGCACTGTTTAAGCTGGGGATCCCGAACGCATCGGCCCATATGTTCAGCTTCTACTTTGCCATGTTTGCAAACCTCACGCCCCCTGTTGCCCTGGCTGCCTTTGCGGCAGCTGGCGTTTCTGGCGGCAATCCCATGAAGACGGGGTGGACAAGCGTACGTCTTGCTATTGCAGGCTTTATCATTCCGTACATCTTTGTGCTGTCCCCACAGCTCATGCTCATTAATACGACCCTTGCAGAAGGGCTTCTGACAACGGCGACGGCAGCACTTGGTGTATTCCTTCTAGCAGTTGCCTGTGAAGGCTACGTCTATGCACCGGTTGCTCTCCCTCTTCGAGTAGTGGCCCTTGCTGGGGCATTGTGCCTCATGATTCCGGGCTTCCAGACCGATATCGTTGGTGCGGCTGTGCTTGTGGGTCTGATTTTGATTCAGAAAAAGAAAAAAGCCGGTCTGAAATCAGCTGCGTGATAAGATTGGAGAAAGACTTCCCTATAAATGCGTAGGGAAGTCTTTTTGATATCATCAATGACCTAATGGGGAAGACCTTACGGAAGCATGAGTGAAGTACTGTGGATGCAGAAATAGAAGCCTATTCCTATTGGCTTTCTTTTAAAATTCTTGGAAGATTCATCAGAAAATCTGAATGATACAAGAATATTCTGTCATCTCTTTATGTTATACTTTGAGGGGAAGGAATGCTTGGGAGGTGTCATGATATGATGGATGCGCTAAAGAAAATGCTTGATGAATACAGGATTCCTCCTGTTATTGAAATCAAAACGAAATTTGATAAAACTCGTCTGCCTAAGGCAGAAGAGGTCCTTTTGGCGCGCCTTCAAGAGAAAAAACTCCCCATACGGCCAGACATGCGAATCGCTATTACAGGTGGAAGTCGCGGTATTGCGGATTATCCTGCCGTGATGAGGGCTGCGGTCCGTTGTATCAAGGCATGTGGGGCTGTCCCCTTTATCGTTCCTGCCATGGGAAGCCATGGCGGGGCCACTGCAGAAGGTCAGGTTGAGGTCTTAAAGAATCTTGGCATTACGGAAGAGACCGTGGGTGCTCCAATCTATTCAAGTATGGATGTCGTTGAGATTGCCCGAACGGAACTGGGACTCCCTGTTTATTTGGACCGGATTGCATCGGAGGCAGATGGCATCCTGCTGCTCAATCGGGTAAAGACTCATACATCCATTTATGGTGCCTATCAGAGTGGTCTTGTCAAGATGATGGCTATTGGACTGGCTAAACACAAAGGAGCAGCGATGACCCACAGCCTTGGTACGGATTATCTGAACGATAACATGGCAAGGGTGGGGCTTCTGGCTCTTAAAACCGCTAAAGTCGTTGGCGGGATTGCGGTCATAGAAAATGGTTACGATGAACTCGCTGATGTCTATGCCCTCAGAAAAGAAGAAATCCCAACAGAAGAACCCAAAATCCTGGAACGGGCCAAGAAAATGGTCCCGCGCATTCCCTTTGACGCGATGGACGTGCTGATTTGCTGTGAGCTAGGAAAAAATATATCAGGGACCGGGATGGACCCTGCAATTGTGGGAAGACCCATCAATAATCGGCCCAATGTTGGACCTGATGTGACGGAGCTGGGGATTCTCTCCATTACGCCTCAATCCGAAGGCAATGGCAATGGAATCGGCATGGGAAACTTTATTTCCCGGCGCGTTCGGGACGAACTTGATGAATCCATGACGGTCATTAATGCTTTGACGGGAATGAAGCCCTTTACGGCTATGATTCCGCCGACGATGGAAACGGACGAACTTGTTTTTAAAGCCTGTATCAAGGCCGCAGGAAGAATTGCCCCGGAAGATCTTCGCATGGCGATTATCCGCAATACAGGGAACCTCGAACGAATCTGGGTATCAAAAGCCCTTGCAAAAGAACTCGAACCAGAGCGAGGATCCTTGGTAGGGGATTATTTCCCTGTTCCTTTTGAAGGTAATGGTGCCCTCAAACATTTTTGGAAATAATAAGAGGTCACTTTACACGAAAGTATTGGATAACAAAAAGATGGAAACAACAGTATGTGAAGTGCTGTTGCTTCCATCTTTTTTGTTGTTACTTTTTTGATTCGCGTACAAATTTTTTCGGTGACATTCCAATTTTATTGGTAAAGGTTCGAATGAAATGCGGATAGCTCTTAAATCCTACCGCAGCTGCTACATCCCGTACCATCATGGTATTTTCTTTCAAGAGGACACAAGCTTTTTGCAGACGGAGCATTGTCATATAGTCGCCAATGGAAATCCCCGTATGATCCTTGAAAATCTTGCAGAGACGGGATTTGCTGACATAAAGGTGGGTGGCGATATCGTCAAGATGGATGGACTCCAGGTAATGGGCCGAAATATAGGTGATGGTATCCATAATGGTGCGGTCGCGCGTTTCGATTTCGGCTGTTTCGTCTGTCTTGCAATCGTGCAGTTTCCTTGCCACAGCAAGCAGAAATTTTTCTAGCAAAAGGGTGCGATAGATATCTTCCCCAAATTGGGGGCGTACAGGAGCAATCAAGTCCTCCATAAGACTCGAAAATTTAATGAGGTCATGCTGAGAAAGCATGATATGGTGGGGAACATTTTCAAATAGCTTTTTTAGATTAGTTTCCGGTGTGGACATCTTTTCAAGGAAACCAACAGGAAAGCGTAAAGCATAACGATCTGTATGATCCTTGACTGAACTGAATAAATAATGGATTTCAAAGGGTCGGATGATGATCAGACTGCCCGTTTCGAGGGGATAACGGGTATCTTGGACCAGAAAGCTGCCATTATGATTCAGACTGAGATAAATTTCCATTTCATCATGGAGCTGTGGAACGGAATAAACGATAGAGGATCCAAAATAGGCATAATAAGGAAGCTTACCCAAGAAAATCGCCTTCTTTAATTTGCATTTATTCTTGCCTTTAAGGTGAATATTAACAAATTAAATCAATATAATCAATATAAATTGACTAGAACTTAAATATTTCCTAGGATGAAAGAGGAGATTGTGATCACAACTGCAGAAAACTGAATATTACGAGTCCTTTGAATTTTTACGGAGACATATTGAAGGAGGCGCAAATATGTCCGAGACTACACTATGTATCGTAATTGTCGCAGTTACGATGGTCTTATTCATCACGAGGGCGTTCCCTATGGCGGTTACGGCCGTCCTTTGCTCACTGGCAATGGGAATCATGCTCCCCAGTGTCAAGTTATCTGCCATCTATTCGGGATTTGGCAGTGCTCCTGTCTGTATGATTGCCGGGATGATGATTGTTGGAGACGCTATTTTTCAAACCGGCGTGGCTCAAAAGATGGGGGTTGCCATTGGAAAACTAAGGATTGTGCAGAATGAAAGGATCTTTACTGTTGTTGTGGTGACCATCTGTACCTTCATGTCTGCTTTCATGAGTGATTCTGGATGCATTGCCATGTGGATGCCAATCATAGCAGCGGTTGCGGCTGGTTCGAGAGGAAAAATCCGTTCCAAGATGGTCATTATGCCCGCCGGAATTGCCTGCATTGTTGGTGGGGCAACGACCCTTGTTGGGTCAACTTCACAGAATACAGCCAACAGTTTCCTCATGCAGACAGCAGGGTATGAGATGGGAATGGGGGTTTTTGATGTTACACGCATCATGTGGATCGTTGATATTGTCATGGTCCTTTACTTTGCAACGATTGGGTATACCATTACTAAAAAGACCCTAAAGCCAGGGTCCCCTCATTTTGACGATGGAAACCAATATGCAGCGGCGCCCTGTGATGAACTCGATGGGGTCGGGATTCCTCAGGTTCCTAAGAAAAAGCAGGTCATCTCGGTCTTTACGTTGGGAATTTGCATTGTGGGATTTATCCTTTGTGGTTTCAGGCCCTTCAGTGCCTATTTGAATATTGCAAATGTTGCCCTGATTGGCGCGACGATCCTTTTTATGACCAAAACGATTTCTTTTGAGAAAACCTTGCACGAACTCAATTGGGGTGTTCTTCTGACCGTCGGCGCCATTACCACTTTGGGAACGGGATTGGAAAAGACCGGAGCAGGAGAGCTGATTGCCAGTAGTATCCTTGATTTTTTCGGAGGTGAAAATGCTTCCTTGACGGTCGTCATTTGTGTGATGTTTGTCTTAGGAAGTTTCTTGACCTTATTTATGCAGAATGTTTCGGTTTCGGCGATGCTTGCACCTATTTATATTCCTTTGGCACTCAAGATGGGGCTCAGTCCTGTACCGTTTATCATTCTCATTGCTGTGGCGTCTAATATGGCCATTGCAACCCCAATCGGGACGCCTGTAAATATGCAGATACTTCCCGCTGGGTATAAATTTAGTGATTACGTTAAAATTGGGGGGCCCTTATGGTTGTTATTCATGATTGTGGTTTGCCTAACAGCGCCTTCCCTGCTATTTTAGAAAGGAACCTTGAATAAGGAGGAAAAAGAAGAATGGAACAATACGATGTCATTGTCATTGGCGCAGGGGTCGTAGGAAGCGCCATTGCAAGGGAACTATCCCGATATGAACTAAAAACAGCCGTTCTTGAAAAGGAACTGGATGTGGCGACAGGAAACTCCAGCCGCAACACGGGCATGCTTCACGGTGGGTTTACGTATAAACTGGGGACGCTGCGGGCCCAATGTTCCGTAGAAGGCAATCAGGAATTCGATAAAGTGGCTTCCGAACTGGGTGTGCCTTTTAAGAGAACGGGAAAATTGGTTGTTGGATTTACCGAACATGACCGCCAAAATATCCTGCGCTTTAAGGCCAACGGGGAAGCAAACGGCGTCAAAGGTATGCGTATGGTCGATGCTGACGAAATGCATCGCATTGAACCTAACGCAGGCGGCAATTTTGCCATGTATGTTCCTAGTTCCGGAATCTTGGATCCTTTCCAGTACACCATTGGACTTGCTGAAAATGCCTGCCATAATGGCGTTCATTTCTACTTCGGATCCCGTGTCACGGGCATTAAGCAGATTGCTAAGGATACACCCGACATGGCTCTTCTTATCAAGCGAAATCCTTCCATATCAGGGAAAGAAGACTTGTATGAGGTAACGACAGAACGGGCCATTTTCCTTGCAAGATGGGTCATTAACAGCGCCGGTGCCTATGCCAACAAGATCGGCCAAATGATGGGCTATCCGCATGTTCCTCAGTATGGATGCAAAGGAGAGTATTACGTCCTTGATAAAAAGGCCGGCCAGTTTCTCAAGATCCCTGTCTATCCAGCTCCAAATGACCAAGGGGGATTCGTGACGCACGCAACGCCTACGGTGGATGGCAATATTCTCGTAGGACCTGATTGGTATGATACGGAAGGCCCCGAGGATTATGCAAACCAGAAGCAGAGTTTGGATAAACTTTTTACTGATGGAAAAAAGATGTTCCCCAAGATGGCGCGCCCTTATTTCATCCGTAATTTTGTGGGAATCCGGTGGCGCAACTGTAATCCGACAACAAAGGAAGCTCTGGATTTCCGGATTGATACAAATGCAGGGATCCCCCATACCATCAGCCTTGTAGGAATCGAGTCTCCTGGTGTCACGGCGGCAACACCGCTGGCTCGCCGCGTGGCAGCCATTCTCCTTGGTACGGAAGAAAATGAAGGAACCCGCATTAAGAAAAAAGCGGCTTTCGATCCAATCCGCAAACCGATTCCGCGTTTTGCTGAAATGACCTTGGAAGAACGGGTGGAAGCGATCAGAGAAGATCCAAACTATGGACAGATCTTTTGCCGCTGTGAAAACGTGACCAAGGCTGAGGTCTTGGCGGCTCTTCATAATCCTTTGGGAGTCCATACAGTGACGGGAATCAAGAACCGGACCCGATCCATGATGGGAAGATGCCAGGGCGGTTATTGCCAGACGCGGATTACGGAACTCATCGAAAAGGAACTGGGGCTTTCTCCGGAAGATCTTCGTTACCAGCGTGAAGGCGGCTGGATCTTTACAGGAACAGTTCGGAATGAAGCCGGGAAATGAGAGGGAGCAGATGGAAATGAAAGCGGAAAAAGCTAAGGTGCTGCATACGGATGTCGTCATTGTCGGCGGCGGCCCAGCTGGTCTTGCAGCGGCGGTCCAGCTCTATGATGAAGGAATTACGGATCTTTTGATCCTTGAAAGGGAACATGCCTTGGGCGGCATACTCAAACAGTGTATCCATGATGGATTTGGCCTCACACGGTTTGGAGAATCGTTAAGCGGTCCTGAATATGCAGCCCGTTTTATCAAGGAAGTGGAAAAACGGAAGATCCCTTATGTGACGGATACGACGGTCATTAACGTGACACCTGATCATGAGGTGCAGGCAGCCCATGAATCGGGCATGATCATTGCTAAAGCAAAAGCGGTTGTCCTCACTATGGGCTGCCGGGAACGGACAAGAGGAGCCCTTGCTATTCCGGGAACCCGCCCGGCTGGTGTCATTACGGCAGGCGTGGCCCAGGCCTATATCAATCTTCAAAACCGGATGCCTGGCAAAGAAGTGGTGATCCTAGGGTCCGGGGATATTGGCCTTATCATGGCTCGCCGCCTTACCCTTGAAGGAGCGCATGTCATCGGCGTCTACGAGATCAACCCTATCCCGAGCGGCCTTCCCCGCAATATTGAGCAGTGTCTCCACGATTATGACATTCCCCTGCACTTGGGATACACCGTATCAGATATCAAGGGAACGGACCGTGTGACGAGCGTTGTCGTATCCAAAGTGGATAAAAAGCTTCAAGTGATTGAAGGAACAGAAGAGGAAATCCCTTGTGACACCCTTGTCCTTTCTGTTGGATTGATCCCGGAAAATGAACTGACCTTGGGTGCAGGCGCTGTTCTTACCCCGGCTACGAGTGGGGCCATTGTCGATGAATACTTTGAAACGACCGTACCGGGAATCTTTGCCGCAGGCAACGTCCTACATGTTCATGACTTGGTTGATTTTGTCTCCCTGGAAGCAGAAGCTATGGCCCGGGGAATCAAGCGCTACCTGGAAGGAAGCCGCTATGAGGCTGTCATTGACGTTAAAACGGGCCGTAATGTGGGACACACGGTTCCTCAAAAGCTTACAGGAAAAGAAGATGTAACCCTTTCCCTTCGTGTACGGGGCCCTCAGAAAAATGCCAAAATTACGGTTCGCCAAGGGAATCATGTTGTTGCCCAAAAGCTTGTAAAAAATGCCCTGCCGGCAAATATGATTGAACTGCCCATTAAGAGTAACCAGATTATTGGAACAGCGTCCTTGGAGGTGAGCGTTGATGAATAAGGAGTTAACCTGTATTGTCTGCCCCAATGGCTGTGACCTGCATATCGCCTATGAAAAAAGCGCAGAAACCATTGAGGTCCTTTCCGTTGAGGGGGCGCTATGTAAGCGGGGGGAAACCTATGCTCGGCAGGAGCTCATTGCCCCCAAACGCAGTATTGCTAGCTCTGTCCTTGTTGAAGGTGGAGAATTGCCGCTCGTGAGTGTAAGAACTAAAGGCGTGATTCCTAAAAACATGATTTTCCCCGTGATGAAAGAAATCCGGAAGACGGTGGTGAAGGCTCCTGTCGAAGAAGGAAGTGTGCTTATTCCAGATGTACTGGGGCTTGGCATTGACGTGATTGCAACTAAGCGGGTGGAAAAGAAGCAAGGATAACAAATGGCCCTCTCCTACAGAAATGCAGGAGAGAGCCATTTTTAGTAGAATCAGATGATCTTCGTCAAAAGGTTGCCTTCATCGTCAAATTCCATATATTCAGGCGTATCTAGGGCTTCCAGTCCTTCATATTTGCCTTCTGCGACATCAGCATAATAGGCTTCGGAAAGCATGATGGTTCCGATATGGAGACTGTTGGGAATCCGGATGACACGGGCATGTACCTTATCAACCCCATTTAACGTGCGGATGCAGAACTGGATGCTTTCCTTGTCCGTTGCCATGATGATAGGAAGCTCTGCCGAACGGATGACCGTGTTGGTAATGGTGTTGGGATACATCATCTGCAGGTCAATCTTGTCAAAGAGGCGCTTAGATATACAGCTTGCGAGGCCCGTCCCGAGGGCGTTGCCATGAGAAGCTTCCGTTAGATCAAGAAAACATGTCCGCTGCACGTTGACGCCGCCATGGGCATAAGGCGTGGAGAAGGTTCCTGTAATGTTGGGGTCAACGCCGGTGCCGCTGTAATTCTTCCCAATCTCGTCGACGATGAGTACATCGCATTCACCAACGATGAGACGGGGCATATTGCCAAAGGCTTCTTTAAGAAGCCCCGGTTCCTCCGTTAGGATGTCATCCCGATGAACCGCTGCAATTCTAGCTGTTTCGTCGTAAGCATTTTCAATGGTACAGACGCCCATGAGAATGGGGGCTTTATCGAGAATGACTTTGGCGTTTGCTGGAAGATTCTTGGCAATGACGCCCATGCCGTCGCTGTGGACGCTTTCGGCGCCTTCCTGTTTGCCGAGGCCAACAACCATCATCTTGCAGAACCCGCTTTCATAGGGGCCGCGAAAGGCATTGTGGGGCTTTACGCGGCAGGAGACGATGATGCCGTCGGAATGATAGGCAATCTTGTCTAGGTAAACAGGTTTTCCCAGCTCGCTTGTTCCCAAAAGGACGGTTTCCATGGAGGAGCGGATAGGGCAACCCATGCTTTCTTCCGTAATGTTGTAGCCTTCAAGGATCTGGAGCTGTCCTTCTGCTGTCGCCCCGCCGTGGCTTCCCATGGCAGGAACGATAAAGGGATGAGCCCCCTTTTTCTTTACGAAATCAACAATAGCTTTAGTGATGACGTCGACATTGGCAATGCCGCGGCTGCCTGCCGTGATGGCAATGTTCATACCTGGTTTGATGAGTGAAGCTACACGTTCGCCTTCCATGGCTTGCCAAACGGCAGCGGGGATATCTTCCCGTTTGATGAGAGGCCGGGGAAAGCTTTGCTTTGCCCGGAACATCTTTGGGATAGGCACGCCTTCAAGCAGTTTTGAAACAACACCGCCTCTAACAATTTCCATTATTTTTCCTCCTTGTGTTTCCTGCACGTAAGGTAAATCCGGTAGCGGACACAAAATGGTCCAGTTCTTTTTCAAAATAAGTTAGCAGTTCCTTACGGACGGGATCGAGATCCCGATGGGTTACCTTATACGTCACGCGGCGCGGTGGCGGCGTAGTCAGTTCGTAGAGAAATAGGCCTAAGCGATCCAAGATTCCAGAGTCCTTGAGATAGAGGGCAAAGGCTTCTGGAATAATGCTCCACGTTTCTTTTCCCAAAAGGGAAAGCAGGGCTTGGGATGTGTCCACCGTGGCAAGGGGACTTGCCGATGAACCGAAAACTTCTTGATGCCAGGGCTCAAAATCTGGTGACCAGTCAGCAAGCAGCTCTTGACCAGGTGGGAGAGTGGTTGGATCAATAGGCTGGGGATGATTTCCAAAATCTCCAACAACATAGTGTTCTTCGGAAAAAAGGGGATCTGTTACAAGAAGGGGACTGCGCCGCTTCCTTACGACCAGAGCCACGTCAAGTTGATGGGCTTCCAGGGAATCATAGAGTTTAAAGGATGGGCTTGTTGTGTAAAAGAGGTGGAGCGGGGAAGAGCCCCCTTTGTCATTGAGCAGTCTTTTGTAAAACGGGCTCATGACCATGCTGATGGATTCTATACTGCCGATACGCAGCATCTGGGACCGTCTTCCTAGGTGAAACCCCTTGATGGAACGGGATAGGTGCATCCAATCCTCGGCAAGAGGGATAAACTCCGACCCTGCTTCAGTAAGGTGAAAATTCCGTTTCCCTCGGCTGCGGCAAACGAGGATATTTCCCAATTCTTCTTCTAGCTGATGGAGACGATGACTCAACGTGGATTGGGAAATGGTGAGCTTTTCGGCAGCCGTGGAAAAACTGTTGCATTGGGCAAGCGTCAAAAAAGTACGAATCAAATCAGTATCCATGGCACCTCCTGGAAATTAATTTTAAAGATAATATATCATGATATTATCTAAAATTCAAATTAAATATATTGGATTGTGAGGCAAGAAGGATTGATGTAATCGATGCATTGCAAAAATCTCTCTATGATGAAACAAAAGCCTGGCAGCTCCTGATAGGTTGGAGTGCACAGGCTTTTGTTTACTTATTGGAAGTCAGCTTGACAATAGACGCAGCGACCATCTTTAAATGTCATTTGAGGTACAAGAACATGATGGCCAATGAAGGTATGACCATTGCAATCTTCATAGGGGACTTGTTTTCTTTTATCTTTAAAAATTACAAGATCTGCAGGCGTACCGACCTTCAGCGTTCCTAATTCAGGATGGCCAATGAGATGTGCTGGTTTCTTTGTTGCTGTTAAGAGCACACTTTCTAAACTCATCCCGAAATCTACATATTTTGAGAGAATGCGGGGAAGGGAATGAAGGGGTTGAAGAAACCAACTGGATGCATTGTTATCGGAACTGATGATGTCTGGCACAAATCCTTCTTGGACTGCGTTTTGAGCCACGACGAGATCGAAATTGCTTCTTCCATTACAGGCATCGAAGAGGACACCGCGCCGGCGTGCTTCCCATAAGCCTTTGAGAACATGGCCATCTTTGTCTAGACAGGTATGTTTACCCTTTCCGTGGAAAATATGGCAGATGACATCGCCAGGACGGAGATACGATGCAAGTTCGTCAAGGGGAATGGGAGAATCGGTGACGTGAACCACAACACGGGTACCAATGCGATCCGCAATTTCAATGGTCTTTTTTAAGGAAATACGAGCCATTCCTGCAGAGAGAATATTTTTTGACAGTCTTGTTTTCAGTCCAACAAGGTTATGACCATACCTCTTGAATAGTGACATAATCTTTTCTTCATCAAAATATTTGGGGTCTAGATTCTCTGGATATCGGTTATTGGATTGACCACCGGAGGCGACGAGCAGACAGTTAAGAATCCGTACGTCAGACATCGATATAATGGTCTTGTAGTAAAGTTCATAGCCACCCGCACCTGTTGTGCCTGCATCCACTGCTGTTGTAATACCAGTGCAGAATGAAGTCGCGTCTGGATTCACACCATTTTCACTGCCGCCTTCGTAGTAGTGGGTGTGATAATCAATGAGACCTGGCGTAATGAGACAATCTTTGGCATCGATGATACGATAGTTTTTCGATTTGTGAGGGAGTGGCGTCTCCGCAATCTTTCCACCTATGATAGCAAGATTGGAATGAATCCAAGTGCCTGTTTCTGTATCCAAGAAAGTTCCATTCTTGATGAGAAAATTCATAAAGTACATCCTTTCTAAAAGCCTTGATGGCAGGCATCAAGGCTTTTGTAAATTACTGCTTTTTGGTTTGTGCAATTGCGTCCATGAGTTGGTCAACAATTTCATTACCTACATCGCGCCGGACCATTTGCTGTACGACTTTGCCTTTTTGGCGAATTTCTTCTACGACAGAGGGATCCAGCGTAATAATCTGATCACCTGCGTCAATGCAGATCTGTTTGTATTCTTTGATGCTGGCATCCGCTTTGGTATTGCCATACGCAGTAGCGGCCGCAGCGCATTCGTCGACAAGCTGACGGACATTTTCAGGCAGAGAGTTATAAACATCCTTGTTCATGAAGAAGGTGATGATGTGCCCGATATGATTGGTTTCGATTACATATTTCTGCACTTCCTGAACATTGTTTCCTACAATGTTCATATAAGGGTTTTCCTGTCCGTCAATGGTTCCTTGCTGCAGTCCCATGAATACTTCTGTGAACTGCATCGGTGTTGCTGCTGCACCTAGGGCATCCCAATAAGCAAGATGGTAAGGATTGGTCATAACGCGGATTTTTTGCCCTTTCAGATCATCCAGTTTTCTTACGATCTTGTTTGTTGTGAGTTGACGGAATCCAGCATCAGAGTAACCAAGCATTTGGATGCCGCCCGCATTGCAATACTGGTTCATGATGTTAGGAAAATTCCCGTTGAGGACGGCTCTCATTTGTTTTACATCATCAAATAGGTTTGGCATGTCAAAGACGGCATATTGGGGGATAAAATCAACAAGGTCTGTTGTCATTCCTGTCCCGATGTCTATTGAACCACTGACCACAGCTTCCGTAAATTCCGTTGTGTTGCCCAGCTGACCGCTTGGATAGATATCAACCGTGATCTTACCGCCGGATTTTTGGTGAATTAAATACGCAAATTCAGAGACCATCTTATAGTTGATAGATGAGTCAGCAACAGTCATGGCGGCTCTCCAATGGTATTCTGCAGGAATCGACGCAGGGTCCAAGGCTTTGATGTTTTTTCCATAAAAATCGGCATCAGCATCCAAAGCAGGTGTTGTCGTTGCTGCAACTTTTGCAGTATCTTTGGAGAGGGCACTGACAAGCCCCATAGAAATCCCTGGAACAGCGGTAATCAGACCTAGGGAAATCAGGAATGTAACGAGGAAGGGAACGACGGAACGGGCAAGTCTCAGCATAGGAATTTTTGTCATGCCGGATGCAACAAAAAGATTGATTCCCATGGGAGGAGTAACCATACCAATAGCTAGGTTGCAGGTCATGATGATCCCAAAATGAATCGGGTCAACACCTAAGGCCGTAGCGACTGGAACCATGATTGGAGTTAAAATCATGATATTTGGAATGTTGTCGATGAACATGCCGCATACAAGCATGACAAGGTTCATGATGAGAAGGACTGCATACTTATTGTCCGAAAGGGCAAGAACCCCTTGGCTGATGGTCTGAGGATAACGGAGCAGCGTCAATACCTTTGCAAAAGCGGCTGCTGCAGCGATGACGAAAAGAATATTGACGTATGTCTTGGCACCTTCCATAAAAACATGTCCAAGGTCCTTGATAGAAAGTGTTCGATAGACACAGATGCACACAAAAAGACCGTAGAAAACGCTGATTACAGCAGCCTCAGTAGGACTGCAGATGCCTGTATAAATCGTTCCCAAAATGATGACCGGTGTCATAAGAGCAAAGAAGCTGTCTTTAAAGAGCTTCCATAATCCGTCTTTGTGGAGCTTGGCATAGCTTTCCTGAAGTTTTTGTTTATCTTCACCATGCTTCTTGCAGTAAATGTAGCAATAAACCATGAGGGCAACGCCAATGAGGATGCCCGGAATGATTCCGGCAATGAAGAGTTTTGAGGGAGAACAGTTGGCGATGGAAGCGTAGACAATGTAAGATATGGACGGTGGAATGATGACTCCAAGTCCACCTGCAACTGTCACAATTGAAGTTGCAAAGATCTTGTCGTATCCTTTGGCTACGAGAAATGGAATTGTCATGGATCCTACAGCAGAAACTGTAGCTGGGGAGGATCCGGAAATAGCCGCATAGAACATACAGGTAACGACGACAGCGCAGGGAAATCCTGCCGTTTTATTGCCGATAAAATAACCAAAGAAATTGAAGAGTTTCTTCGAAATACCGCCCCTTGCCATAATCATACCGGAGACCATGAACATAGGCACGGCTAGAAGGGTGAAGCTGTTTAGCCCCGAAAACATGGCACGGGCAACATCACTTACACCAAAGGAAAAGGCTTGATTTGCTAAATGGGGCAACATAGAGAGAAAGGAAAAAACGCCTCCAATGGGAAGTGCCGCGATGATAAGCACGAATAGAACTAGAAAGAAAATCCCGATACCCATTAGTTCATCTCCTCCTTCTCATTTTCCATATCGTTTCCGTTGTCTGCTTCTGTTTGCGCTTTTCCTGTAAAGAGACGATATAGAAGCTGAAGGTAACGAACCATTCCAAGTGCAAGGCCTAAGGCCATGAAACGGTACAGCGAAGCGACTGGAATCCGGAGTGCAGGACTGGCCTGATGAATCAAATCAGCTTTTCCTATCAGTTCAATGGTTCCTTGAAAAAGAAACCAAATAATCCCCATCATGACAAGGGTGATGAGAATTTCAATATACTTTTGAATTGATTCAGGGAGCAGTCTTGTAAAGGTATCTACCTTTAGACTGACCCCTCTCCGAATGGCGCAAGGTAGGCAGAAGAATGCTGACAGTGCAAGCAGGTAGCAACATACCTCATCTGACCAAGTCAAGGCATGGTGGAATCCATAGCGCATGACAACATTTGCAAAGGACAGTACGCACATGACAGCGAGCATGATTGCCAAAATCAGGAGCTCGAAATTTCGGTCAAGCCAGTGTAATACTTTCATGATAAAACCCCTTTCTTTACCTTTTCCTAGGGAGATGAAATAAAAAAATATTCCGATAACTCTTGCGATTCATTTTACTGGCTTGACGAAATGAAATGAAGGTGATAATAATTTATTTTATAAGTAGAAAAACTACTATTAAGGAGGATCCTCCATGGATATTAAGATGCTGGATTACGTCGTCATGATTGCCAAGTGTGAGAGCATTTCCAAAGCCGCTGAGAAACTTTATTTAACGCAGTCCGGTCTCAACCAGCAATTACTGAAGCTGGAACGCAATCTTGGAATCAAGCTCTTTGAGCGGGATCATCATCATTTTCGGATTACTGATGCAGGAAAAATTTATGTGCGCAATGCAATGGAAATCCTCCGAATACAGCGTAATACCCTTATGCAGCTAAGTGATCTCAAGAATAATATCCATGCTGAAATTTCCATAGGTCTTACCCATGAACATGGAATTGATCTTTTTACGGCTGTCTATCCTATTTTTCGTCATCATTACCCTTATCTTCGATGCAAATTGGCAGAACATATTGTACGTGATCAATATCAGCTCATCGAAGAGGGGGAACTTGATATTGGGATTGTCTTGACCAATATTAACACTGCAAAATGTTTTCCAGATTTGGTCTTTCATGAAGTTTATCAGGAAGATTTGCTATTGGGGATTCCAATGACCCATCCTATGGCTAAAAATGCCGTACCTATTGGAACCGCCCAGCCGCTCCGAGTCACCGATATCCATCTATTTAAAGATGAGCCATTTTCTCTTATTTTTGAGGATTCTACCATGCGCAAGGAAGTTATTGATCCTATGTTTGAGGAAAATCAACTGCATCCTATCATTATGCTTGAAACGGCAATCAATACAGCACTCACACAAATTGTGGGTAAGGGGCTTTCCTGTACAATCCTCCCGCATTCTCGTGTCTTATCTAGTCCATATCGCGATGATTGTGCATGGTTTCGCCTGCTTGATAATCCCGTGTGGAGTGTCTCTATCGTCCACAGGAAAGACTATAAACTCAGCAAATCAATATATGATCTTATCCGTTTGATGGATCAGTATGGTCAAAAATTAGAAAAGATATTTTTAACTGAAAGTCCTGGCTATCTAAAATAATGCATATTAAAAGACCTTTCGAGAATGGCAGATCAAACTCGAAAGGTCTTTTCCATATCTATGTGAGGGTAGATATGGGTGAGGGATTGCCTCATATCCCTAAAATAGCAGATTTTTCGGTAAAATGCAAATAATTTCAACTATAAGCATCTTTCTGAATTTTATTAGTAAAACAATGTAGATGAATAATATAAATATAATTTTACTGCCGAAAGGATGAACCAAAAGAACGTATGAAAATCATTCAATAAGTTTTTCTTAGAGAAAAACTAACTATTTAGAATTTGTGTTAATGGTATGCATGGAATAAAATTGAAATAACAGAAAATTACATCTTATCCGAATAGGATTGCAACAGATGTAATACGAGGTGAATTGAGCGGTGATTGCCTTCTTTCATGATGAACTTTGCATTTTCTGAAATCATGGAAGAGTGGAAACCTTCAAAAAGTAATAATCTAAAGTAATGATCTTTGGAAGAATCTTCAAGCAGGTGTTGATTCTTCTGCAGGGCAGAAGAAATCTCATAAGATTCCGGACTTCCTCTATCGTGGAAGGAAGACGGGCAATAAAGAAAAGGAGTGTTGAAGTTATGGGTAAATTAGGAAAACGGATCATGGCATGTCTTAGCGCCAGTCTCGTTGTCATGTCCTTAGCTGGCTGCAGTGTCGGCGGCGGTGGTAATGGTGGGGATAAGAAATCAGTTGCAGGCAGCCTCAAAGGGAAAAACGTCCGGGTTGTCATCGGCTCCACTTCGACTTCTGGTGACTCTTACATGATGGCAGATCTCGTTACGCGCTATCTTTCCAAGAAGATGGGGTTCAAGGGTAAGGTTGACGCCATCGGGAACTCTGCAGCACTTGACACCATTTCCAAGGCCAAGGGCGATGGTACGACGGTCATGATGTTCCACGATATGACTTTCTTGAGCGTACTCTTTGGCTCTGTTGATAAGAAATATGCCCTGGAAAACCTGACGGTTGGTCCTCGTATCGGTCAGAACCCTGGCGGTTGCTTTGGTGCTGCTAAGGATGCTCCGTACAAGTCACTTTCTGAAGTGACAAAATACTTGAAAGCAAACCCAGATAAGACGGTTTCATTTAACATTGAATCGGGCGCAACGAGCCATCTTGCTTTCGTTGCTTACTACCTTGATGTAAAGCGTAAGGAAGGCGATGCTGTTGCAAGCCGTATCAAAGCAATTGTTGGCGGCACGACGGCTGATAAGCTGCAACGCCTCTGGGACCGCAATGCTGACGTTATCTACGGTGATACCTCTGCTTTCGAACAGTATACCAAAGATGGTGTCGATGCTAAACTTGCAATGAACATGTTTGATTCCTGCGGCAAGGTGAACGGTCTTAAAATTAACTCCATGGCTGAAGACGGAATTGAATTTGAAGGCAAACCCTTCGACTTTGCAAAAGATTTTGCCATGTACTTCCCGAAGAACATGGATGAAAAGGTTCTCAAAGAATATGAAGCGGCTATGGTTGAAATCGTAAAGGATCCGCAGTTCCAGAAAGACATGGCTGCCCTTTACTACAACACGTTGAAACCTGAAGAAGTAACTCTTCAGGCTTCCAAGGACTTCATCTATGGTAAACGTAAGATGTGTGAATCCTTGATTAAACAAGCTCCGGCTCTGGATACGCTGACCAGCCACTGAGAACGGTCCTTCATCTAAGTGAAATCAAATGGCGCTTCCCGATGCGAAATGAAATAGAGGTCCTCGGGAAGCGTTTTTTATGAAAAGAAAGAGGGGAAGAAAATATGATTAGTGTGGTTTATTCCACAGAGCACTTGCTGATGCCGAAAATCATCGGTACATTGCTCGTTATCATGCTTGCTGTCATAGTCCTTGTAGAAGGTCGGGAACGCAAGGCAGCAACCGGAAAATTCTTTGGCAGCTTTGGCCCGTTCTTCCGTGAAAATGCGGATTTCAAGAAACTTTTCGGCACGCTGCTCCTATTCATTGGCTACATTTTTGTTGTTGAAGAGGTTGGCTTTACGGTTACCAGCATTATTTTTGTATTCCTCTTCAATGTACTTTATACAGGTTGGAGTAAAAAGGCACTTCGAACGAGTCTTATAATTTCCATCCTGGCACCTGTCATTGTCAGTCTAATTTTTGGTGTTGCTTTCAATATTACGCTTCCCAGCGGAATTTGCAGTATCACCTTCATTGATTACGGCATCACCATTTACTGAGAAAGGAGGATAGCCCATTATGATTACATTTACTTTTACTCACGTTTTGGTCTGTCTCCTTGGTGTTATCGGCGGGATCGTCTTTGGCGCCATTCCGGGCATGACAGCTACTATGGCTGTTGCTGTTTTTCTGCCTTTGACCTATGCCTATGATATTCAGACGGCTATGTTCCTGCTCTTGGGTCTTTATGTCGGCGGGATTTCAGGCGGTCTTGTTCCTGCTATCTTGATTAATATTCCTGGTACGCCATCTTCAATCACAACGACTTTCGATGGCTTTCCTATGGCAAAACGAGGCGAGAGTGAACGTGCCCTGAAGATTGGGATTCTCTCCAGCTTTATCGGAGGCATGATTTCCTTAGCCTGCCTAGCTCTTTTGACGCCAGTCCTCAGTGCCTTTGCCTTAAGTTTCAGTGCTGTTGAAAAGTTTCTCATTATTCTCTTTGCTCTTACAGTCATTGCTGCCCTTTCCAATGGACAGATGCTGCGGGGTATTTTTGCGGGATTCCTCGGCGTTTTCATCAGTCTTATGGGGATGTTCAGCGTTAACAATGCATACCGTATGGTTCCTGATTCCCTGATGACTTACATGCAAGACGGGTTCCAACTTCTGCCGGTCCTCATTGGGCTTTTTGCCATTGGCCAAATATTCGAAGAAGCAGAAGAAGGGATGACTTTTAATCTTAAACGTGTTGACGAAGGCGGAATTGAAGGAAAGAAATTTTCTCTCAGCGATTTCAAGGGACAAGGCGTCAATCTAATTCGTTCGGCTTTGATTGGGACTTTTGTTGGTGTCCTTCCTGGTGTTGGCGGATCTGCTGCATCCATTTTGTCCTATGCACAAGCAAAAAGTTTTTCTAAACACCCTGAACTGATGGGAACAGGTGTCCCTGAGGGTCTTGTTGCTTCGGAGACCTCTAATAATGGTCTTACGGGCGGCGCTCTCATTCCACTTCTGAGCTTGGGTATTCCTGGTGACTCGACGACGGCTGTCCTTATTTCTGCCTTCATGTTTCAGGGTATTCAAGTAGGTCCGCTCTTTATTGCCCAGAACCCAGATACATGGAACTGCATTCTTGTTGGGATGCTTCTTGCGAACATCATTATGTTCCTTTGTATGTTCTATCCCATCAAGTGGATCAGCAGACTTGTCTATATTCCCAAACAGCGCCTTTATCCGGTCATCATGATGATTTGCATTGTAGGTGCTTACGCTACGAAAAATGGCCGTATCTTTGATGTGTGGACGCTTCTGGGATTTGGTATTGTTGGCTATGTGTTTGGTAAGATCCACATTCCATCGTCTTGTTTCCTCATCGGCTTTATTCTGGGTAAGGATCTCGAAAACTACTTCATCCAGTCTATTAGTGCCTCAAAGGGAAGCCTTGCGGTGTTCTTCTCTCGGCCAATCGGTCTTTTCATCTGGGTTCTCATTGCCATTTCCATCTGGTATTCCTTCTATAACGCCAGAAAGCTGAAAAAGCAAAAAGCTGCCCAACAGTAACATTGCCCGTTCTTCAACTCCATATATGAAAGGTCATCTTCCACCCGGAAGGTGGCCTTTTATATCGCTTCTTATAAACATAAAAAAAACTGCCCTTAGCGGGCAGTTTTTTCATTTACAAGAAGTGACGCCAGATGCACAATCTTATCGAGCTCCGGCATGGGGTCAAAGGTAAGAAGTTTTTCTGAAGGCGCTGTGCGGACCGTAATCGGCATGGCAAAGAAACGGCCTCGCAGGAATACGTCCATCTGGTTCTTGCGGACACTGATGGCAATACGGCCTGGCGTGTAATCGGAAAGTTCTTTCAAGGCATCAAGGAAAGGTCCCGATAGGGTGGCTTTCCCCACTTTACCGTAGAGGGCAAAGTCTTTATTGAGACGAATGTCAGGCACTTTAAGATTGATGAGTTGAGGCTGTGCTTCAAAGAAGGCAAGACGCATCGGCGTAGGGAAGGAGTCCTTTTGGAGCAATCTAAAATCAAGATCCGTTTTCTTGGGGAGCGTCAAGTGGAACCAGGCCCCACTATTCATGTGGATTCGTTTCTTCCCTTTTTCTTTCAGCTTAAAAAAGCAGGGGAGGGTGGCATCGCAGACGGAAATGGGAACATCCTTATAGGTGCCGCTCATGCCTTGTGCAAAATAGGGCTTTGCTTTATCGTCAGAGAGTGTAATGAGCTCTGCCTCATGAATCGTTGCCGCCGTAATCTCACCGCCGCTTTGGGGAAGCGGTGCATCAGAATGCAGTTTCTTTGCCGTCGTAAGAAGCAGGTTTTCCCGCGTGACGGACGCAAGATAGTTTTTTTGTTTTTTGCGCAGGTAAAAAATTTGGTAAATGACGGCAGCTGCCAACAGGACGAGGGAAAGAACCCGATTGAAGAAGGTTGCCGCCGCTGCAATGGCAAGAATGGGAATGATGAGAAAGGACGCTTTCTTATAGGTTTTATACTCATTGATGAGGGCTTGGATGATTTCCTTAGGTTCTCTTTCTGTCATGATCTGGTTCCGTAAGGGGAACCACACCTCCTTTTACTGTAACGTCTTTCCTTTAAGTTTACCATGGATGGGACCGAGTCACCACAGTAAAACGGCCATTTTACCAATAAAAGAAAGGCGTGGTGGAAGGTGTTCCATCGCCCTGTTGGCTGATTACTTCTTTCTATTTCTCCATCCATGCGGCCTTCCCCTCTGTCACTACAATTTTTTGGGGCGTGATCACAAGGCTGCATTCCGGCCCGTCCAGGGCATAGGCTTCAAAGTAGACTTGTCCTGCGTCATCTTTCTTGCTAACAACAATGGAAAAGCCGTTCTTTTTAGCAAAGTGAAGGGCAATCTTTTTATCGTTCATCGTTTTTTCGTTCTTTTCTTTCGTCATTTTTTCGGTAACTATGGGGCTTTTTCCAGTAGGCTGCGGCCATGTCGATGAAGTCGCGGGCAGCGCGGCTTAAGGCCGTTCCTTTTTGGTAGCTTGCCGTCATGGACCAGCGCAGGGGTGTTTCAAAGGAAAAATAGCGGATGCCTTTGGTGAAGTGACGGGCTGTCGATTCGGCGACGATGCCGCAGGAAATGCCGGCCCTGACCATTTCGAGGATGGTGGAGGGGTTCTGCGTTTCAAATAGGACATGGGGCGCAATTCCGCTTTCCCGGAAGGCGGCGTCGATAGAGGGACGCATGGTTGTTTCCTTTCGTAGAAGGATAAAAGGATAATCTGCCAGTTCGGATAGGGGAAGCCGGGGATACACGCTTTCTTTTGGCTTCAGGATGCCTGCAACTTCAAGAAAAGCGGGTACGGCAAGCAGGATTTCCTCTTCAAAAAGGGTCTCGTAAGCATCCTGGGTTTCTTGATCTGGAAAGAGGGTCATAAAGCCAAAATCGATGTCTCCACGGGCAATGAGGGGCTGCATGCGGTAAATATTGAGTTCATAAGGGACGACGGCCATGAGGGGATATTTTTTGTGAAAGCGCGGATAGACGTGGACGAACATGTCGGGACCGCGGACCGGAGTCATGCCAATGGAAAGGGTCCCTTTATAGCTGCCCGTAAGGTCGCTGATTTCGGCATAGGTCCTGCTTTTGGTGCGGAGGATCTCCCGCGCGCCTTTAAGATAGATTTCGCCAGCCCGGGTGGGAATCATTTCCGTTTTGGCGCGGCGAAAGAGGGGTATCCCGAGCTCCCGCTCTAGCTTGAGGAGCTGCTGATTCAGGGCGGACTGGGTGAGATAAAGCTTTTCCGCCGCCTTGGTGATGCTTTTTTCCTCGGCAATCTTGATAATATGTTCAATAAGATGAGTATCCATGGCGCTTCTCCCTAGACTTGATGCTGTCATTATACTACAGTGCTTTTTTCAAGGCAAAAAAGAGGCCTTCCCCCTGAATGTAAGGGAGAAGACCTCCGAAAGATTTCTTGTAAGGAAGTAGTCAGAACTTCCAATTGAATCCAGCTCGCAGGCTGTAGGTGCGATGAAAGTCATGACCAACGTAGCGTTCCATATCAAAGTACATGGACTGTTTATCTCCGGTCTTGACGCTGTAGCCAAGGCCGATAACGCCCCAGGTTCCTTTTTGATCATTTGTTGTGATATAGCGGTCGGTGCCATATGCCGCTGTTACATCATCTCCATCGAGGAATTCGTGGAGCAGGGACGCCTTGAAATAGCATTTGCTGTCAAGTTTCGGGTCAAGGTGCTTTACGAGGTCAAAGCCGAGGCGCCCCACGAGGCTCCAGCTGTGGTCCGCGGAGAGGGAAATCCCTTGGGAATCCACGGTATCAACCCCTCCGAGGTAAGAAACCTGGACCTGGGCTTGCGGAACGACGCTCCAGTCTTTTGAGAGCTTGTTGACCCGCCCGTATTCGGTAGAAAGATTGACTGAATGTCTGGTGTAATCGGCTGCATAGCCTGTGCCTGTTATTGCATCAGTGACACTGTAGTCTTCCTTGCCATAATGGTATTTGAGATAGCTGTCCCAGTAACTGTAGGTGCCTTTTTTCCAGTCGGCTTTCCTGGTGAGCTCTGTCGGGGTGTACACATGGGTATCATAAACGCTGATGGCGGTATCACGAAGCCCTAGGTTTCCGCTGGTTCCTTCAAAGTGACCTTCATTTTTGGTGTAGGCCACAGAGGTACTCAAACGATGCTTATGAGGCTCCTGGTTCCGTAAGACTGTTGTATAGCCAAGTTCATAGGTGTTGCCGTCAAGTTCGCCCGTCCCATCAATGCCAAGATTGCGGTAACGGAAACGAATCCAAGCCCCTTCGTGAGCGTCCGGCGTGAAGTACTGCGTGTGACCGCTTCGATTGGTAAAGGTATCCAGGTCGGTGAGGTAGCGCCAAGAAAGATCTGCTAGACGGGAGGGTGTCTTTGCGCCTTCATTGTGCTCGCGGCTCTTGACGACATAGATATTGACGGCGCTGTCCCCATTATAGAGGGCTTCCACATTTTCCGTACCGGGTTTTGCGAAATTTAGAGGACCGACTTCCTGAGAAACAGAGTAGGTCGAACCGCCGTTTCGGTCGTTATTGTAGGCAGCCGTATTCAAGGCGTCGGACGAAAGGGAACGGTATTCCGTCTTGTAGAGGTTGTTATAAATGCCGGAAGAAAGGGCGGCGACGAGTGTGCCGCTGCCAAAACCAAAGCCCGGATTCTTTACTGTTGCAAAACGAACGGCGTCACCCGGTTCCATCTCCTTATCCAAGGTGCTGATGTTTTTAATGGCGAGGGTCTGTTTATCACTGGTTCCGTTCTCGACGTAGAGCATATCGCTTTGACTGCCGTCATCGGCATCAAGGTCCATGGCAAAGGTGTGACTCCCCGAAAGGGTTCCGATTTCAAGGGAATCTCCACCGCTTTGATACTGCACGACCCCGCCGTCGCCCGAAAGGGTCGTTACGGCAGAAGCCTCCGTCATGTTCCATGTACTGCCGGCGTCAAGGGTGAGATCAATGGCTCCTATTCCCGGCAGGGGAGGATGAATGATATCTTCTCCTGAAAGGAGGCTTTCTTCTGACATGGAGGCCGCCATGATGCGCTCATTTAGAAGCCCCGTATCGGCTTGCCCCGTAAAAAGGGAGCCGTCACTGAGCGTAAGGGAAATTGTCCCGCCCGGAAGGGCTGCCTCAGGGTCCGTCGGGAAAATCCGTGTTATATTTCCAAAGTCGCTGCCAACGGAGGCATCCTCTCCATAGGCATACAAGTTGCCCGTAAGGGTGAGGGTTGCACCATCTGTGGGTGCCATCGTGATGGTGCCCTTGTCGTAGGCGAGAAGATGGCCCTCTACAGAGCTCCCTTTTCCGTAGGTTACAGAAAGGGTGCTCCCATCGCTTGATTTAGCTGATTCGGAGGCCGTCTCATTTTCTGCGACAAACAAATTTTCACTAGACGAAGGAAATCCGCCCGTGGAATCATCTCCAGTTCCGTCCCATCCGGGAACTGACTGACCGGAGCCACTGGCATCTCCTTCCTGAAAGGGATCGGGCACACCTGGGTCTACATTGGACGTATCCACGGCATGGGCTGCCAGGAAGGCAATACTACTTTTTACGGAAAGGGAGGCATTCTTGATTTCTGTCTGACTGCCCGTAAGGGACGCCGCCGCAATAGGACGCGCCACCACGGCCTCAAATTCCTCACCTGTGGCATCATCTGTCATCTTAGCCATGATAGGCTCTGTGCCCGTCGCAATTGTAAGGGTGCCGCCCTGAGCATCAACGCTTGTTTGGGACGCGTTCCGCGTCATGATGCCATAGAGAGGGGCTGTAATTTTTGTGCTTCCCGTGAGGGTCAGCTTGGCGTCCGTGCTCAGCTGGGCCCCTGTGCTATTTTCAGCGGAGATGACGTTGGTCCCTTTTGCGGATAGACTGGCTTCCATGCCATTCCATAGGTTGACAGCCGTCTGTTTCGCATCAATGATATTGTCGCCCTCTGCTTTAAGAATGACTTTCCCGGCAAGGTAAGATGTGATAGGGCTGCCTTCCGCCGTCACATCGATGCTGCTATAGCCACTCCCGCGGATGCCATAGGTAGCTCCGGTGACTTGGTTATTGCCACCAGCTGTGAGGGTGACGGTCCCAAAGGCCGGGCCGGCTTCTCCCCCACTTGCTATTGTCCCGACACTGATGCCGCTGCTGTAGGCATCGTTTGAATTGACAGAAATGAGATTGTCTTTTCCTGCCGAAAGCGTTACATCAGCACCGAGGAGGGTCTGGATGCCTGAAATACCGTAGGGGTTTTGATTCTGCAGAGCATTGCCTGCCGTGGCTGTGATTGTGTTGCTGCCATTTGTTGTAAGGGTAATCTGGGTGCGTTCATCCGTATTGATTCCACTGGGTGGCATATCCGGATTGGTTGGGTCATAAGGAAGTTCGCTTTCCCAAAAGCCATCAGAATCATCGCTCGCATCGGGAAAAAATCCTGTATCGTTATTGTCGCTGGGTCCACTCGCATAAAGGCCATGGTTGAATCCTTGCAGGGTAATCCCTTTTTCTCCTTCCAGAGTCACGTTTCCCCCTTCCGCGTAAAGGCCGGCTGCTTGGAGAGGGGTGAAAAACCAATTAGAATCATCGATGAGCTGAGTGTTGGTGGTGGAAGAAAGGGTCAGTTCCTGGGCTTTCATGGTGAGCGTCTTGCCGCTTGGCACATAAATCCCAGCCCGCGGACCCTTAACAGCAAAGCTTCCGTCCGCATTTGTAATGGTCACTTGCTCCGAGCTATCGTTATCCCATGTGTTCCCGCTCCCCATGGAAAGAGTCGATTCGCTGGAAGCATTTTCGAAGACTGTATCTTCCGCATAGGTCATTTCTGAATCAGATCCTATGGTAAGCACTTCAGCTGATGCTGCCGGTGATAACGATAGCACATAGAGCAGCACGCCTAGCGCACTTGCTGCAGATCGAAAAGAACCGCGATGTTTCATGTTACTTCCTCTCTTTTCTATTTAATAATGTGAATATTTGATGAAATCGTATATGCCGTTCATTATACCACAGATAAATGAAAAAATAATTTAAAAGATAATTATTATTGAATGTAAATAAAATAATGAGTATTTACCATAAAATGAGGATTAAAATGAAACATTGGGACGGATCCCTGTTAAACAATGGCACTTCGAATCACGGCTCCACGGACGCCAAGAGCCTCCAGAAGGGATGCCCTTGGATCGGGCCAGGAAAGGCCTCCCAAGACATAGATAGGCAGGGGGGAAGAGTGTATGAAGTTGGGGAGAGGCGTTAATCCGAGGGGAAGATTGTTGGGTTTGCAGGAGGTCGGAAAGAGGGGGCTTACAATCAAGTAGGAGGCTCCTGATTGAAGGGCTGTTTCAACTTCACTTAGAAAGTGTATGGAAATTCCCACGCCGTGGGGATAGGGCAGCTTCGTTTTGCCCTTTTCCAATAGGCATCCTGCTTCTTGAGGATGCATCTTTGACCATGCAGTCCAACTGCGTAAGGGCATATGAACTGCAGCAATTGCATCATCAAGGGCCAGATCCGGATGATTATGCGCAAGGAGCGGAAGCTTCCAGGCTTTGCAGAGATGAGCCGTTTCCTTAAATAGGTCCTCGTACGCCTCTTTTGATAGATCTTTTTCGCGAAGGATGAGGGCCGACGGGAATGGTGAAAGGTCAGGGATGCGTTTTTTTAGATAAGGAATCAAGGGCTCGGGATAAATCGTGCGGTCCGTCACAAGGACGTAGGGAAAGGACGCGTTCATAGGAAAATTGCGTCCGCCATGACGGGCTGCATCCCTTCTGATACAAGGTCGTTAAAGACGGCGTCTACGGAGCGGTGGTCGGCAATCTCAAACTGGTCGTCCCCTTCTTCTTTTTGGTGGCTGTGGGCACCAATGCCCGTGCTCACGCCGGCGGAAATCTTTGTGGCCGCAATCTGCATGAGGTGATCCCTGACGCGGGGCACTTCACGCGTTGAGACCGTGAGGGCCGAACTCGGCATCAAGAGACGGTAGGCACAGCAAATCTGGAGGAGTTCCGCTTCGCCGACGCCCATGGGGTAAATGGTCGTATTGCCCTTGATGGGGCGCAGGCGAGGGCAGGAAAAGGCGATTTCCGCATGGGGATACTTGCGCTGAAGGAGGTAGCCATGAAGGCCTGTAGCAAAGGCGTCGCGGCGAAAGTCTGAAAGACCCAGGAGCGCGCCGAGACCAACGCCGCGCATGCCGCCTAAAAGGGCCCGTTCCTGCGTATAGAAGCGGTAGGGGAAGACCCGTTTATTGCCCGCAAGGTGCAGCTTGCCATAAAGGTCATGGTCGTAGGTTTCCTGGAAAACGGTCACAAAGTCGCAGCCGCATTGGTGCAGGTATTCATAGTCTTTTTGGTTCACGGGATAGATTTCAAGACCGACAACGCGGAAGTAGCGGCGTGCCATCTTGCACGCTTCTCCAATATAGGAAACGGGGGACATGTGGCTGCTTTCGCCTGTGAGCATGAGGATTTCCTCAAGACCTGTGGCGGCAATGGCCTTCATTTCTTCTTCCATCTGGGCAAGGTCAAGACGGGCCCGGTGAATCTTGTTGTGGCAGTTGAAGCCGCAGTAGATGCAGTAATTTTCGCAGTAGTTTGCTAGATATAGGGGCGTAAAAAGAGCAACACTATTGCCGAAATAGCGGTCCCTAACGGCTTTGGCCTTTTGCGCCATGGCTTCAAGGTAGGGCCTTGCCGCAGGCGAGAGGAGGGCTCCGAAATCATGGGGCGAAAGGACGTCCTTTCTAAGGGCCGCTTTGACGTCACTTGCCGAGTAGGTCTGCTCTTCAAATTCTTTCATGAGGCGCTCCACATCTTCCAGCATGGTGGATGGCAGCTGGTCCATGCCGGGCTCGTAGGTCATGGGGTCCTTGATAGAGGAGGCAAGGGTCTTTTTGGCTTCTTCCGTCACAATGGTGGGGTTGATCTTTTCTTCTGTCATGGTCATCGCCTCCTAGTCTTCGTCCCGCAAAAATCCCGTCAAGGGACTCGAGGGGTCGGCCCCTTTTTGAAGGACGCGGCCAAGCCCCGCAAGATAGGCTGTGCGGCCCGCTTCAATGGCAAGGCGGAAGGCTTCTGCCATTTGGACGAGGTTTCCGCTTGTGGCAATGGCCGTATTGGCCATGATGGCTGTTACGCCCATTTCCATGGCGGCGCAGGCTTCGGACGGCTTTCCGATGCCGGCATCAACGATGATGGGAAGGTCAATTTCATCAAGCAGGATGTTAATCCATTCCTTATTGACAAGGCCTTTATTGGACCCAATGGGGGCGGCAAGGGGCATGATGCAGCTTGCGCCGGCATCTTTCATGGCGCGGGCCGCTGTAAGGTCCGGGAACATATAGGGCATGACGACAAAACCCTCCTTTGCAAGAGTCTCCGTGGCCTTGATGGTTTCTGCGTTGTCAGGAAGGAGGTAACGCGAATCCTTCATGATCTCGATCTTGATAAAGGGCGTATGGCAGATTTCTCGGGAAAGACGGGCGATGCGTACGGCTTCGTCAGCGTTTCGGGCACCTGATGTGTTGGGAAGGACTGTCACCGATTTGGAAATATAGTCCATGATGTTTGCCTTGCCGCCTGTATTGACGCGGCGCAGGGCAAGGGTCACCATTTCCGCACCGGCCCCTTTGATGGCCGCTTCGATAAGGGGCAGGGAAAATTTCCCCGACCCTAGAATAAAGCGGGACGAAAAGGTGTGTCCATCCAAGGTCCAAGTATCGTTTTCTTTCATGCTAAATTCCTCCGTATTCTTTTAAAAGGTGCGGCGCTTAATAGGCGCCGTTTTTTCCAAGCAGTAGCCACGTGACGACGTTTGCCATCATGGCACTGCAGATGGCAACGCGGGGCGCCATGAGTCCAGCACCGGGTTTAGGGGCCGAGACACTGTCGCCGCAAAGATAAAAATGGGGGCTCACTTCCCGCACTTTCATGAGTCCTGTTTTCCCAAAGCCCGCCATGCCGGAGCCGCTTACAAGATAAGCGTCCGGTTTTTGGCAGCGCACTTCACGGGCCAGCATGGCCTTTTGGTCCGCCTTATCAAAGGCTTCACAGATGATGGTCGCGTCCCCGACGCAGGATGCAAGGTTTTTCGGGGTGACGCGGGCCGTGACGGTTTCATAGGTAAGGAAAGGATTGATCTTCATGAGGAATCCTTTGAGGGCGTCCGTTTTTTTGACGCCCACGTGCTCCACAAAATAGGACTGGCGGTTGAGGTTTGTCCAGTCCACGTTATCAAAATCGACAAGGCGCAGATGGCCTACCCCGATGCGGGCAAGACTCACGGCGATATTGGAGCCAAGGCCACCGAGACCGCAGATGGTGACAAAGCCAGCGTCCAGTTTTTCCTGGACCTTTTTCCCATGGCGCTCGCAAAGGGCGCTATAAATGGCGCCTGCCACTGGATCCGATGTATTCCAAGGGGTGAGAACTGCCGTTTTTTCAGCCGCCGCCAACAAAGCTCACCACCTCCAGTCGCATGTCCTTTTTGAGCGCCATGGCGTCCCAATCTTCTTTTGGCACAAGTCTGCCGTCCACTTCTACGGCCGTGTAGATAGGTACGGCACCTAGGGCCTTCAAGGCGTCCGTAACAGTGGCGCCTTCTTTTAGGGTGCAGGCCTTGCCATTTACCATGATTTCCATTTCTTCCTTCCTCCTTTTTGCTGAAACGGCAAAAAAGGTCCACGAAAGTTGGCACCCGAGGTGGTGCCCCCCTTCGTGAACCTTTTGGTTCAGTCTCAGCCTATGAATTTTTTCAAACAAAATAGCGGGGACCTTTTCGATCCCCGCCTGTCAATTGCGTCATCCCTACGTTGGCATTATCCAAATCAGGTTGTGGGTCGAAGTCGAACTTCCTCTCAGCAAAAAGCTCCCCAAATATTCTGTTTACCTTGTAAGCATAGTCCTTTTACATAACATTGTCAAGTCAGGCGCCCCTTTAGAAAGTCGAAATCTGGTGGCACAGGGCCTTCCCCACGCTTTCTGCCATCTTGTCAAGGGTCTTTACGCGCACCAGGTCCTTACCAAAGATTTTTTGGGCATCTTCCATGGAGCCTGCAATTTCGTCGTTGATGAGGCCCACGATGCGCACGCCGTCGCGGCGCAGGGACGCGGCTTCGGCCGCCGTGTCATCAACGGCCCGCTCGTCCCGGTATTCGTGCTGGCTAAGGGCTCCTTTGCCAGTATAAAGGGGATGGTCATCATTCGGAGACGCGTCCGTCAGCATGACAAGGATTTTTTTGGCATCTGTCAGGTCCCCCATGAGGACGCGGGCGCCGCGCAGGGCAAGACCGTCCCGGTTCCAGCCCGTGGCACAATAGCTAAAAACACTCGTGCTTTTTTTCTTTTCTTCATAGCTTTGGTAGAGCGTCATGACTGTATAGCCTCGGAGGGTACAGAAGGAATAAATTTGGTAAGGAATGCCGCAGGCGCGCAGGGCCTCTGCAATGACGTAGGCCTGGGCTGCAATGACCCGCTGGTATTCGCCGCGCGACGCTGAGGCGTCGAGCATAATGTCAACCGTAAAGTTTGGGGTATAGACATCTTCCTGACCATAAAAGACCCTGTTGTCGTCCAAATAGAGTCCCCGCCAGATGAGCCCTGGCACAAGGTCTCCGCTTTTTGCTGGAATGGGCAGCTTCATGCGCGTCATCTGGAGCGCCGTGCGCAGCTGCCCCGTAAGACGGGTGATGCTCTTGCGATATTTTTCGTTATTTTCTTTGTAGTAGGTGATGTTGCGGGCGCGCTGTCTGCGGGCATTTAAAAGCCACTGGGAAGCATCTCCCGTTGCTCCTTTGCTCCCGAGGCGCCCCCGCGTAAAATGCAGGTGGGCGCCCCGATGGGGGCCGGTGCAGTATTGCCGTTCAATCGCAAGGACCTTATCGGCACTGTAAAGGGAGGCCCCAAAGCAGGTGACAATATAATCGTGGTTTTTTACGGCAGTTTGGCCGGTAATCAGGGCCATGAGGCCATTACGCTCCTTCTTGCCGTTTACGATTTCTTCCTCATCATGACGCACGACCTGGAAGTTCAGGATGGATTCATGCCGCGTCTTAAACTGCGGCACGAGAAAGTTCAAGATGGCGGCTACAGGGCTTGAGATGATGACCTTTTCCAAGCTTTCTCGAACAAGGAAGCGGGAAACAAAGTACTTTTTTGTCAGCTTGCGAAAATGGTCGCAAATTTCTTCTGCTGTCCATGACGGGTCAAACCGCAGCCCTTCATAAAGCCCCTTGGCCCAAGGATCCACAAGGCCGGTTTTTTCACCAAGAACTTCATGCCAGCGGGCCGCTTGCATTTCTTGGGCCACGCCATGACGGATGGAAAGGGGCCCGTTAAAATAGTTTTGGGCCTGCTGCCTGCGAAGATAGGCAAGGACAGGGCGCTGGGGGAGTTCCTTGACATAGGCGCAGCCTTCTAGCCCCAGCCACAAAAGGTCACTGAATAGATCGGCAAGGGCGGCGGTCTTCATCTCGTCAAAAAGTGCTTGCAGGACCTTCATGTCATAATATTTTCGAATAATGCCAATGACGGCATTGAGGTAGAGGTTCGGTTCGTGCGTGTCAGGGACAAAAGAAAGAAAATCCGGATCGTAAGTGTAGTCTCCGGATACGTCCCAGACGATGTTGAGAGCCCGTCTCCGCCGGTAGTCATATCTTTTCTTTGCCATCGTGAACCTTCTTAGTCACTGAAAATATCACGTCTGCCATAGGATCCTGGAATGTGGAGGTTGATTACATCGAGGATGAGGGCTGGCTCATATTCGTCAAAGGATTTGTTGATGATACCCATTTTGAGGGCCCGGTGAGCTTCAAGACCTCGTTTCATGAGATGGAGGGCGTCAAGGAGACCGCGCAGGTCAAGGGCCTTATCGGAAATTTCCGCTTCACTGCATTTTTTCTCCAAATCAAGGAAAATCTGCACAAAGGCATCGCAGGCCGTATCCTTCATGGTCGGGAATTCTGTCCGTAAGAGACGGGCCAGCGGCTTTTCCTTGATGGGCGGCAGCTGGATGACCGTAAAACGGCTCATGAGGGCCTCGTTCATTTCCCGCGTGCCTGAGTATCCGTAGTTCATGGTGGCAATGAAGCGGCACGCCGGGTCGACTTCAATCATGCGATAGCCCGGAATGTCGATGCGGCGGCGGTAGTCGAGGAGGGAATGAAGTACTGCCATGGCTTCGTTGCGGGCCATATTGATTTCGTCAAAAACGCCGAAGCCGCCCCTCGTAGCGCATTCATAGACCGGACCGGGACGGAACTGGACTTCCCCGTTTTTAAAGGTATCGGTGCCCAGCATGGCTGATGCGTCCATGTTGATATGGAAGGAAATGTTCCACATGGGGCGGGAAAATACTTGGGCCAGATTTTCAGCAAGAACGTTTTTGCCCGTTGCCTTGGGGCCTACAAGGAGCAAATTCTGCCCACATAAGAGGGCAGAAAGGGCGTCTTCCCAGACTTCCTTGCCAAAAAAAGGAAAATGGGGCATGGGCACACGGTCCTTATCCGCTTCTGTTACAGGAAACTTGCCGCGATAGGCTTCAAGGTCTTTGATGAGGCTTTCCTCGACGCCTTCACTGCGCAAAAAATCAAGTGATAACATAGTGATCAGTCCTTATCAAGTAAATGTCACTGCTATTTCATATTATACCACGGGGACTTGATGGTGCTGATAAAATCTCCCTGTTTTTCTGTTGACAGGAAAGAAAAGCGGTTGTAGAATCATATAGAAAAAATTCTATATGTAGGAGGCTGCAAATGAATGACAGCTACCAAGACTTGGCCCGCTTTTTGAAAGCCCTGTCCGATCCCAAACGCCTTGCCATTGTCGATATGCTTTCCTGCGGCGAGCGCTGTGCCTGCGACCTGCTTGATTATTTTTCCGTTACCCAGCCCACCTTGTCCCACGATATGAAGGTACTTCTTGCGTGCGGTATCTGCACAAGCCGGAAGTCAGGGAAAAATACCTATTATGCCCTGTGTGGTGACACCCTTGAAAAGTTCGAAGGGGTTCTCCATCATATCCTGTCACCCAAAAAAGACTGTATTTGCTTTTTGCAGAAAAAGGGGAAATGTACCTGTGAATCCTAACAGAAAGAAGGAATCCATCTTGAACTTTGAACCTGCATCGGGTATCAGTTTTTTTCAGCGCTATTTGACCCTTTGGGGCCTTTTATGCATGGCTGCAGGCATTGCTGTAGGCCATTTTATGTCGGGCCTTGTTACCTTGCTGAATGGTCTTACAGTGAGCGGGATTTCTCTTCCCATTACAGTCCTTATTTGGATCATGATTTTTCCTATGATGATGGAGGTGGATTTTGAGAGCATCCGCAGCGTAGGAAAAAATCCTAAAGGTCTTTTTGTCACGTGGATTGTCAACTGGCTTGTGAAGCCCTTTTCCATGTATCTTGTGGCCTCCTTTTTCCTGATGGTCCTGTTCCGCTCCTTGATCAGCACGGACCTTGCCCGTCAGTATCTTGCCGGAGCCGTTTTGTTAGGGGCGGCGCCCTGCACGGCCATGGTTTTTGTCTGGAGCACGCTCACAAAGGGGGACCCCGCCTATACAGTGGTGCAGGTTGCTACGAATGATCTCATTATTCTTGTGGCATTTATCCCCATCGTGCGTTTTCTTTTGGGCGTTTCCCAAGTGGCGGTGCCTTACGGAACCCTCTTTTTGAGCGTCATTCTCTTTGTCCTCATCCCCCTTGTAGTCGGCACGCTGACGCGCCTTATGGTCACGTGGCGAAAGGGCATAGCCTATTTTGAATCCGTCTTTTTGCCGCGATTTGACCATGTGACCATGGTGGGGCTCCTCTTGACGCTCGTCATCATTTTTGCCTCTCAGGCGGAACTTATCCTTCGTAATCCGTTCCATATCGTCCTGATTGCGCTTCCCTTGGTGCTGCAGACCCTCTTCATCTTTACTGTCAGTTTTGGCACCTGCCGGCTCCTGCACCTGCCTTTTGCCATTGCTGCACCGGCGGGCATGATTGGGGCGTCAAATTTCTTCGAACTGGCTGTTGCTGTTGCCATTGCCCTTTTCGGGACTTCAAGCCCGGCGGCTCTTGCAACGACGGTGGGGGTCCTTACGGAAGTGCCGGTCATGCTTTTTTTAGTAAACGTTGCCAATCGGCTTAGATGGTAACAAAAAACCTGCTGCCTCAATATGGACAGCAGGTCATTTTTATTTTGCGTGCCGTTTTTTTGCCCGTCGATGGAGCACAAAAAGCAGTAGGTAGAGCATGCCGACACCGGTAAGAAGTGTCAGGGGTGCGCTGCCGCCTGTTACGCCGGCAACAATGTAGCTGATGAAGCAGGAAATGGCAACGACCGTTGCATAAGGAATCTGGGTCGCGACATGCTGCATGTGGTTGCAGCCTGCACCGGACGATGACAGGATTGTCGTATCGGAAATCGGGGAGCAGTGATCGCCGAAGACGGAACCCGCAAGGGTGGCCGCCAAGGTCACGGTCATGATCTCACTGGGAGCAGCCTGGCAGATGAAGACGACAATGGGAATAAAGATCCCAAAAGTACCCCATGCCGTTCCGATGGAAAAGGACAATCCTGCGGATACGAGAAAGACGATGGCTGGAATCAGTTCCACAGGCAGATGGCTTTGCTCAACGAGCATGCCGATGAATTTTCCTGTGCCAAGATAGCTTTGACAGAGCGTTCCAATGGTCCAAGCGAGGGTCAGGATGATGTAGGCGGGTACCATGGTGTTGATGCCGGTTGCAATGTTGCTCATGAAATCCTTGAAAGACAGGAGCTTTCTAGGAACAAACATGATAAAGGCAAGGATAAGGGCCATAAAACCGCCAAGAACAAGGGCCGCTGAAGAGTTGCAGTTGCCGATGGCTTCTTGGATGGTCATAGGTTTGGTCCAGTAGCCGCCGTTGTAGATCATGGCAAGAATGGTAAAGATGATGAGGCCTCCAATGGGGATGATGAGGTCCCAGACTGTTCCTTTAGGAAGGTTCCCTTTGTCAGTGGGGCTGACCTTTTGGTCAATAGCGCCCAGGTCTCCTTGGGTCTCTGCCTTCCATTCCGCGTCCGCCATGGGACCAAATTCAAGATCCGTAAAGGAAAGGGTGAGGACCATGAGGATGGACAGGATGGCGTACATATTGAAAGGAATAGTGGCAAAGAATGCGGACAGTTCATTGGTAAAAGAGCCTGTTTCAAAAAGGGTGGAGCCTACGGCGGCAGCCCAGCTCGAAACCGGTGCGATGATGCAGACCGGAGCGGCCGTCGTATCAATGATGTAGGCTAATTTCGCACGGGAAATATGGTACTTGTCCGTAACTGGCTTCATAACCGTTCCGACTGTGAGGCAGTTGAAATAGTCATCGATGAAGATGAGCACACCGAGAAAACTGGTGGCAAGTTCTGCGGACCGTTTGCTGCGGATTTTTTGCGTGGCCCAGGCTCCATACGCTTGGGAGCCGCCCGCTTTGGTAACGACACAGACGAGGGCACCCAGAAGGGCTAAAAAGAGGATGATGTTAAATTTATCCGGTGTGCCGACAGTCTTTGCCATGACCTCAAAGGGAAAGGCCACCATATCCATGAAGCCGGCGCCCGTAAAGGCACAATAGATTACGCCGCCGGAAAGGATCCCCAGCATGAGGGAAGAAATGACTTCTTTTGTGATGAGGGCAAGGGTGATGGCAATGAGGGGTGGGAGCAGGGAATATATGCCAACGTCAATGGGTTCCATAAAATCTTTGTCTCCTTTTTGTTTACGTGAATTGATTTGCTTGTTACAAAGCCTTACTATTTTACCATATTTCACGGATTCGACATCAAAAATCTATAAAAATTCTCCATTTTGCTGTAAAATGGAACTATCTGAAAATAATTCTATCAATTTTGTTGCAGAAAAGGGAGCGATGCAGATGGAGAACCTTTTTCAGTGGATCAATTCGGTCCTTAAGTTTGTCGGCCCCCTCAGTGACTTTTTCTGGGACGTGCCGACTATGTTCCATGCCTATAAGTCCTTGCCTATCTTGGGCTCTTTTTCCCTTGCTATCGTGCTGCTGATGGGAAGCGGAATCTACTTTACCCTGCGTCTTGGCTTTATCCAAGTAAAAGGCCTGCCGCGCGCCATTCGCCTCATGGCGCATAATAAAGCCGATATGGGTATTTCTCCTGTTGCTGCCTTTATGCTGAGCTCTGCCATGCGCGTTGGTCCGGGTAACATCCTTGGCGTGACGGGGGCTATTTCTGTTGGGGGGCCGGGGGCCATCTTTTGGATGTGGGTATCCGGCTTTTTTGGCATGGCTACGGCTTTTGTTGAAGGAACACTGGCTCAGCTTTTCAAGGAACAGAAAGGACGGGAATTTGTCGGTGGTCTTCCTTTTTACGGCAGTGCCCTCCTTAATGGAAGCTCTGCGATAGGAATCTTCCTTTCAGGCCTTTATATTTTCTACGCCTTGGGCTGCCTGCCCGCCCAAGGGTATAATGTTGTCTCTTCCCTTGGCACCATGGCCGAAATCGTGACAGAAAGCTCCATCGATACGCAATCGACCTTCTATTATGCGGCGGCAGCCATTGTCATTGGGCTTACGGCCATCCTGACTTTTGGCGGCATCCGGAAAGTCACGAAAGTAACGGATCGTATGGTTCCTGTCATGGCCGTAATCTATGTGGGAACGACACTGATTCTCATTGCCGTAAACCTTGACAGCGTACCCTATTTCTTTCGTTCTGTATTAGAAGGCGCCTTTACGCCGGCGGCAATTTTTGGCGGAACCTTCGGTACCGTTCTCGTTCAAGGCGTCAAACGCGGCCTCATGTCAAACGAAGCCGGCCAGGGGACCATCACCATGAGTGCCGCCGCAGCAGACGACAATCATCCCTGTGAACAAGGACTGCTTTCTGCCCTCGGCGTCTTTCTTGATACGCATATCATCTGCACCATGACGGGGTTTATCGTTATTATGGCCCACGCTTGGGACAAGGATCCTGCTCTTTGGCAGGATGCCGGAAAGCTCCCGAAATACCTTCTTTCTGTTTCGGAACTGGTCCCGACAGCGTCCTTCCACGCCGCGGTCAATTTTGCCCTGACGCTTTGCTTCTGTCTGTTTGCCTATACCTGCCTTGTGGGCATGATTTCCTTTTCGGAAATTGCCGCTGCCCGTATGGGAAAAAGTCAGAGCCTTTTCATAACGGTGCGCGTCCTTGCCCTAGGTGTTGCCCTTTTCGGTGTTCTGGTCAATATTGCGGGCTATGATCTGGGAAATCTCTGGGCGTTTTCGGACCTTGCCAATATCATCCTTTGCTACGTCAACGTGCCACTTCTTTATCGAGGTTTTGCCTACGTCCTAAAGAGCAAGGAACACTTTGTAAGCGGCAGTACGGAGCCTTTTGACGGCAGTATCATGGGTATCCATACGCCATGCTGGCCCCGCGATTCCCATAAAGGGTAAGGCAGGTGTTCATGCGTTATCCCTTCCTTGATGCCCTGCGCGGGTTTTCCCTCTGTTCCATGACGCTCTACCATCTCCTGTGGGATATCGTCTACTTGAGTGGCCGCAGCCTTCCTTGGTATGATGGAATGGCGGGGTATCTTTGGCAGCAGAGCATCTGTTGGACCTTCATTGCTGTGAGCGGGATGTCCCTTGCCCTTGAAGTTAAAAAGAAAGGACGGAAAAGGGCAGCGAAAAGCCGACTCGTCCTTGTGGGGTGGGGGACGGCCATCACCTTTGTGACGCGGCAGGCCATGCCCCAGGAACCTATTTATTTTGGCGTCATTTTTTTTCTTGGTGCAGTGTCCTTGCTGACGATTTGCTTCTGGCCTGTCATGGAGAAAAAGCCAAAAGGAGCAGCCCTTTTCTGCGGCACCCTTTTTTTCTTTTTGCGCAACGCACCGCGGGGCTTTTGGGGCTTTGAACGGATGGTGGGGCCGGCCTTACCGGAGATGCTCACCCATTTCGGTCTTTTCAGTGCTTTTTGGGGGTTCCCACCAAGGGACTTTTATTCAGCGGATTATTTTCCTTTGATTCCATGGTGGGGCCTTTTTGGGTTTGCTGCGGCTCTGGGTGCCCTGTGGCTCAAAAAAGGCTCTGTACCTGACCTCCTAAAAAAAGACGTCCCTTTTCTGCGCACATTAGGCAGAAAGTCCCTATGGATCTACCTGCTGCATCAGCCCGTGATCATGGGGGTGATGTGGGGGATGGGAATGATAAAGATTTAACTCGGAGTATAAATGACTCCGAGTTTTTGTTTTGATGCTGTGATGCTAAGGCTGGCCCCAAACCGTCCCTTCTTCGAAGGGTGGGGGCCGAATTACATTCACCCTCAAACATGTTTCTCGGACTTCCGCTTCGTTTCAAAAGCGTCCTTTGAAACTCCGGGCGAATATGCCTCACTACCGTTCGTATAGGGACGTCACTGTCGTTCCTCATCTACCTCCAAACCCGGGAAATTCTGATCATAATAAATTTGCTGAAATTTCCACAAAATAGTAGTGCTAATGAATTTTGTAAGCGACACCTTCTTACACGAAAACGGTTCCTTTACTTCTGCAGCCGCTTTTTATAGGACCGGGCGGCTTCCAAAGTTCCGGATCTGTATTTGAGTAAATATGGCAGACGTCCATTACAAATTTAGCAGTCACTTGTTCCGCGTTTAACAACGCAGATGGACCGATATGGACCGTAGACGAAATCGTTTTCCGTTGCAATCAGAAAAAAATCCTAGGAGCGGTTCGACCGACGACTGCATTTTTTCGGGCGAATTTAAGCTGAATTTGTGTTACGTAACTTGTTACGACGGGGCATGCCCCATTACCATCAAATAGCTCTGTTTTCTGTAATGGGGCACGTAATTACATCGAATCGGAGCGATTTTTTGCTTCAAGTAAAAATAAAGAAGGTGGTTTGGGGTCGGTCTTATGAGCCAGCCGCCGCAGGCGGCCTCAGTCAGGCTGCCACTGGCAGCGTCTTAGCCAAGGGCATGATGAATGTTGAAGTTGGCTCGCCTCAGCCAAAGAAGGCCCCGTATCTATATGCTTTCCGCATTAGCCTACAAAAAATCCCCTAGAAAACAATTCGTTTTCTAGGGGATTTCTTTCTTTTCCTTACTTTCCAGCTGCCACTTCGCGCAGGGCTTCACCCATGCGGCGGATGCCTTCTTTGATGCGGTCATCAGGCATATTGGAGTAGTTGATGCGCATATGACGGTCGCTCTTTGTTGTCGGGTAGAAGAATTCCCCGAGGACGCCAGCTACATTTTTTTCAATGCATTTATCGAAGACCTTGCGGGCCGAGACACCTTCGGGGAAGGTGAGCCACAGGAAGAGCCCGCCTTCAGGATGGGTCCAGGTCGTGCCGTCAGTAAATTCCTTTTCCATGCACTGGATGATGAGGTCGCGGCGATGGCCATAAAGGGCGTTGATTTCTTTTACATGTTCATCAAGGCTGAATTCGTCCATATAGCGGTCAATGATGGCCTGATCAAAAGCGGACGAATGAAGGTCCGCACTTTGCTTGACCTTGACGAACTGAGGCATGATATCCGGGGAGCAGGCCAGCCAGCCGATACGCAGGCCTGGGCAGAATGTCTTGGAGAAGGTGCCCATGCCCATGACCTGACCGCGCTGATCCATGCTAAGGAGCGAGGGATTTGTTGTCCCTTCATAGCGCAGTTCCCCATAGGGGTTATCTTCCAGAACGGGGATATCATACTTTGCCATGATTTCCATAAAGGCTTTACGGCGTTCCATAGGCCAGCAGATGCCTGTCGGGTTTTGGAAGTCGGTAATGACATAAACAAGCTTGACATTTTCCGTCGTTTCAAGGATTTTTTCGAGGGCTTCCGGAATCATGCCCTTATCATCGGTCGGGACTTCCTTGAACGTGCATTCGTACGCCTTGAAAGCGTTGATGGCAGCAAGGTAGGTCGGAGCCTCCATGAGGACCACGTCGCCGGGGTTCAGGAAAATCTTGCCGGCCATATCGAGGTTCTGTTGGGAACCCGTTGTAATCAAGATGTTTTCCATCTTGAGATCGGAGTTGTAGATTTTGTTCATGCGGTCAGCAATCTTTTGTCGCAGGGTGGGTCGGCCTTCGGTCGTTGCGTACTGGAGAACTTTGCGGCCTTCTTCGGCGCAGACTTCCTGGGCAACCTTACTGATTTCATCGACAGGGAAAAGTTCCGGTGCGGGCAGACCGCCGGCAAAGGAGATGACTTCCGGGCGCTGGGTTACTTTCAGGATCTCACGGACGGCCGATGCTTTCATGCCGGCCATGCGGCTTGCTAATTGGTACTTCATAATTTTTCAAACCCCTCTCGAATACATGGTAACGGTGATTGCACTTTGTATACAATCCATTGGTATGTTATGAATGACTCTATTTTATTCCTCATCATTACAATAGTCAATTGAAAATATAGCAATCTACCTATAATGTAAAATAAAGAAAAAAACGTATCTAAATACGGAGTTTCGTCGTCGCTAAAAGGACAATTTTTAGTGGGATAAACCCTTTTTTCACGCTTCGTCCAATATGGTATAATGACAGGGATCCAGTTACGGGTGGGAAAAAGCGACTTTTTCCATCTTTTCAATCCTGAAAGGAGATTTTCATGAACGAGACCTTCCTTATCATCGATGGCAGCAGCTTGATCCATCGCGCGTTCTTTGCCCTGCCTTCCTTTACCAATAAAAAAGGCGTCAATACAGGTGCTGTCTATGGATTATGCAATATGCTCCTAAAACTTCTTGAAGAAGTGAAGCCAAGCTATATGGCCGTTGCCTTTGATAAATCGCGGCATAGCTTCCGGACGGAAAAATTTGCCGATTACAAGGGGCAGCGCAAGGCAACCCCGCCGGAACTTAAGGAACAGTTTCCTCTTGCCATTGAGCTCTTAACGAGCATGGGCATTCCGACCCTGGAAATGGATAATTACGAAGCAGACGATCTGATTGGGACCCTTTCCGCAACAGCTCCAAAAGAAATGAAGGTCATCATTGTAACGGGCGACCGTGATGAATTCCAGCTCATCAAGGAAAATGTCCATGTCTACTTCACTAAAAAAGGCATCACCCAAATTGGTAATTACGACGAAGCGGCCTTCCAGAAAGAATACGAAGGCCTTAGCCCCCGCCAGATCATCGATCTTAAGGGCCTTATGGGCGACACGAGCGACAATATCCCCGGTGTGCCTGGTGTCGGCCCCAAGACGGCCCTCAAGCTCATCAAGGAGTACCAGTCCGTGGAAGCCGTTTTGGATCATGCCGAAGAGGTCAAGGGCAAGAGCCTAAAGGAAAAGCTCATCACCTTTAGGAATCAAGCTCTCCTTTCCAAGGAACTTGCCACTATTTGCCTCACTGTTCCCATGGATACGGATCCTGCGTCGTATCGACTGACGGGCCTTACAGAAAAAAGCCGTGTCCTCATGGATGACCTCCAATTCAAGAATATGTGGAACCGGTTTTCCCCGGTCCTCGGACTTGCCGATGGAGTGAGTAAAGCTCAGGATGGCGGTGAAATGAGCATGTTTGGCGAGGTCATTGCCGAAGATGCCTATGAAACAGTCCCGCTTGCTTCGTTAGAAGCTGCCACAGCCTTTTTGACGCGTGTAAAAGAAGGCAGTGCGCCCCTGTCCCTTATGTATGAAACAGAAGGCCTCTTGCCGCACCTTACCCTTACCAGTCTTTCCGGTGCCCATGATCACAAGGTCTATGTTTGGGATAAGGCCCTTTTGAATGATGCAAATATGCTCGCCCTTTTGTGCGATGGCGCGATCAAAAAGATCGTCCCAAACCCAAAAGAACTGTATAAATTCATGCAGGGAAAGGGTGTTAGCCTGCAAGGCGTTATCGGAGATCCGTCTCTAGCGGCCTATCTTTATGAGCCGGGTGAAACCCATTATGACGTAAAGAGCCTTGCTGAAACGTATCTTCCTGCCAGCTGCGGCGGTACGGCCCAAGATGTGGAAGCCCTTATGCCCGTACTTGAAGGCCTCATGGCTGAACGCGGTCTTACGGAACTTTATCGGGACATTGAGCTTCCCCTTACGAAGGTTCTTGCTAATATGGAAGTAAATGGTATCACCCTGGATAAGGGCATGCTTGATGAAGTGACAAAGAGCATGACAAAACAGGTGGCTGACCTTGAGCAAAAGGCGAAGGAAGAGGCTGGTGAGGACTTCAATGTCAATTCACCCAAACAGCTGGGCGTTATCCTTTTTGAAAAATTGGGCCTTCCCATCATCAAAAAGACAAAATCAGGCTATTCCACGGATGTGAGCGTCCTGGAACAGCTGCAGGGAGAACATCCCATCATCGAGACCATCATGGAGTACCGTACGCTGTCAAAGCTTTTATCCACGTACTTAGTGGCGCTCCATCCCCTCATCAATCCCAATACGGGCCGCATCCATACCCATTTCAATCAGATGGCGACCGTGACCGGACGGCTTTCCAGTACGGATCCAAATCTGCAGAACATCCCTACCCGGACGGAAGTAGGCAAGCAAATGCGCCGGATGTTTGTACCCGGCAAAGGGTATGACCTCCTCATGAGCTGTGATTATTCCCAGGTTGAACTGCGCGTCATGGCAAGCATTGCCGGCGATGAACGCCTCATTGACGCCTTCCGTCATGGCCAGGATATCCATAGCAGGACGGCCTCGGAAATCTTTGGCGTGCCCATTGAGGACGTAACGCCTTTCATGCGCAGCAAAGCAAAGACCGTAAATTTTGGCATCATCTATGGCATCAGCGATTTCGGCCTTGGCCGGCAGCTTGGTGTGCCCAGAAGCGAAGCCGCTCAGTATATTGACAGCTACTTTGCCCGCTATACGGGCGTTAAGGAATACATGGAAGGGGAAAAGAAGAAAGCCCGTGAAATGGGATATGTCGAGACCCTTTTTGGCCGGCGCCGTTGTTTGCCGGACATCCATGCAAAGAACTTCAACCGCCGCAGTTTTGCGGAACGGACGGCCATCAATACACCTATCCAAGGGACGGCAGCGGATATCATCAAGATTGCCATGCTCCATGTGGCTAAAGAACTCAAGGAAGCCGGCGTAAAAAGCCGCGTCCTTCTCCAGGTCCATGACGAACTGGTCCTTGAAGTGGTGGAAGAAGAAAAAGATAAAGTCAGTGCCATCGTGAAAAACGCTATGGAGCGCGCTGTCACCCTGAAGGTGCCCCTTGTGGCTGATATTGCCTTCGGTAAGACCTGGGCTGACGCAAAATAAGAGGGAAGGTGTGGGGGAACCCGCGCCTTTTCTCTCAAGGTAAAGGAGAAATGATGCCGGAACTTCCAGAAGTCGAACAGGTACGGATCTCCCTGGAGCCGTACGTATTGGAACAGAAAATTGAAGACGTGAGAATCTTATTGCCCCGCATGATTGTCCACCCTTCGCCTGAAGGGTTCAGGAAGGGCCTTAGGGACGCTGTCGTGACGGCTGTCCTCCGCCGAGGAAAATATTTGTCCCTCATGCTCAAAGGCGGTGAAAGGCTTATGGTGCATCTGCGGATGACCGGTGCCTTCCTCGCTGTAAAAAAAGGGGAGTCCCTGCCGCCATTTGCGCGCTGGGGCCTGATTCTTTCCGGAGCTTATGATTTGTGGATGACAGATATCCGGACTTTTGGTACAGCGGCCCTTTATCAAGAAGGGGAGCCCCTTGATAAGGGCTTTGAAGCGCTGGGACCGGAACCGCTTGATGACGCAATGACCGGCACCTATCTTAAAGAAAGGGCGCGTCATAAGAAAACCCAAGTTAAACCCTTTATCCTTGATCAGTCCATCATCGCGGGACTTGGCAATATTTATGCCGATGAATCCCTTTTTGCGGCTGGCATCCGGCCTACGAAAAGGGTTAGCCGAATGACCAAAAAGGAATGGGAGCGACTTGCCATTGCCATCAAGGAAGTCATTCAAAGTGCCTTGCGCCATCATGGAACAACGTTCCGCAATTACCAGGATGCAGACGGAAAAATGGGGGATAACTTCCGGTACCTCAAGGTGTATCATCGCGGTGGGAAGCCCTGTCCATTGTGTGGGAAAACGCTCACGAAAACGAAAGTGGCGGGACGAGGCACCGTGTACTGTGCCCACTGCCAGAAATAGGAGGTTCATATGATCATTGGACTGACCGGCGGTATTGCGTCCGGAAAAAGTACGGTGAGCGCTTATTTGGCCCAAAAGGGCATCCCCGTTTTCGATGCTGATCGCTCGGGCTGGCATGTAGAAGAAAAGGGATCGCCTTGTTTAGCAAGGCTTGCCAAGCGGTTTGGAGAGAAAATCCTGATGGCAGATGGGCGCTTGGACCGAACCCGTTTGGCGGCGCTGGCTTTTTCGTCAAAAGAGGCCACACAGGATCTTAATGCAATCGTCCATGGCGCAATCAAAGAAGAAAGGGATGCGTTTTTACGCCTTCATAAGGACGACAGCCTCGTGGTCATTGACGCCCCCCTCCTTCTTGAAGGACACTGGGAAAGCGTATGTGATGAAGTTTGGCTTGTTTTTATTCCTGAAGAAGAACAGGTCCGCCGCGCCATGAAACGCTCTGGAATCACGCGGAAAGAAGTTCTCATGCGCATCAGGCGTCAGATGCCCCTTGTTGAAAAACGCAAAATGGCAGATGTCATCATTGATAATAGTCAAACGCTGGAAGCCCTTTATGAGCAAGTTGACCAGGCCCTTATGAAGGCGCTGGAAAGAGCCAGCACTATGGAAAATGAAAAATTTTCATGAACTTTACTTTTTTCCTCTGTATCTAAAAGGGAACTTTGGGCATCTTTCCGTGTCAAAAGGCTTTTTTGCTTTGGTCTTCCGTAAATAAGGAGAGTTGTCATACCCTCTTCCAATTTGTTACAATGAATAAGCAGGCTTTTTGTCGTGACCATCCTCTACGGGGGACCGCTTCAAAAAGCACGCCTGAAGTTAATCGTGATGCAGCTGTCAAGTGGGTGTCTGCTAGGGCAGCACCATGATCCATAGAGAGGGATTTCATTGAAGAAAAAAGAACAAAAGAAGCAATCTTCAAGACACTTCCATGGCCTTTTGGCCCTTATCCTAGTGGCTGTGGCGGGGTTTCTTATATGGCGCACGGATTTTTTCCAGCGCCGTGCGGTCTATCAGTGGCCTTATGGAAAGGAAATTCATCAATATAGTGCGCAGTACCGCGTAGATCCCTTTCTTGCCGTTGCCGTGATCAAAAATGAAAGCGGTTTCAATCCAGATGCGGAATCAAAAACAGGGGCCTTGGGCCTCATGCAGATTATGCCAGAGACGGGAAGCTGGATTGCCAAGAGTACGGATTTTCCTAATTTCAAGGCCAAGATGCTGATGCTGCCTGAACTGAATATCAAATTTGGGTGTTGGTACCTCAGTGAACTGGAATCAGAGTTCCAAGGCAATGAGATCCTCATGCTTGCCGCTTATAATGCAGGTCGCGGCACGGTCAAGGAATGGATGGCTGAAAACGGGTGGGGATTTGGCTTCAGTGATATTTCCGCCATTCCTTTTTCCGATACGCGGGAATATGTGCGAAAGGTCCTTTATGACCGTCAGCGTTATGCCGAACTCTACCACACCGTGAGCAACTGATGATGGGAAAAAGGGCGAACTGCAGCTTGATGAAATTTCCTAAAAAACTTCTTGACTCTCTTTTTGATTTCTGCTAAAATAGCATTGTTGTTGATGACAACGCGGCCATGGCGGAACAGGCAGACGCGCTAGCTTCAGGAGCTAGTGGGGGCAACCCCGTGGAGGTTCAATTCCTCTTGGCCGCACCAATTTTATCTGGTGCACGCGGTTGTGGCGGAACGGCAGACGCGTCAGCTTGAGGGGCTGGTGAGAGCAATCTCGTGTGGGTTCAAGTCCCACCAACCGCACCATTTATTTTAGCGTCATTATGGGTTTCCGCAAAACTCCGTATCATTCCGCATCAGGCTGACAACAAGGCTTGATGCGGTTTTTCTTTTCGTATAGCTTTCCGTATGGAGCCGTATCAATCCGTACCATCAAGCAAAGCTTGCGCACCTTTTGCGCACCAGCTGTACAAAAATATACCCTCGTTTGTTGCCCTGCGCACCAAAAAAGACCGCCCTCGAGTGTGGGGGTGGTCTTTCGCTTTTTCGGGCCTATAAGGTGATTGCGTCCAGGGCTTTGACGGCTGCATCGCGCATCCGGTCGGTCACATGTGTATAGATGCTCATCGTGGTGCGGGGCTCGTTGTGACCGACCCGGGCCATGATGGCCTTAAGCGGTACGCCTGCTTCTGCTAGTAGGCTGATGTGGGTGTGCCTAAAGACGTGGGTGGTCAGCCGCTTGTGATAGTGCAGCGACCGCAGGAGTCTATTAACGTAGGAGATATCCAGCGGGTAGCCGTCCGTCTGGCTGACAAAAATAAAACGATCCGGGAGCGCATACCCAGGCCCCTTAAACCAGACACGGGCCGCTTTGTTGTAGACGATAAAGCGTTCTATGATGGAAGCGGCCTTGTCATCAAGTTCGATTTTTCGGACAGAGTAAACGTTCTTTGGCGTCCCCCGGTGACACCGCATCCCCGCCACATTAAAGTTAAGGGTCGCGTTGACGCTAATGGTGTGGCCGTTGGCGTCGTAGTCATCCTCCCGGAGGGCTGCCAGCTCCCCATACCGGAGGCCGGTCAGCGCCTGAAACTCCAAAATGTCTGCGATATAGGGGGCTTTTCGCCTCACCAGGTTAAGCACCTCGGACAACTCGTCTCGGGTGAGGTATTTTTCCGCAGCTGCAGCCACATCCTCTGCGGTCTTCTGAGCCGTCGGGACCTGTACCCGGCGGATAGCCAGTGCCGAGATTCCGTCCAGCCGTTCTGCCTGCTCTAGAGCTGCCTTGGTCAGTTGGTACACGGACCTAGCCGTCTTAACACTGACGGCTGCCGTGATGTCATCCACCATTTTTTGCCACTCCCGGGCGGTGATGGTTGTCACCACGCGGTCCGGGGCGATGTGTTGGTATACCTTTTGCTCATACCTAAGATAGTTGTTATACGTCAGGGGCTTAATTTGGGGACGCTTAAACGCTTTGTAGTCATCGATGACGGCCCGCAGTGTGAGCGTGTTTTCGGCGGGCTTAGTAAGATCCCGTATTTTTAGGTCTAGGAGTTCCTGGGCCTTTTTGACCGTCGCCCTGGTCCGGTTGGGGAGCTGGACGGACACGATGCGGCGCCGCCCGGACCTGTCTGTATACCTTTCCCTATAGATAAATTGGCCGTTAGCCTTTTGCGTGCACCACATGATACCCCTCCCTTATCTGAGTGAGTAGGCGTACCACCACGTGAGGACACGGTCGGCGTTAAGCGCGCCGTAGTTCTTCCAATCCACCTTTTTCGCCTGGTCTGCGGTGACCTCTGCCTGGGCAAGTTTCTTTTTGCCGTCAACATCCATATATATGTAAGCCGCTCTGGCGATGGGTTCGCCGCTGTTTTGGACGGCTGCGATAAAGCGCAGGGCCTCTTCCTGGGCTACAGACTTGCTCAGCTTTTTGTCGCCTTGTCCATCGTCGTGGGCCCAAATGTTGACGTTAAAGCCTTTATCAAGCCGATTGATTTCGACCTTATCAAGTGTGCTGGTCTTGCCCTTGAGGGCTTCATCAATTACGGCCTTCTGGATCTTCCCTTCCGGGCTTTCGACGCTGGCGGTCTGCGCCGCCTTTGCGGCTTCCTCTTTTTTGTCGGGCCCGCAGCCCGCGATAAGTCCGGAGAGGACGAGGGCAGCAAGGGCGGTAGCGACAATAGGTTTTAATGGTTTACTCATGTTTTAGTCCTCCTAGGGTTGTTGGTGGGCGTCGTGTTCGATTTTTTGGACATCAAAAGAATCGCCAGAAAAATCGTAGGCGCAATGCTTAAGCTCATGACGATAGGTTTTTTCGTTTGCCGACCTCGACAGCCGGGAGTTGACGACAACCACGTGGTTGCCGTCAGCGTCCTCGAAGCTAAAGCCCCGCACCGACACGGGGAGGTCGATTAAGACTGCGTCCGGTTGCTGATCCAATCCATCACTTCCTCATCTTTTTTACGATCGCAAGGACTATTTTTAGGTCCTCCGGGGTTAGGTCTCTCGCCGCATCCATCAGCAGGCGCATATCCGGGTTGTCGTAGGCTTCTTGGGCCAGCCGGGCTGTCTCAGGGTTTGTGTAGTAATCGTTGGTCCAGCCCATGAGATATTCCGGCGTGGTATCCAATACGGCGGCCATCTTTTTGATGAGCTCAATGGCCACGTTGCCAATCTTCCCGGCCTCGTATCGCTGTGCCTGGCTTTCGCTCAACCCGACAGCAGCTCCGAGCTCGGCAAGAGTCACGCCCTTACTACGACGGCACAGCTTGATCCGGCGCCCAACCTCTCGGTTGATCGACTCCGTACCTGTCATGTTCTACCTCCCTTCCTTTACTTCCTTATTATACAATATTCTTACACGTCATGCAAGAAAATTTTTGTTGCAGTCAAAAAAACTTGTATAAAAAGCTTGACAGCCTCAAAAATTGATGCTATTATTAAGCCATGAAAACTTGCATGATATGCAAGAAAACGGGAGGGGGTGGAAACCATGAAAAGGGACAAGCTAAAGGGGCTCATGGTGGCCCAAAGAAAGTCGTACGCCTATATGGCCGGTGTGGCTGGGATGTCGACGACCTCGTTTAGTAACAAGATGCAGGGACGGACCCAGTTTGATGTGGCGGAGGCCACACTCATCGCTAATGATTTAAAGCTTTCACTGGCTGACAGGTGCGATATTTTTTTAAGCTAAAACTTGCATACGATGCAAGTACCAGAGGAGGTGACCGACCATGCCGGATGTGGAAGCCGTTAAACTCCAACAGCTCTACGCATCACCAGCTGGGCTAGGCAAGCTATACGATATGGGACACTCCCACGTATACACCCTGCTTAAGGCTATGCGGGCAGACAAGGACTACCGAGACAGCGTGGTCTCCTACGGCAAGGTGACCCGGGTCAAGCTAGCCGCTTTTGACCGTTTTTGGCGCGCCTACGCCGCTAAACACTAAGAAAGGAAAGGAAAGCCCATGAAAAAATCCACCATTTTTGTCGCACTGCTTGCCATCGGCCTCATCACCCTAGGCGCTAAGTATGAGCGGCAGCCCAAGCCACAACCGTCCCAATATCTGACCTTTGATGCAGTCGTCTACACTGGCGATACCCTTTGGTCAGTTTGTGAAAAATACGCACCGTACGAGGACATCCAGACCATCATCCAGAGAGTCAGAGAGGAAAACGGCATCAAGGACCCCGGAGCCATTCAACCGGGGACGAAAATCAAAATCAGGGTAAAGAAATAAGGAGGCGATTGGAATATGAAGTTTAGAGACGCGTGGCTCAAAATGTTTGAAGGAGCGGCTATCAGTCGCAAGTCATGGAGGCGTGAACCGTTAAGCGCGTGGGACTTTGGGCACCAGGCGTATGTGGAGCTGGCAAAAATATATAAGCGCGGGTCCCATAAGCCACGGTTAATCCCGGTGACATGGGAGATGGACTCTCAAGGGAACTGGTCTAGCTCTTTGGTCTGCTATTTTCCGCATATGAATGATATCGACGCTGACGACTGGGAGCTATACGAGGAGGGATCAGACGATGAGGCAAGCAAAGGATAAAGCCACGGATACGGCCTACATGGTCCGGCCAAACAGCAAGGGTGACCGCTGGCGGGTATACTCTTGCCACCTAGGCCACCTGAGGGTGGCAAAGGGTACCATCTGGCGTACCAGCCGGGCCGAAGCAGAGAAAGACCTAGAAGCGCTAGCCGCCGCAAATGGCTGGGTAAAACACTAGGAGGTGAGGCCATTGGATGAGTCAATCAGCTTTTTAATCATGTTAGGATTTGCGATTGTCATTTTAATGCGGCTGCCGCTTTAAGGAGGTGATAAAAATGAAATTTCGCGAAGCGCTTACGGTTTGGCGCGCGAGAGGCTTTACCGGTCGGCTTTGCAGGGCCAAAGACATCCACGATGGCTGCCCATGCGTATACTACACGGCACGTCAAGACGATACAGGGGGGCTGAGGATTTTACCATCCACCGGCGCGGGGAAAAGCCGGTCGGGGACCCGTTTTGGGGCTCCGTATGGCTGCTGATGGATGATGACTGGACTATTTTGGAGGACGAAAAATGAGCGAGTCTATTAAAGCCAAAAGATATCCGGCCGGTAGGTACTATACGCTTAACGTCCCCATCGCTCATATCATCTTAGCCCGGATGGCCAAACGGTACATCAAGGACCACCGTGACCGGGAGGCGCTGCAGTACTTTGGCAGCCTGGAATTTCAGCACTGGTTTGATATCAGTAAAAAGGTCATGCTGCGATTTATTAAAGACTGCCCCGCAGACCGGCTGGAATACGCGCTAGCCAAAGTCAAGCCACGGTCCGAAAAAAGTCAAAAAGCCCTGCTCGACAAACGTCGAACAAGGCTCAGAGAAAGATCGTCCCACAACGATTTTCTAGATTAAGTATAACATAGGAGGCAAAAAATGGATATTAACGTAACTGTAAAACTCACGTGCGATGAATACATGACCCATCTCATCTTCACTGCCATCGAATTTTTTGAAAATATCTCAAACATCCTAACGCCGCTTGCATCTGTACCAAAAACGGAACCTGCTGCCGTAGTACAAGACGCACCTGTTCCGATTCCAACCACCGCTTCAGCACCGACGGCAAGCGCTCCTACCGTCAACGCCACGCAGACGGCGCCTACACTTTTTAGTGCTCCCGCTCAGCCCCCAGTCGTTCCACAGGCCTCGGCGAAAGCATACACGCTGGCCGACCTGCAGACGGCTGCCGGACCGCTCATGGACCAGGGCAAGGTGGCCGAGCTGATGGCCCTTATCACAAAGTTTGGCGTGCAGAGCCTGACCGAGATCCCGCCGGAAAAATACGGGGAAGTAGCGACTGAGCTACGGGCATTGGGGGCTAAGCTGTGACCGCCCATGCGCTCCTGAGTGCGTCAAGTGCGGCGCGCTGGCTCCACTGCACCGGCGCCCCGAAGCTGGAGCAGTCGTTCCCCGACACGACGAGCACCTATGCCAAGGAAGGGACGCTGGCCCACGCCATCTGCGAGCTGAAGCTCAGGAAATACGCGATTGAGGCCATGCCGAAAAGTACATACACACGGAGACTCAACAAACTTAAAAAAGACCCACTATATCAAAAAGAGATGGACGGCTTCACTGAGGACTATCTTGACCGAGTCAAAGAGATTTATCTTTCCTACGAAAGTAAGCCGCTTGTTGCCGCAGAGCTCAAGGTTGACTTTTCGCGATGGGTCCCCGGAGGCTTTGGGACGGCAGACTGCATCATCCTGGGCGGCGACACCATCAACATCATCGACTTTAAATACGGTAAAGGCGTTGAGGTGGACGCCCACGGCAACCCTCAGATGCGACTGTACGCCCTCGGTGCCACAGAAAAATACAAGCTCCTGTGGAGCATCAAGACCGTCCGCATGACCATCATCCAGCCCCGCATCGGAAACTATTCCACAGACGAGATGAGCTACGATGAGCTGCTGACCTGGGCGGAAACCGAGGTCAAGCCAAAGGCAAAAGCCGCTGCCGGAGATAGCGGAACTTTTGAGCCCGGCGACTGGTGCCGCTTTTGCCGGGCCAAGGCGCAGTGCAAGACCCGGGCGGAACACTTTGCCGCCATGGCTGCCGATGCCAAAGCACATCCGGACCCACGGCTCATGTCCATGGAGGACCTATCCAGATATCTTGCATCTGCAAAACTGCTCAAGGCCTGGGCCGATGACCTGCAGGCATATGGCCTCAGCTGCGCCCTGGAGGGTAAAGACGTCCCCAGGTGGAAAGCCGTGGAGGGGCGTGGAAGTCGGTCCTTTACCGACCAGGAAGCCGCTTTTAAAGTGCTTATGGAAAATGGAACCGATGAAGCCATGCTGTACAACCGGGTCCCCTTGACCCTCGCCCAAACCGAAAAGCTTATCGGAAAGAAGCAATTCGACGCCCTAGTTGGCGCCTATGTTGAAAAGAAACCGGGCAAGCCTACGCTCGTGCCCGCGTCTGACAAGCGTGAAGCCATCAGCACCACGCCAAAAGCAAATTCAGTATTTAAAAAATTGGAGGATTAAAAAATGAGAGAAACGCAAGTAGTTTTGGAAAACGTCCGTCTGTCCTTTGTTCACCTGCTTAAGCCTTATGCGGCTGTCCCCGGTGCAGAAGAAAAGTATTCTGTCACCATACTGCTCCCTAAGACCGATACCGTCGCCAAGGCCAAGCTCGACGCTGCCATCGAAGCTGCTAAAGCCTGGGGACGGGAAAAGAAATGGGGCGGCTCCGTACCACCCATCTGCCCGACCCCTATCCACGACGGGGACGGCGTCAAGCAGGACGGGACGGACTTTGGCCCCGAATGCAAGGGCATGTGGGTCATGACGGCATCCAGCAAAGCTGACCGCCCGGTGGAAGTCGTTGACCGTCAGCTCAACCGCATCCTGGACGCTACGGAAATCTACTCCGGCATGTATGCAAACGTAGCCATCAACGTCTACCCCTATCTTTATGCTGCCAAAAAGGGCATCGGCTTTGGCCTAGGTCCGGTCCAAAAGACTGCGGACGGCGAAAGCTTCGGGGGTGCTGCCCCGACGGCAGCCAGTGTCTTTACTGCAATCGGTGGTGACGCCCCTCAGGCCGCAGCCGCCCCTAAAATCAACCCACTGACCGGGCAGCCCATGTGATGCAGAGGGCCCACACGGGACCTCTCTTTTTACTTTAAAACGAAAGGAGGAGACCAATGAAAGACTTATCCGTTGACATCGAAACGTACAGCGATCAAGAAATCTGGCGCGTCGGCCTTTTCCGGTATTGTGACACGCCGTCCTTTGAAATCCTGCTTTTTGCCTACTCAATCGACTTTGGAGATGTACACGTCGTGGACCTCGCCCTGGGCGAAACCATCCCGCCAGAAATCGTGGAGGCCCTTAAAGACCCCGCCGTCACCAAGCACGCCTACAATGCCGCTTTTGAGATCACCTGTATCAATCGCGCGGGAATCAAGACACCGCCGGACCAGTGGGTTGACACCATGCTCATGGGCATGTACCTGGGCTATCCTGCCGGATTGGCTAAGCTCGGGACCGTTCTGGGGCTTCCCGAGGACAAAAAGAAAATGGCTGAGGGTAAGGCCCTCATCAAGTATTTCTGCATACCTTGTGCACCGGCCCGGTCAAACGGCTGGAGGACGCGGAACCTCCCGCAGCATGACCCGGAAAAATGGGACGTTTTTAAACGCTACAACGGTCAGGACGTTATCACGGAAATGGAAGACTACCAACGTCTCAAAGCTTTCCCGCTGCCCGACGAAGTCCAGCGGGACTGGGTCATCGACTACGACTTGAACCTCCGCGGCATCCAGATTGATACGGATCTGGTTAAAGGTGCGCTGCAGATTAATTCGGAAAATAAAGCCCTGCTGCTGACCCGGGCAGAAGAGTTGACCCGGCTTGTGAACCCATGCAGCCGGTCCTCGATGCTGGACTGGCTGCACGCCCAAGGTGTGGCCCTCAAAGACCTGACCAAAGAGACGGTCAGCACGGCACTAAAGACAGCCAAAGGGCCGGTTAAAGAGGTGCTGGAAATCTGGCAAAGACTGTCCAAATCTTCGGTCAGTAAGTATGAGGCCCTTGACCGGGCGACCTGTCACGACGGCCGCATCCGGGGAACCCTGCAGTACTACGGCGCTGCCCGGACCGGACGATGGGCGGGACGGCTTGTCCAGGTCCAAAATTTACCCCACGATGCCCCGACTGCCATTGACACGGCACGTTCCATCGTCAAAAAGGGGGAACGTAAGCCCCTCAAAATGCTATACGGCAACATCCCTAACATCTTGAGTCAGCTGATCCGCAGTGCCTTTATCGCCCGGAAAGGCTGCCAGTTTGTGGTCGCGGATTTTTCCGCCATTGAGGCGCGCGTCCTGGCATGGCTTGCCGGGGAATCTTGGCGGATGAAGGTTTTTAAGGAGGGCGGCGACATCTACTGCGCGTCCGCGTCCGCCATGTTTGGAGTGCCTGTCGTCAAGCACGGAATCAACGGCCACCTCCGGCAAAAGGGTAAGGTCGCCGAGCTGGCGCTTGGATACGGTGGAGGCCCTAACGCTCTAATTGCCATGGGCGCCCTCAAGATGGGGCTCACGGAAGACGAGCTACCGGACATCGTTAGCAAGTGGCGGGGCTCCAACACGAGGATCAAGAGCTACTGGTACAAAGTTGAAAAGGCCGCGATGGACGCCATGGAAAAAGCTGCACCGCAGGACATAGGACACGGGATGTGCTTTGCCCGTGAGTCCAACCTGCTGTACGGATACGACTATTTAACAATTAAACTGCCCAGCGGCCGAAAACTGTACTATCCACAGCCCGTTCTAGGGCCAAACCGCTTCGGGGGCCAAGAAATCAAATATAAAACATGGGCCGGGACGCATTGGATGTACAACGGAACCTACGCGGGAAAACTTGTGGAAAACATCACCCAAGCCGTGGCTAGGGACTGTCTGGCAACGGCCCTGCGCCGCCTCGTCGAAAAGGGATATCAGCCTCTCATGCACATCCATGACGAGGTGGTCCTAGAAGTGCCAGAGACGGAGCTGCATGACGACGAGCTGGACCGCGTAGTGGCCATTATGTGTGCACCCATCCCCTGGGCTCCGGGCCTGCTGCTCAACGCCGACGGCTTTGTCAGCCCCTATTACAAAAAGGATTAAAATCAGTGAGGTGAAAAACATGACCAGCAACCCAAAAGCGACCCTTGCAGACCTGCAGGAGCTTGTCCGAACAAGCAGCAAAGAAAACGAAAAACTCAGGGGCCAGATGGAAACCCTGCAAAGGCAGCTGAAGACCAAGCAAGAAGACATCGACTATTACCTTCGCGCCTTGGCCCAGGCCAAAAAAAAGCTCCATAAGGAGACCCTTGAGAATCGCAAACTAAAAGCACAGCTCGGTGCTGCCCCTAGCGTGGGCCCGCAGCCATTGAGACATTGGTGCGACGAGTCGGGACTGCCAGCTAAAGAAATAGCCAAGCTGGCCGGAATCACTTACCAAACGCTTTACTGCGCCAAAAATCTCGAGACCCTCCCATCAATGGACACTGCGTTTAAGCTGTGTGGCGTACTGGGCGTGGGTCTTGCGGACGTAGCGTGGGGCGAAAAAGCGACCCCAACAAAAAATAGCTGAAGGTGTTTCGTATGAACAAATTAATCGGAAGGAGGTGACAGGTCATGCAAAACGATAGACCCATCAAAATCAGCATCGGCGAGAGCCGGAACAGCCTCCGGTGGCAGCGGACGGACCTTATGTGGTCCGACTTCACAGAACGCCTCAAAAATCCCCTCAGAACGCCGGAAACGTTTGACGAGTATATCCATATGCCCAAGGCCAAACAAGGCGCCCTGAAGGACGTAGGAGGCTTTGTAGGGGGCACGCTAGACGGGACCCGACGGAAGGCCTCCGCTGTCACCGGCAGGGACCTAGTCACCCTTGACCTTGACAACATCGCTGCCGGTGAGACTGACAACGTGGTCCGCCGCATCGGCGGCCTGGGCGTCGCCTACGCGGTATACAGCACACGCAGCCATGCCCCGTACCGACCACGGCTGCGCGTCATCCTGCCCCTTGACCGGACCGTATCGAGCGACGAGTACGAGCCAATCGCTAGGCGGCTGGCTGCTGTCATCGGCATCGAGCTGTGTGACCCGACGACCTTTGAGGCGTCCCGCCTCATGTACTGGCCCAGCTGCAGCCGCGACAGTCAGTATGTTTTTGCGACCGACGACCGGCCCTTTACAAGCGCAGACGGCGTCCTAAAGCAGTATGAGGACTGGCGGGACGTCAGCCTATGGCCGACCGTGCCGGGAAAGGAGCTCCAGGCAAAGGTAGCCCTCTCCAAGCAGGCGGACCCGACGACAAAGCCGGGCATCGTAGGCGCCTTTTGCCGGGTATACGACATCGCCGGAGCGCTGGCTAAGTACCTGCCCAATGCCTATCTGGAGACGGATCACGACGACCGTCTGACCTATACTGGCGGCACGACGGTGGCCGGGGCGGTCCTGTATGGCAGTGGCAAGTTTCTTTACTCCCACCATGCCACCGACCCGTGCTGCGACCAGCTGGTCAACGCTTTTGACCTTGTCCGCATCCACGTTTTTGGGGACCGGGACAAAGGCGTGAAGCCGGAAACCCCCGTCAATAAACTGCCGAGCTATCAAGCCATGAAGCGGCTTGCCATGGAGGACCAAGCGGTCCTTGTGGAGCTCAATCGAACACAGGCCCAGGAAGTGGCAAATATCTTTCACGACATGGGCGCCGCTGTAGATTTGCAGCCAAACGCTGCAGAACCGCAGCAGGAAAGCAAAGAAGACGTCGACGTGGACTGGGTCATCAGCGCCAAACTGGAGATGGACACCAACACTGGACGACCGAAAAAAACCATGGACAACATCATCCGTATCCTTAACTACGACCCAGAGCTGAAAGGCAAAGTGGCCATCGACGACTTTTCGACCCGGGGCCTTGCCCTGGGGAAGCTGCCTTGGTCCACGGACACCGAAAAAAGGCTGTGGACGGATACAGACGACGCCGGCATGAGCTGGTATCTGGAGGCCCGATTTGGTATAACCGGACGGGATAAAATCTCCGGGGCCCTGATGCTGGTCAGTGAGCAGCACAAGTTTAACGACGTCAAGGACTACTTGGGCGGTCTGACTTGGGACGGGATACCGCGCGTAGAAACCGCCTTGATTGACTATCTGGGGGCCGAGGACAGCCCTTATATCAGGGCGGTGGCCCGGAAGAGCTTTGCCGCTGCCGTCGCCCGCGTGGAAATGCCTGGCTGCAAGTACGACTATGTCCCCGTTTTTGTGGGGCCTCAGGGACTCGGCAAGACGACCTTTTTAAAGACCATCGGTAAAACCTGGTACAGTGACAGCCTCCAAAGTTTCAAAGGGAAGGAAGCCGCAGAAATGATCCAAGGCATCTGGATCAATGAAATCGGCGAAATGACCGGATATAACAAAAGTGAGGACGACGTCATCAAGCAGTTTTTGAGCCGCTGCGACGATGTCTACCGTCAGCCCTATGGACGCCACACAGGGAGATACCCACGGAAAGGTGTGTTTTTTGGCACCTGCAACAATCACGATTTTTTAAAGGACCCAACGGGGAGCCGGCGCTTTTGGCCGGTTGACGTCGGGGTCCGGTGCCCCCGCAAAAACATCTGGCGTGAGCTGCCCGAGGACGTCGACCAGCTGTGGGCTGAAGCCGTGGAGCTGTGGCGAAACGGGGAGCCCTTATATATGGACACACCGGAACTTGACGGTCTGGCCAAGCAGGCGCAGTCCCAACACCGGGAGGACAGTGTCAAGGAAGGCCTTATCCAAGACTTTGTGGAAAAGCAGGTGCCCATCAACTACGGCGCCATGGGCCTAGCGGCCCGAAGGATGTACTGGGCAGGAACCGCCGTCGACGATGGCCTGGAGACGGTCCACCGGGAGAAAGTCTGCGCCTTGGAAGTGTGGTGCGAGTGCTTCGGGGGCGACCCGAAAAACCTCAGGCGAAGTGAAGCTGCTGAAATCAATCAAATCCTATCAACCATCCCAGGATGGGTGCGGAATAAGGATAAGAGGAGATACGGATACTGTGGGACCCAACGAGGCTTTGAACGGAAATCATGAAACATTATACATCCCAAGGGGTGTACCCAAACGTTACCGGGGGCCCGGTTAGCCCCAATCGGGGGTGTACCCAAACTTTTTCTAAGGGTACGCCCTTTGGGTACGGCTAAACCAGCATGACAACTAGCCTTACGGCTAATGTACCCAATGTACCCAAACATATATAACATATATCAAAAGTAAGAAAATACGGGTATACGTATCCCTACAGCCTTACTTTTGGGTAAATATAGGAATCGTTGGGTACATTGGGTACGGGGGGTCTAATGGAGTGCGTAAATATGCAAAGAAGGTGCATAAATGTTCAAAAGAGAGAAAGACGTGGAAGCCCGGTTGGTGAAGGCCGTAAGAAGTCTGGGCGGCCGGGCATACAAATGGGTGTCCCCCGGAAATGTCGGGGTGCCCGACAGGATGGTCATCTGGCCGGGGGGCGATATCGAGTTTGTCGAGCTTAAGACCGAGGTGGGTCGGGTAAGCCCTATCCAGGAGGTGCAGATTAAGCGGCTGCGGGGCCTTGGCTGCAAAGTCCACGTCCTGTACGGGGATGCCGACGTGGATAAGTTTTTGGATGGGAGGAGGGGGCAGAATGAACTTTAATCCTCACCCGTACCAACGGTACTGTATCGACGCCATACTCACCCACCCGGCGGTGGGGCTTTTCCTTGACATGGGGCTTGGTAAGACGGCCATCACACTGTCCGCAGTTAACGAGCTTAAATACGGACGCTTCCAGGTCCAAAAAGTCCTTGTCATCGCCCCTAAAAAGGTGGCCGAGGCGACCTGGCAGCGGGAGGCCGGTAAGTGGGAAAACCTCAAACATCTGCGGTTTGCGACCGTCTTGGGAGGGCTGCAAAAGCGTATCAAAGCCCTCTTAAAGCCGGCTGACCTATATATCATCAACAGGGAAAATGTGACATGGCTGGTTGACTTTTATAAAAACGACTGGCCCTTTGACATGGTCGTCATTGACGAGTCATCGAGTTTTAAAAATCACAGTGCCAAGCGCTTTAAATCGCTGGCGTCCATCCGGACACACATCAGTCGGATTGTGGAGCTGACGGGGACCCCATCGCCTAACGGCCTGCTGGACCTCTGGAGTCAGATCTTTTTGCTGGACCGGGGCGACCGCCTGGGGCGTTACTTTACGCATTTCCGAGAGCGATACTTTAATCCGGGAAGGCGGAGCCGTGACCAGATATACGATTACGACCCAAAGGACTGGGCCGCCGAAGCGGTCCTGCAGAAAATCAGCGATATCTGCGTGAGTATGAAAGCGTCCGACTATCTGCAGCTTCCGGACTGCATCGTGGAAGACGTGCCCGTCGAGCTTGACGGGAAAGCCCGGAAGGCCTACGATGAGCTGGAAAAAACCATGGTCTTGCAGCTGCCGGAGGGAGACCTTGACGTGGCAAGCGCAGCCGCCTTATCAAACAAGCTGCAGCAATTGGCAAACGGGGCCGTTTATGACGAAGAGCATGAAGTCCATACGGTCCATGACTGCAAGATTGAGGCTTTTATGGAAGTCGTCGAACAGCTGCATGGGCAGCACGCCCTGGTCTTTTACGGCTTCCAGCACGACCGGGACCGCCTGCTTAAGGCACTGGAGAAAAGCAAGCTGCGGGTCCGAGTCTTTCAGGGGGCCGCAGAGGAGCTGGATTGGAACGCCGGTAAGATTGACATCCTCTTGGCCCACCCCGCCAGCACGGCCTATGGACTTAACCTGCAGGACGGGGGCCACCATATCATTTGGTTTGGACTCACTTGGTCCTTGGAACTTTATCAACAGGCCAATAAAAGATTGCACCGGCAGGGACAGACAGAGCCCGTTATCATCCACCAGCTTATCTGCACAGGGACCCGTGACGAGGACCTAGTGGATGCCTTGGGTGACAAAGACGCGTCCCAGGAAAAAGTATTGGAGTCGCTAAAAGCACGTATCAAAAAATGGAGGTCACCAAAAAATGGATAAAGAGTTGAAAAAAGAAGATATGATTAATCGGCCAAGCCACTATCTTTTTAGGGGTCAGGAATGCGTGGACATGGCCATTGAATTTATTAAGCGGCAAAAAGATCCGGTCTTGGCGGCGTTTGAGTATTCGATTTTTGGATACTTTTACCGATACCCGCTTAAAAATGGAGTCGAGGACCTTAAGAAAATTCGGCGCTATATCGATATGATGATCCGCTATCTGGAGCAAAAAAATGAAAAGGCCGATTGAGCTGGACATCAGTTTTTACTGCTACCGCTTAGCAAATGGCTGCGTCCTCTATCGGGACGTCCGACACGGACTGTGGGGGGTAGCGCTGGAGTCAGACAGCACCTATCATCCGGAGCGGGTCAAAACTTGGTACGCTACAAGGGCCAAAGCCCTGGCGTCAATGGGAGGCGAAAAATGACAGCGGAAGAATACCTGAGTCACATTGGGTCCCTTGAGTATGACATTCGCCGTTTGGAGGCGGAGCTTGAAAAAGCGCGGGCCGATATGCTGCGGATGCAGTCAATGGACGCAAGCCGGGAACACGTGGACGGTGGTGAGCCGTCCGATATTGCTGACCGGATTGGCCGCTTGATTGAGTGTGAGGCAGAACTCAATGCAGAGTGGGGCCGCTATATCAAGCAACGCGAGGAGGCCAAGCGTTTTCTTGCGGAGCTGGTTTCTTCTAAATTTCGGGCGGTGCTGACTGAGCACTATATCCTAGGGCGGCCGTGGGAAGCCGTGGCCGACCATCTAGACATCGGCCTGCGACAAATATGGCGGGTCCGACAAAATGCACTGGGGGCCTTTCAAAAAAACATGAAATCCCGGCATCCCGGTTTCCTTGAAAATTTCTGTAGAGGCTGTAAGTAGATGGTAGTAAAAGTCATGGTAAGTCACATAGGACATATGATATAGTGTATGCTGTAAGCAGTGCGGGACGATGGGACGACATCAACCGGGCATTGTTGGGCACCTCCTTTGGATGAGCCGCTTGACCGTTTTGGCCAGGCGGCTTTTTGATTGCCCGCAACCGGGCAGGTCCGCTGCCATCGAGCACACGATACTGACAACCGGTCAGCGCTTCTGCCCCTTTGCCGTCACCGGTGAGTGCGGAGTCAAGCTGCCTTCGAGGGCAAACGGTCACCTGTTTTTCCTTTGAGTGGGGGCCGTGGTGGCCCCTTACTTTCGGTAGGTTCTTCTACGGGAAATAAAATGCCGAGGCTCAATTTGAGGCGCAAAAACGGTTTAGATTTCGCAATTTTTTGGCCCTTATTGATAGGGGGCTGCCGGGAGGTGATGACGCATGAAAATCTCAAAAGGGCTAAGCGAGCTCACGACAACGCAGACGGAGATGGCAAAACTCCTCGGTCTGACCCAACCGCGGGTCCACCAGCTCATCGAGGACGGCGTCGTCATCAAGGCCGCAAACGGCAGCGTCCGGGTCGTTGAAAGTCTGAAAAACTTTTATAAATCACGGGCCATCGCTGACGGTGGGTCCGAGGCGGGCGATGATCTGGACCTTAACCTTGAACGGGCGAGACACGAGAGGACCAAACGGGAAATCTCAGAGCTTAAGCTCGCTAAGCTGCAAGGGTCCGTATACGACGCGAGGACCGTTGAATACGTCATGACAGAGCTTTACGCTACTTTGCGGGCCCAGCTCCTCGGTATCCCGTTCAAGCTGGCACCCCAGCTGGAGGGGCAGCCCAAAGAAGAAATATATCTTTCATTGACCAGGGAAATCGAAGACAGACTGTCCGACGTAGCAGGATACGACCCTAAGATGTTTCTTGACGCCGATGTTGCGGAGAAGGGGGAAGCCGATGAAGACAGCTGATGACCTTTTCCGGTACGTCCTGGACCATGCGGTTAAGCCTCTTCCCAAGACGCCCGTGTCCGAGTGGGCGGATACCTACCGGATGCTTTCCAGCATGTCAGCTGAGCCAGGGCGGTGGCGGACGAGCCGCGCGCCGTATCAGAAAGAAATCATGGACGCCTTTACCCAACCCGGCATCCACCGGGTCGTGGTGAAGAGCTGTGCTCAGATCGGGAAGTCTGACATTATGAATAACGTTATCGGCCGATACGCCCATCTCGATCCTTGCGCCATTATGATGCTACAACCGACCATCGATATGGCTCAGGACTACTCCAAGTCCCGTGTCGTGCCGATGGTCCGGGACACGCCGGTCCTGCGGGACCTATTCAGTGACGCCAAGAGCCGTGACTCCTCCAACACCATCCTGTCCAAGCTATTTCCGGGCGGGCGGCTTATCATGTGTGGGGCTAACAGCCCCTCCGGGCTGGCGTCAAGACCAATCCGTGTCCTCCTCTGCGATGAGGTGGACCGGTTTCCCGTCTCTGCGGGCACGGAAGGTGACCCGGTGGACCTAGCGTCCAAGCGTATGACCACTTTTTGGAACTATGTCATGGGACTTTTTTCTACGCCCACACTAGAAGGTGCAAGCCGCATTGATGCGGAGTACGCCCGAGGGACTTGTGAGGAGTGGCAGCATCGATGCCCAAATTGCGGCGGGTACCACAAACTTCGGGTCGAGGAAATGAACGTCGATGCTGAAAAAGGCGCTGTTGTTAACGGGCAGCGGACCTATGTCGTCAAATCTGTGAAGTGGCACTGTCCGGACTGTGGGTTTGAGTTTGACGAGCGGGAAATGAAGGCCGCCCCGCAAAAATACGTTTTGCATAACGAGATGGCCCTGAAAAATGGCATCCGGTCATTTTCGCTTAATGCTTTTAGTTCGCCCTGGATCACCTGGCCCGATATCATGAGGGAATGGCTTGAGGCCAAGGGGGACCCCGACCGGGAGAAGGTCGTGGTGAACACCCGATTTGGTGAGTCGTACAAGGCCACGGGGGCTTTTGATAATAACGACTTTTTGCTGCAACGGCGCGAAAAGTATGGCGCCGAGCTGCCGGACGACGTGCTGCTGCTGACCGCAGCAGTGGACACGCAGGACAATCGGCTGGAGTATGAAATCTGCGGGTGGGGCGTCGGTGAGGAATGCTGGGGCATCAAAAAAGGGATGATCCTCGGCAGGCCGGACCAAGCGGCCACTTGGAAGCTCCTTGACCTTGCCCTTGATAAGCCCTATCACTATAAAGACGGCACGAGTCTTATGGTGGCCCGGACTTTTATTGACCGCGGCGGTCACTATACGACTAGTGTCGACGATTATTGCTACAGGCACCGGCATCTGCAACGGTTTCCTATCTACGGAAAACCTGGCGTCGGGATTCCCCTGGTTTACCAAAAACTCGGTAAAACGAAGGACAACATCCCAATCCAGCCTATCGGGGTCAACGAGGGAAAGCAGACGATCATGAATCGGTTAACCGTTGAAAAACCGGGGCCACTATACTTTCATTTCCCACTTGACGAGCCTGAGGTCATGGACAACCGTGGATATGACGGGGTTTACATGAAAGGGCTTATATCGGAACATCGGAAAGTCGTCAAAAAGAATGGGGTCTATCAAGAGGTTTGGGAACCCGTCGGGAACGTACGGAACGAACCGCTTGACCTCAGGAACTATAATCTGGCGGCCATGAAGAGCCTTAATATCGACTGGGATAAGCTCAAGGCCATGCAGACGGGGGAAGAGCCAGTGGAACGGACACCGGAACCTGTGGAAAGACCGAATCCGGCAAAAAAACCTATCGCGGTAAGCATTAACACCCATATCTGGTGAGGACGGCCGTCACCGTCCTTTTTTAGTAGGAGTAGGTGAGAGAAATGAACAAAATCAATAACGATCGACTCCGGCTTTATCTCCAGGCCGAAACGGCCGTTTTGGCGGGGCAGTCCTATACGATTGGCAATAGGACCCTGACCCGGGCAAACTTGGCCACCATCCGGGCGGCCATTGATGACCTTGTAGCCGCTGGGGCGACCCTAGACGATACAGATACCTCAGGGCACGCCGGAAACGCTCGCCGGGTCGTGCTGATGGACTAGGAGGTGCTGCGACATGCGAAAACGAAAAAAACTAGCCGTCTCTAAAATCCGGGCACCCGCAGTTAGGGCGTCCGGGTATTCCGAGGGTGGCGCGTCCACCCATAAGGATTCCCTTCGTTCTTGGCGTCCTCAGCGCTTGTCAGCCAAGAGCGATATCGATATTAACCTGCCCCTCTTAAGGAGTCGGGCCGCTGATCTTGCGACCAACTCCCCTATCGGGGCGGCTGCAATCGTGACGAGCGTGATGAGAACCGTTGGTGCCGGCCTCAGGCTCTTCCCGAGGCTCCCTTATAAGTACCTGGGATTAACAGCTGACGAGGCCAGGCAGTGGGAGCGGAAGGTCACTAGAGAGTTTAACCTGTGGGCCGATTCCAAGGACTGCGACTTTTATCGGCGGAACAACTTTTTCGATTTGCAAAACATCGCGTATGCTGCATATCTTACTGATGGCGACAGTTTCGTCGTGTTCCGCCGAAAGGCCAGCCCATATAATCCGTACACATTGAGGCTCCAGATACTAGAGTCCAACAGGGTCAGTAATCCTCGGGACGGTACAGTCACCATCCCAGCGGGGGTCAATTTTGGGGTTGATGATATCAACCCCGCAAACGGCAACCACATTGTTAACGGGATTGAGGTTGACCGGGACGGGAGTCTGGTCGCCTTTTGGGTCTGCAATAAGGTCCCCGGCGATCCGGTTGACACCAACAGGCTAGACCAGTGGACCCGTATCGAGGCCTTTGGCCGTCGGACGGGCCTACCAAACGTCCTGCAGGTCTGCCATGATACGAGGGCCGAACAGTATCGGGGAGTCCCGTATCTGGCGCCCGTGCTTGAAAACCTAAAACAGATTGGGCGATACTGCGATGCGGAACTCACAAGCGCAATTATCCGCAGCTTTCTGTCCGTATTTTTTACCAACACCAGCCCCAGCAACACCGTTGACAACATCCTTCCGGACCCGTTTGTCCGTCAGCACGACGGGGAGTCGGACCCCGTGGTGGACCCAGCCCGTTATCATTTAGGGCCGGGCACGCTGAACTCCCTGCCCCGAGGTGTTGACGTCAAGACCGTTGACAGCGCCCAGACCCAGTCTGTCTATGACGTATATATGACCCACCTGGAGAAAGGCGTGGCTGCGGCGCTTAATCTCCCGTACGAGGTTTTGTTTAAGAATTTTAACCGTTCGTACAGTGCCTCTCGGGCGGCGCTATTGCAAGCCCAGGATGAGTTTAAGACCCGTCGGAAGTGGTTTTCCGCTGATTTTTGTCAACCAATCTACGAACAATGGCTTGTGGAGGCCATCGCCATTGGACGCATCGAGGCTCCGGGCTTTTTTGAGGACCCGGTTAAGCGAAAAGCCTGGTGCACCGCTGACTGGTTTGGTCCGACCATGTCCATCCTTGATCCGCAGAGGGATGTCAACGGGTCAGCGCTGAGGGTCGAATATGGGCTGTCCACACGCGAGAGGGAAGCTGCCGAGATGACGGGCAGCGACCTGGAGGAAAACCTCGAGCAGCTAGCCTATGAAAAGTCCCTCATCGAACGGATGGGGCTTTCTATGGGAACTCCCGCGGTTTTAGCGGGCAAGGAAGGAGGTGGAGAAGAGAATGAGTAATCAAACTTACTGGAAAGTCCGAAATGCGGCGGGCAACGCCCCTGCAGAAATTGAACTTTACGGCGAAATCACGTCCGGCGCGGACTATATCCGGCTGTGGAATCCGGATGCCCCGGAACGGTCGGCCACCGAATTTGCCCGTGCCCTTAAAGCGCTTAACGGCGCGGACGTTGTCTTGCGCATCAACTCCCCGGGTGGGGAAGTCTTTCAGGCGCAGGCGATGTTTTCCCTGCTTAAAAATTACAAAGGCCACATTACGGGGCACATTGATGGCCTGTGCGCGAGCGCGGCTACACTTGTGGCGAGTGCGGCAGATAAGCTTATCATGCCGGTCCAAGCGCTATATATGATCCACAATCCGCGGCTGTCCTATGTGGAAAACGTCGGGCAAGAAGAGCTTAAGGCCGCTGCGGGGCAGCTGGAAGCCATCCGGCAGACCATGATTAACGTCTACACTGCAAAATGCGGCGAAAAGGCGACAGAGGACGACATTGTCCGGATGCTTGATGACGAGACCTGGCTGACGGCCCAAGAGGCCTATGACTATGGCTTTGTCGACGAAATTGACGACTACTCCGTCGCCGCCAGCTTGACGAACGGTGTGGTAGCCATCAATGGCTGCCGGATGCCCAGTATCCGGAAAAACCAGCAAAACATCGTGGACCGCATCAACGCGCGCCGGAAAAAAGGAGAGGAAAAAATGGATAAAGCAAACGAAATTTTAGCAAGTATTCGTGACCTCCTCGGCATGGCCAAGCCGGGAGAAGCCGAACAGACGGCCGCAAAGGCCGCCGCTACTGCCGAACAGGCAAGAATCTTGGCCTTAGATAAGCTCAAGGGAACCGAGCAGAATCCCTACGTCGATGCTATTGTTGACGTGGCTAAGCAGGGAAAGACCACTGCGGAAGAACTGACCGCCTTTGTGGCCGCCATTAAGGCAACGAAAGCGCCGGAAGGGGAAGCCCTTGCGGCTATCAAGGCCCTTATCACCGACCAGAAGGAATCCGGGGCGGCAGACGTGCAGCCCGGCACACTTGATGGGGCTGATAAGGCAGCCCAAGAAGCCAAGGCCAAGCAAAAAGATATTGATGAAGTGGTGGCGTTTGCAAACGCTATCAAGGGCTAAGCGAAAGGGGGATATCTTATGGCAATCTATGAAAAACTAACGTCCCAGTGTGACGCGTTAATCGCGGGTCCGGAAATCCCGGTCGTCACTAAAAACTATGAAATCACGGCAGGTACGGCTCTTAAGCGCGGTACCCTGCTGACCATTACGGCCGGAAAGGCCGCCGCAACGGCTAAAGGCGGACAGGCAACGGCCATTGTGGCTAACGACGTTGATGATAAGGCCACCGTCGTCACCGCATACGTATCTGGTCGATTTTTTGCCGACAAACTTATCGCAGCCGACAGCGACACGGTCGACAGTCACGAAGAAGAACTGCGCGGTGCGGGCATTTATCTTGCCACTGCTCTGTAAGCTACTAAGGAGGCACTAAAAATGAGTATTGAACTTAGAGATACCATCTCCCTTATGGGCGTTGTCGAACGTATCAAACCGCCTGCTACCATGCTGGTGGACACCTTTTTCCCCAAGAAGCCGATTTGCGCCACCCAGTCCGTCATCCAAGTTGACTTTTCTAAGCGTGGTCGCCGACTGGCACCGTTTGTGGTCCGTGGCGCGAGCGGTGTGGCCATGAAACGAGAAACCTTTGACTCCAACTTTTATAAGCCGCCCATGCTGGCCCCTTACCGGGAACTCTCCGCGGAAGACCTTGAGTCCCGTGGAGCTGGTGAAAGCGTATACAGCACTCTGAGCGGGTCTCAGCGCGCCAACGAAACTTTGGCCCGTGACCTTGTTGACCTGCAGGGCATGATCTACAACCGACTTAACAAAATGGCAGCCGACCTGCTGACCACGGGCAAGTGCGAGATCAAGGGCTATGCCGACGACGGAAAAGTCCAACTGATTGACACCTTTGACACTGGGTGGACTCAGGCCATCACGCCGACCACAAAGTGGGATCAGGCAGGGGCCACGATCTTTGACGATATCAAAAATGCGTCTAGTTTGATCCAGGAAAACGCTGGGATGGTGCCAACCGTGATGATCTGCGGAAAAAACGTCGCCGAGTACATGTTTAACAATGATCAGATAATGAAATGGATGGGCATCCCCTCCGTCCAAAATCTGTCCATGTTTAACTTTGCTCCGCGGATCGTAAGCCCGCAGGTGATGTTTGTGGGCCGTATCCCCGCCCTCAACCTGGAAGTCTACACTTACGCCGAGTCCTACACCGACGACGACGGAAAAGTTAAACCCTTTATCAATGCAGCCGACGTCATTATTGGCGTACCGGGCAGAGGCCGTCAGCTCCATGGGGCCGTTAACCTGCTTAACGATGCGGGGACGGGCTTTAACACCTACGCCGCTGACTTTGTACCGTATTATAACGGCGACAAGAGCGCTCAAAACCTGAGACTGACCATGTACTCTCGAGTCCTCCTGGCGCCGGAAAGCGTCGACGACTGGGCCTGCATCCACACCAAGTGAGGAGGGACGCATCATGAAAGTTACCATCCTGAAAGGATATGTCAGTATCCATAAGCGGCTCCACGGTCAGGCTGACGGCCCCGTGGACCTGCCTAAGGATGTTGCCACCGAACTCATCAAGGCGGGGACGGCCATCCGATATGTGGTAGCAGAAGAACCGGAACCGGCAGAAGCCCCGGAAGCGGCCCAGGAAGCCGAGGGAGCTAAGGCGGAAGAACCGGAATCCACCGACGCGGAGCTTCCGAAGCCAGACACGGCATCCTTGCGGAAGCGCAGAAAATGAAGTTTCGCGACACGTTAGCGGCGGACCGGGACGTCTTTCTGTGTCCGGAAGAATTTGCGGAAATCCACAAAATCAATGGAAAGGACTGCATCAGCATCGTCCAGCAGGTCAGCGCGGACGCTGAGTACAGTACCGGGTCCGACCTTGAGACTAAGCAGTACTATGACCTATACGGGAGCCACGTCCAGGTGCACTGTAAGACCGAGGACCTCGACAAGGTCCCCGTATACGGTCAAAAGGTTTGGGTCGATGGGACACTGTACTTATGCGCTGAATCCAAGATTGACCTTGGGATTGTGACGCTGGTGCTTGTGGCTAACACACGATGATACAAGTCAAAATCCCGGACGTCGACCGGCTGCATATCGCAGAGGTCTACCGACAGACGCCCAAGCTAGTGTATGCGGCGGCCCGGACGACCTTGCGGCGGACCATCACAAAGACCAAAAAGCTGATTGCTATTAACACACGTAAGGTCTACCAGGTCAAGTCCTCCTACGTTAAGGCGGCGTTGACCGTGGAAGCACCAAAGGGTGGGAATCTTGTGGCGGCGGTTAGAGCCACAGGTAAGTCCGTCAAGCTGGCTGGATTCCAGGTCACCTTTTCAAGGAAACGCCTTCCGGTTAAGGTCCGTGTCAAAAAGAGTTCCCCGCTTAAGCCCGTTAAGGGCCTCTTCCGGAACGATTTTCCGAGCGGATATTCCGGGCTGATGCACCGCCGCCAGCCCACTCGCTACCCGCTAAAGACGCCTGCGGGCCATTCCGTGCCACAGATGGTCGAAAAGCCGCAGGTTTTTACAAGTGTCGAACAGGAAGCGGAGCGCTATATGGCGCAGACCTTTCTCCATGAGGTCGACTTCCGCGTGTGGCGTGCAGCCCATAAGGCCGCGTCGAAAGGTGGGTAAAATATGGTACTTTGGAGTTTAATGGAAGCCTTGCGGGACGAGGTCCAGCAGGCCGTCAAGGACTATTGGACTGACCAGCCCAGCGGTCAGCACGACCTTTCAGTGTACGCAGGCTTTCCGCCCGTGCGGGAGCAGCCGGACGAAATGGACTCATACATCCACTGTCTTGTGACCAAGTGGACCGACTCTGACAGCCCGGACCGCTACAGCACGGCGGACGTTGAGCTGGGCTTTAGCATCTATGATGACACGGACGTCCATCAGCTCGCTAACCTGATGGAGCACGTCCGCCAGCATCTGCTGGCCCACCGTATCATCGCTGGCCGATATAGTCTGCAGCTGCCCATGACCGGGGAGATTGCAACGCAGCAGCCCTACCCGCAGTGGCAGGGCCGCATCACGGCCACCTATACGATTGGTCAGCCTGAGTTTTGGGGGTGAACAAAATTGATTAAAAAGGCAAAAAAAGAACGACTTATCTATATTGGGCCGACCCTCTCCAAGGGTCGACTTTTTCATGGGACAGTCTTTATCGGAGGCTATCCAGCACAGGTTAAGCAGCTCTGCCTGGAGCATCCTTGGTTTGACAACCTTTTTGTTCCGGTAGCTGACTTTGCCGCCTCTTGCAGGGAGGCCGCTAAAAAAGGGACGCCCCTATCGATTTTTATGAAAAAAGCAAGGGAGGTTTAATTCATGGCTTATAAACACGGCGTTTTCATGTCGGAGGTGCCGACTAGTGTCGTTCCGATGACGGAGGCCTACGCAGGGCTTCCGGTTATTTTTGGTACGGCCCCACTGCACCTCGCCGCCAATCCCGCTGAGGTCAATCGGCCGCAGCTTTGCTATAGCTATGCCGAGGCTGTCGAATATTTTGGCTATAGTGATGACTGGAAACAGTATACCCTCTGCGAGGCAATGTACACACTATTTAGCCTCTTTGCACGTGGCCCGGTCATCTTTGTTAACGTACTGAACCCAAAGAAGCACAAAACGAGTGCTACGGATACTGAAAAAGCGCTGACCAGTGGTCGTACGGTCCTAACTGATGCGGTCCTGGCAAGCACGCTCAAAGTAAAGACTTCAGCGGCTGGCGAACCGCTTAAAGAAGACGTGGATTATACCGTCGATCATGACGATACTAATAATCTTGTCATTACGGCGTTAAAGGATGGGAAGCTGGCGTCTAGTACTAAGGTCTTTGTGTCCTACGATGCCCTGGATGCTAGCGCAGTCAAGGAAGACGATATCATCGGTGGCGTCGACGTCGAAACGGGGGCTTATGAGGGCCTTGAAACCCTGAACCAGGTGTTCCCCCTGACGCGGCTAGTACCTGGGTTTGTTCTGGCCCCGGGGTGGGCTGAAAAACCGTCTGTAGCTGCAGTGATGGCGGCGAAAGCGGCTAATATCAACTCTCATTTCCAGGCACAGTGCCTGTGCGATGTACCGACAGACCAGGTCCGCAAGTATAGCGACGTTCCAACGTGGAAGGAAGCTAACAGCTACACCGGGAAAAACCAGGTTGTCTGCTGGCCAATGACGCGTCTGGACAATCGAGTCATCCACATGTCGCTCCAAGTCCTTGGCGCAGCGCTGACGGCGGATAGCGCCAATGATGACGTCCCTTATGTTTCCCCCTCTAATCACAGCATGCAAGCTAACGGGCTTTGCTTAGCCGACGGAACCGAAGTCGTTCTCGGCCCGGACCTCGCTGAATATCTTAACGGGCAGGGCGTTGTGACCGGTCTTAACTTTATCGGCGGATGGAAAGTCTGGGGCAACCGGACAGGCTGCTACCCGGCGACCACGGACCCTAAAGACTCCTTTATCCCGGTCCGCCGGATGTTTAACTGGATTGACACCAAGATTGTACAAACCTACTGGGCTAAGGTCGATGGTCCCATCAATAAGCGTCTTATCCAGACGGTGGTTGACAGTGTCAACATCTGGCTCAACGGGCTGCAGGCCCAGGGGGCCATACTCGGCGGGCGCATTGAATTTCGCACCGATGAAAACCCGACGACGAGTCTGGCGGATGGTAAGGTCAAATTCCACATCCTAGTCACGCCGCCTACTCCGGCCCGTGAACTGGACTTCGTTCTGGAATACGACGTGGACTACTTTACTAATTTATTTGCTAATGTATAAGGGGGTTGTAGCACATGAACATCCCACAAAAACTCATTAACTGCCGCGTATATAACAACGGCACCGATTTAATCGGCATCGCCGATGTTGACCTGCCAAAGCTCGAGCCTATGACCGATACGGTCAAGGGCGCGGGGGTGGCCGGCGAAATCGACGACCCGGTCCTGGGCCATTACAAATCGATGGATATGACCGTGAAATTCCGCGACCTGTCCCCAGAGTCTGCGGTCCTTGCAAGCCAGACGTCCAAGACGCTTGACTTCCGGGCGGCGTCCCAGGTCTACGACTCCGGCACCGGCGCTTATCGCGTCCGCCCCGTCAAGGTTATCGCCCGTGGTGTGCCTAAGGGCTATGAACTTGGTAAGGCCGATCCGGGGAAGCCTACGGACACAACGGTCCACCTCGAGGTCAACTATATCAAGATTGACATCGACGGGGCCACAAAAGTGGAAATCGATAAGTATAATTTTATCTCAAAAATCGACGGCACGGACTACCTTGCAGACGTCCGCGATGCCCTCGGTCTGTGATAGGGGGATAAAAAATGGTCACTGTTACTTTTGCAAAACCCGTCACGCTAGGTGGGAAGAAGGTCAGCAAGGTTGACCTTGACTTTGACAAAATCACTGGAATGGAACTTTTAAGCGCTGAAAAGCATGCAAGGGATATGGGCGATACCACGCCCTCCCTTGCCCTGTCAATGACCTATCAGGCTCTCGTGGCCTCTAAAGTGCTAGGCGTACCCTACGACGACGTCGTGGCGCTCCCGGCTAAGGCCTTTACAGCCATGACGCTGGAGGTAGGCCGTTTTTTACTCGACTAGGCTTCCGCCGATTTGATGATATTTTGGCCATCCGTAAACTGGCGCTGGCGCTTGCCATGTCGACCTACACGCCAGTGACCTACTACTTATCCCTGCAGCCAGCTGAGCTTATGGACTGGGCCACGACGGTGGCCGACATGGATGATGCCGCGTCAGGCAGGCAGCCGGACGGGAAAGGAGAGAGCTAATGGCCGGCAGATCTTACGAGTTTTTATTCACCATCGGGGCTGCTATCTCTTCGACCTTTCGGTCGTCGATGAGCCAGTCTGCTTTGCAGATCACCAACTTGGAGAACAAGCTGCGGTCCCTGGATAAGACAGGGCGGGCGGTCCAGAGTGCCTTTGACAAGGGCGTCATTAACAGCACCGCCTACCAAAATGCCATGCGGTCGCTGTCCGGGCAGAATGGCAAGGTTAACTCACAACTGGGCGCCGCCCGATACAGGGCTTTTCGCAACAGCATTAACGACGCCATTACGTTTAGCTATGCCGTGAGAAACGTAGCGGACGCTTTTATGGCGCCAATTGGGGCCGCTATGGAGTTTGAAAGCACCATGGCAGACGTCCGTAAAGTTGTCGACTTTGACACCCCGCAGCAGTTTAAAATGATGTCCTCTGACATCCTGGAGCTCAGTACTCGCATCCCGATGTCTGCTAATGGTCTGGGTAAAATTGTAGCCGCAGCCGGGCAGGCCGGCATCGCTAAAAACGAGCTGACCGGATTTGCGGAGAGCGCCGCTAAGATGGGCATCGCCTTTGATATCACGGCCGAACAGGCCGGCGATATGATGGCCAAGTGGCGGACAGCCTTTAAGATGGACCAGCAAGAGGTCAACTCCCTTGCCGATAAGGTCAACTACCTCGGCAATACGACCTCCGCTAGCGCGCCCAAGATATCTGACGTTGTGACCCGTATTGGGCCACTTGGTGCCGTCGGTGGTGTGGCCTCCGGCGCAATCGCCGCCATGGGCGCATCCATTGTCGGCGCAGGTATCGAGTCCGAGATCGCCGCGACGGGCATCAAAAACCTAATCCTCGGACTGACTTCTGGGCAGGCGGCCACTAAAAAACAAGCCGCTGCCTTTGCCCAGCTGGGCTTAAGCGCTGAGGAGGTGTCCAAGGCGATGCAGACGGACTCCAAGGGGACCATCCTGGACGTGCTGCAACGCGTTAAGCAGCTGGACAGCTCCCAGCAGGCGGCAGTCCTCAAAAATCTCTTTGGTAAGGAGTCCATCGCGGCCATCGCCCCGCTGCTTTCCAACCTCGACAAGCTCAAGGAAAACCTTGACAAGGTCGCCGATGCGGAAAAGTACAGCGGGTCCATGGAAAAAGAGTACCAGGAAAGAATCAAAACCACAGAGGCAAGTCTCCAGCTCATGAGAAACGCCGCCCATTCGGCCAAGGTGGCCCTGGGAAACGTCCTGCTGCCGATCATCCCACCGTTAGCAAAGGCTTTTGGTGGGGCGGCGCAGTCGCTTGGCTGGTTTGCCACCCAGCATCCTAGGGTGGTCACGGCCGCTGTCTCCGTGGCAGGTGCCGTCACCGGTCTGGTTGCGGCGGGCTATGCCTGGAGGATTGCGGCGACGGGTATGACAGCAGCCTTTAGCGGCCTGCGCACCGGGTTTAGGATTTTTGCCCAGCTCCCAGTATACGCCCGGAATCTCAGACAGCTGGCGGCCGCCCAAAAAGTCCTTGCGGCGGGGCAAAAGGTCATGAGCACGGGCTTTACCTTGCTCACAAGTCCTATCGGCCACGTTATCCTTGCGGTCCTTGCCCTTGCGGCGGTGGCCTATGTCGTGTACAAAAATTGGGACAAGGTCAGGGTCTTTTTCACGAATTTGTGGAAAAGTCCGACGGCCCGGGTGTTGATGTTTGTGACAGGCCCGATTGGCTGGCTTGTGGCGGCGGTGTCCTGGGTCTGCGCCCATTGGGAGCAGGTCAGGGCGTTTTTCGTCCGCTTGTGGAATGACCCGCAGGGGGCGGTCGACGATTTTGTCACGTACATCAAAAGCCAGATTGGGTCTGCCGTCGACTGGGTAATGGACAAATGGCGGACCTTGCAAAACTTTCTGTCCCACCCCATCGACGGTGTGGTCAACATCGCCCGTCACTTTACGGGCGGCGGGGACGCCGAGCCTAAGAAGCATCTAGCGTCCGGCGGTATCTTTGGCCGTGGGGCCTTTGTGACGTCTTTTGCCGAGGACTCGGCGGAGGCGGCCATCCCTATCAACGGCTCCCGTCGGTCTTTGGGTCTGTGGGCCGAGACCGGACGCCGGTTGGGCGTCATGTCCAGCAAGCAGGGAGGCACCGGCGACATCGTGGTCAACTACAGTCCGACCATCTCGGTCGGCAGTGGCGCCCAAAAGGACGACGTCATGGCTGCGGAGCAGATGAGCCTGGTCAAGCTGCGCCGGATGCTGGCGGAGCTTAAAAACGAGAGGAGGCGGCTGGCTTATGACTGATACCTATAAAACCGTGCAGGGCGATATGTGGGACCTCATCGCCTATAAGGTCTACGGGGCCGAGGACGGCGCCGCTGCCTTACTAAGGGCTAACCCGGACCTTGCAGACATCGTCGTGCTGCCGGCCGGGGTCACGGTCAAGGTGCCCGCATACGACCCGCCAAAAACTAACCTCCTGCCTCCCTGGAGGCGGACATGACGCCCCGGACGATCGTCCCGGCGGTCCAATATGACAATAAGGACATCAGTAGCGACCTGCTGCCTTACCTCAAGTCCCTGTCCTATACGGACAACATGGACGGGGAGGCGGACAGCCTTGACATCACGCTGGAGGACAGGGAGGGCCTCTGGTCCGGAGACTGGCTGCCGGAAAAAGGGGCGTCCCTTACCGCCCAGCTCGCCTCGCAAGCGTGGGACGGGATGCTGGACCCCGGGCAGACCCTGGACCTGGGGAAATTTGAAATCGACGAGATATCCACCAAGTGGTCCCCGTCAGAGGTCACAATCAGGGCCGTATCCATCCCAGATAACAACAAACTCCGGGGTGAGGAGCACTCCCGCTCTTGGGAAAAGGCCAAGCTTAGTACCATCGCTAAGGACCTTGCGACGGGGGCGGGGTTGACCCTTGACTATACGGCACCGGATGACCCAGTCATCGACCGAGCCGAACGGTCCGACGAGTCAGGCCTGGTGTTTCTTAGACGCCTTTGCGGTGATAACGGCGTGGCCATCAAGCTGTACAAGGATAAGCTCCACCTTTTTGACGAGGTGGACTATGAAAAAGCTGACGCCAAAATCACCATCGTTAGACCTGGGACGGCCTACACGCCGCAGGACGGGATGGTCTATATCGACCGGATCCTCGGGGCTGAAATAAAGGACAAGGTCAGGGACACCTACAGAGCTTGCCGGGTCTCCTATAAGGACAGCAAAAAAAAGGACCCTATCGAGGCGACCTTTACTGACCCTAACCGCAAGACCGGAAAGACGTTGCAGGTCCATGAGCAGGTCAGCAGCATCGCCGAGGCGGGAAAGCTTGCAAAGCGCCGCCTGCGCGAAAAGAACCGGGAAGGAGTGACCGGAACAATTGACCTTTTTGGCGACTTCCGTCTCCTCTCGACGCTCACCGTACAGCTCTTAGGCTTTGGGGCCTTTGATGGAAAGTATCTTATCACGTCAGCTCAGCACAGCGTGGGCAGTGGCTATGGCGTGTCGCTTGAGGTTAGGAGGTGCCTTGATGGGTATTAATCAGCTAAAAAATGTTATCCGCAAGGGGCGGGTCTCCTCCGTCGATGCAGCCACCTGTCGGGCTAAAGTTGTTTTTGACGACAAGGATGGTCTGGTCAGCGCCATGCTGCCCATCATCGTGCCCTTTTCGGCGGGGAGTAAAGGCTACTGGCTGCCGGAGATTGGTACCCCCGTCGTTTGCCTTTTTACGCAGGAGCCATCAGGCAAGGGCCTGTCGGACGGTTTCATTGTTGGAGCCTACTACGACGACACAGCCACCCCGGCAGAGTCGGACGCATCGGTCCGGTCCGTCCGGTTTCCGGACGGCAGCTACGTCCGGTATGACCACGGAAACATCGAAATCCACGCAACGGGCGATGTTGTCATCACGGGCGCTAACGTCCGCATTAACTAGGGGGTGTGGCCATGCCAGCAATCACACGACTAGGAGACCTTAGCACTGGGCACGATGACTGCCCGCCAGTCCCTTTGGTGACGGCAAGCGGCAACGTCCTGGTCAACGGTAAAGGCGCAGGCCGCCTCGCCGATAGCTACGCAGCGCACGACTGCCCTAAGCACCCGACCCACACCGGGACGGTGGCAAGCGGCAGCGGAACGGTCACCATCAACGGACAGCCAGCCGCCCGGGTAGGCGATGCAGTGAGCTGTGGCGGCTCCATCGCCCAGGGCAGTGGGGACGTTTTTGTAGGAGGGTGAGATATGTTAGTTGGATTTTTAGGGGATATCCCATTTTTGGCTTCCGCCAGCGTCCTGCGGACCTTTGACGAGTATGCGCGCGGTAGCACGGCGCGGTGGCACAAGCATGACCTCATCGGTCAAAAGCCCGTCCTGGAGTACCTCGGCCCCGACGTCGAAAAAATCAGTCTTAAAATGCTTTTGCGGGCAGATAAAGGTGTCAACCCGGCGCAGGAGCTGGACCGGCTGCGGGAGCTCCGGGACACCGGTGAGGTCCTGCCGCTCATCATCGGCGGGAGGCCCATCGGAAAAAACTTTTGGGTCATCGAGTCGCTCGATGAGAGCGTTAAATACTGGACCCGGTTTGGTCATATCTTTACTGCGGAGGTCACCGTATCTTTGCAAGAATATGTCGAGAGGCAGGTGTTGATGTGAGTACCTATACTGTTTTTGGGACACCTAAGGGCGCTGACTTTGCCCCGCGGACCCTTGCGGAGGAAGTTCTGCAAAATGTCCGGACCATCATCACGACTGCTCGGTACACAGTCCCGCTTGACCGCCGGTTTGGTCTTGATATGGACTGCCTGGATAGGCCCCTGCCGGTTGTCGAGGCGACCCTCTCCTCGGCCATCGTTAAGGCCATCCGTCAGTATGAGCCACGGGCAGAGGTCGTGTCCGTGTCCTTTTCCGGCGATGGGAACGCCGGTGTACTAAGGCCTAGAGTGGAGGTGTCAATCCATGAGTCTTGACGATATCAAGGACGTATCTTTTTCTGGTTTTGAGGTCGACGAGGTCTGCGATGAGCTCCTCGCCCTATATAGCAAGATCACCGGGCGGACCCTTGCCCAGGCCGACCCGGTCCGCCTCTTTTTGCTGACAATAGCGGCCGTTATCGTGCAGCAAAACTACGCCATCGACCAGGCCGCAAAAATGAATCTTTTGAAGTACGCCTCCGGCGACTACCTCGACCAGCTCGGGGCGCTGACGGACACCCCGAGAATCCCCGCGGCAAGGGCAACCACGACCCTGACTTTTACCCTATCAGCCGTACAGCCGAGTACGGTGACGGTCCCCGCGGGGACCAGGGTCACGACGTCCGACAAGTCCGTATTTTTTGCCACCTCTGAGGACCTCCTCATCACCCCGGGTGAGTTAACCGGGACGGTCAAGGCCACCTGCACCGAGACAGGCCTTGCCGGCAACGGCCTTTTTGCCGGGGTGCTGACAACCCTTGTCGACCCGGTGGCTTTTGTTGACAGTGTCACCAACACGGTGACCGGAGGTGGGGCGGACGTTGAGGACGACGAGAGCTACCGGGAGCGCATCCACGAGGCCCCGGAGCGCTTTAGTACCGCGGGCCCGACAGGGGCTTACGAGTACTGGGCCAAGACGGCCGCCGCCGACATCGTCGACGTCTATGTCGACTCCCCGACGCCGGGGACGGTTAAAATCGTCCCGCTCCTCACGGGCGGGGCCATCCCGGAAAAGGAGACCCTCGACGCCGTCAAGGAGACGGTATCCGCCGAAAAACGCCGCCCGCTTACCGACAACGTCGTTGTCGAGGCCCCTACTCAGGTTAGCTACGGTATCGATGTGACCTACTATGTCGACCTCGGCAACCAGAGTCAAGCCGTGACTCTGCAGGCGGCGGTCAAGGCTGCCGTCGAGGACTACAAAAGCTGGCAAAACTCGGCACTGGGCCGCGACATAGACCCGTCAAGGCTGGTGGCCTTTATGGTCAACGCAGGGGCCACCAAGGTGCAGGTCACGTCGCCCCAGCATACCACAGTGGATGCCGACAAGGTGGCCCACTGCACTAGCCTAAATGTTACATTCGGGGGGGTGTCGAGTGATTGATTGACCTAAAGTGTATCAAACTGACCGACATCCTACCGCCAAACCTTGCAACCGATGAGCTTGTCAAGACGGTGGCCACGGTCTGTGACCTCGGGCTGCCCCAGGTCTATAAACGCATCGTGGCCCTTATTCTTTACGCACGCATCGACGACCTGGACGAGGAAACGGTCGACGACCTAGCGTGGCAGTTCCACGTCGACTACTACGATATCGGCCTGAGCCTTGAAAAAAAGCGGGCCCTTGTCAAATCTGCGATAAGAGACCACAAGTACAAGGGGACCCCGTGGGCCGTTAAGTCAGTCGTCAAGTCCATCCGGGGGGACGTCGACATAGCGGAGTGGTTTGACTATGGCGGAGATCCCTACCACTTTAGGGTTGAGGGCTTTGACGGGGCCATGGTCACCGCTAAGGAGCTGGAGCGGCTGGTGGCGGCTATCGGCACCGTGAAAAACACGCGCAGCTGGCTTGATGGTGTCGCCTTTAGGCGCACCGTCCCAGTGGCCCGCTATAAGCAGACGGCGTCTTACCTGCACCGGCGCGTGGACGTGAGCCTCCAGCCACCGACTATCCCGGCCATCACAGCAGACCGGTACCGCGGCCTTGCTATCTATCAGCACAAGGAGTTGAGAGTCAATGTCTAACTGGACAACCAGAGTTACAACGGTCAAGGGGAGAGCCCTTGACGCCAAGGTCATCGCCGGCAAGACCAAGCTGACGCTGACCAAGTTTAAGACCGGCGACGGGTCGCCGGTGGACCTTGAAAACCTGACCGACCTAGTCTCCCCGCAGCAGGTCATCCCCATCAGCAGCCTGACACCTAAGGCTAACGGCGAGGCCGACGTTGAGGGTATCATGACAAACGCGGGTCTGGAAAAGGGGTACTTTTTTAAGGAGTGGGGGCTTTTTGCGCAGGACCCCGACGAGGGGGAAATCCTCTATCAAGTCCTTATCGACGCCAACCCCGACTACTGGCTGGCCGACGGCTCAGCGACGGCGCTCTCAACTGAGCTCCATCTTACCATCGCGATTAAGGACGCGGACAGTGTCAGCGCGACCATTGACCCGTCCGGCCTGGTGTCGCAGTCGGACCTCACAGCCCACGATACATCCGACAGCGCCCACGAAAAGCGTTTTGGGCTGTTTCAAAAAATCGCAACGCTCGGCGAGGACCTCCTTAAAAAGCTGGCCCTTACCACGACTATCAGCGCCATCACGGCCCTAACCACCGACAGCTGGTTTGGTCAGCTGCTCAAGATGGTGCTGACAGCTAGCGGGGTCAGATACC
>UMLG01045463.1_pt1 | contig 85589 bp, 65 predicted proteins | sample 1966511 | NCBI WGS metagenome assembly UMLG01 (sample SAMEA4836195, study PRJEB28245) | human gut metagenome | biome: gut microbiome; material: fecal sample | place: Denmark | collected 2008
GAAGAGAGCAGAATAATGACCATACAAACCGGAACGATGTAGGTGATCATTGTGCAGTACAATTTTTTTGCATGGAATATTCCGGAGAGGGAAACTTCTTCGATGACGTACTTCGGCTTCACGACCCAGCCAATCAAAACAGCGGTCAGCAAAGCGACAATTGGCATGAGCAGGTTGTTCGAGAAGAAGTCGAAGAAATCGAGAATCTGATAGCCGAAAATCGTGACTTCACTCCAGATGCCATAACCCAGCGTGGACGGCAGTGCCATCAGCAGGGCAACGCCCATGACCAGCAGGCAAATCGTCTGCCGTTTCCACTTCAGCTTGTCCTGCAATACGGAAACAATCGTTTCCATCAGGGAGATGGAAGAAGTGAGTGCAGCGAAGAATACCAGCAGGAAAAAGGCTGCACCGAAAATTGCTCCGCCGGACAGACTGTCGAACAGCTTTGGCAGGGTGATGAACATCAGTCCAGGGCCAGCTTTTAAAGCGGCGTGGTCGCCATTCGAGAACGCAAAGACTGCCGGAACGATCATCAGACCGGACAAGAACGCAACCAGCGTATCAAAGATTTCAACGTGTCGAACAGACTGTTCCAAGTTGTCTTGTTTGCCCATGTAAGAGCCGTAGGTAATCATGATGCCCATTGCAAGGGACATGGAATAGAAGAGCTGTCCCATCGCTGCAACGACGGTTTTGATGGAAAAATCGGAGAAATTCGGCTTGACATAATAAATAAAGCCATCCATTGCCCCATCCAATGTCAGAGCATAAATTGCCATTGCCAGCGAAAGCAGAATCAGGACAGGCATGAGAATCTTGCTGACCTTTTCCACACCCTTTTGCACCCCGATCAGAACGACCAATGCCGTACAGAAGAGGAAAATTGCAAGGAATACAATGGGCTGTGCTGTGCCGGAAATGAAGTTGGAAAAATAATCGTCTGCGGCGGCTGTATGTGCCTGTCCGGTAAAATAGACCGTCATATACTTGACAATCCATCCCCCGATCACACAGTAATAGGGGAAAATCAGAATCGGAACTGCTGAGGCAATGTAACCCAGGAACGAAAATTTTTGGTTGACGGCTTTGTAGGCGAGAATGGCACTCTTTCCGGTTTTTCTGCCGATTGCAATTTCTGTCGTCATCAGGGCAAAGCCGAAGGTAACGGCTAAGACTAGATAGACCAGCAGGAAGATCCCGCCGCCGTATTTTGCAGCCAGATAGGGAAATCGCCAGATGTTTCCCAGCCCGACCGCTGACCCTGCCGCCGCCATGACGAACCCAAGGCGACTGGAAAAGCCGGTTTTGTTTGCTTGCTTCATGATTAAAATCATCCTTTCCTTGATCATTGCTGCAAAATTGTGGTGCAGCTGTTTTATTTTTTGAGAAGCAATATCTTTTTTATTATAATCGCTCTTTAGAGAAAATGCAATCATTTTTTGGATTTGTTTTCAATTTGTTTGGAATTGTACAAATGACCGTTGAATTTTTTTCAGCAGACCGGAAATATTCCGGATGATTTTTCCGCAGGATGCCAGCGACTTTTGAAAAACCAGTCGGAAAATCGAAAAAGCACTTGATTCCTGACAAAAAATGTTGTATAATAGGGATGTATGCAAAAGCGGCATACGAATTTCCCGTGCGGGGTGTTCTTTGTGCAGAACGAATCATCTCTGCCGGAAAATCACTATCATATGAAAGGAGTTTGAAGATGATTTATTCAAACGAAGTAAACAAGATGTGCAGCGTTGCACAGGGCGTGAACCATGGTGCTGCTCCGATTCCGGAAGAAGCAAAGTGGGTAAAGGCAAAGGAAATTTCTGACATCTCCGGTCTGACACACGGTATTGGCTGGTGTGCACCGCAGCAGGGTACATGTAAGCTGACCCTGAATGTGAAGGAAGGTATCATTCAGGAAGCATTGGTGGAAACCGTAGGATGTTCTGGTATGACCCATTCTGCCGCTATGGCAGCAGAAATTCTGCCGGGCAGAACCATTCTGGAAGCATTGAATACCGACCTGGTATGTGATGCCATCAACACCGCTATGCGGGAACTGTTCCTTCAGATCGTATACGGCAGAAGCCAGAGTGCATTCTCTGAAGAAGGTCTGCCGATCGGTGCTGGTCTGGAAGACCTCGGTAAGGGTCTGCGTTCTCAGGTTGGTACAATGTACGGTACACTGGCAAAGGGCCCTCGGTATCTGGAAATGACCGATGGTTATGTCACCAAGATTGCCCTGAACGAAGATGATGAAATCATTGGCTATAAGTTCGTAAACTTCGGCAAGATGATGGACTTCATCAAGGCTGGCGATGATGCAAACACCGCTTTTGAAAAGGCACAGGGACAGTACGGCCGTGTTGCAGACGCTGTAAAGTTTGTAGACCCGAGAGAAGAATAAGGAGGAATTTCATCCATGGCATTGTTTGAATCTTATGAGAGAAGAGAAAAGCAGATTCTTGCGGTTCTCAAGGAATATGGCATTGACTCCATCGAAGGGGCTGCAGAAGTAACAAAGGCAGCTGGACTGGACGTTTACAAGATGGTAGAAGGCATTCAGCCAATCTGCTTTGAAAATGCAAAGTGGGCTTACACCGTTGGTGCAGCCATCGCAATCAAGAAGGGTTGCCGCCGTGCAGCAGATGCAGCCGCAGCAATCGGAGAAGGCTTGCAGGCATTCTGCATTCCGGGTTCTGTTGCAGACCAGAGAAAAGTAGGTCTGGGTCACGGTAACCTGGGCAAGATGCTGCTGGAAGAAGAAACCAAGTGCTTCGCATTCCTGGCAGGTCACGAATCTTTCGCAGCCGCAGAAGGTGCAATCGGCATTGCTGAAAAGGCAAACAAGGTTCGGAAAGAACCGCTGCGGGTTATCCTGAACGGTCTGGGCAAGGATGCTGCACAGATCATTGCAAGAGTAAACGGCTTTACCTATGTAGAAACTGAAATGGATTACTACACTGGTGAAGTCAAGGAAGTATTCCGGAAGTGCTATTCCAAGGATCCGGAAAGCCCGAGAGCAAAGGTAAATTGCTACGGTGCAAACGATGTAACTGAAGGCGTTGCAATCATGTGGAAGGAAGGCGTAGACGTTTCCATTACTGGTAACTCCACCAACCCGACCAGATTCCAGCACCCGGTAGCAGGTACTTATAAGAAGGAATGCATTGACGCTGGCAAGAAGTACTTCTCTGTTGCATCTGGCGGCGGTACAGGTCGTACCCTGCACCCGGATAACATGGCAGCAGGCCCGGCTTCTTACGGTATGACCGATACCATGGGACGGATGCACTCTGACGCACAGTTTGCAGGTTCTTCCTCTGTACCGGCACACGTTGAAATGATGGGCTTGATCGGCATGGGCAACAACCCGATGGTTGGTGCAACCGTAGCAGTTGCTGTATCTGTAGAAGAAGCAGCAAAGGCTGGCAAATTCTAAGCAATAATCGGCATTTTCTCATTTTGATACAACGAAAAAGGACGTTTTTGCAGCGATGCAGAAACGTCCTTTTTGCTTGCTGTGTTCCCATTTGGAGGAAACGGACACCGTATGATAAACTTAGCAGAATTCGCAGAATGGAAAAATCAACGAATTTGTCTGGATGAATTTTTTCATTATAGCATGGCTTTGGATTGCCTGTCAATTTGGATTTTGTCGAATTTTGTCGGTCATTGTCGAGCCTAAGAAAATTCGGCAGTTCTTCTAAAACGGCTCAGAAAGTTTGTGTAAATTAACAGATTGACAAATGTATATTTATCGTTCATAATAAAATTAATGGAATTCAAAAGTAAATGAATGCATTGCATCCATCATACTTTGATTTTCATATAAAAATGGCTGTAAGTGTTATTTGGTTGGTCACTCATCACACTTACAGCCTGACACCAATGCTCAAGAACATTGCCTGCTTTTATTATAGCATGTTTTTCGGGCGTTGTCAAGAAAGGAGGTTATACTTATGAAAAAGGAATTGGAATTTCTGTATGAAGGGAACTGCAATGAAAATCCGTTTGTGTTTGAAACACCGGAATTACAAGAACAAATGGATTCTGTTTTCTCTTATTTTCAGAAAAGACATGCAGAAAAAGGACAAGAAGCCCTGTGTGAATTATGCGAAAATTGGCAAAAGAATGCGTTTGCGGTGGGGTTTACGGCTGCGGTCAGACTGCTGACAATATAATCACCGCTTGTCGCCCCTCTTTGCGGAGGGGTGTGGATTGAAATCATTATTTTTAGTATAACGTTATGTGATGTCGCCCCTCTTTGCGGAGGGGTGTGGATTGAAGTAAGTAAAGAAATCCATTGAAAACAGCCGCTCTGATGATACAGGGCGGCCGTTTTTATTCTATGATGCTTACATTTTAAGATTCCGGATAAGAAAACTCCTGTGTGTCTTTATCATAGTTCAATGGGACATCCACATACTGGTGACCATACTGAGCAGAAAATACACTTTTCGTGGTATAGCAGGTATCATCTTTTTTGAAGAAACTCTGCAAAGAGCCGGACAGATTCAATTCATTCCACCAACCGTCTCGCACATCATACAGGTAAGTGACCCATCCAGAACCACCGCCGGAAACATCACAAGCGAAAAATCCCTTGCCATCATATTCCACATAATTTGCATTGCTGAACATATCAACAGAAAAATCGGTGCGAGCTTCTGAGATGTATCCATCAGAAGAAATATAGTAAATGCCTTGAACGGTTTTTGAAGAAGAATTTTTTTCACCCAACACAACAAAAGCTTCTTCTTTTCCATCTCCATTGTAATCAGCAACTTCCATAGCATATACTGGACGATAGGATTCTAATGCAGTTTTCAGTTGGTTAAAATCAGGAGTTCTCAAATCCCAAAGAAAATCCATAAAATTTAGAAATTCATAAGTATCATAACTTGAATAACTATTTGTATAGGATTTTTGTATAGAATTATATTGCGACTTTGTGCAGCTTACACCGTTATGCTGATAAGTGCCATTGTCCATGCTGATGCTATCACGCAGAACAAAGGAATTTCCAACCAGTTCTTGTTTTCTCATAGAACTTGATAAAGCCCCCGATGAACCGAATGTATAGAAATAACCCGTTCCTTCAGCATATCCACAGAATCCGTTGCTTCTGCCAGAAGTCCAGCTATGCACCAAAGAACAACCGGTGTCTTCCTTATAAGTATACAACTTACCGCCAGCGTAGGAATCCACCAATAATTCTGGAATATCATCTTGGTCGATATAAATAAGAGCATAAGTAGCGTTTCCGCTTTCATCTGGAATTGCTCCGGAAAGCAGCAGGTCATAATAAGCGGTTTGCCAAGCAGGGGCGACATAAGGAACTTCCGGCAGAATATCCGCCCAGGATGGCTCTAACCCTGCGGATGTCTGTGCATAATAGGTTAAGATATAAACGGCATCTTGCACCGTAATAGAACCATCTGTATCAATATCTGCTGCATTAAATTGCTCTCCGCTCAAGTCGTCTACTGCAACTCCAGCAGCTTTTTTTGCATAGAAGGTCAGAACAGATACAGCATCATCCACATCAATGGAATCATTTCCGTCAAAATCTCCCAAATCAAACGCTGCTTGTGCAGGGAGGGCAGTTGTGAAAGACAAGATTGAACCAGAAGCAATCAGGCAGGCACAAGCTGCGGCGAGCATTGAACGAATTTTCATAGAAAGCATCTCCTTTTTATTGGAACAGTGAAACATTTTGATTCTATTATACCCGAAAAGATTCCGTTTGTCAACCCTGAAAGTACATTTTCATTGGAACAATGATAAAAATATAACAATAATTGCAGATTTTTTAACCTGAAAAAGGAAATGCCCCACCGGAACACATTTCCAGTAGGGCGTTGTATTTTACATAGATTTTTATTTCTCTGCTTCCACTTCTGCTTCCGCAGTTGCAATTGCCTTTGCCGAAGCATACGCCTGTGCATAGAAATATTCCTGTGCATTCAGCGGAGAAGCATCACTCTGTACCTTTTTATAAGAGCCATCCGGCTGCTGGATTCTTGCCTTGACATTGTCCTGCATCATGATTCGGAACATCGAGAGGATTCTTGACTTGATATCCTTATCATAAATCGGAGCACCCACTTCCACACGCCGGATGGTGTTTCTCGTCATCCAGTCTGCGGAGGCAATATAAACATCAGCCTGATTTCCAGCCCCGAAGATATAAATTCGGGTGTGTTCCAGATATCGTCCAACAATGCTGCGAATTGTAATATTTTCTGTCTGTCCCGGAATGCCAGCAATCAGGCAGCAAATACCACGAATAATCATTTCAATTTTAACCCCTGCCTGAGAAGCCTCAATCAGCTTATCAATCAGATATTTGTCTGTCAGGGAATTGACTTTCAGCCCGATATAAGCTGGCTGTCCAGCCTTTGCCTTTTCAATTTCCACATCAATCCGGTCTGCAACGTGGTTTTGCAGGCAATGCGGAGATACCAGCAGATATTCCGTGTGCTTGATGGTCTGCCCCATGCAAAGTGCATTGAACACCCGACTTGCTTCCATGCCGATTTCCGGACGGGCAGTCATCAGAGAATAGTCCGTATAGATTTCAGAAGTTTTCTCGTTGTAGTTGCCCGTTCCAACCTGTGTGATATAAGAAATCGAATTGCCAATTTTCCGTGTAATCAGGCACAGCTTCGAGTGTACCTTGAGGTTATCCAGACCATAGATAATCCGGCAGCCAGCTTCTTCCAGTCGTCTTGACCATTCAATATTGTTTTCTTCGTCAAATCTGGCACGCAGTTCCACCAGTACAACGACATCTTTTCCGTTTTCTGCGGCTTCAATCAATGCTTCTACGATTTTGCTGTTGGTTGCCACCCGATACAGCGTCATTTTGATGGAAACAACGTGTGGGTCTTCGCCAGCTTCATGGAGTAGGTTCAGGAATGGACGAATGCTTTCAAAGGGGAACGATAAGAAGCGGTCTTTTTTCTGAATCTGAGCAATCATCGAGCGGTGGTCGTCAATATTTGCGGAACGCTGCGGAACTCTGCGAGGATAGAACAAGGAACGATTTTTCCGCAGCAAGTCCCGTACCTGTGAAACAAACGACAGGCTCAGCGGTGCTTCTGAGTGGAAAACCTGTGCTTCATTCAGATGCAAGTATTCGCACAGCTTGGCAATCACAGACGGGTCCATCAGTCTGGAAAATTCCATCTTGACCGGACGCAGCCGCTTTCTGGCACGGAGCAATTTCTCCATGGCAGCCCGATAATCGGTTTCATCTTCAATGTTTTCTTCTTCTGCGTCAATGTCTGCACTCCGAACAATCCGAATCAGCGATTTGCTCTTGATGACATGGCGAGAGAAAATATCCGATGCAAAGTGCAGGATGAGTTCTTCCGTCAGAATAAAGCGGTTTTTCTGATTCGGCAGGGAAACATATTTCGGAAATACCGGACTGCTGCACGGAACGATTCCGATTTTTTCGCTGCCTTTTTTCTCCAGTACGACAACCGCATAAATTTCCTTGTTTTGCAGGAATGGGAACGGCTGCTTTTTGCTGATAATCTGCGGAGAGAGCAGCGGTTCGATTTCAGAGCGGAAATAAGACTGTAAATAATCCGCTTCCTGCTGAGAAATGGTGTGGAAGTCTACAATCTCCACGCCCTCGGTTTTCAGGCAGTTCTGTAAATCCCGATAAGTGTTGTCTTTATCGTGGAGCATCTGGCGAACCCGTTCAAAGATTGCCGAAAGCTGTTCTCTGCAAGTCATATTGGTTTTATTTTCCCGAATTTTCTCGGATACCTGCATCTTTTCAAAGAGCGAGCCAACTCGCACCATAAAAAATTCATCTAAATTACTCTGGAAGATGGAGAGGAAGGAAAGCCGTTCACAGAGTGGGTTTGCTGGATCTTGTGCTTCTTCTAGAACACGCTGGTTAAATTTCAGCCAAGAGAGTTCTCGATTGGCGTAGCAATGCTGATCTGCCATAAATAAGTGCCTCCTATTGGTTTATGATTGGGTTTCAAATAGAACAAAACGCAGTCCGGCTGGAAACAGACGGCTGCATTTTGAAGAACTTGCACAAAAAAATCATCAAAATGATAGAAAAAAGAAACAAGAGTTTTGTTTTCTTTTATTATACTACATCGTCTGTTTTTATGCCAGCTTAGAAATGTAAACCATTTGTTATTTTTGCGTTAAGTTTCAGGTTTCACTTTTTACATAAACTTTTTGAAGAATTTGCAGGAATCTTGTTGTATTTTTCTGCCCATTGCAGTATACTATAAGAATGGGCTGTGCACGCACAGGACGAAAAAAGAAACAGGAGTATCAAAAAAATCATGAATGTTGCATTGATTGATATGGGTTCGAACAGCATTCGCCTTGCAGTTTACAAGGTGGAGCAGAAGGACTTTGAACCGATTTTTTCCAAACGCTATATGACAGGACTGGCAAGTTATGTGAAAGAGAAGCAGTTGACCGCAGCTGGTGTGGAGCAGGCTTGTATTGTGTTGCTGGATGCAAAATCTTTGCTGGAACAGCTTTCGGTTGACCAGACAACTGTTTTTGCGACTGCCTCGCTGCGAAACATCAAAAATACAGAAGCGGTTGTTGCTGCTATTCAGCAAAAGACGGGTTACACCGTGCAAATTCTTTCCGGACATGAAGAAGCCTTTTTGGACTATTTCGGCGTGATGCATGGTGCACCGATGGAAGAAGGGGCACTGGTAGACATCGGCGGCGGCAGCACGGAAATCACCACCTTTGCAGCAGATGGGCCAGCTTTCATGGAAAGTATGCCTGTTGGAGCACTGCGTCTGCACACGGAAATGGTGGAAAAATTCCTGCCAAAAGAAGCCGAAGCTGCCCAGATTCAAGAACGGGTTCTGCGGGAATGGAAGAAAATTAAAGCGGACAAACTGCCGCACTATGATTTGCTCTGTGCTGTTGGCGGAACAGCTCGGGCAGTGTTGCAGCTGATTCAGACGCAGCAAGCACCCCTGCCGGATGCGAATTCCTTTACAGCGGAGCAGTTTCAGAAGTTGAAGAAGCAGCTGCTGAAACGGGACGAAGCAGCGAAGAAATTGATTTTACAGGTTTGTCCGGAACGGGTTCACACAATTCTCCCTGGCATTTTAATTCTGGATGTCATCATCCGGCAGCTGCATACGCATTTGATTTATGTCAGTCCGTATGGTGTACGGGAAGGGTATTTGCTGCGGCACTATTTATCCTGAGACAGGTTTCTGGAAAATTCCGAAAAAATTTCTTGGATGCCGTTGCTTTTTTGGCGGAAATGTGCTAAAATGAATGTTTGATATGGATTTGTCGATACAAGAACGATCCAATTTTAGAATCTGACATTTTATGGAAGGCTGTGATGGTAGGGTTGGAAAAGAAGCTGGCATTGTACGGATTTAACAATCTCACAAAGACGCTGAGCTTTAACATTTTTGATGTCTGTTATGCAAAGACAGAACGGGAAAAACAGGACTATATCCGCTACATTGACGAGCAATATAACTCGGAACGATTGACCAACATTCTCTGTGACGTAACGGAGATGATTGGGGCTTCTATTTTGAATATTTCCAAGCAGGATTATGAACCGCAGGGGGCATCCGTCAACATTCTGATTGCAGAAGGGCACGTTCCCTCTCAGATTGATGTATCCTGTAATCAGGGAGAAACCTTTTTAAAACGGCGGGACATTCACGCCCATCTGGACAAAAGTCATGTCACGGTTCACACGTTTCCGGAAAGTCATCCGGACAACGAAGTGACGACCTTTCGGGTCGACATTGACGTTTCGACTTGTGGAGAAATTTCTCCGTTGAACACACTGGATTATCTGATTCGCAGTTTCGATTCGGATATTATCACCATTGACTATCGGGTACGGGGCTTTACCAGAGATGTCAACGGCAAGAAATGTTTCATCGACCACAACATCACCTCCATTCAGGACTACATTGACCCGGAAATCCTGCTGCGGTATGATACCATGGATGTAAATATGTATCAGGCAAACATTTTTCACTGCCGGATGCTGATTAAAGAAATGCAGCTGCAAAATTATTTGTTTAAGACCGATGTCTATGAGTTAGATCCTCGGGTGCGTCTGGATATTACCAACCAACTGCGGCGGGAAATGATTGAGATTTTCAGCGGCAGAAATATTTATGGATAAGGGAGGCAGGCTGTATGGAACAGGTTACCCAACAGCGTGCACCGCTGCTCGAAGCGATGCAGGCACACCGATTGAATCGGGTTGTCCGGTTTGATGTTCCGGGACACAAAGGCGGACGGGGCAATCACGAACTGGCGGAGTTTTTAGGAGCAGACTGTGTGCGGATGGATGTCAATTCCATGAAAAATCTGGACAATCTCTGTCATCCGGTTTCCGTCATTCGGGATGCACAGCAGCTGGCAGCGGAAGCGTTCGGTGCAAAGAATGCATTCTTTATCATCAACGGGGCAACGGGTGCATCACAGGCAATGATTTTCTCCACCTGTAAGGCAGGGGATAAGCTGATTATGCCCCGAAATGTGCACCGCAGTGCCATCAATGCCTTGGTTGTCAACGGAGCGATTCCCGTCTATGTCGACCCGGGCGAACAGAAAGACTTGGGTATTCCGCTGGGAATGGCAGTAGAAGATGTGGAAAAGGCAATCTTAGCAAATCCCGATGCAAAAGCAGTTTTGGTCAACAATCCGACCTATTACGGCGTTTGTGCGGACATCCGAAAAATCGCAAAGCTTGCCCACGACCACGGCATGTTGCTGCTGGCAGACGAAGCCCATGGCACACATTTTTATTTTGGCGAAAATCTGCCGTGTTCGGCGATGGCAGCCGGAGCAGATATGGCAGCGGTCAGCATTCATAAAACGGGCGGCTCGCTCACGCAAAGTGCCATGCTGCTCTGTGCGGATACAGTCAATGCCGATTATGTGCGGCAGGTCATCAACCTGACACAAACAACGAGTGCCTCTTACTTATTGATGGTATCGCTGGACATCGCACGCCGGAATTTAGCATTGAACGGGCGGGAGATGTTCCATAAAACGGTGCAGTTCGTCAACTATGCCCGTGAGGAAATCAACCGGCTGGGCGGCTATTATGCCTATGGTTCAGAGCTTTGCAACGGCGATTCGTTCTATGCATTTGATACCACGAAACTTTCCATTCACACCCGAAACACTGGCTTAGCAGGGATTGAAGTGTATGACCTGTTACGGGATGAATATGATATTCAAATTGAATTCGGTGACATCGGAAATATTCTGGCAATTGTCACCGCTGGCGACCGGGAATTGGAAATTGAACGGCTGATTTCCGCTCTTTCCGAAATCAAGCGGCTGTATGGCGGCGACCCGACAGGCATGCTGAACAGCGAATACATTCCGCCGGATGTGGCACTTCCGCCGCAGCAGGCATTCTTTGCAGAAAAGGAAGCTGTTCCGCTGCGATTCAGCATCGGCAGAGTCTGTGCCGAGTTTGTCATGTGTTATCCGCCGGGGATTCCGATTCTCGCACCGGGCGAACGCATCACCGAAGCAATTGTTTCTTATATTTTGTATGCAAAGGAAAAGGGCTGTTCGCTGACAGGTTCACAGGATATGACCCTGTCCAGCTTACAGGTAGTCCAATAAGAAAGGGTGAAACCAAGCGATATGATGGATATTTGGTATACGGAAAATCATACCGACCATGTGCGGATGTCCATGCGGGTGGATAAACAGCTTGCCAGTGTGCAGAGTGATTTTCAGCGAATTGATATTTTTGAATCGGTGGAATTTGGCAGAATTATGACGTTAGATGGTCTGCTGATGCTGACAGAGAAAGACGAGTACATCTATCATGAAATGATTACCCATATTCCGATGGCAACCAACCCGAACATTCGGAACATTCTGGTCATTGGAGCAGGGGACGGCGGAACGGTTCGGGAACTGGTACGCTATCCGTCCATCGAACATATTGACGTTGCGGAAATTGATGAGATGGTGGTCGAACTGTCGAAGAAATATCTGCCGTTTACTGCCTGCGGATTTGATGACCCTAGAGTTGACGTGCACATTCAGGATGGGCTGCGGTTTGTCCGGAAAGTCGAAAACGAATATGATTTGATTATCGTTGATTCTACCGACCCGTTCGGCGTTGGCGAAGGGCTGTTTACCAAGGAGTTTTACGGGAACTGCTACAAGGCATTGAAAGCAGATGGCATTCTCGTCAATCAGCATGAAAGCACGTTCTATACCTCCTATGCGAACTCGATGAAACGGGCACATAGTCGGATTAAATCATTCTTCCCGATTGCACTGGTCTATCAGGCACACATTCCAACCTATCCCTCTGGGCATTGGCTGTTTGGGTTTGCATCCAAGAAATATGACCCTCGCACCGATTTGCAGGCGGATTGGTGGAATAGTCTGGGCATTCGTACCCGGTATTATAACACGATTCTGCATCAGGGCTGCTTTGCAATTCCGAACAACGTACGGGATGCTCTGAGAGAGTCGGAAACATAAAGGAGGAATCCCCCATGCAGGAAAACAAACTTGAAATGAAAGACTTTGTTCCCAACTTGCTGCGGCGTACCGAAATCCCGTGTATGCGGCTGAAACTGGTCGATACCACGCCAGGGATTGCAGAGAGCAAGTTCGGCGGTCGGGGCTATGTGCCGCATGACGCTGCCATTCCGACCAACAGCGAAGGTGTACAGATGCGGTTGCTGGCACAGATTGACTGTCGGCAGATTACCATTCCGGATTTTCCAACGTCTGGTTTGCTGCAATTCTGGGCAATCAATGACGACTTGACAGGCTGTGATTTTGATAACAACACCGAACAAAAAGATTTTCGGATTTGCTATTATGAAACCGTTGACCCGACTGTCACTGAAGAAGAAGTTGCGGCGAAAGAGGGCAATAACCTGCCGTGTGAAGAAGATTTCTTCCCGATTGAGGGCTGCTTTGGACTGGAATTTGAACAGACTACCGACCGGATGTCCATGTCTGATTATCGTTTTTGGGAAAAAATAGAACAGCTGATGCGGGAATGCTATCCGGAGCAGGCAAAACAGTTGCTTGCGGATGAAGATGCAAAAGAAGCATTTGAAGAAGAACTGGAAGAATATTTGTGGGATCAAGACGAATTAGACGAAACACCAGACTGGCTACCGGATGCATCTGGACATAAAATTGGCGGTTATCCGTGCTTTACGCAGGAAGACCCACGGAATATTGCGAAAGAAGACGACCACGATATTTTGCTGTTGCAAATCGATACTGACAATATCGGAGAGCGTGAAATTATGTGGGGCGATTCCGGCGTTGCCAATTTCTTTATCAGCCGAGAGAATCTGAAACAGCGGAATTTCCAAGATGTGATTTACACATGGGATTGCTATTAAATTTGGATAGAAAAAGGAGTTATAAAAAATGGGAAAAGCGTTAATTATCGGAGCAGGCGGCGTTGCCGGTGTCGTTGTGCATAAGTGCTGCCAGAACAGCGAAGTGTTTACAGAAATCTGTATTGCCAGCCGTACCAAGTCGAAGTGTGATGCCCTGAAGGCAGCTGTAGAAGCAAAGGGTACAAAGACCGTTGTCACCACCGCACAGGTGGATGCAAACAAGGTTGACGAACTGGTTGCCCTGATTGAACGGGAAAAGCCGGATATTGTCATCAATGTGGCGTTGCCGTATCAGGATTTGACCATTATGGATGCCTGCCTTGCAACCAAGGTGGACTATGTGGACACCGCAAACTATGAGCCGGAGGACACCGCAAAGTTTGAATACAAGTGGCAGTGGGCATATCGGGAACGCTTTGAAAAGGCTGGTATTACAGCCCTGTTGGGCAGTGGGTTCGACCCAGGCGTAACGGGTGTATTCTGTGCCTATGCACAGAAGCATTATTTCGATGAAATCCATGAAATTGATATTCTGGACTGCAACGGCGGTGACCATGGTTATCCGTTTGCAACCAACTTCAATCCTGAAATCAACATTCGGGAAGTTTCTGCAAAGGGCAGCTATATTCTCGATGGCAAGTGGGTGGAAACCGAACCGATGGAAATCAAGCGGGTTTACAACTTCGATGAAGTCGGCGAAAAGGATATGTACCTGCTGCATCATGAAGAATTGGAATCACTGGCTCTGAACATCAAGGGCATTCATCGGATTCGGTTCTTTATGACGTTCGGACAGAGCTATCTGACCCACCTGCGTTGTCTGGAAAATGTCGGCATGACCTCCATTGAACCAATTCTGTATGAAGGCAAGGAAATTGTACCGCTGCAATTCCTGAAAGCCGTTCTGCCAGACCCAGCATCGCTCGGCCCTCGGACAGTTGGTAAAACAAACATCGGCTGTATTTGTCAGGGCGTAAAGGATGGCAAGGAAGTTTCTTACTATGTTTATAACGTCTGCGACCATCAGGAATGCTACAAGGAAGTTGGCTCTCAGGCAGTTTCTTACACCACCGGTGTTCCGGCGATGATTGGGGCAATGATGGTGATGACGGGCAAGTGGAAGAAGCCGGGCGTTTATAACGTAGAAGAATTTGACCCAGACCCGTTCATGGATGCTCTGAACAAGTGGGGTCTGCCGTGGAAGGAAAATTTCCATCCGACCTTGGTGGACTAATTTTTCTGAACCATACAAACCATACCAATAGAAAGCACCGCTTTGCTGGATTTGTTCCCAGCGAAGCGGTGCTTTTTTCAACTATCACGATAAAATTTTTGTCAGATAGCAGTCATGCGGAACGTAAAGGAAAGTCCGGTTTCTGACTGACGGGTAAACTCTGGATGAACGGTTGCTCCCCAGCTGTCATCGCCGCCAACGCCCATTTCTCCGGCGGAAATCCGAACTACATTCCGGTAAGAACGAGGCAGTTCCTGCAAGTGGTATGCCTGTTCCAGCTGGTGGGGTGTATACGGCAGAGCGGAGAAGTCCATTTGTTCTGCTGCAAAGCGGAAGCCGTGCCCGTCTGCGTTAGTAATGGTGAACCACTGCGTATCGGTGTGGTTGCCGCATTCCTGTACATAGGCATACGGAACAAGCTGTTCTGCAACGGTGCTGGTGTAGCAGCCAATGCGAGAGCCGTTTTTCCGGTCGCAGTACGTTTCATCCTTGCCTCTGCCATACCATGCAATCTGGTCGAATGCCAGCGGCATCTGCAAGAGCATTCCGAAGTCCGGCATGTTGCCATATTCCGTGCAGCCCAGCATCTGCATCGTTACCGTAATACTGCCGTCACCATAGAACTGATAGGTGACCAGACAGCCGTTGTCTGGATTCTGTGGGAATGTATAACGGGTGACAATGTCCACTGTGTGAGCCGTCTGCTTGCAAGATACGATAGACGGAACGGCATACAAAGAAGCGATTTTCCACATTGCGGTATCGTATGGCATCCGGCAGCCCAAATCATTTTCAATCGGAGCACGCCAGAAGTTTGGTCTGGGAATGCCAACCTGAGAGGCAATGCGTTCCACGCCGTTTTTCTGATAGGAAACAATGCCTGCTTTATCCCTGCCGAACAGGATGTGGAAATCAGAACCGTGAATGCCATAGTTGACATCGCCCACAATCAGTTCTGGAGCGGGCAGCAGTTCTTCGGTCGTTGGAACAACCACGTTCCAAGCAGCCTGTCCAAATGCAACTTCTGTCTGTGCATCTGCCCAGTCGGTTGCAGCGGTTCTGTAAATAGAAATAGTCAACGTGTAAGCTCCTGGTTCTGTTGCAGTTCCAGCAAACGGATTTGCAAAAGACTGTGCAGTCTGCGGAGCAATGACAGGCAGCGGCAGTTCCTGTTCTGCAACCGGAACGCCATCCTTGCAGAGCGTTGCAGTCATGGAATACGAAGTCGTATCCGTGAACAGGAATTCGTTGTGAATGGTGAAGCCCTGCGGTGTGCAGGCAATCGTGAATGGCTGATAGCAGTACTTCACTTCTGCCATTTTGGTGGTAAGGGTGCGGTCTGCGAAGACAATGCCATTTGTACAGAAATTGTAGTCTGTCGGACGGTCGTCAAAATCGCCGCCTGTTGCAAGAAATGATTCGCCGTATTCATTCTTCTTGAAAACTGCTTGGTCGATGAAGTCCCAGATAAAACCGCCCTGATAGCGTGGCTCTCTCTTGGCGAGGTCGGTATACTTGAACAATGCCCCGTTGGAGTTGCCCATAGAGTGGGAGTATTCGCAGCAGATAAACGGCTTTTCCGGATGTTCTTTCAGGAACTGTTCAATTTTGGTCACAGACGGATACATCTGGCTTTCCATGTCGCTGGTTTGGTTGAATCGGCGGTCATTGACAACGCCCTCATAGTGTACCAGTCTGGAGGAATCCCGTTTCCGGAACTGTTCTGACATCGCATAGATATTTGAACCGCCGAACGACTCATTGCCGCAAGACCAAATCAAAACGCAAGGGTGATTTTTATCCCGTTCCTGCATGGCAGCGGCTCTTGCCAAAACGGCATTTGTCCAGTGCGGATTGTCATTCGGGAGGGTGTGTTCGTCCGGAGAAATCGCTCCCATCTTCTGCCATGTTCCATGTGTTTCCATGTTGGTTTCGTCAATCACATACAAGCCGTACTGGTCACACAGTTCATAGAAATCATTCTGGTTCGGATAGTGTGAGGTACGAACGGCATTGATGTTATTCTGCTTCATGGTGAAGATGTCCCAGCGGATTTCTTCCTTGGTGATGGCACGTCCACGGGTTGCACTAAATTCATGCCGGTTTACGCCATTGAATACAATCCGTTTGCCGTTCAATTTCATGATGCCATTTTCCATGCGGAATTGCCGAATACCGATTTGCTGCGGAACAACTTCCAGAACCGTTCCCTCTGCATCCTGCAACGTCAGAACCAAATGATACAGATTCGGCTGTTCTGCACTCCAAAGAAGCGGCTGCTCTACAGAGAATGCAACAACCTGTTCCGGTTCTGTTACAGGGATGCTCTGTTCTGCAAGCGGCTTGCCGTTCGGGTCGGTGAGCACCGCATGCAGCGTTCCGGATGCTGTGCCAGAGAATGCACAGTCTACTCGAACATCTGCCTGTGAGAAGGTGTCGTTTAAGTCTGTGTGAACGAAGAGGTCTTGCAGGTGCAGCTTTGGAACGGCATACAATTCTACATCACGGAACAAGCCGGAAAACCGCCAGAAATCTTGGTCTTCGAGCCAGCTGCCGGAAGAACGCTGGAAGACCTGCACGGCAATTTTATTTTCACCATCGTTCAAATAATCTGTAATTGCAAATTCTGCTGGGGTGAAGCTGTCCTCATGATAGCCGACAAATGTTCCGTTGACCCACAGTGCCATTGCCGTTTCTGCCCCATGAAAGACCAGCCGGATTTCTGCATCCTTGCAGAATGTCTCCGGAATCGTAACCATGCGGATATAGCTGCCAGTGGCGTTGAAGCGTTCCGGAATCTCGCCCGGCTTGCAGTTCTCCACGCCATCCCACGGATACATGGTATTGACATACTGCATTTGTCCATAGCCATTGGTCTGTAAGTGTCCTGGAACAGGAATGGTATCCCAATTGCTGTCATCATAGCCTACCTGCTCGAAGTGTTCCGGCAGGGTGTTCAGGTTTTCGCTGTAGAAGAATTTCCAGTCACCATTCAGGGACAGGAAAAAGCTGCTCTGCTGTTCCTTGCATTCTGCTGCACTGCGATAGTGGATATGGGAAGAATGCGGCTTGCAGGTGTTGATTTGGAAGATTTCCGGATTTTTTAAAATATCAGTTGAAAAGGTCATGATAAACCATCCTTTCTATAGCAGAAATACCGCAGTTTGAAATTACTGCGGTATTCTGCAATCACGTTCATTAATCTTTTAAAAGAAGGAAAAATAAGGAAGAAATTTTGTTGTTTGCGAGTAGGGGAAATTTACTTGACAGAACCAATCATGCCCTGTACGAACTGCTTCTGCATGAGGAAGAAAATCAAAGCAGTCGGAAGTGTTGCAATGACGATACCTGCCATAATCATACCATAGTCTGGGTTATAAGAAGCACCCATGGTGGAGAGAATCAGCGGAACGGTTTTCTTTTCCGGAGACTGCAAAGCAACCAACGGCCAGAGGTAGTTGTTCCAGCTGTTCATAAAGGTGATGATTGCAGCTGCTGCATAAGAGGACTTCATAACCGGCATATACATCCGGAAGAAAATCTGCAATTCATTCAAGCCATCCAGCCGAGCAGCTTCGATGATATCCTTCGGGAACGACTTGGTGTTCTGCCGGAAGAAGAAAATCAGGAACGCTGTGGAGATTGCCGGAATAATAACGGCTGCAAAGGTGTTCAGACCCATGAAAGACAATCCGCTGTCGCTCAATTTACCGAAAATCCGGAACAACGGAATCATTAGGGTTGCGAATGGAATCATCATCGAGAGGAGCAGGAAATTAAAGACCCGATCCCGATTCTTGGTGCGGAACATTTCAAATCCATAGCCGGCAGCAGAAGAAACCAGCAGTGCCAGAACGGTCGTAATAACGGCGATAATGGCGGAGTTTCCGAGTGCTTTCAGGAATCCACGGTCTGCAGCGAACAGGTTTTGCAGGTTCTTGAACAGGCTTGTTCCAAATGTGATCGTACCACGGTTGATGTCAACGGCATCGTTCGTTGCACAGATAATCATCCACAAAAACGGGAAGATGGAAATAATGGAAGCCAGAATTAAGAATACATACTTGAAAATGTGAAACGGATGAATTTTCTTTTTCCGTCCAACATTGGACGGCATCGTTGTAGCTGCTGCCATAATTAATCATCTCCTCCCACTTTCATCTGAATGGCGGACAGAATTGCAATCATTACCAGTACAACAAAGGCAATCGCAGCCGCATAACCGAAGTTCGGTGTATACTTAAAGCAGAGGTTGTAGATGTACTGGGAAATGGTCAAAGTCGTATTGGCTGGACCACCGTCAGTGATGTTCTTAACTTCATCGAAGAGCTGTAATGTACCGATGGTGGAAGTAATGGTTGTGAACAAGATAATCGGTTTCAACTGCGGGACAATGATTTTGAAGAATTTCTGGAAGCCGTTGCAGCCGTCCAGTTCTGCGGCTTCATAAATCGAAGGGTCGATGTTCTGTAAGCCGGATAAGTAGAAAATCATATTGTAGCCCGTCCATCTCCACGTGATGGAGATGATAATCAAAGCCTTTGCAAATGCAGGGCTGGTTGTCCAGCCGATTGGCTCAGAAATGAGATGCATTGCCATCAGTATCTGGTTGACCAAACCGTCGCCGGAGAAGATGCTCTTCATAATCAAAGAGTAGGAAACCAGCGAGGTGACACACGGTAAGAAAATGGCAATCCGGAAGAAACTTCTGCACTTGAGCTTCTTATCGTTCAGCAGAACGGAGATGAACAAGGCGAGAATAATCATAACCGGCACTTGAATCAGTAAGTATAAAAATGTATTGCCCAATGCCTTCCGGAAGGTGGTATCCGTCAGCATCCGTTTATAGTTGCTCAGTCCGGCGAATGTCAGCTGATTACCCTGACCGCTTTGCAGCGAGAGCAGGAACGATTGAATCATTGGAATGAAAACCAGAACGGAAATCATGATGACGCTGATGGAAACGAAGCCCCAGCCCCAACGATTGCTGACTTTTCCAATCGGAGCGAATGTTTCTTTTTTCTTTTGTTTTTTGATTTCAGACATAAGGATCCTCCTCCTTTACCGTTGGTTTCAGGATGTGGAATGCCGCAGAAAAGGGGGCGTCTGCGGCAAGCCAAATCTCTGTTTTGTAACTCTTGTCAGAGAGTTTACAACCAAACTTAGTTGAGTACAGCAGCTTCTGCCTGAACCTGTGTATTGGCGAATGTTTCGTCAATATCTGCACCCTGGAGAATCGACTGAACGGCTTCGGACATGATGTCTTCGATGGTGTAGGTATAAAGACCATAGTTGACGGTTGGAATTTCTGCTGTCCACTTGGAGAAGTCACTGAAGATTTCCTGACCACCGAAGAATTCATTCGGTTTCTTGTAGTTTTCTGCATCTGCGGAAGCCTTCAGTGTGCTAACCAGATTGATTTCAGAAACCAAGTCGTTCATCAGGTCAACATTGGAAGCGAATGTTTCTGCTAAGAAGTTTTCTGCCAATTCGCCATTGCCAACCTTGTCGAGCACGTACCAGCTGCCGCCGCCGATGTTGGAGGTATTCAAAGAGCTGTCTACGTTGTCCAGTCTTGGCAGCGGAGCAACTGCCCACTTGCCGCTCTGGTCTTCTGCTGCTGCGATGGTCGGAGCGATCCAGCATCCAGTCGGAACAGAAGCAACGTCCCCCTTCTGGAATGCACCGACGAACGGATCCCAACCGGAGATCTGTTCTGCAATGCCTGCTTCAATAATCTGCTGATAGGTCTTAACGGATTCTTTCAGAACCTCGTTGTCTGCAATGTCAACGGTCTTGCCGTCTTCCTTGACATACCAAGAACCAGCGGACTGCATCATCATCCGAATCTGTCCGAGGTCGCTCGGGTCTAGGGTCAGCATATACTTGCCGGTCTTTTCCTTGACATCCTTACCGATTTGAATGAATTCGCTCCAAGTCAAATCCTGCATGTCATCGGTGGAATAACCAGCTTCTTCGAGGTAGTCGGTGCGGTAGAACAGAGCCGCAACGCCGCTATCGAACGGAACGCCGTACACCTTGTTATCCTGTGTCATAACGCCCAGCTTGTAATCCATGAAGTCATCCGGATTTACGGTGTTGGATAAATCTCTCAGTTCGCCCGGATAAGCAGTCAGATAATTCTGAATCCGGTAGTCTTCAATCAGAACGATGTTCGGCAGACCCTTGTAAGTGCCGCTGGAAAATGCGGTGTTCAGTGTCTGTACGATGTCATCCTGTGCCATGCTGACAACATTGACGGTTACATCTGGATGTTCCTTCTGGTAGTATTCCTTTGCGATGTTGGCAGCCTTTACATTGAAGTTGTCATCCCACGCCCAGATGGTCAGGGTGTTCGGGTCGGAGCTGCTGGCGGTGCTGGAATCGGAACTAGAACCGCAAGCGGTGAGCATACCTGCTAACATGGTAACGCCGGTAACGGCTGCGAGTAATTTTTTTGTGTTCATAAGAACTCCTCCTTTTTCTATTTTGCACGATTTCGTTCGTCATACAAAATCTTTTTTGTTTGTTGTGACTATATGATACCACAAATTGCAGCGGAATGGTTAGTGATATTTTTGTGAGAAATGGTGTTTTTTTGGTGTCCTGCAAAAAAAAGAATGGTACTTTTTTGTGAAAATAGGAGTCTTTTGCGATTTTGGGTTGTAGATTCCGCCAAAAGAGCACCAAAAGTGGTTGCATTTTTGTACAGCTGTCAAAAAAGTACGACAATTTGGTACAAATTTTAGGGCATCTTTTGGGACAGGGTTGACATGGAATCGAATCACCGCTCATACTATATAAAAGACAAGAAAAAAGTCAGCAAAATTCAGATTCAGAATCTGAGCAAAAGATGTTATTTTTGTGACATTTTTGCATCAACTTGATTATTTTGGAAAGAACCGAAAAAAGCCTTGACGGAAACCGGAAAGTTCGATATAATAAAGTAAGAATCTGCTGTTACATACAGCGTTCAGCGACGGATTGCAATAGAAGAAATAGAAAATGAGGCGATGGAAACATGCAGAAGATACAGGTTTCTGCTTCGATTTTGAGTGCAGATATGTGTAACTTAGAAGCAGTGGTACGGACGTTGGAAACAAGCGGTACGGATATGCTGCATTTTGATGTCATGGATGGGCGTTTTGTCGATAATATTTCCTTTGGTATTCCCGTACTGGAAGCCATCCGGAAAAAGACCGATTTATTTTTAGATGTACATTTGATGATTTCCGACCCGCTGCACTATGCAGCACGGTTTGCAAAGGCTGGGGCGAACGGCATTACGTTTCATTTGGAAAGCGAAAGCGACCCACAGAAAACAATTGATGCCATTCATGCTTGTGGCATTCCAGCAGGCATTGTCATCAAGCCGAATACCCCAGCAGAGGCAGTCTTGCCCTATCTGTCCTCCGTGGAAATGGTGTTGGTTATGACGGTAGAGCCGGGCTTCGGCGGACAGTCTTTCCTGTGGGAGATGCTGAAGAAGGTGCAGTTCCTGCGGCAGAAGGCAGCCGAACAGGGCTTGTCTGTCAGCATTCAGGTAGATGGCGGCGTGAATGCGGAAACTGCTCCAGAGGCAGTGAAAGCCGGTGCAAATAACTTGGTAGTTGGCAGCTACTTATTCCGGCAGGAAAACTTGAAAACAGCCGTGGACTTCTTCCATCAGCTGGCAGACTAAAAAAGAGCATTTTTCGTAGAACAACGATCGAGAGAAAATAGGAGCGAACCCATATGAAAAAGAAATCCCCAAAAGTATACAAGGTGAAAACCGGGAATACAAAATCTTCCTCGGTGCATAATGTCTTGTCCGCAGTGGTGATGATTGCAGCGGCTGGTTTGGTTGGATTTGTTGGCTACAGCATCGCAAAGCCATTCATTCAGGATGATGCTGCAACTTCGGATTCCAGCCTGCAAATGAATGCAGCTGTGACTACGCAGGCGACCGAAGCAGCGACCACATCGGAAACCACAACGGCAACAACGGCTGTTCCGGCGGCAGCTGGTTCGACTGTGAAACTGAAAACAACACCGGAAACAACTGCAACGACACTGGTTTGGGCTACAACTACAGGCGTTTCTACTGATATACAGATGGCAGGAACGGCATTTATGCACGAATCCACCACACAGGCAACCGCAACCGCCTCCGGCAGTGATGAAACAACTGGAACTGCTGCAAACGAAACACAGACCACGACCACAGAAGCAGTGAAGAAAGAGGGCGTTCCGCTTGCGAACTTCTCCGATGCCAAATCTGCACAGTGGCTGGATCGCTCTGTACTGGAAAGTGCCGATACCTTTACCGCAGCATTGGAACAGGTCAGCGGAACAAAGGCAGTTGTTGTGCCGATGAAGTTGCAGGGCGGTTGGCTGAACTATGCCTCTACCGTTTCCTATGTTGCTGGAACTTATATTTGTGATGGCACAATGACCGCTTCGGAAATTGCCAATCTTGCAGCAGAAAAGGGCTTTTCTGTCTATGCTTTGATTAGCGTAACCAATGACAATCAGTTCCCGGAACTGTATAAAGATGCCAGCATTCCATTGATCGATGGGTCTGGCAGATGGCTGGATAATTCTGTCGAAAAGGGCGGAAAGCCATGGATGACTCCATACAGTGAAACAACCGTTTCCTATATGACCGCCATCATTCAGGAACTGGACAACGCAGGCTTCTCCGCAGCAATCTGTCAGGATTTTGTTTACCCGTCTTTCTGGGAGTCTGACCGAGATTTCATTGATGTCGATGCTTATTTCGGAGCAGACCGCTATAAGGCGATGCAGGACTTGGCAGATGCTATGGTAAACGCATCGAAGAACATGACAGTCGTATTAGATATGGACTAATTCCGGCATAAGGAAGCAAAAAACGGACAACAATAAAGAAACAGAATGAAAAAGGAGTCAAAGGCTATGGCAAAATTCACCATTTCATTGGATAAAATCATTGATGAATTTAAACTGGAAACCATTTATACCCCAAAAAATGCTTCTGAAATTGAAATTGATGAGGCAGATGTCACCCGTCCGGGCTTGCAGCTGATGGGCTTTTATGAATACTTCAATCCGGAGCGGATTCAGATTATCGGCAAGATGGAATATGCATACTTGTCCACGATTGATGAAGAAACCCGGGTACAGCGGTTGGATATGCTGTTTTCACAGCGGATTCCGGCTCTGGTCATCTCCAGAGAGCTGCCGTATTTTGAAGAAATGCTCGATTTGGCAAAGAAATATTCCGTTCCGCTCCTGCGAAGCAAGGAAAGCACCTCCAACTTTATCGCTGGGCTGATTGCGTTTCTAAACCTGAATCTTGCACCGAGAATCACCCGTCACGGCGTTTTAATTGAAATCTACGGCGAAGGCGTTTTCATTACCGGTGAAAGCGGCGTTGGTAAGAGTGAAACAGCAATTGAATTGGTAAAGCGTGGCCACCGTCTGGTTGCCGATGATGCAGTGGAAATCCGGAAGGTTTCCAACATCAGCTTGGTTGGCAGTTCGCCGGATAACATCCGCCATTTCTTGGAATTGCGTGGTATTGGTATCATCAATGCACGGCGGTTGTTTGGTATTGGTGCGGTTAAGAATACCGAAAAAATTGAATTGATTGTGGAGATGGAACAGTGGAATCCGGAAAAGATTTATGACCGGATGGGCGTGGATACCCAGTTTGTATCCCTGCTGGGCGTAAAAGTTCCGTCCCTGACGATTCCGGTTCGGCCGGGTAGAAATCTGGCAGTCATCTTGGAAGTTGCAGCGATGAACAATCGTCAGAAGAAGATGGGTTATAATGCAGCCTCCGACTTGCTGGATCATCTGGGCTTGGAAGCAGAATCCAAAGAGGTGATTAAGGATTACGATGCATTTTAAAAACCAGACAGGAGAGAATGACATGCAGGGATTAGAATCCATTATGGCGTGTTGTAACGCCCATGCCTGTCCGATTTTGCCGGCGGAATTGCTGTCAAAGCACACAACATTCCGCATTGGCGGAGCGTGTCAGGCAATGGTACAGATTGCAAATCGAGAAGGCTTGCAGGCAATTCTGCAATGCTGTCAGGAACAGCATCTTCCTTGGGTGGTACTGGGAAATGGCAGCAATATTTTAGCAGCAGATGAGGGTTATCACGGCATTGTATTACAGTTGGGCAGGGCGTTTTCCAACGTCCGGCAGCTGGATGAAACGACATTGTTTTGCGAAGCCGGAGCAACCTTGTCTGCTGTTGGAAAAATTGCCTTGGAGGCATGCTTGACGGGCATGGAATGTCTGGCAGGGATTCCGGGCACGATTGGCGGAGCAGTCTATATGAATGCCGGAGCGTACGGCGGAGAGATGAAAGACGTTGTCCGCAGCGTAGAATATCTGGACGAAACGGGAGCATTCCGGACGGCAACGCCGGAGGAATTGCAGTTCTCCTATCGGCACAGCATGTTCTCCGGTACGAAAAAGATTGTAACGGGTGTGACCTTGCAGCTGCAAGCCGGAAAGTATGCAGACATTCGGGAAGAGATGCAGAAGTTGAAAAATCAGCGTGTTGCAAAGCAGCCGTTGGAGTTGCCGAGTGCAGGTAGTACGTTCAAGCGTCCGGTCGGCAGCTATGCGTCTTTCCTGATTGACCAGTGCGGCTTGAAAGGGGCAAGTGTTGGCGATGCACAAGTCAGCGTGAAACATGCTGGATTTGTGGTCAATACCGGCCATGCAACTTGTCGGGATGTGCTGGAACTCTGCGATTTTGTAATTGAAACCGTAAAGGAGAAAACTGGCTACTGTCTGGAGTTAGAACCCGTGATTTTAAAATAACAGGAGGGAAAACAGATGCAGGTTGTCGTTGTAACTGGAATGTCCGGTTCTGGAAAATCAACAGTCATGGATGTAATGGAAGATATTGGGTATTATTGCATTGACAATTTACCGCCGCAGCTCATCCACCGATTTGTAGAAATTTGCAGGGAATCCGAAAATAAGCTGGAAAAAATCGCAATTGCTGCGGATTTACGGTCAGGAGAAATGTTTGCGGATGCCTATGACTGTGTTTGTCGGTTGAAAGAACAGTCAGATTTACATGTAAAGCTGCTTTACATCGAAGCACAGGACGAAGTCATCATTAAACGCTACAAGGAAACACGCCGGAAACATCCGCTGGATGAACGATTTAACGGCTGTCTGCATCAGGCACTGGAATTTGAACGGGAACAGCTGCTACGATTAAAAGCAATTGCAGATTATTATATTGAAACGTCTTATATTTCTGTTTCCCAACTCAAAGAACAGATTCGAGAAACCTTCTTGGAAACGCCATCCGATTCGCTTTCGATTAAAGTAACGTCTTTCGGCTTTAAATATGGCGTGTCTACAGAATCGGATTTGGTGTTCGATGTTCGTTGTCTGCCGAATCCGTATTATATTCCGGAGTTGCGGCATCATACGGGCTGTGATGCCTGCGTACGGGACTATGTAATGCAGTTTGAACAATCCAAAATCCTGTTGCAAAAGATTGAAGACCTGCTGGACTTCCTGATTCCGCTCTACATCAAAGAGGGGAAAAGCCGTCTGGTGATTGCATTCGGCTGCACGGGTGGCAAACACCGTTCGATTACATTTACGGAGCTCATCGGGGATTATCTGATTGAAAAGGGCATGCACGTCATCAAGCAACATCGAGATATTGGAAAGGATCGTCCCTAACGAACCCACCGCACCGCCTTGCGGCAAAGCAGGGCGGTGTTTTTTTGTGGAGAAACCGAAAAAAATTTTTTCTCTTGTGACATTTTCCACCGTTGCAGGTAGTTCTTAGTAAGAGGGCAACATGGCACACAAGAGAAACGACCATTGGAAAGGAGAGAATCGCCATGTCCTTCTCGCAGGATGTCCGGCAGGCATTAAAACGTACCATCTTAGACAAAGACCAAGCCTTTTCCTGTCTGTATGGCATACTGCTGTACAGTCGTGTGTTTACCTCGGAGCAAATCTGTCTGCAAAGCGAAAGCGAAACCATTGTGGACTTGCTGCCGCAACTGTTACATACGGTATTTTCGTTCCCGAAAGGAACGGTCACAGTCGAACGGGGCAGGGGCGGACTTTACAGCCTTTCCCTGCAAAATACAGCTGCGGTTGCAGAAATCTGTGAACGCTATCACATCCACCTCGACAATCGGCAAATCAACCTCTGTAACATTGTGCAGAACAGTATGCCGGCATTCCTGGCAGGGGTATTTCTGACTTGTGGAAATCTCATGGACCCCAACAAATCCTATCATCTGGAATTTGTCACGCCAACTTCGGTTCTCTGTAACGACTTGAGTTTGTTCCTGCAACAATTGTTAGGCATCAAGGGGCATGTATTTCAGCGAAAGCAAAGTTTTGTGCTCTATGTCAAGGACAGTGAACAGATTGAAGATATGTTGACGTTTATGGGGGCTCAGCAATGCACGCTGGACTTGATGAATATCAAGATTAAAAAAGATATGCGGAACAAGGCAAATCGGGTGCGAAATTGCGATGCCGCAAACATTGACAAGGTTGTTTCTGCGGCAATGCGGCAGACGGAAGAAATTCTGCTCCTTGCAGAGAAGCGAGGACTGGACACCCTCCCGCCGGACTTGCAGGAGCTGGCAGAATTGCGGCTGGAAAATCCGGAACTCAGCCTGAAAGAGTTGGGCGAACTGCTGCACCCTCCCATTGGGCGTTCCGGTGTGAACCATCGGTTTCAGAAATTATCCATGATGGCAAAGGAGTTGCGAGAACATGTCGGAACAGAAAAATGATGCCTTTGTACACCTGCACGTTCACAGCGTCTACAGTTTGCTAGATGGAGCGTGTCGGATTCCAGAGATGATGGAACGCCTGAAAGAACTGGGACAAACTGCGGTTGCACTGACTGACCACGGGAATCTATACGCTGCTATTTCGTTTTATCAGGCAGCCAAAAAAGCTGGCATTCATCCGATTATCGGCTGTGAAGTCTATGTTGCCAGCCGAACACGGTTTGACCGAGGAACAGCAGTTGACCGAAAGCGGTATCATCTTGTTCTGTTGTGTGAAAACCAGACAGGCTATCAGAATTTGGTGAAGCTGGTTTCCAAGGCATGCTTAGAGGGATTTTATCAGAAGCCACGGGTGGACTGGGAACTGCTGACACAGTATCACGAAGGGCTGATTGCCCTGTCCGGCTGTCTGGCAGGGGAGATTCCACAGCTGCTGTTATCGGGCGATTATGCAGCTGCCAAGCAGACCGCTCTCAACTATCAGGCAGTATTTGGAGCGGAACGGTATTACTTAGAAGTGCAGAATCACGGCTTGCAGGAACAGAAAACCGTCTTGCCCTTGTTGGAACAGCTTTCCCGAGAAACAGGAATCCCGTTGGTTGCAACCAACGATGCCCATTACCTGACCAAAGAAGAAGCAGAGATGCAGCAAGTGTTGCTGTGCATTCAGACGGGAAAAACACTGGATGACCCCACCGCTTTACGGTTTGAAACCGAAGAATTTTACCTGAAAAGCACGCAGGAGATGCAAACATTATTTGCAGCGATGCCGGAGGCGATTGTCAACACAAAGCGAATTGCAGACCGCTGTCATGTGGAACTAGAAACAGGAACGCTGCACTTGCCAGCCTTTTCTATGGAGGGTGTTTCTGACAACATCGCATTTTTTCAGGCACTCTGTGAAAAAGGTATGCAAAAACGCTATGGAATGCCTGTTCCAGAATCGGTGCGAAATCGCTTGCAGCGAGAAACGCAAGTAATTCAGCAGATGGGCTATGTGGATTATTTTCTGATTGTCTGGGATTACGTCCGCTATGCGAAACAGCACGGGATTCCGGTTGGCCCTGGACGAGGTTCGGGAGCAGGCAGCCTCTGTGCGTACTGCATGGGCATTACAGAAATTGACCCGATGGCATATCATCTGCTCTTTGAGCGGTTTCTGAATCCGGAACGAGTGAGTATGCCGGATTTTGACATTGATTTCTGCGTAGAGGGCAGACCTGCCGTGAAAGAATACGTGATTCAGAAGTACGGAGCAGACCGTGTAACAGAAATCATCACGTTTGACTTTTTCAAGGCTCGTGGAGCAATTCGAGATGTCGGGCGAGTCCTGCATTTGCCCTATGCATTTTGTGACCAGATTGCCAAGAAGATTGACCCACGGCAGACCATTGCGGAAACGCTGGCAGCACCAGACGGGAAAGCGTTACAGCAGCTTTTGCATACAAATGCCGATGCAAAAAAGCTGCTGGATTTGGCACAAAAAATAGAAGGTGTTCCCCGGCATACCTCCACGCACGCAGCCGGTGTGATTATCTCTGCGATTCCGCTGTTGGAAATGGTACCTCTACAAAAGAATGAAGATACCATTGTGACGCAATATCCGATGGGGGACTTGGAAACGCTAGGCTTTTTGAAATTCGATTTTCTGGGGCTGCGAAACTTAACCATTATTCGGAATTGTGTCCGGATGATTCAGGAAACCGAACCGCACTTTTCGATTCATCACATCCCGATTGCAGATGCAGCCGTCTATCAGATGATGGCGAACGGCGATACAATGGGCGTTTTCCAGTTTGAAAGTGCGGGTATGCGACATGTTCTCCTGCAAATGCAGCCAAAATGTCTGGAGGATTTGACCGCAGCTCTTTCGCTTTACCGACCAGGTCCACGAGATTCCATCCCACAGTATCTGGAGAATCGGAAACACCCGGATTCGATCTCTTACGCTCACCCATTGTTGAAACCGATTCTGGAAGTCACCTATGGCTGTATGGTCTATCAGGAACAAGTCATGGAAATCTGTCGGTCGCTGGCAGGGTATTCTTACGGGAGAGCGGATGTTGTCCGACGGGCAATGTCCAAGAAAAAACAGGAAGTCATGGAGCAGGAACGGCAGACATTCCTATATGGATTGGATGGCGTTTGCAGCGGAGCGATTCAAAATGGTGTGCCGAAAGCGGTTGCAGAGTCTATCTTTGATGAAATCAGCCGCTTTGCAGCGTATGCCTTTAATAAGTCCCATGCGGTCGCCTATGCCTATCTGGCATATCAAACCGCCTATCTCAAGTGTCATTATTTTTCAGCATATATGGCAGCATTGATGACCAGCGTCATTGGAGATTTTCCAAAGCTGCTGGCATATAGTTCCGCCTGTAAGAAAGCAGGGGTTGCGGTTTTACCGCCGCATATCAACGAAAGCCATGCTGCCTTTACCTGCACGAAGCAGGGCATTCGGTTTGGCTTGCATGCCGTCAAAAATGTTGGCATTGCACTGATTGAAAAGCTGGAACGAGAACGGCAGGCACACGGAGCATTTACCGACTTGTATGATTTTTGCGAGCGAATGCAGGGCATAGAGTTGAACAAACGAGCATTGGAAAGCCTGATACAAAGCGGTGCATTGGATGGACTGGGCTGGAATCGGCGGCAGATGCTGACGCAGGCAGATGCAGTTCTATCTGCTGCAAAGGAAACCGCTGCAACGCAAGTGGTCGGGCAGATGCAGTTATTTGGCGGGGATGCTACAGGCAGCTGGCAGCGACCAGCACCAGAACCCTTGGAGGAATTTTCTCCGGCGGAGCTGCTGCGGATGGAACGGGAAGTTACCGGAATGTATCTTTCTGGAAATCCGTTTCAGCCTGTGCAGTATCTTTGTCGTCTGCTGCATGTGCCTGCCAGCACGGAACTTTCTGACTTGCCGGAACAGGCAGAAATCGCATTTCTGGGCATCTTGCAGAGTGTGAAACCGCATCTGACCAAAAAGCAGGAACGAATGTGTTTCTTCCAGATGGAAGATGAAACCGGAACGCTGGAATGCGTGGCATTTCCGAATGTCTTTCGTGCGATTCAGCAGAAATTGCAGCCGGATACGATTTTGTGGTGCAAGGGGCGGCTATCCGTTCAGGAGAGCGGCGTTTCTCTATTGTGCAGCAGTGTTTTGACGTTGGAAGAGTTGCAAAAACAGCTTTCCCGTGCGAAATTCTGCATCAAATTATCGTCTACAGATACAGACCGGATGCAGCAGGCAATTCAAATTGCTGCGAAGTATTCCGGAGAAACTGCATTGTGTTTCTATCTCACCGACCAAAAGAAGATGATCCAACCGAAGCAGAAGCAAAGCATTGCGATTTCTGCGGAGAGTGAGCAGGCATTTTCAACCATTTTTACCAGTTCAGAACTGGGTATTTTACAAGTATAACAGCGTATCTTAGGGGGAATGGATGATGCAATCAACATTTTGGAAACGAACCATTTGCAGTGTGCTTGCGTGCAGCAGCCTTTTTTACAGCTTGCCGCTGAGCAGTGCAGCAGATGCCGAAACTGGTGCATCTGCATCGGAAACAGAATCTACAGAACCAACCGAACCGCCGGATGACCCCGTGGTTTCAAGTACAGATACACCAGCGGAAACAACCGAAACCGCAACGGAAACCATCCTGGAAGAGCCGGATGATGATAACATTTCTTTGGGCGATTTAACCGGCGATGGGATGATTGCGGTGGATGATGCTGTTTTTGTGTTGACAATATATGCAAAGATGGCAGCTGGAGCAGAAGTGAATCTGACACCGAATCAATTTTTTTATTCTGACTGCAATCATGATGGGAAAGTGGATGTTACCGATGCGGTTTTGATTCTGGAATATTATGCAAAACGGGCAGCGGGTGCAACAGAGCTTTCTTTTTCGGATTACATTGACCAGAAAAACCAGCAACCAGAAACCACCACAACGACAACTACTGCAACAGAATCCATTCCGGTGGAAACAACGACCACGACTGTTTCTACAGAAATGACCGAATCTGTGACCACCGAACCAACAACAGAAGCAACTACTACAACCATACAACCAACGACGACCACCACCACTTCTGAACAAACGACTACAACCACAACTACCACGACGACTACAGAAACAACCACCACGACAACGACCAAAGCAACGACAGCTACAACTACCACAACGACATTACCGCAAGCAAAGCAATTGTCTGTGAACTGTATCTTGCAGAATGATGCTCCATCGTTGCCGACCGGCTGCGAAGCAACGGCATTGACGATTGCCCTGCAATATGACGGATTTTCTGCGGAAAAAACCGATATTGCAAAAACCTATCTCCCAAAGATGTTATTCTATACCTTGAATAATATCTATTATGGAGCAGATTTCCAGTATGTTTTCCCAGGTGACCCGATGACTTCCTACGGGTATGGCTGCTATGCTCCGGCAATCGTTGCCACGGCGAACGCTTACTTTACCGCACAAAAGAATGCCTCCTATGCAGAAAATCTCTCCGGGACAAGCTTTGAAGACCTGTTCCCATACATTGCAGCGGGTAGACCGGTGGTTTTCTGGGGTACAATGGGAATGCGAGCACCGGAAACAGGTGGCAGCTGGACAACACCGGAAGGCGATACGGCAACTTGGGTGAGCCATGAACATTGCTTGGTTCTGACGGGATACGATAAAAACGCTGGAACGGTATCTGTTGCAGACCCTCTGCGTGGAAATGTAACCTATGATTTGGATTTGGTTGCACAGCGATACAATCAGATGGGCAAGCAAGCAGTCATCATTCATGCAACAACCGATTCCAAAACAGAAGCCGAAGGCGTTCTGGATAATGGTGTTTATCGGCTGCGGAACGCTGGAAGCGGACTCTATATGACGGTTGCAGATGGTGTTGATGCAGACGAACGCAACTTGATTCAAGATGCAGCCGATGGCACAGCGGCACAGGAATTTCGGATTTCCTATGATACAGACCGGAACGCTTATCGGTTGTATACGATGTGTTCTTCTGGTGGAACCAATCGCGTGGTGGACATTGTAAAGCTGGGCGGCAGCGTTGTCAGCGGCTGCAATGCGGAAATTTATCGTCCGGTCGATGCCCCTGCACAGACCTTTGTTCTCGTTCCACAGGCAGACGGAACGATGCTGTTTTCTTGCAGTACGAACCGCAGTGCATGCTTGTCCGTTTGGAATACAGATATAGGAACACAAGGAAAGACTGGTTTTTACGATGCCGGAAATGTCGTCATCCGAAACGACATCGGGGACGATTTGCAACGCTGGATTTTAGAGCCGGTTGAATAAAGAATCATTTTAGAAAAATACAAACGAACACAAAACAGGAGAACGAAAAAAGTTCTCCTGTTTTTTTATATTTGTTCGGAATCCATCCAATCACACAACTTGACGATTTCTTGCACCATATGCTATAATAAAGAAATGTCAAGGAATCAAAATCCTATGGGAAACTGCGTTCCATTAACGCATTTCCCACAGATTGCAAGGAGGGAACAGATGCAGAATCATATTCCACGCCTGCTTCTCAGTGCGACCGGTAGCGATAGCGGAAAAACAACGGTGATGCTGGCGTTGCTGTCTGCTTTTCAGAAAAGTGGTGTTGTTGTGCAGAGTTATAAGAGCGGCCCAGATTATATTGACCCGATGTTTCATGAAGCGGTTACGCATCGCCCTGCTTATCATACCGACCCGTTTTTTCTGCAATCAGATGCCATGCGAAAGCTGGTTGCTGCCACTGCCCAGCAGGCAGACCTTGCCTTGATAGAGGGGGCAATGGGCTTTTATGACGGCATCGGACAGACTTCCGAAGCCAGTGCCTACACCGTTTCACAGTGGCTGGAAACACCAGCGGTATTGGTTGTAAACCCACAGAAAATGGGGCGTTCTGTTGCTGCGATTTGCAAAGGCTTTTTGCAGCTAGAACCGCACACCCGCATTGCTGGATTTCTGTTGAATCGAGTTCGCAGCGGCATGGCAACCTATTATCAAGAAATTATCGAACGGGAAACCGGATTGCCCGTATATGGCTATTTGCCGGAGTTGTTGGAAGTGCAGCTGCCTAGCCGACATTTGGGCTTATACACAGCAGAAGAAGTGGACACGTTACAGGAAAAGATTGATTTACTGGGAGAAACTGCCCGAAAAACCATTGCACTGGAACGGCTGCAAGCGTTGGCAGAAACTGCACCGCCGTTGCCATTGCCCGAACTGCCATCCATGCCACCGCATTCTTTTCGGCTGGGCGTTGCAAAAGATGCCGCATTTTGCTTCTACTATGCGGAAAATTTAGAGTTGTTACAGCGAAACGGTGCAGAGTTGGTATTTTTTTCACCGCTGACGGATTCCGCTCTGCCGGAGCAGTTAGATGGGCTTTATTTGGGCGGTGGATATCCAGAATTATATTTACCGCAGCTGTCGGGAAATCATGTATTTTTAGAGAGCCTGCGAACAGCTGCTCAGAAACAGCTTCCCATTTTTGCCGAATGTGGTGGATTTTTATACTTGCAGCAGTCCATACAGGATGCACAGGGCAAGATATTTCCAATGGCAGGGCTATTGTCCGGAACGGCAGCGATGGGGAAACGCCTCTGCCGATTCGGTTATGTCACAATGACGGCTCAGCAAGATACCCTCTGTGCAGAAAAGGGGGCTGTGATACGGGCACACAGTTTCCACTATGCAGATAGTACCGAAAACGGCACGGCTTTTTCTGTGCAGCGTCCAAATGGTCGGACATGGCTGGAAGTGCAGCAGCAAGGCTCAATTTTAGCCGGATTTCCGCACTGGTATTTTCCATCCTGTCCAGAAGCTGCACAGCGATTTGCGGAGCAGTGCCGCAGGTATCAGAAGAGGAGGAACAGCGGATGCAGATTTTAATTTCCGGCGGAGCGAATAGCGGAAAGTCCAGCCTTGCCGAACAGCTTGCTGTTGCCCATTCCTTTCATCCACGATATTATTTTGCCACGATGCAGGTATGGGATGCAGAATGTGCCCGAAGAATTGAACGGCATCGCCAGCAGCGAGCAGGAAAGGACTTTCAAACCGTTGAAGTTCCCACAAACCTGTTGGAAACGATTTCTACTTTGCCGCAGGGCGGATGCGGATTGCTGGAATGCGTCAGCAATTTGCTGTCCAATGAACAGTTTGGCGGTTCGCAGGAAGACCCTGTGACAGCGATTCTAGATGGCATGGCAGCCTTACAGAAAAAGCTGGATGCTGTCGTGATTGTCACCAATGAAGTATTTACCGACCGTGTGCCGAATGATGTTGCCATGCAGCAATATCTGCAAAACTTGGGTAACATCAATCAAGTGTTGGCAAGTCGGTCGGATGTTGTAATAGAAGTATGCAGTGGGATTCCCATCTGCTGGAAAGGAGCGTCACGTTTTCATGAAATCATGCTTTGAGTCGCTGTTGATTGCCCTATCCATGTACAGCACTTTGCCTGTGAAATGTCTGAACTGGAACGCAAAAAACTTACGGCTTGCAATGTTATTTTTCCCCATTGTTGGACTGCTCTGTGGCGGTGGACTTTGGCTCGTCTGGACAGTCTGCCAGCTGTTGCACCGTTCTGCCTATTTATTTGCCGTGCTTGCAGTGTTGGTGAATGTCTGGATCACAGGCGGCATTCATTTGGACGGCTTCTGTGATACCGCAGATGCCTTGTATTCTCGCCGACCCATGGAGGAAAAGCTACGGATTTTAAAAGACCCGAACTGTGGACCATTTGCGGTATTTGCTGTTATTTTGGTATTGTTGGTGCAGGTTGCTGCCTATGCTCAGATTTATACCGAACAGAACCGCTTGATCATTGGGCTGCTGACGGGTGGATTTTGGCTGTCCCGTTGTTTGAGTGGGATTTCTGTCACACGGTTTCCGTGTACACCGACCAGTTCGCTGGTTAAGACGTTCGGAGAACATGCCGGAAAACGAGTTGGAACAGCACTGATTGTCATCAGTCTGCTTTCCGCTGTGGGGTGCATAGGTTGCTATCGGCTTTTGGGCGTGGCAGCTTGTGCTGTGGCAGGGCTGATTTTTTGGTATTATGCCCGCATGCAGAAGAAACAGTTTGGCGGCGTAACGGGCGATTTGGCAGGATATTTTCTAGTATTATGTGAAACCGCTTGGTTGGGCAGCGTGGCATTGTTAGGAGGAATTTCATGCATTTGATTTTTGGCGGATATGCACAGGGGCGGTTGTCCTATGCCTTAAAAACCTATCACAAAAACAGGGCGGATGTGTTTGACTGTGCCACACAGCCGCTTTCTGAATGGAACGGGCAGACGATTCTTTATCATCTGGAAGCACTTGTTTCGCAGTCTCTGCAACAGAACAAAGCTCCGTTGACCTTGCTGCAAGAAACCGTTCCGAACTGGCAGGATTGCATTTTGATTACGCAAGAGGTCGGTTGCGGATTAGTGCCGATTTCCGCAGAAGACCGACAGTGGAGAGAGGCAGTCGGACGGATGAACGCCCAGCTTGCCGCACAAGCAGAAACGGTCGAACGGATTTTCTGCGGACTTTCCATGCAGCTGCGGACAGGAGCACAGCCATGATGGGGGTTGGTGTTGTCAGCAGCATTCTATTGGGTGTCCTGCTGGATTTTTGTTTTGGCGACCCGTATTGGCTGCCGCATCCGGTAGTCTGGATGGGAAAGGGCATTTCCGCAGCAGAAAAGCAACTGCGGAAATGGTTTCCGGAAACACCCAGCGGCTTGACGGCTGCCGGTGTGATTTTAGCAATTGGAATCCCGTTGCTCAGTGCTGGAATTTCACTGCTGGTGCTGTGGCTTTGCTATCGAATTTCTTTCTGGCTGTGGTTTGCCGTGCATACATTTTGGTGCTATCAGATTTTAGCAGCTCGTTGTCTGGCAACAGAGAGCAAGAAGGTTTATCGTGCGTTACAGGCGGAGGATTTACCGCTTGCCCGAAAGCAGCTTTCGTGGCTGGTGGGACGGGAAACGCAGACGCTCTCCGCAGAGGAGGTGACAAAAGCGTGTGTGGAAACGGTTGCAGAGAACACATCTGATGGAGAAATTGCACCGTTATTCTATTTATTTTTGGGCGGTGTTCCGCTGGGATTTTTTTATAAAGCCGTCAATACGCTGGATTCCATGGTGGGATACCGCAATGAAACCTATGAATACTTTGGAAAAGCCGCTGCAAAGTTAGATGATTTTTGGAACTGGCTGCCGGCTCGCATTTCCGCATGGCTGATGATGGCAACCGCTGTTTTGCTACGATTGGACGGAAAGCAGGCACTGCAGATTTACTTGCGAGATCGGCGGAAACATCTTTCCCCAAACTCCGCACAGACAGAATCGGTTGCCGCTGGGGCAATGGGGATTCAGCTAGGCGGAACACATGTTTACTTTGGAAAAGTAGTAGAAAAGCCAACAATTGGCGATGCAACCAGACACGCACAGCCAACCGATATTTTGACTGCAAACAAACTGTTGTTCGGGAGCAGCCTGCTGTTTGCCGGATTGGTGGGTGGTCTGCTCTTGTGGCTCAGTCTGCGATAGGAGGGAAGTTATGACATCCATGCAGCATGGTGGAAACATCTATACCGAACAAACAAATGCACCGGATTTACTGGATTTTTCCGCCAATATCAACCCGTTTGGTGTGCCGGAGTCGGTTAAGCAGGCGGTTTCTGCCGCCATTCCCACTTTGGTGCACTATCCAGATCCACAGCAGACTGCCTTGACGCAGGCGATTGCAACCCATCATGCATTGCAGCCGGAGCAAATTGTCTGCGGAAATGGTGGAGCAGATGTGCTTTTTCGGGCGTTGCAGTGTCTGCATCCAAAACGAGCCTTGCTGCCCGTTCCGTCTTTTTTAGAATATGAAACTGCCTTGCAGGAAATCGGCTGTTCCGTGATACACTGGCAGATGTCGCCGAATCTGACAATAACTCATTCGATTTTGCTAGAACTGCAAACAAGGCAATATGATTGCCTGATGCTCTGCAACCCCAACAACCCGACTGGAACACTGCTGCAAAAAAGCCAGTTGCTTCCCATTCTGGATTGCTGTTTGCAGAACGGCATTCGGGTGATATTGGATGAATGTTTTTGCGACATGACCAGCGAGGCACAGCAAGCTTCTTTGCTTGCAAGCTGCACAGCGTATCCGAATGTTTTTTTCTTGAAATCGCTAACGAAACGCTTTGCCATTCCGGGATTGCGGCTGGGATATGGGGTCTGTGCAGATGTTGCCTTTATTGAAAAAGTTCGTCAGACTGGACAGCCTTGGTCGGTGAATACGCTGGCAGCTGCTGCCGGAATCGCTGCCTTGCAGGATACTGCTTACCAGCAGCAATTTCAGACCTTTTTAGAGCAGGAACAGCCTGCTTTTTATCATGCTTTGCAAGCGATTCCAACGCTGCAAGTCTGGAAACCAGCAGCGAATTTTGTCTTTTTCCGTGCAGCTTGTACGGACTTGCAGGAACGGTTGCTGCATCGGCACATTCTTATTCGGCACTGTGAGAATTATGTGGGGTTGGATGCGACGTACTACCGGACAGCGATTCGCAGCCATGCAGAAAATCAGATTTTGTTACAGGCATTACAAGCTTGTTTATAACCAGAAAGGAGGTATTTTCTATGCGTGCAAAGTCCATTATGGTAGTTGGAACGATGTCATCTGCCGGAAAAAGCATCGTCACTGCCGGATTGTGTCGGATGTTTCATCAGGATGGCTATCGGGTTGCCCCGTTTAAATCGCAAAACATGGCACTCAATTCCTATATCACCAAAGACGGCCTGGAGATGGGACGGGCACAGGTCATGCAGGCGGAAGCAGCTGGCATTGCACCGGATATTCGCATGAATCCGATTCTCTTAAAGCCAACCAGCGAGGCTGGTTCGCAGGTGATTGTGAACGGGAAAGTCTATGACAACTTACGGGCGAAAGAATATTACCAGCGGAAACAGGAGTTGATTCCGGAGATTCGCACTGCCTATGAATCGCTGGCAGAAGAATATGACATTGTTGTATTAGAAGGGGCTGGTAGTCCGGCAGAAATCAATTTAAGAGATGTGGATATTGTCAATATGGGTATGGCTGCCATTTCGGATTCGCCCGTGATTGTCGTGGGCGATATTGACCGTGGCGGTGTGTTTGCCTCGCTCTATGGAACAATTGCCCTGTTGCGACCGGAGGAACGCTGCCGGATTCAGGGCATTATCATCAATAAATTCCGTGGGGACATCAGCATTTTAGAGAGTGGCTTGACAATGCTGGAAGAATTGACAGGTGTTCCCGTGCTGGGCGTGTTGCCGTATCTGCCCTTGCATTTAGAGGAAGAGGACAGCCTTGCGGAGCAGTTGTCTGTGCAAACAGCCGATGGAACGGGATTGGATATTGCTGTGATTCGGTTGCCCCGCATTGCAAACTTTACCGATTTTGCAGCATTATCCGGCATCGAGGGCGTTTCTGTCCGTTATGTTACGCACCGTGCAGAGTTGGGTACACCGGATTTGTTGATTCTGCCGGGAACGAAAAACACGCTTTCCGATTTACGATGGCTGCGAGAGAGCGGCTTAGAAGCAGCCATTTTGAAACTGCATGAAAAAGGCTGTCTGCTGTTTGGAATCTGCGGAGGCTTTCAGATGTTGGGCAAGCAGATTTCCGACCCCGAACAAACCGAAGGCGGCGGCAGTCTGCGAGGAATGGGGCTGTTGGACATGGAAACCATTTTCCAACCCCAAAAGCACCAGCAGCAAGTACAAGGAACGATTGCAGAGCCATCCGGTGTATTTGCACCGCTGGCAGGAAGTGCGATTACGGGCTATGAAATTCATATGGGGCGGTCGATTGCCGGCAGCCATGCGATACCATTTACCAGACGGGCAGACGGCACATTAAACGGTTACTGCAACGAAGCCGGAACGGTTTCTGGAACGTATTTGCATGGATTTTTTGATACAGCAGAAACCACAGCAGCCCTGCTGCAACTGCTCCGGAAACAGACTGGACGAGCAGAAGAACTGTCCCCCGTACGGGATTTTCAACAGGAGAAAGAACGGCAATACAATCAGCTGGCAGATGCAATTCGGGAACATCTGGACACGAAAAAGATTTATCAGATTTTGGAAGAATGGGAGCAGCAGGCATGAAACCATTGCGAGAGGGATATACCACGGGTGTTTGTGCAGCAGCTGCAGCTCTGGCATCGGTGCTTTGGCAAACGGCTGGAACTTGTCCGGAGCGAATTGCTTACACGCTGCCATCGGGCAAGTCGCTTTCCCTTGCAGTCGAGCCGCAGGAGACCCCGATTTGCGGCATTCGGAAAGATGCTGGCGATGACCCCGACCAGACCAACGGCTGTTTGGTCTGTGCCAAGGTAGAAATTGGAACAACAGATGGAGCAGTGACGTTTCAAGCTGGCGAAGGGGTTGGAATCGTCACGAAAAAGGGCTTGCGTGTTCCTGTCGGAGAACCTGCCATCAATCCTGTTCCCCGAACGATGATTACTGAGGCGGTGCGGTCGGTGATTGGAACACGTAGTGCCATCGTAACCATTTCCGTTCCGAATGGAGAACAGATTGCAGAACGTACATTTAATGGGCGATTGGGCATTGTTGGAGGAATTTCCATCTTAGGAACAACGGGTGTCGTGCGTCCGATGAGTGAAGAGGCAGTGCGAGAGTCGCTGCGGTTGGAGTTGTCCATGTGTCGGGCAGAATATGGAACAGCATGTGCGTTGGTGACGGGCTACGCTGGGGAAACCTACCTGAAAAAACGCTATGAACATGCCGGAAAAATTGTATTGTGCAGCAATTATTTGGGGTATCTGCTGGACTGTGCCGAAGAATTTGGAATACAGACGCTATTGCTGGCAGGCGTTGCCGGAAAGCTGATGAAACCAGCAGCGAATATTTTCTATCTGCATAGCCACACCGCAGGCGGACAACGGGAAATTCTCTGCACGCATGCTGCACTTGCCGGAGCGACCACGGCACAAATTCAACAGCTGTATGCTTGCAACACCACCACAGAAATGCAGGAACGGCTTGCAAAGATGCCATTTTCCGATGTTGTTTGGCAGAGCATTGCAGATGCAGCCTTAGAGAATTGCCAAAAGCGAACGCATGGAACGATGCAAATCGGATTGATTCTATTAGACCGCACTGGAACGGTATTGGCAGAAACGGAACAAGTATCACAAGTTGGAAAGGCGTGGTGTCAGGATGCATAAATTATGGTTGGTTGGCGGAGGAAGTGGGCAGCCGGACTATTTGCTGCCCCTTGCCAAGCAAGTGTTAGGGCAGGCGGATTGTGTGATTGCCTCGGAGCGGTTTCTCAAGCTGGCAGCCGGAAAGAAACAGATTCCCATGAAACAATTGTCAGCTTTATTGGAGCAGCTGCCGACCCTGCTACAAACCGATTCGGTTGCAATTTTGGTTTCCGGCGACCCGTTACTTTACAGTTTTTATCGAACAGTTCAAAATCGGTATCCAGATTGGGAAATCACTGTAATTCCGGGGGTTGGTTCGCTGCAATTACTGGGGGCAAAGTTTGGGTTGACAATGGAAGATGCGTTCATCAGCAGCCTGCACGGGAAGCCCTATACAGCCGGTTCGATTGCGTGTGCGGTTGCCCAGCATGCGTTGACGTTCTTTTTCTGCTCTGCAAAAGATGGCGTTCGGCAGATTGCACAGGCACTCTGTCAGTATCAGCTTTTCGATACCACGATGTATATTGGTGCAGACTTGACCTATGAAACCGAACAGACCTGGAGCGGCACACCAGAGCAATTCTGTTCCGCAGAAAATCCAGCACTCTGTGTGACGGCTGTTCGAAATCCGAACCCGAAACCGATTGGAGCAGCAGGATTCTTGCCGGATGATGCTTTTTTGCGAAACGGTGCACCGATGACAAAAGAGGAAGTGCGGGCGGTGATTATCAGCAAACTGCGATTGCAGCCGGATTCGATTGTATGGGATTTGGGGGCTGGAACGGGCAGCGTTTCCATCACCTGTGCAAAGTGCTGCCCTTATGGGCAGGTTTATGCGGTAGAATATCAGGAACAAGCACTGGACATCTTGCGACAGAACTGTGCCTATTTGCAAGCAGAAAATGTAACAGTCCTTGCAGGACGAGCCGAAACCGTTCTCTCAGAACTACCTGTTCCGGATTGTATTTTTATCGGCGGCAGTAATGGAGCATTTCCGGAGATTTTGCGGCAGATTCAACAGCTGCCAAAATCGGTTCGGCTGGTCGTCAGTGCGGTCACCTTGGAAACACAGGCAGAAGTTACACAATTGCTGCAAGATGCACCGCAGCTGGAAATCATTCCGGTTTTCAGCGGACAGAGCCGCAAAGTAGGGCGGTATCACGTCTTGCAGCCCTATCATCCAGTGCTGTTATTTGCTTGTACAGGAGGGAAATCATCATGAAAACAGGAATTTTTTATGCGGTCGGGGTTGGAACAGAACCGCTGGACTTGACACTGCGAGCAAAGCAAGTGTTAGAAACGGCAGAGGTACTGGTAACACCCATTACAAGAGCAGGCGAACCGTCCGCAGCGGCACGCATTGCAGAACAAGTGGTTTCATTTTCCGGAAAAGAAATCATTCCGCTGCTGTTTCCCATGCAAAAGCATTTAGACTATCGGGAGCGGTTACGGGGAGAATTGTTGCAGCCCGTACGGGATTGCCTGCATGCTGGAAAACGGGTGGCAATGGTAACACTGGGCGATGTTTCGATTTATAGCACGGCTGCTTATGTGCAGCAGGTGCTAGAAGTAGATGGCTATGCAACGGAAGTGGTTGCTGGTATCTCTGCCTTTTCTGCCGGAGCAGCAAAGGCAAAGTGCAGCTTGTGCGAACGGCAGGAATCCTTACTGGTTTTGCCGGGCGGAGCAGCACCGGAAACCATTCAACAGGCATTGGAGCAGTTCGACACACTGGTGCTGATGAAAGCCGGAAAAGCGTTGCCATGGCTTGTTCCCCTGTTGCAGGAACGGCAGCTGCTGGAACATACTACCATGCTGCAAAATATCGGCATGGAAGGGGAATGGATTGGAACGCCAACCGCAGAGCCGACCTCTTATTTTACCACCCTCATCATCCGCCATCCACGGAACAAATAGAGAAAGGAAACAGAAACAATGGTTTATTTTGTAGGAGCTGGAGCAGGTGATCCGGAATTATTGACCATCAAAGGAAAGCGGCTGATTGACCATGCAGATGTTTTGATTTATGCAGGTTCGTTGGTGAATCCGGAAGTACTGGCAGACCGAAAGCCGGAAAGCGTGGTCTATGACAGTGCTGGCATGACATTAGAAGAAGTGCTTGCGGTTATGAAACAGGCAGAACAAGCCGGAAAAACAACCGTTCGGGTACACACAGGCGATGCGTCGATTTATGGTGCGATTCGGGAACAGCTGGATGCTTTAGACCGAATGGGAATTGCCCATGAAGTTGTGCCGGGGGTAAGTTCATTTCTGGCAGCCGCAGCGGCTTTGCAGAAAGAATACACGCTGCCGGACGTTTCCCAGACGGTCATTTTGACTCGTATGGCAGGCAGAACGCCCGTTCCAGAGCGGGAACAAATCGAATCGCTGGCAGCCCATCAGGCAACCATGGTGATTTTTCTATCCGTTGGACAGATTGCGGAGTTGGTGCAGCGGTTGTCTACCTCCTATCCTTTGCAAACGCCAGTTGCGGTAGTCTATAAAGCAAGCTGGCCAGACCAGAAGCTTGTAACCGGAACGCTGGAAACGATTGCAGAGCAGGTAAAAGCTGCTGGCATTCAGAAAACGGCATTGGTCTTAGTTGGAAAATTTTTGGGGGATACTTATGCACTCTCGAAACTCTATGATAAGACCTTTACGCACGAATATCGGAAAGGTGTGGAATCATGAACTATTATTACTATTTGACCGCAGCTGGAAAACAAATTTCAGAATCGTTGCAGCAACAATTCGGCGGTGTTTTACGGGGAAAAGAAGAATTTACCGATGCAACCCTTGCACAGGATTTTCGTTCGGCGGAATTGCTGGTTTTTGTTTTGGCGACTGGCATTGCCGTCCGGAAACTTGCACCGCTCTTACAGACGAAATGCACTGACCCAGCGGTTTTGGTGGTCAGTCAAGACCGGCGGTATGTGATTAGCTTGCTTTCCGGACATCTGGGCGGAGCAAATGACTGGACACGGAAAATAGCAGCGTTTTTGCACGCAGAACCTGTGATTACCACTGCAACCGACTTACAAGGGCAGCTTGCCTTTGATGAAGTGGCAAAGAACAATCATCTTGCAATCGAAAACATCTCCGTTCTGAAACAAATCAGCGGTGCATTGCTGAACGGGAAGTCCATCTGGCTGCAATCTGATTTGCCAGTTACCGGAACAGAACAATACCCACAGATTTCTTTTTCCGAGCAGGCAAACTCTGCCGGAAAGGTGGTCATTTCTGACCGCACCCAGACACGGTTGGAAACGCTGCCAACATTGTATTTACGTCCAAAAGATTTGGTAATTGGTGTGGGCTGTAAGAAATCGATTCCATTTGTGCATTTGGAAACATGCTTTTTATCTTTTTTGGAAACATATCAATATGCCTGCGATTCGATAAAAGCGATGGCAACGATCTCCAGAAAGCAGGCAGAACCAGCTATTTTACAGCTTTGTGAAACATATCACATTCCGCTGCAAATTGTACCGGATGCAGATATTCGAGCTTGTGGGAACTTGTTTGAAGCCTCTGCCTTTGTGCAGCAGGTGACAGGGCTGCCGTCTGTTTCCGAGGCATGCAGTTATTTAGCCGCTGGAAAGGGTACGATTTTAACCAGAAAAGTAAAATATGCGGGTGTCACCCTGGCAGCCAGCCGCTGCGAATTGCAGCCCATTGTTTTATAAGGAGGAAATTTTCATGCAGCCGACCATTTATGCAGTCGGGTTCGGCCCTGGCGATGTTTTGCATATGACAACGCAAGCCGTTTCTGTACTGGAAACCGTCGATGTGATCGTGGGCTATACGACCTATATTCAACTATTACAGGAGCAGTTCCCAGACAAGCAGTTTCGTTCTACGCCAATGCGGCAGGAGATTGACCGCTGCAAACTGGCAGTTTCGATTGCATTGGAGGGGAAAACCGTTGCACTGGTTTCCAGTGGGGACAGTGGCATTTACGGCATGACGGGCATTTTACTGGAAGTGATTGCAGCGGAGCAGGCGGATGTAGAAGTGATTGCGGTACCGGGGGTGACTGCTGCCAGTGCAGCCGCTGCGATTTTAGGTGCTCCGCTGATGCATGACTTTGCTGTGATCAGTTTGAGCGACTTAATGACACCGCTTTCTCTGATTCAAAAGCGAATCACCTGTGCAGCGGAAGCGGATTTTGTCATCTGCCTGTACAATCCGAAGTCCAAAAAACGAACAACCTATTTAGCCGATGCAGCTGACCGTATTGCTGCTTATCGTGCTCCTGATACGCCCGTTGGCATTGTCCGCAACGCTGGAAGACACGACCAGACGGCATGGTTCACCACACTTTCCAAACTGAAAGAGGAACCAGTCGATATGTTCTGTGTGGTCTTGATTGGAAATTCACAGACCTATCTAAAAAATGGAAAGATGATTACACCAAGAGGGTATAACGTATGAAGCAGCGAAAGATTGCCGTAATTGCCGGAACAAGTGATGCAACGGATTGGATTCGTTCCCTGCCGGAAACAGATTCTGTGACCGCATTTGTGGCAACGCCTTACGGGAAAGAAATTTTAGCCGGAACGAACTGCACCGTACACGTTGGGCGGTTGGATGCTGCTGGCTTTGCGGAGGCACTCACCGGATTTGATGAAGTGGTGGATGCCTCCCATCCGTTTGCAGTTGTGGTAACGGAAACAGTCAAGGCAGTGTGTCAGGCAAAGCAGATTCCCTATACTCGCATTTCCCGCCCAACCTTGCACTATGATTATGAGAAGCTGCACATTGTTTCCAGCAAAGAAGCTGCTGCAGATTGGCTTTGTTCGTGCACAGGAAACTTGTTTTTTACCGTGGGCATTCAAACGCTGCCGTTTTATGCAGCAGCTGTGTCTGATTTTTCTCATCGGGCATTTGCACGGGTGTTAGACACAGCCGCCTCCCGACAGGCAGCCGCAGCCGTTCCGGCGACGTTCTGGTTTGCAATGCCGCCCTATTCTATAGCAGAAACGGTTGCCTACTTGCAGGAGCATCAGATTTCTGTTTTGATTTCCAAGGATAGCGGAGCAAGAGGCGGTGTGCCGGAGAAGATACAAGCAGCCAAACAGGTGGGAATCCCAGTTTTATTGATACAATCGCCAGAGCAAATAGAACGATAATTTGCATAAAAAGTATCATAAAGCATTTTAAAAGCTGTAATTATTCACAAATCTGTTGAAAATGGATTTTTTTGCTTGACAATTTTTTCAAAAAGTGCTATGATGAATCATAGTTAGTTTATCCTAACTAAAAAGCAACGTACTACGACAATCAGAAAGAAGGATGAGCATGTTTCTTGAAATCAGCAGCATCAAAAAGCACTTTGGTGAGGGAGAAAGCCGTGTGGAGGTCTTAAAGGGCATTGATATTTCCATTGAAAAAGGGGAAATCTGTGTACTATTAGGCCCATCCGGCAGCGGAAAATCCACCCTGTTAAACATCATCGGCGGCATTGACAACGCCGACAGTGGTTACATCTCGATTGACGGGGAAAAGACAGCCGATATGAATGAAAAGACGTTGACGCTGTATCGGCGGAAACATATTGGATATATTTTCCAGATGTATAACCTGATTCCAAACTTGAATATCAAAGAAAATGTAGAAGTTGGGGCATATTTGAGTGACCATCCGTTGGATGTCGATGACCTGTTGAAAACGCTGGGGCTTTATGAACACCGCCACAAGCTGCCGAATCAGCTTTCTGGTGGGCAGCAGCAGCGAACCGCCATCGGCAGAGCCATTGTCAAAAATCCGGATATTCTGCTTTGCGATGAGCCGACCGGTGCACTGGACTACCACACTTCCAAAGAAATCTTATCTTTGATTGAAACCGTCAACAAAAAATACGGCAATACCGTTATCATGGTTACCCACAACGATGCGATTAAAAACATGGCAGACCGTGTGGTACAGCTGCGAGATGGAATGATTCGCACCAATACGGTCAATCAAACAAAGATTCCGGCTGCGGAACTGGAATGGTAAGGAGGTATTTTGATGAGAAATCCTCTGAACAAACGGTTGCCACGGGAATTAAAAAGCGAGATTGGAAAGTATATTGTTTTATTCATCTTCCTTGCAGGGATGATTTCCATTGTATCGGGGTTTATTGTGGCGGCTTCGAGTATGTCAAAGGCATACGATGAGAGCTTCGATAAATACAACATTGAAGACGGAAACTTTGAACTCTATGCAGAGGGCAGCGATGACCTGCTAAAAACCATCGAGGACGATGAAGACGTTTCCATCTATCCAAATTATTATTTGGAATATGACACCAAGGAAGTAGACAGTACGCTCCGGATTTTCAAGAACCGGAAAGAAGTCGACAAGATTTGCCTGATGGACGGGGAACTTCCTGCCACAGATTCTGAAATTGCAATTGACCGTATGTATGCAGATAACAACGATTTGCAAATTGGCGATACGTTGACGTTGAAAGACAAAGCGTTTACCATCAGCGGACTGGTTGCCTTGTCGGATTACAGTGCACTTTTTTCCAGTGCATCGGATATGATGTTTGATGCGGTAAAGTTTGGTGTTGCGATTGTAACCGATGATGCTTTCGATGCATTTGGCACAGCACACTTACATTATCGTTATTCGTGGATTTATGACAATCCGCCGAAAGATGACAATGCTGCAAAAGAACAGTCCGATGATTTCTTAGAGGCGTTAAGTGCAGATGCAACCGCTTCCATGAATGCCGTCACCAATTACATTCCACAGTATACGAATCAGGCGATTCAGTTCACAGGCGATGACATCAAGGGCGACAATGCAGGCATTACCGTATTCTTATATATTGTAGTGTTGATTATTGCGTTTGTCTTTGCGATTACCACCAGCAACACGATTTCCAAAGAAGCGAATGTCATCGGAACGCTGCGAGCATCCGGCTACACCAAAGGGGAACTGATTCGGCACTATTTGACGATGCCGCTTTTGGTGATGCTGGTAGCGGCATTGATCGGAAACATCTTAGGATATACCGCATTGAAAGACTTTGCAGCCTCCATGTATTACAGCAGTTACAGCCTGACAACTTATGTGGCCGTCTGGAGTGCAGATGCGTTTGTAAAGACGACCGTTATTCCGCTGATTTTGATGTTCCTGATGAACCTGTTTGTTCTGATGAACAAGCTGAGCCTGTCCCCGTTGAAGTTCATTCGTCGGGACTTGAAACGGCATCAGAAGAAGAAAGCATTCCGCCTGAACAGCAAGATTGGTATTTTGAAGCGGTTCCGGATCCGTGTCATTTTCCAGAACCTTCCGAACTACATCACGATTGTGATTGGAATTTTGTTCGCAAATTTTATTTTGATGTTTGGCTTTATGTTTGAACCGATGTTAGACCATTTTCAGGATCAGATTACCAGCAACATGATTGCAGATTATCAGTATCTCTTGAAAGCACCGCAGGAAACTGAAAATGAAGAAGCAGAAAAATACAGTGCAACTGCTCTGAAAACGCTGGAAGAGAACGGCAAGAAGAGCGAAGAAGTTTCCGTTTATGGCATTCAGTCAGACAGTGCGTACTTAGATTTGGATTGGAAAACGAAAGATGATGGCGTTATCATTTCCACTGCATACGCCAACAAGTTGAACATTGAAGAAGGCGATACCATCACCGTCAAGGAATCCTATGGGGACAAGGAATACACGTTCCATGTAGATGGGGTTTATGATTATCCGGCAGCGATTGCCATGTTTATGCCGCAGGAATCGTTCAACAAGACTTTTGATTTCGATGCCGATTCCTTCAATGGGTATTTCAGCAATACGGAAATTACGGATATTGATGACCTATACGTTGCAACTGTCATTACTGTAGATGATATGACAAAGACTTCTCGTCAGCTGAAAGTTTCCATGGGCAACATGATGGCAATCTTCTATGTTTTTGGTGTTGTCATGTTCATGCTGATTGTCTACTTGCTGTCGAAAATTATCATTGAAAAGAATGCACAGTCCATTTCCATGACAAAGATTTTGGGCTATCGCAATTCGGAAATCAATGGGCTTTACGTTCTGCCAACTTCGATTGTTGTAATCGCTTCCATGATTTTGACGATTCCGATTTGTCATTTTATCATGAAATATGTTTGCATTCAGGTCTTTGCATCCTATCCGGGCTGGCTGGAATATTATGTTCCGTTTTATGTTTTTGTAAAGATGGTGATATTGGGGATTTGCGGATATGCAATTATTGCGTTCCTGCAAAATCGAAAAGTAAAGAAAGTTCCGCTTGGCGAAGCGTTGAAAAACGCAGAATAACAAGTTTCTGAACAGAAAGAAAACCGGATGAGTTCGTATCAAATCGAACCCATCCGGTTTCTTTTTTAATCAGATTGTTTCAGCTGTTAAGACTGTTCAATCAGTTGTTTCATGTCGTACAGTCCAGCCGGCTTTCCGCTGAGGAAAACAGCGGCATTGACAGCACCTTCTGCAAAGACGGTCTTGGATGCTGCACTGTGGGAAAGGGTAATCACTTCATCGTTGCCGGCAAAAATCACATCGTGTTCGCCAACAATTGTGCCGCCACGGATGGCGTGCATGCCGATTTCGTTCTTTTCCCGCTTCATGCGGCGAGCATGGCGGTCATAGACATAGTGATACCGATTGTCTTTCACTTCATTGATGGCATTTGCCAGCATGATTGCCGTGCCGCTCGGTGCATCAATTTTCTGATTGTGGTGCTTTTCCACGATTTCAATGTCAAACTGGTCGCCCAGAATGGCAGTTGCCCGCTTTGCCAATTCGACCAGCAGGTTAATGCCCAAGGACATATTAAAGGTGAAAAAGACCGGAATCTGTTCCGCTGCTGTGTGAATCTGTGCAATCTGTGCTTCACTGTAGCCAGTGGTTGCCAGCACCAACGCAACATGATGAGTGAACGCATAGTTCAACAGCATATCCAGAGAAGACGGGTTGGAAAAGTCGATGATGACATCCGGCTGTTCCGGCAGCTGTTCCGCAGTTTCTACGATTGGAAAGCTGTCATACTGTTTGGTGTAGCTGTCAATCCCAGCGATGACCGTGCAGTCTTCCCGTTTTGCAATGCAGCCAGCGAGGGTGTGCCCCATTTTTCCGTTTGCACCGCATAAAACAATTTTTGTCATGATTTCACATCCTTTGTTTTTATGGGAACGGCAGGATTAAACCAAGCCGTGTGCAGCAAGGGCATCATGCAGAGCAGCCTTGTGTTCGTCGCTCATTTCATACAGCGGCATTCTGCACGGGCCAGACGGCATTCCCATTTGATTCAGAGCATCCTTGACCGGAATCGGGTTGACTTCGATGAAGAGCTTGTTAATCAGGTTCAGGTATTCCAGTTGCAACTTTGCAGCAGCAGCAAAGTTATTCTCCAGACAATATTGTGTCATCTGGTGGGTTTCCTTCGGCATGACGTTGGACAGAACGGAAATAACGCCCTTACCGCCCAGGGACATAATCGGAACAATCATGTCATCGTTGCCGCTGTAGATGTCAACCAAGTCACCACACTGTGCAGCCAGCTTTGCCGTGTAGCCGATGTTACCGGAAGCTTCCTTCACAGCAACAATGTTCTTGTGCTGCCCCAGAGCCTTTACGGTTGCCACATCAATGGCAACGCCGGTACGGCTCGGTACATTGTAGAGGATAATCGGAATGTCAACACTGTCTGCAATGGCAGTATAGTGTGCAATCAAGCCACGCTGGGTGCACTTGTTATAGTATGGTGTTACCAGCAGCAAGCCATCTGCACCGAGTTCCTGTGCTTCCCGAGAAAGTTCGATGGCATACTTGGTATCGTTGCTGCCTGTTCCGGCAATGACCGGAATCCGGTTGTGGGTGTGTTCAACTGCACAACGGATGCAGTCCCGATGTTCTTCATCGCTCAGCGTGGAAGATTCGCCCGTTGTTCCGCAGATGATAATGGCATCTGTGCCGTTGTCAACCTGAAAATCAATCAGCTTCTTCAGTCCTTCAAAGTCTACCGAACCATCCTGCAACATTGGTGTGATGATGGCAACGCCAGCTCCGGTAAAAATCGTATTTTTCATGGTGGAAACGCTCCTTTCAAATTGGTTCGTATTTTAAAAATGGAAAATGAAAGTCTACTTAGTCAAAATAGCCCTTTGCAGCCAACAGTTCTGCCAGCAGAACCGCACCGCCTGCAGCACCACGCAGGGTGTTATGAGAGAGGCAAACAAACTTGTAGTCGAACAGGGTATCTTCCCGCAGACGACCAACAGAAACTGCCATACCGCCTTCGAGGTTGCGGTCAACCTTTGCCTGCGGACGGTTGTCTTCTTCAAAGTAGTGAATGAACTGCTTTGGAGCGTGTGGCAATTCCAGTTCCTGCGGAACGCCAGCAAATTCTTTCCAAGCGTTCAGAATTTCTTCCTTCGACGGCTTCTGGTCGAACGAAACAAATACAGCAGCGGTGTGACCATCCGAAACCGGAACACGCAGGCACTGTGTCGTGATGAGCGGTGTTTCGGTGGAAACAATCTGGTCGCCTTCTACCTTGCCCCAAACCTTCAGCGGTTCTTTTTCGGACTTTTCTTCTTCGCCGCCGATGAACGGGATGACATTGTCAACCATTTCCGGCCAAGTCTGGAAGGTCTTGCCTGCTCCGGAAATTGCCTGATAGGTGCAAGCCAGAACCTGCTTGATGCCATACTTCCGCAGCGGAGAGAGTGCCGGAACATAGCTCTGAATCGAGCAGTTCGACTTGACAGCAATAAAGCCCTTCTTTGTGCCGAGCCGCTTTCTCTGGCTGGCAATGATGTCCAGATGTTCCGGGTTTACTTCCGGAATGACCATCGGAACATCCGGTGTGAACCGATGTGCAGAGTTATTGGAAACGACCGGGCATTCAGCCTTTGCATACGCTTCTTCGAGGGCGCGGATTTCGTCTTTCTTCATGTCAACTGCACAGAATACGAAGTCTACCATGCCGGCAATCTTTTCGATATCAGCCTGTGCATCCAGCATTACCATGTCCTTCATGGTTTCCGGCATCGGGGTTGTCATTGCCCAACGGTTGCCAACGGCTGCTTCATAGGTCTTGCCAGCCGAACGAGGGGAGGCTGCCAGAGCGACAACCTGAAACCACGGATGACCGTCCAGCAAGGTTGCAAACCGCTGACCAACCATACCTGTTGCACCGATGATACCAACTTTCCACTGTTTCATTTGTGAATCCTCCAAAAAATCATTAAAAATAAAAAAAACCGGTTGAAAACCGATAGAGTATGCGTTATAATAGGATAAGTTGACATGAGATTCATGCCGATAGCGCTCCATCATAACGATGACAGTTACAGCCCTGTTCGGAACACTGCAACCAGAACAGAATTGACCGCAGTTCTGTTCTTCGGCACTCGCACCTTTCCGTTCCGCATTTTACAGGCTGGTCTGCCCAGGCGGAACATACTCATTTTGAATGCACCTCTATCTTAAAACCATCATACCATTTTTTCGATGGCATGTCAATATTATTTTGAAAAAAATTAGGAGAACATCATGAAAAAATCAGATTTTTATTACAATTTGCCGGAAGAACTGATTGCACAGACACCAGTTACCCCCAGAGATCATTCCCGTTTAATGGTAGTGAATCGGGAAAGCGGAGCGATTACCCACCGTCATTTCTATAATTTATGCGACATTCTGCAAAAGGGTGACCTGTTGGTGATGAACGATTCCCGGGTTCTGCCGGCACGGCTCTACGGGGAAAAAGTAGACAACGGGACATTTATTGAATTCCTGCTGCTGGAGCAGAAAGGAGATAAGCTGTGGGAGATTATCTGCCGCCCCGGCAAGAAAGCAAAAGTCGGCACGAAGTTTTCGTTTGGCGGCGGAAAGCTGCTGGCAGAGGTCGTAGAAGTCAAGCCGGATGGTAACCGCATTGTGCAATTCTCCTGTGACGGAAATTTCTATACGGTGCTGGATGAAATTGGACAAATGCCGCTGCCACCGTACATCACGAAGAAGCTGGAGGATAAAGAACGCTATCAGACGGTTTATTCTCGGGAATTGGGTTCGGCAGCTGCTCCGACGGCTGGCTTGCATTTTACCAAAGAGATGCTGCAAGCATTGCGGGAAAAGGGCGTAGAAACGGCATTTGTAACGCTGCACGTTGGGTTAGGAACATTCCGTCCGGTCAAAGAGGATGATGTGTTGCAACACAAGATGCACAGTGAACATTATCACCTCCCACAGGAAACCGTTGACAAGATTTTGCAGACCAAGCAAAATGGGGGACGGGTGATTGCTGTTGGAACGACCTCCTGCCGGACGCTGGAAGCAGTTGCAACGGAACACGATGGAAAATTGGTTGCAGCAGATGGCTACACGGATATTTTCATCTATCCGGGCTATCAGTTTAAAGTATTGGATGGACTGGTGACCAATTTCCACCTGCCGGAAAGTACTTTAATTATGTTGGTATCGGCGTTGCTGGGCTATGAAAAAACGATGCACGCCTATGATGTTGCTGTAAACGAACGGTATCGCTTCTTCAGCTTTGGCGATGCAATGTGTATTTTGTGAATCAATCATACAGATTTTCTGCAAGAATGATTGACTTTTTCGTGAAATTCTGCTATACTTTCGATAGAAACAGGAAAATAGTTTCATAGGAATAGTTTAACACGAAAAAGGAGGAATTTTACAAATGAAACAACATCGCATGGCTGCTCTCGCAGCAGCGGCAGCTTTGGCAATCACAAGCACTGTAATTGCCGTTCCGGTACAGGCTGCACCGGAAGAGCTGATGAACAGCACGTTTGAAGACGGCTACGGAGCATGGAAAGGCGTTGGCTCGACCATTTCCATTACGTCCGATTATGCACACAGTGGGGATAGTTCGCTGTATGTCTTTGACCGCACCGCAAGCTGGGGTGCACCTCGCTGCTCCTTGTCCGGCGTTGCCGTACCGGGGCAGACCTATACTTTTTCTGCTTATGCTATGTTTGCAGATGGGAACGATTATCAGAACATGGCATTGAAGCTGCTTTACACCGACAGCAGCGGACAAGACCAGTACAAGGACATCAAGAATGTCAGTGCCAAGAAAGGCGAATGGACACAGTTGACGGGCAGTTATTCCATTCCGGAGAACGTCACAAACATCATTTTATATGTGGAAATGCCGGGAGCAAACACCGACCAGTGCTATTACATTGATGATATTACAGTCAACGGGGAAAAAGTGGATGTTTCCTATGAAACCGAATACAATAATGATTTTGATGATGGCACGGCACAGGGCTGGACGGGCAGAGGCTCTGCAACCGCCAGCGTTGTGAACACTGCCAGCCACAGTGGGGACTACAGCTTATTCATCAGCGGAAGAACACAGCTCTGGAACGGTGCATGCATCAACAAATCCGATATGCTGCAAAGCGGCAAATATTATTCTCTGGGCTGCTATGTCATGTACAACGAAGACAAGTGGTCAAAACAGCAGAAATTTTCCATCAACCTGCAATATGACTTGAACGGCAAGGAAAACTATTATACCATTGCCACCGCAACAGCAAACAAGGGCGAATGGACGTATGTCGGCAGCGAATTGACAATTCCGGAGGGTGCTGTAAACTGTGCAGTCTATATTCAGACGGGTTACGTTCCCACGGCAGCAGAACAAGACCTGATGGATTTCTATGTTGACGACTGCACCGGAAAGCAGCTGCCAGACCCTGCGATTCAGGACGATTTGACCCCGTTGAAAGATGCTTATGCAGATGAATTTAAGCTGGGCTGTGCAGCAACCGACTCCGAACTGACACAGAAAGCCTCTCAGGATTTGATTCTGAAGCATTACAACAGCTTAACGCTGGGCAACGAACTGAAACCGGACAGCGTTCTGAATCAGGCAGAAAGCATTGCTTACCTCAAGCAGACTGGCGATGATACAAACCCGCAGGTTTCCTTCAAGAGTGCAGACAAGCTGCTGAAATTTGCAGCAAAGAATCACATTCCGGTTCGTGGTCATGTGTTGGTATGGCACAGTCAGACACCAGACTGGTTCTTCAAGGAAAATTACGAAGCAGACGGTGCATGGGTGGACAAGGACACCATGAACAAGCGTCTGGAAAACTACATCAAAAACGTGATGACAACACTTGCAGAAGAATATCCGGATGTGGAATTTTATGCATGGGACGTTGTAAACGAAGCGGCATCCGATGCCGGAACAATTCGGGAGGCTGGCTCGAACAATGTCAAGGACGGACAGTCTGCATGGGTGCAGGTTTATGGCGACCAGTCCTATATTCTCAAGGCATTTGAATATGCAAGAAAATATGCACCGGCTGGCTGCAAGCTGTTCTATAATGACTATAACGAATACAACACCGCCAAGATGAACTACATCGTCAGCGATATTTTAAAGCCGCTGATTGCTGCCGGAACGATTGACGGAATGGGTATGCAGTCGCATATCTCTATGAGTACACCGACCATTGACCAATACAAAAAGGCAATGCAGACCTATTCGGATTTGGGACTGGAAATTCAGGTAACCGAATTGGATGTTTCCCAGAAATCCAACGCCGTAGCTGACCAGCTGGAACTGGCACAGCGGTATCAGGATTGCTTTAAGATGTACAAGGAAATGAAAGCATCCGGTGTGAACCTGTCTGCAGTTGTCATCTGGGGCATTACCGATTCCACCAGCTGGATTGGCGGCTATCCGCTGCTGTTCGACAAGGATTATCAGGCAAAGCCGTCTTACTATGCCGTTGTTGATACGGATTCTGAAGTGGAAAAACTTCAGACGATGACTGCATATCAGTATGATGGTACAGATGCCGATTTGGAACGGGCATTGGAAATTGGTACAATACAATATCTGAACGACACAACCACATACTTTAAGGCTGCATGGTCAGAAAAAGGCATGGTAATCCGTGTTTACAATCCACGTCACGCAAATGGTTATAAAACTACAGAGGGCGATGTTATTACAAATGTTGATTACCCGGATATTCTGGTTTACGGCAGTCAGGAAAAGCAACAAGGAGCATTCTTGGATTCTGTAAAAGTCAACAGTGACACCAAATTTGCAGACATTACCATTCCGTTGACCGGAAAAATCGGAAGCAATGTATATCTGGATGTGCAAAATTGCAATATCGCGTGGAATGATACAGATACTTCTGAAAAATTGTTCGGGGAATTTATCCATCAAAGCACTTTAACTTACAAAAGTGCAACGCCAACCTGCGGCATTGTCACCTTGGCAGAACAGCCGAAGTCTGCAACGGCTACCTATGGCACACCGACCATTGATGGAACGATTGATTCCGTTTGGGACGATGCTCCGACCATTGATGTCAACACCTTCAGCGTGGGCAATGGTGCAACCGGAACGGCAAAGATGCTCTGGGATGAAAACAACCTCTATGTTCTGACAGAAGTCACCGACCCAGTTCTGAGCAAGTCCAGTGCAAACGCTTATGAACAGGATACGGTAGAAGTATTCTTCGATGAAAACAACCACAAGACGGACTATTACGAAACAGACGATTTACAGGCTCGTGTCAACTACGACAACGAAAAGACGATTACCGATGGACTTTCCACAGACCGTTTCGTATCTGCAACCGCAAAGACCGACAAGGGCTATCTGGTAGAAATGGCAATCCCGTTCGGAATCGCTCCGTTCAAAAATGGACAGGTACTCGGCTTCGATGTACAGGTAAACGATGACGGAACAGGCGATGGAAAGCGGACTGCAATCAGCAACTGGAACGACCTGACCGGTATGGGCTATACCAGCACCGCAGGCTATGGCGTTCTGACTTTGACAGGCGGCAGCAGCGAAACCACAACTTCTGCAACGACCACCACCGGAACATCTACCACAACCACAACGACCGCCACAACAGTCACAACAACTGACACACTGGAAAATATCAATTATGGCGATGTCAACTTGGATGGCGTTGTAGACCTGACAGACAGCATTACGCTGAATAAGTATTTGGGACAGGTTCTGACGCTTTCAGATGTGGCTCTGAAAAATGCCGATGTCAATATGGATCAGAATTTGACAGAACGGGATACCACAATTTTGATGCGGTTTATCTTGCAGGATCAAGAATACTTAGAATTGCCGCATGCAGATGCTGAATAATTCTTGTTTTTTTGGGAATCCTATATGGAGAAGAAGCCTTTAAAATGCAGCTGATTGTGTCGTTCTGAGGAACGGACAAGGCGAATAGCGTATAATTCCACACGAGATTTCATAAGATGGAATAACGAGTGATAGGGAGGAACGCCATATGAAATCATTGACAAAGTTGGTTCTCCGAAAATCCGTCATTGTAGTGCTTGCCTGTGTCTGTGGGGTGACAGCGGTCTATTTTGGCGGACAGAAAGCAGAAGAAGCTGTACAAACGCTTGCAACCCGTCCCCCTTATGAACCGCCCACCATTGTATTAGATGCCGGACACGGCGGTATGGATGGCGGCTGCACCTCCGTGAATGGCGTATCCGAAAAGGGCATCAATCTGGAAATCCTGCTTCATCTGCGGGCAATGCTGCAAATGGAAGGCTACACGGTTGTTGTTACCCGAGATACAGACCGTTCCATTCACGAAGAGGGCATTGAGGGAATCGCCAATCAGAAAAGTTCTGACATGGATCATCGGCTGGCACTGTTCAATGAGTACGATCCGGCGGTCTGTGTTTCTATTCACCAGAATCAATTCACAGATGCTGCCTACAGCGGAGCACAGATGTTCTATTCCAGCACCAATCGGGACAACAGTATTCTTGCACAAGCCTTGCAGGATGCATTTGTTGCCCAGCTCCAGCCGGAGAATAAACGGGAAATCAAACAGTGCGGAAAAGAATTGTTTCTCTGTTATTTCAGCGAAAATCCGACGGTCATGGCAGAATGCGGCTTTTTATCCAATCCGGAAGAAGCTGCCCTGTTGGAGTCCACCGAGTATCAGCAGAAAGTTGCCTTTACGCTGTTCGATGGGCTGAATCAGTATCTGGCAGAAAAGCAGCGAAAAGCCGGATGAATCGGAATTTCACAAAAACCTTGCAAAATTTCCCTTGACAAATGCCGCAAGGTGCATTATAATAAAGAAAATGCGAAAAACGAAGAAGAGAAGGAGTACCTGTTTTCGGGCTGCATAGAGAAGAGATGGCTGGTGAAAATCTCTCAGGCGATGGCAGGGAAGGTAGTCTTGGAGTTCTGCACGGGAAGCCGCAAAGCGGTGTGTAGTGTGCAGCGGGTTCTCCCGTTATCGAGAACGCAAATCCCTGGATTTGCATGAGTGCAGAGAAGAATTCTCTGAATGCAGGTGGTAACACGGACGCAAATCGTTCGCCCTGAGCAGTTCCAATCGAACCGTTCAGGGCGTTTTTGTTTGTAAAAAAGAGAGAAAAGGAGTTTCAAACATGAAAAAAGAACTGGCAAAATCTTACCAGCCAAAAGACTTTGAAGACCGCATCTATGCGGAGTGGATGGAAAAGGGTTGTTTCCATGCGGAAGTAGATTCCAAGAAGCAGCCGTACACCATCGTAATTCCGCCGCCGAACATCACTGGTCAGCTGCACATGGGACACGCTTTGGACGAAACCTTACAGGATATTTTGATTCGTTGGAAGCGGATGTCTGGTTATAGTGCATTGTGGCTGCCGGGAACAGACCATGCCTCCATTGCAACCGAAGCAAAAATTGTAGAAGCCATGCGGAAAGAGGGCATCAAGAAAGAAGACCTCGGACGGGATGGATTCCTGAAGCGTGCATGGGACTGGAAAAAGCAGTACGGCGGCAGAATCGTTGAACAGCTGAAAAAATTAGGCTCTTCCTGTGACTGGGAACGGGAACGGTTCACCATGGATGAAGGCTGCAATCAGGCAGTCAAGGAAGTATTCATTCGCTACTATGAAGAAGGCCTGATTTATCGGGGCGAACGGATTATTAACTGGTGTCCGAAATGCCTGACTTCCATTTCTGATGCAGAAGTCGAATATGAAGACCAGGCAGGTCATTTCTGGCACTTGCGGTATCCGTTGAAGGATGGCAGCGGCTATCTGGAACTGGCAACCACCCGTCCGGAAACTTTGCTGGGTGATACGGCTGTTGCAGTTAACCCGAATGATGAACGGTATCAGCATCTGGTTGGCAAGACTTTGATTCTGCCGCTGGTACATCGGGAAATTCCGATTGTTGCCGATGACTATGTAGAAATGGACTTCGGAACAGGCGTTGTAAAGATTACCCCAGCCCACGACCCGAACGACTTTGAAGTTGGTCTGCGGCATAACCTGCCAGTCATCAATGTTATGACTGACGATGCAAAAATTACAGACGATTATCCGAAGTATGCCGGCATGGATCGCTATGAAGCACGGAAAGCCATTGTTGCCGATTTGGAAGCAGAAGGGGCATTGGTTGAAATCGAAGACTATAACCACAATGTTGGCACTTGCTACCGCTGCGGAACAACCGTAGAACCGAGAGTTTCCAAGCAGTGGTTTGTAAAGATGAAGCCATTGGCACAGCCGGCAATTGATGCCGTTCGCAGCGGCAAGACGAAGTTTGTTCCGGAACGGTTCGACAAGATTTACTTCCACTGGCTCGAAAATATCAAAGACTGGTGTATTTCCCGTCAGCTTTGGTGGGGACACCGGATTCCGGCATTCTATTGTGATGATTGCGGTGAAATGGTTGTCACCAAGGAAAATGCTGCAACTTGTCCGAAGTGCGGAAAGCCAATGCGGCAAGACCCGGATACACTGGATACCTGGTTCAGTTCTGCTCTCTGGCCGTTCTCAACACTGGGATGGCCGAATCAGACCGAAGAACTGAAGTATTTCTATCCAACCAACACACTGGTAACGGGCTATGATATTATTTTCTTCTGGGTTGTCCGGATGATGTTCTCCGGCTTGAAGTGCATGAATGAAGTACCGTTTGATACGGTTTTGATTCATGGTCTGGTACGGGATGAACAGGGCAGAAAGATGTCCAAGTCCTTGGGCAACGGCATTGACCCGCTGAAAGTCATTGATGAATACGGTGCAGATGCGCTGCGGTTTATGCTGGCAACGGGCAACGCTCCGGGCAATGATATGCGGTACAGCGATGACAAGGTAAAGGCTGCCCGAAACTTTGCAAACAAGCTCTGGAACGCTTCTCGGTTTATCATGATGAATCTGCCGGAGGACTTCCAGTTCCACGGACTGCCGGAAACGCTCACCATGGAAGACCGCTGGATTGTAGACCGGTTCAACAACCTTGCAAAGGAAGTCAACGACAACCTGAACAAGTTTGAAATCGGGGTTGCCTGCTCCAAGCTGTATGATTTCATCTGGGATGTTTATTGTGACTGGTATATTGAATTGACCAAGCCGAGAATTCAGGCTGGCGGTGCAACCATGGAACAGGCACAAGCCGTTCTGGTTTGGGTCATGCGTGGTATGCTGAAGCTGCTGCATCCGTTTATGCCGTATATCACCGAAGAAATCTGGCAGGTATTGACCAACGAAGAATCCATGATTATGCTGGAATCCTATCCGGTTTATACTGAAGAACACGCTTATGCAGAAGCTGCTCAGTTTGAAAAAGTCATTGATGCGATTCGTGCCATCCGGAATTGCCGGACGTCCATGAATGTTCCGCCGTCCAAGAAGGCAAGCGTTTACATTGAAACACAGGATACCGAATTGTTTGCAGCTGCTGCGGTATTCTTTGAAAAGCTGGCATCTGCATCCAGCGTAGAAGTTGGAACATCGTTTGATTTGCAGGATGCTGCAACCGCAGTCACAGACAGTGCAAGAATCTTCATCCCAATGGCAGAGCTGGTTGACAGAGAAAAAGAACTGGCAAGACTGCAAAAAGAACAGCAGAAGGCACAGAAAGACATTGATTTCTTGCAAAAGAAGCTGAACAATCCGGGATTCCTTGCAAAAGCACCGGAACAGCTGGTTGCTGCAGAACGGGCAAAGCTGGCAAAGGCAACCGAAAAGATGGAAAAGATTTTACAGTCCATTGCTGGCTTGCAATAATCATATTTGAACCAAAATCACACCATTCCATTCGCAGCGGATGTCGCATCTGCTGCGAATGGTTCTTTTTTGAAAGGAGTGTTTCGGTTATGACCATATCGGAAACCATTGCTTATCTCCAGCAGTTCAGCAAGAGCGGAAAGCCTGTGAAAGACTTGTCCCGGATGCAGTCCCTGTTAGAAGAATTGGGCAATCCGCAGGAACAATTGCGATTCGTTCACATTGCCGGAACGAACGGAAAAGGGTCTGTTGTTGCATATGGTTCGGCAGCAGCCATTGCCGCTGGTATCAAAACCGGACAGTTTACCTCGCCCTTTGTCCGGCACTATCAAGACCGGATTCAGGTCAATGGAACAGATATTTCAGACGACCGTCTTTGTGCACTCTGCGAACAGGTGACAGCGTGTCACGTATCCAAGGCGTGTTCGCAGTTTGAAGTTACGCTGGCGATTGCGTTGCTCTATTTTGTGGAACAGAAGTGTGAACTAGTCTTTCTGGAAACTGGATTGGGTGGCTTGCTGGATGCAACCAACGTGATAAAAGACCCATTGGTCAGCGTGATTACGTCGATTTCGTTTGACCATATGGCGATTCTGGGAAATACACTGCCGGAAATTGCAACTCAAAAAGCAGGCATCATCAAGGAACACTGTCCGGTTGTGGTATCACCAGACAATCCAGAATCGGTGCGTTCCATCATGCAGGAAACCGCTGCTGAAAAGCATACAGCGGTTACAATTCCAGAGATGCAGGCTTGTACAATTTTGCAGCGTTCCCTGACAGAAACAAAGTTTTCCTATCAAAATCAAGTCTATACGCTGCATATGCCGGGAAAGCATCAAATTGCCAACGCTCTTACTGCCATTGAAACACTGCACATTCTGCAACAATCTGGATTCCCGATACCGGAAACTGCCATTCAAGCAGCCTTGCCAACGGTACAGCTTCCGGCTCGGGTACAGATTTTACAGAAAGACCCGCTGGTTTTGATGGACGGCGGGCACAATGCCTCTGGCGTAGCTGCTCTGACAGGGGTTTTGAAAGACTATGGCAGTCATCCAATGATTGCGATTTTGGGCATGGTGAAAGGGAAAGACTATCAGACCGCCGTCAAGGAACTGTCCGACGTGTTGGACGTTGTTTTCTGCGTGGATGATTTTTCACCGCAGGCTGTTCCAGCGATAGAACTGGCAGCTTGCTTTCCGTCCACCATTTCCACAACTTGCCTACCACATAAAGCGGCATTTCAAGCAGCGTTGGAGCAGGCAAAACAAAATCATGGCTGTGTTGTCATCAGCGGTTCGCTGTATTTGTCCAGTGCATTTCTGGAACAGGACAGCATTCAACTTTAACAGACATCGAACTGTGTTTGAATCTGTTTGGTCGCTCCGATTGGCGAATAGTTCCAAGTGGAGAGATGCGGCTCTTGTACGAAATAGGAGAGAGTATCCGGCGATTCTGTATCGGGGAATGCATCAATCAGCACCAGTTTGATTTTCATTTTTTCCGGAATGATGGCTTTGATGTAAACGCTGGCACGCTGTTTCGGTAAGATATGTTCTTTTGGCTCTGCCAGTCCGGCGAGATTTGGCGTTAGTTCCACGAAAATACCATACGATTCCACGGAACGAACAATGCCGGAAACAGTTTCTCCCACCGCAAACTTTGCAGCGTTTTCCATCCATGTTCCGAGTAATTCTTTGTGTGACAAACCAATCCGAAAATCAGAAACGCTAGTGACAACTGCCTGAATCGTCTGCCCCAGCGTAAAGCGGTCAGATGGGTGTGAGATTCGAGAAACAGAGATACAGTCAATGGGAATCATAGATGGAATCCCACAGCCAATGTCTACAAAACAGCCGAATTTCTCCATGTGGGTCACACGAGCTGGCAGGACATCGCCGGGGGTACAGTGCGATAAAAATTCCTGCCAACATTGCAGCTGTGCTTGCCGGCGAGAGAGAATCGCAAGCGGAACGCCGTCTGCATCGGTCGTCAGTTCCTGTACCTGAAAACAGACGGGTTTTCCAGCCTTTGCAATCAGTGCAATTTCTCTGGTTGTTCCCTCTGCAATGCCAATCGCTCCTTCTTCCCGTGGGATAATGCCCCGCATATGCGGCAACTCTACGATGAGATTGTGTGCCGCATCGCAGACGATGGCACGGGCTTCTAAAATTTGTTTTCGGTGCATGGCAGCCTGTAACGCTGCAACACTTTGTAGAGCGGTTTGATTTTCCATGGTATGCAGCCGCATGCCCTCTGGTAAGTATGTTGTCATTTTGACCTCCCATTGTTTTTTCTGCCAAGCAGGTTGTTTTTTTACAGTTTATGATGAGCGGTTTTTGTTTATGCACAAGGGAACAGGACAGAAGAAACATCCCCCAGCATCTGGGGGATTCTGTTTCCTCTTATTATAATCAAAAGACAGCCTTTTTGCAAGCTTGATTGCTGTCAGCCGGTTTCTTATGACAAAAATAGCGGATTCCCGTTAGAATCCGCTATTTTGTCAGGCATCCCAGTTTTGCATTTGGCTGCCGCCCAATGCCGTCAAGATACTGTGTGCGGTTGGATAGGCTTCTGCGGAACAGGAAATGCGAAGGTCAGCCGTTTGGTTGCGTTCTGGCTCTAGGATTTCCTCTTCATTCAACTGCCGTTCAATTCTGCCGGTGATATTGTGGGCAGAAACAGCAGCCGTTGTATAGATTGAAAAATACGTCTGCGGAATGCTGCCGATGGCAATGCTGTTCGGGTTTCGAGGGGTAACGGAAACCTGTGCCACGTGTGGAATGTGCTGCTGCAAATAGGAAGCAGCATATTCCGCAGCATCGACACTCGGAAACGCTGCCTGTATGATTTTTTGCATCGAAAACGCCTCATTTCTTATTTTTTTTCACAAAGCAGGGTGTTCTTTTTGGAAGAATGCCCTGTTTTTGCAGGACATTTTTATTATTTTTCTACAAATGCAAAAAAATATTCCCTGAAAATGTTGCCTTATGCAAAGAAATCGGGTATAATAGAAGTACTTATGTGCAATGCACCCAGTGAAATGGATGAGCAATCAAATGCAATGGGAGAAGAAACAATCATGGATGTTAGACCAGCTGATCTTTTATTGATGCGAAAGCCGCATCCCTGCGGCGGAAATACGTTTTATGTCATTCGTTCTGGAATGGATTTTAAACTACGCTGTACCACTTGCGGCAGAGAGTTTATGGTTCCCCGCAACAAAATTGAACGGAGAATCAAACAGGTGATTCGGGAAACCGATTCTTCGGAATCGACGAACACGCCGCCAACATCGAAATAAGACAAAACCGCAAAAATCAAAGGAGATCACAAACTTATGTTAGAAAAATTAAGCCGCATGGAGAAAAATTATACAGAACTTGCGGATTCCTTATCAGACCCAGCAGTCCTTGCAGACAATCGACTGTATGCAGAGAAAATGCGGGAATATAAACGCATGACCCCAATCATAGAAACCTATCATGCATATCTGCATGCCATGCAGCAACGGGACGAAGCAAAAGAATTGCTGCAAGAAAACGATGGCGATGCAGAACTGAAAGAACTGGCACAAGAAGAATATCATACTGCCAAGGCAGCTTGTGAAGATTTGCACGAGAAATTGATTTTTCTGCTGTTGCCGCAAGACCCGAACGATGATAAGAACGTCATCATTGAAATCCGCAGCGGTGCTGGTGGGGAAGAAGCAGCACTGTTTGCCAATAGTCTTTACCGGATGTATACGATGTATGCAGAATCAAAGGGCTGGAAACAAGAGATTCTGAACCAAAACCCGACCGAACTGGGCGGATTCAAGGAAATTAGTTTTTCGATTGTGGGCGAGGGTGCATATTCCAAGCTGAAATATGAAAGCGGTGTGCATCGGGTGCAGCGTGTGCCGGAAACGGAATCGCAGGGCAGAATCCACACTTCTACTGTTACGGTTGCCGTTCTGGTGGAAGCAGACGATGTAGAATTGAACATCAATCCAACGGATTTACGAATTGATGTATTCCGTGCAAGCGGTGCTGGCGGACAGCATATCAACAAGACGGAATCCGCAGTACGAATTACACACTTGCCGACCGGAATTGTGGTAGAATGTCAGGACGAACGCAGCCAGTTTAAAAACAAAGATAAGGCAATGAAAATTCTGCGTTCTCGACTCTATGAAGCGATGCAGCGAGAACAAAATGAAAAAATCGCCTCGGAACGAAGAATGCAGGTTGGAACGGGCGACCGTTCGGAGCGAATCCGTACGTATAATTTCCCACAGGGCAGAATGACCGACCACCGAATCGGCTTGACGCTGTATCGGCTGGAAGATTTGCTGAACGGAAACTTAGAGGAAGTATTTGAAGCCCTTGCAACTTCAGAACAGCTGAAGAAACTGGCAGCAAAAACCATGGAAGACACGGAGGAACAATAAATGGAAACAATCTTATTATCCGATGCAGAAACAGATTTAGAACGAGCAGCCGCATGGATTCAGGCAGGGGAAGTGGTTGGCATGCCGACCGAAACCGTTTATGGACTGGCAGCGGATGCCTGCAATCCGGAAGCCGTGAAAAAAGTCTTTGCAGCGAAGGGCAGACCGGCAGACAATCCCTTGATTGTGCATATTTCCGAGATGGAACAACTGTCCGAACTGGTGACATCCGTTCCCGACTTGGCATATCGGCTGGCAGAACGATTCTGGCCAGGACCTTTAACTATGATTTTGCCGAAGCAGGATTGTATCCCGTCTGTCACATCCGGCGGATTGGATACGGTTGGCATCCGGATGCCATCCCATCCCATCGCAAGACGGCTGATTACATTGTCTAAAACAGCGATTGCTGCTCCCTCCGGAAACCGTTCCGGCTATCCCAGCCCGACCACTGCTGCTCATATGATGCATGATTTAAACGGAAAAATTGCAGCGGTCATTGATGGCGGGGCATGTCAAGTGGGCGTGGAATCAACCGTCATTTGTTTTGAAGATGCACAGACCGTTCGGATTCTGCGGCCGGGCTATATTACGAAAGAAGACTTGGAGCAGGTTGCAAAGACTGCCATTTTAGACCCTGCAATTCTGCACGATATACAGGCTGGGCAAACGGTTCGTTCTCCGGGGATGAAATACCAGCATTATTCTCCGCAGGCAAACGTCATTTTGGTAGAAGGCAGCGATGCTGCATTTTGTGCGTATGTTTCCCAGCATCAAACAGCGGACTGTTATGCGTTGGTATTTGATGGCGAAGAGCAGAATTTATCTATTCCGTGCCTGACTTACGGAAAGAACAGTGCCGAGCAGGCACAGCATTTATTTGACTGTCTGCGGCACTGCGATGAAATCGGAGCAAAAACGGTTTATGTTCGTGCCCCGAAACGGGATGGAATTGGGCTTGCAGTTTATAACCGACTCATTCGGGCAGCTGGATTCGAGGTGATCCAGCTATGAACAGTCTAAACGGGGTCATGGTGGTTGGACTGACCGGACAGACCGGAGCCGGAAAGAGTACGGTTTCCCGCCTATTTGCAGAGAGTGGATTTTGCGTGATTGATGCAGACCAGATTGCACGGGCGGTGGTACATAAGGGCAGTCGCTGCCTGTTGGAGTTGACGGAATGTTTTTCTGATATTTTATTGCCGAATGGGGAACTCAACCGAAAAGCTTTGGCAAAACAGGCATTTCAAAACAAAAAGAATTTGGAATTGATGAATTCCATCATGTATCCTTACATTATGGGGGAGATTCTGCGGCAGATTCATCATCATTCGAGGATGGGTCAGAAATTGATTTTGCTGGATGCTCCAACGCTGTTTGAAAGTCGGGCAGATGATTTCTGCGAGTTGATTATTTCCGTGACTGCAAGAGCAGAACTGCGGAAAGCACGGATTTTGCAGCGGGATTCGATTACAGAAGAAGCAGCACAGGCTCGCATGGATGCACAGTTACCGGAGCAGTTCTTTGTGGAACATTCGGATTTTATCATCAAAAACAATAAAGATTGCAGGAATTTAGAAGTGGTTTCCGAAGAAGTCATTGCAAAAATCAAAGAATATTATATTCGGCGGTATCAAGTCCCGTCTTAATTAGCACGATTTCAGCTCCCAGTATGATTTGGGAGCTGCTTTTTTATAATAAGAACGAAGTGATTTTGCCGCCCCAATTTTCAACTGGTTTTTCAAGAATCATTCATTTTGCATCAAAAAAAGCAATTTGATTGCGTATTGCATTTTTGAAACAATTGTGCTATAATAAGAACAGCACAGCGAAACCAGCTGTGCTGCCAACCAACTTTTTCATAGGAGGCTTATTGAAATGGCAGAAGAAAAGAAATCAGAAAGCAAACAGTTAAAAGAAAAATTATTTGCTTCCAAAAAACATGGTGCATTGCGGATGAGCGAAGACGACCAGACCGCTTGTGAAGCACTTTGCAAGGACTATATGGCATTCCTGAACCAGTCTAAGACCGAACGGGAGGCTTGTGCCAACGCAGAAGCCCTGCTGAAAGAACATGGATTTGTTCCATTTACACCGGGTATGGCTCTGAAAGCCGGCGATAAGGTTTACCAGAACAACCGTGGAAAGGCAATGATTGCCGCCATCATTGGTTCTGCACCGATTACCGAGGGCGTTCGGCTTTGTGCTGCACATATTGACTCTCCTCGTCTGGACATGAAGCAGAATCCATTGTATGAAGATAGCGAACTGGGACTGTTCAAGACCCATTACTACGGCGGTATTAAGAAGTACCAGTGGACAGCCATTCCGCTTTCCCTGCATGGTGTCATCATCAAGGCAGACGGCAGCAAGGTAACCGTCAACATCGGCGAAGCCGAGGGCGATCCGGTATTTTGTGTAACCGACCTGTTGCCGCATCTGGCAACGGAACAGATGAAACGCCCGTCTGTTGGCTTGATTCGGGGCGAAGAACTGAATGTTTTGGTTGGTTCGATGCCGTTCAAGAAATCCGAAGAAAGCGAAGCTGTCAAGCTGAACCTGCTGCACATCTTGTATGAAAAATACGGCATTACAGAATCTGATTTTGTTTCCGCAGAATTGGAAGCCGTTCCGGCATTCCCAGTCAAGGAAATCGGCTTTGACCGCAGCATGATTGGTGGATATGGGCATGATGACCGTGTTTGTGCTTATCCGGCTTTGCGGGCATTGTTGGATACTACCAGCACTCCGAAACACACTGCCGTTGTGATTCTGACTGATAAGGAAGAAACAGGCAGCGATGGCAATACAGGTTTATGCTCCTCTTATCTGCAATACTTCATGGAAGATTTGGCAGATTGTTTCGGTGCAAAGGGCAGACATGTCCTCCACGCATCGCAATGCCTCTCCGCAGATGTCAACGCAGCATTTGACCCGACATTCCCGGATGTGATGGAACGCAACAACTGTGCATACTTGAATCACGGCGTTTGTGTGACAAAGTTCACGGGTGCAAGAGGCAAGTCTGGCACATCGGATGCCTCCGCTGAATTTGTAGGAACGGTTCGGCAGCTGCTCGATAAGGAACAGGTGGTATGGCAGACCGGCGAACTGGGCAAGGTTGACGGCGGCGGCGGCGGTACTGTTGCAGCCTATATTGCAAACTTGGATGTAGACACCATTGATGTCGGCGTTCCGGTTCTGTGTATGCACGCACCGTTTGAAGTCGTTGCAAAGATTGACGTTTATATGACCTATCGTGCATTCTTTGTTTTCATGGCATCTTAAATAGAATTGATTTTCTCATCGCAAAAAAAGCGGATTGCTGAGTGTTTCAGCAGTCCGCTTTTTGTGATAAAAGAACATATTTATTCGTATCGCAAAGCATCAATCGGGTTCAAGTTGGCAGCCTTTACAGAGGGAATCCAACCGAACAGAATGCCAACCACCATAGAGAATAAAACGGCAATGATGGCAGCAGCCGGACTGATGGAAACGGGAACTTCCGCCAGTTTCGCAATGATACGGGACAAGCCAATCCCAGCGATTACCCCTAACAGACCGCCGACACTGGTCAAAACAGCTGCTTCCGTCAGGAACTGAAACAGAATATTGCGTTTCTTTGCTCCGAGTGCCTTTTTCAAACCGATTTCACGGGTACGTTCTGTGACAGATACCAGCATGATATTCATAACGCCAATTCCACCAACCAGCAGGGAAATACCGGCGATGTAAATCAACATTGTGTTGGTTGAGCTGCTGAGTTCTTGCAAAGATTTTGCCTGTTCCAAAAGGTCTTTGCTCTTGTATTGAATGGTTTCGCCCGTTCCGGAAACGGAAATTCTGCCGTTTAGAATATCCGCTGCCTGTTTCCCGACCGTTGTCATCGCATCGGTTTCGGTTGCTTTTAACAGGCAGTTTTGCGGTTCATCGTATTGAAATGCCGTCGGCCATGCACCATCCGGCAAAAAGACTTTTCCGACCGTGCTATTTGCATACAAATAATAGTCATCAATGGACTGAATGACCGGTTCAAAGGTGCTGCTCTGGACAACCGTTCCAATGACTTTGAACGGCATCCCATTGATGTCAATGACAGAACCGATGGGATTCGCACCAGCGAATAGACTTTGTGCAGCATCTTCGTCTAAGATGGCAACATTGTTGCTGTTGGTATAATCGGCATCCCGAAAGCCCTTGCCGGATTGCACATGATAGCCGGCAGTCTGAAAATAATCCGCATCAATGCCCCAGACAGAACCGCCCTCCAGCTTGGTATTCTGATAGAAAATAGAATCACAGTAGCTTCTTGTCCGATACAGAGAAACGGCAGAAACGTCCTCAATGGCGGATAACTGTGCCTTTACTTGACTGGAAATCACCGGAATGCCGGACGGAAGTCCTTGATACTGCAAATCCAGCTCATATTCTCCCTGATAGAGGGAAACGGTAACGGTACGATTTCCAGCACCGACCAAATTGCTTTTGATTTGCTCGTTTGTTCCCCGAATGGTGGAAACGATTGCAATGATGGCTGCAATTCCGATGATAATGCCCAGCATCGTCAAAATAGAACGGATTTTATGGGCAAAAATGCCCTGAATGGATAATCGAATATTTTCCAGCATGATTTGCCCTCCTTACCACTGTACTTCGTCGGTGTCTTTGGTGCGAACGCCCTCTTTGACATCTTTTCCGTACGGGAAACAAAGACGGTCGGTTTCGGAAACACCGCTCTTGATTTCGATTTCAGAACCGTATCGAATTTTTCCGGTTTGAATCCACTGTTTTTCCAGTCGGTTCTGGTCGTTCGCTTTCATGACATAATACTGCCCGTTTTCCTTGCGGACATATTGCAGCGGTAAATAGAAGGTATTGGTGTTGGCTGCCTCTTGCAGCGAGAGCGAGAGCCAGCTGCCGACAGCAATATCATGTTGTTCGCTGGTTTCTGCTTCAAACGTGTAAACGCTGCTGCTGGGGTTCTCGTCATAGGGGACGTTGCCATCTGTTGCCGGAATATCGTCCACGCCAGTCACAGTCATGGTGAAACTATCGCCCGTATCATAGGACATCGCTTGAATTTCCGTGCCAACTTGCAGTTGATTCAGATTCCATTCGCTAATTGTGCCCTTTACCTGTAAACCGCCAGAGCCTTGAATGACCAAGTACGGTTTGGTTTCTGCTTCTTTTTCGGTGAGGTCACTGTGAATCTCTGTGACAACGCCATCAATCAGACTGCGTTCCATGCCGTCATCCTGTTTTTTCTGTGCCACTTCATAATCCAAAACGGCGGATTTTTTGGTAAATTCGAGTGTTTTAATTTTAGACTGCTGCTTTTGAATCATGTTGGACAGTTCCTGAGCAGAGTACATATAATCTTCAGATTCGCCGCCTGAATCGCTGTCATCCCAGAAATCATCGTCAAAGTCAAAATCTTCATCGCCCCAGTCTTCCGCAGAGCTGCTGCCGCCCGTTCCCTGCATCTGAAAAATGCCGAACGAAACCTGCTTGAAGTCAACAGACACCATGCCATCCTCTGCAACAGAAATGCCCTGATTTACTGCCCAGTCTGTCAGGGTTTCCGGCAGGGCAGACCCTTGAACCAGCCAGCGGTATCCCTTTTCCGGCACGATAAAACGGGCATAGCTGTTGCTCTGCCGCAACTCAAGGAGCAAATCTGCCCCTACAATCGTATCGGATTCACAGTAAAAATCATAGGGCTTTTCCATAGAGCCATCCCCTTGCGAGGCATCATTCACAATGCTGTGCAAGTGTCCATCATCTGGCTGTGTTGGCTCTTCCGTAGGCTCTTCTGTCGGGTCTGTTGATTCGGTATCGTCTGTTCCATCCGTAGGTTCTTCATCGGTTGTAGGGGGTTCTGTCGTTGGAAAGACCGGTGCAACAACTTCTCCAGCCGTCGGATCTTTTTCCAAATCCGGTTCTTCCGGTTCGTCATAATCATCTATCATGTCATACGCTTGGTCTTCTGCCGGGTGCAGGGATTGCAGACGTTCCAATTCTTTTCTTGCCTGCCGCAAGTCATCTTCTGCCGCATCGACAGCATTCTTTTTTTCCTGTACTGCCAGTTTTAGAGCCGTCGTATCATAGGCAATCAGCGGCGTTCCGACTTTTACCTTGTCGCCTTTTTTCACAAGAACCGACTGCACAACTTGATTTTTCTCCAGCATGACATTTTGTTTGCTGCCCGTGATGACCGTTCCATCAATGGTTTTTTCGCTGCCGTAATCATAGCCCATCATGTTGACAACCGGAGTGACATTGACGACCCGTTTTTCATTCTTGGACTTTTTATAGTAGGCAGCACCGCCAACGCTGCCGCCGCCAACCAGCAGCACACAAACAATGCTAATTGCAAGTATTTTTTTCCGTTTCATCCGACCTGCTCCTCTCCCAGTCTACCATCTCGAATGGTGAGAATGCGTTCTGCATGCTGTGCAATTTCCAATTCATGCGTAATCATGACAATGGTCACACCGGTTTTATGCAACTCGTGGAACAGTTCCATAACCTGTTCGCCGGAAGCGGTATCCAAAGCCCCCGTTGGTTCATCGGCAAGCAGTAACTTTGGATGGTTAATCATTGCCCGTGCAATGGCAACCCGCTGTTTTTGTCCGCCGGATAGCTGCGTAGGCAGGAATGAAACACGGTCTGATAATCCAACCTTTTCCAGTGCTTCTCTTGCCCGTTCCCGTCGAACTTTTGGTTTTACGCCTGCATAGAGCAAGGGTAGAGCAGCGTTTTCCAGAGCAGATTGCCGAGGGAGCAGGTTAAAGTTCTGAAAGACAAATCCGATTTTTTCGTTGCGGATTTGCGAGAGCATATTTTCGGAACAACGGCTGACTTCTGTTCCGTCGAAGAAATACGAGCCGCTAGTTGGCGTATCCAGCAGACCAATCAGGTTCATGAGGGTGGATTTTCCAGAACCGGAAGGTCCCATAATCGCAACAAATTCCCCGTGGGCAACATGAAACGTAATGTCATGCAGCACAGGAACGGTATTTTTGCCTTGCTGGTAGGCTTTTTCGATGTGTTCCAGTTTCAACATACCGGCATCACCTGCCTGACACTGCATCTTCCGCAGCTGCTTCTTCGGTTTCTTCTATCATTGGTTCTTCTTGGTCATACATCGGCTCTTCGTCTGAGAAATCACCATCTGTTTCGCCATTGCTGAGATTGTTGGCGTTGGTGGTGGTTTTCATGCCCTCTTTGTAATCGTCTGCCGGATAGGCAATCAAATCCGTTTCCGAGAGTCCGCTTTTCAGTTCGACAATGCCATAATTGTCATCGGTATCGCCGAGCGTTACCGATTTCTTTTCCAGTTCGTGTTTGCTGTTGGATACCCAGACATAGCTGTTATCGCCATCCTGTACGAGGTAATCCTGATAGAGCCAGATACCAGTATGTCCGCTATTCTGTCCGACATCCGGTTCAATGAGAACGTGTTGTCCGAGCAGAAGCCCGTCTGCCTTGTCCAGCTTGATATAAAATGCATATTTCGAGGCGGTATTGTCTGACGAACTGCTGCCATACATCATATCATTGTTTGAATTTTGTTCTGCCTCTGTGCCGATTTCTGTGACGGTTCCCGTCCAGTATTGTTCTGGATGAATGCGGGAACGAATCACCATCTTTTCCCCCGTTGACACCATGCCGAGCTGCTGTTCGCTGAGCGTTCCCTTGATGCGATAGTTTCCGTTTGCAGTAATGGTTATCATGACATCTGTTCCATCTGCCTGCATGGCTTCCGGTGTCTTAACAGTTTTGATAATGCCGTCCATTTCGGCAGTCACTTTGGCATTGTCAATGGCATTTTGCTGCTTTTGCAGGGCGATATTTTTCACCTTGATGTCATATTGTGCCTTATCAATATTGGTTTGCAACGTCTGAATCTGTGTGGTATAGGAAAGCTGCTGGTCAGCATCGGCATTTGCTTTTTCTGATTCCAGCTGTTGGATCTGTTCCTGATAGGAGGAAATTTCATTGTTCAGCTGTTCGACTTCAATTTGTCCCTGCTCCAAATCCAGCTGCATGGAGGCAACATCATATAGGAACAGCGGTGTTCCTTTTTTTACGGTGTCGCCCTCTTTCACATAGACCTCTGCGATGGTTTTGGATGTGTCCGCCTTAATTTCTTTGGTTTCCTGTGCTTCCGTGACACCGCTGTAACACAAGGTGGTCAAGTCGGGGTTGGCAGCGTTCAGTTCTGCAACCGTGCTGACATAGACCGCTGCGGTGGATTCCGTATTGGCTGTTTTGCGGTGATGCAGCCAGATTCCGCCGCCAGCAGCAGTAAGCACAACAACAACAGCAACCAACGCAATGATTTTTTTCGATGTTTGCATATTCCAATTCCTCTCTGTTTCTATTTTTTTGGTGTTGTATCAGGAGTACTACACCCAAAGTATAGCATAGCGGATTCTACTTGTCAACCCTTTTTTGAAAATGGGAAATTTTCCAGTTCTATTGCATTTTCTCCAGAAAACTGTTATAATAAATACCAGAAAAATACGCAGTCTGCGATTTTTACAGGCTGCTGCAAAAACAGGAGGCAATTTATGCAGACAAATCCACAAGAATATGTGCAGCAAATGAACCGCATCATTGCAGAAGTCAAAAAGGCAGTGGTCGGAAAAGATGTTTTGATTGCAAAGATTCTGCTTGCCATACTGGCAAACGGAAACGTATTGATGGAGGACATGCCGGGGGTTGGAAAGACGACTATGGCACTGGCGTTTTCCAGAGCCCTTTCGCTCTCCTATAAGAGAACGCAATTTACACCGGATGTACTGCCGTCTGATTTGACAGGCTTTTCGATTTATCAGAAGAGCACAGAAAAATTTGTCTTTCAGCCGGGAGCATTGTTCTGTCAGCTGTTCTTAGCGGACGAAATCAACCGAACTTCCAGCAAGACACAATCCGCTCTGCTCGAAGCCATGGAGGAACATTCCGTTACCATTGATGGACGTACTTATCCGCTGCCACAGCCGCATTTAGTCATTGCAACGCAAAATCCGATTGGTTCTGTTGGGACGCAAATGCTGCCGGAATCGCAGATGGATCGCTTCATGTTCCGGTTGGAGATGGGCTATCCCAACTTGGAAGACGAGATGCAAATTTTGCGAACCCGTCATGACGGAAACCCGTTGGAAACCGTGCAGCCAGTTGTAGATAGTAATACCTTGCTGCAAATGCAGCAGGCTGTCCGCTCGGTCTATGTAGATGATAAGATTTATTATTATATTGCCAGTCTGGTGCAGGCAACTCGTAATCATCCGGATGTGCTGTTAGGGGTCAGCCCAAGAGGCACATTGGCTCTGACAGATGCCGCCAAGGGCATGGCATTTATGCGGGGACGGAATTATGTTGTGCCGGAGGATGTCACAGCGATTTTTGAAGATGGCTGCAATCACCGGATTCTGTTGAAAAATCACACCAACCATACGCAGGCTGTCCGGCAGCTGATTCAGGAATGGATTCAAACCGTACCCGTTCCAAAACCCACCGCTGCACAAAGGCGGTGATGCCGATGTGGTATACAAAGCTCATTTATTTGGTGCTGCTCATCATCGGACTGTTTTTCTCGGTGCTGTATGATGGCATTTTCTCAATGCTGCTGTTAGGTGTTTTGATTTTATTGCCGCTTACACAATTCTGGCTGGTGCATCATGTCCGAAGACGGCTTTCTGTTTCGCTATCGCTGGCACAGACAGAGATGGGACGGGGAACGCCACAAAAATTATACTGCACCCTGCAAAATAAGAGTCATTTTCCCTTGAACTATTGTCATGTGACACTGGATTTACAGCAGGTTGCAACGAAAGAAACCGAACAGTTAGAATTGCAGCTGCCCTTGCAGGGGAATTTTGCTGCAACGGTTTCCTTTCAGTTCGCAGCGATGCACTGCGGAAAACTGCGGATTTCCGTGAAAAAGTGTCGCATTGCAGACTATTTTCACCTGTTCAGCTGTTCTGTGCGAAAATGCACGGCAGCGGAGGGGATTGTTGTTCCCTCGGAGCAGGCAGGAAGTTTGAGTATGCCCAATTTGCAGCGGTCAGAGATGGAGGACAGTGTCAACTACGACCCGAACCGCCCCGGAGATGACAATACAGAATTGTTTGGGATTCGGGAATTTCGAGATACGGACAACCCGAAACGGATTCACTGGAAACGCAGCAGCCGAGAAGAAACATTATTTGTCAAGGAATACAGCCGACCGCTGGAGAAACAATGTGCCATCTGGATCGACCGGACACAAACCAAAGCCATGCAAATCACGGGGGCAAAAGTGGATGCCCAGATGGAGGCAGCCCATGCCCTTGCCTGTATTCTGATGCGGCAGCAAGTGCCTGTGGTCTTGTTCTGGAATACCGAGCAGGGAACACAGCACCAAACCATAGAAACACCGGAGCAGCTGCAACGGTGCATGGTACAAGTTTTAGAGTCGCCTATTCCGACAGAATCCACGGGATTTCAGCCGGTTTCTGAGCCTGCAACCTATGCAGAATTATTCTGTATCACCCATGCAGCGGAACTGGATACGAATGCATACCGCCGGACAGCGGAACAAATCCTTGTCCTGTCCACAGATGAAACGGTTTTGCAGCAGGCAGCGGTCTTTCCGATTTCTATGGAAACGCTGTTGGAAACACTGGCTGCTGTTTGCAATCCCGGAACGGAAAGGAGTGTGTAACGCATGACACAGACCGAAGAACATCTGACCGGCGATGGCATTCAGGTACAGGATGATATTTCCATTACGATTCGTCCAGCAGCGGCTTGGATGCGGAACTTGGCAGCGGTTTTTCTGGCAGCCTGTGGCTTTATTGGAACAATTGCCGCTTCGCTGTCGATGTTTTCGCCGATTTACAACCGAACGAAACTGATTCTCGTAGCCGCTGCGATTTTCATCTTATATAGTGTACTCAGTATTTTGCCGAAAAAGCTGCGATGGCTGACCCCGGTCAGTCTTGCGGTTGGAACACTTGGGTTCTTCTGGAAGCGGAACGTGCTCATCGTTGGCTTTCAATTCTTCTATAACCACTTTTACCAACAGATTTATGACACAAAAGTACTCTATTACCAGATGGATACCACGTTGGAGGAATCCACCTGTACCACGTTCTTTTTAATCTGCTGCATCGTCTTTTTAGCAGCTGCAATCTGTTGGTTCACGATTCACCGACCGTTTTTCCCGATTGGGTTCATTGTGACGTTTTTCCCGATTGAACTGGGATTATATAACGGCTTGGAACTCTCTCTGCCTGCAATGGCATTGGTATTGCTCTACTGGGCATCCCTGCTTGCCATGCAGCTGACGTCGTTCCGCTATGCACAGGAACAGCGAGAGATTGGCTTTTTCCGCAAGGGAAACCGTTTCACAGCTGCCTACACCATGCGGACAACGATGGCGGAACGCTGCGGAATGATTGTTGCCGGATTGATGGCACTGGTATTCCTGCTTTCATGGGGCTTTTTCACATTCAGCGGTGTTACAGAACGAACATCCGTCCAACAAAAGCGAAAGGAAATCAAAAATTCCCTGCAAACATTTGATGTAGAGGACTTGCAGGACAGTCTTTCCAATTTAGGGGCAGCCATGGGGCTGACCAATGCACTGCGTGTGCAGAAGTTAGGACGGAAACGGGCGATTGACATTCAGAACGAACCGCAGTTGCAGTTGACGTTAGACCAGCTTCCAGATTCTGCCATGTACTTGAAATCCTTTACCGGTACGACTTATGAAGACAATGCGTGGACGGCATTGAAACAATCGGATTGGGATGACCAGACCGATTTAGTGACCTTATCCGAAACCTTTCTCTGCTATCCGCAGCTGTATCCGTATTGGTTTCAGAATTATCAGGATGCCACAGCAATGACCAATGTTGACATCTCTGCACTGAAATGGGAACGCCGTTGCTATGTGCCGTATGCTTCTTATCAGGAGCAGGCAAAGTATGAAGAGGATTTTGTAACGAAATTAGACAGCAAAAAGAATTATTCGTTTACCGTTTCGCTGCATCAAAACTTTTCTGATTTGCTGCAAAACAGCGGCATTCAGGATATGTATTTGCAACGAGAAATTTTCAACGCAACGGACAGCAATACACAGAAGTTTTTAGCAGCCCTTTCCCTGCCGGATTCTACGGATGCCATCCCGGTTACAACATATTTTCAGGCGTTGAAAGAGGATGGAACATATGACCAGCACGCCATTCAATCCATGCTGGCAGAACAATATTTATACCGTCCGTTTGTCTATGAGCAGTACACGCAGAAAACAGAAACGGATGCCTTGCAGGCGGTTTATAATGCGTTGCCAGCATCCATTCAGCAGACCAACTTGAATCCGGATTTTTCCACAGAAGATTTGCGGAATGGTGCAGGGGAGAACCTCTCCGACCAGCTGGCTGTACTGGAATCCATCCGGCAGTTCTTGGCGGATAATGCGACATACTCCACTTCTCCGGGAAAGACGCCAGGCTCGAGAGATTTTGTCAACTATTTCTTGATGGAAAATCACGAGGGCTATTGTGTGCATTTTGCCACGGCTGGCGTTCTGCTGGCACGGTATGCCGGCATTCCGGCACGGTATTGCGAAGGTTATGTTGCAACGCCGTCCGACTTTGAAAAAGCCAAGCAGAAAAAAGATGGTTCTTACACGGTCACGCTGACGGATGCCCGTGCCCATGCATGGTGTGAATTTTACGTCACCGGATACGGCTGGATTCCATTTGAATTTACGCCGGGCTACTACGGCGGAGCAGCAGAACCGGAAGAAGGCACTGCAGAAGCCACAACAACGACCACCACAACGGTAGCAGTTCGCACAGAAATTGCAACCACCGAACAGACAACCGAGCAGACCATTGGCATTGCAACACAAACCACGGCTGTTGTCACTTCAACGCCGTCACAACTGGGCACAAATTCCCACACCGATTCTGGAAATCATTCCTCGATTGGCAGAACCATCCTGCGGATTTTGTTGGTGCTGGTGCTGCTTGCAGCTGTGATTGCTGCACCGTTCCTGTTACGGATGTGGGCATTGCAGAAACGAACCGAACAGTTCCATGCAGCAGACCGCAAAAAAGCAATTCTTTGGATGTATGCATATTGGGAGCGGTTGTTGGGAACGGTTTCCATTCGAGCCGGAAATGAATCCGTTCTGGCATTTTCAAAGACCGCTGCACAGAAATTGCAGGAACAGCAGCTACCGAGTGATAACACTGCACCATTCTGTGAATTGGTTTCTGCCGTGAACTTTGGCGGAGCAACGCCATCCGCAGAATCCTGTGCAGCAGCAGAGCAAGCGTTGCAGCAGCTTGCAGAGGCGATTTATCAGGCAAAATCGCCGTTGCAGAAACTGTACTTCAAATATATCCAACATCTTATTTAAAAACGAAAGGGGTCTTTTCCATGGCAGCAACAAAAACAAAGAAGAAAACCGACAACAAAAAAATGATGCAGGCACTGCAATTCATCATGCCGCTTCTATTGATTGGCTTGGGGGTTCTGCTGATTCGCCGACGGGATGCCTTGAATCAAGTCTTTATGGCAATTGGAATTGTCATCGCCCTGATTGGCTTGATTTACACGGTTGTTTACTATGCGACCAAACAGTATGAGAAAAAGCCGCCTTACCTTGCCTCTGGCATTGGGCTGCTGGTCATCGGCGGCATCATTATCATTATTCCGTTTTTGGCAGATACGTTCATCCCGTTCTGCATTGGACTGTTCATCTTAATCAGCGGTATTACGGGTTTGATGGATGCATTCCAGCTGAAAAAGTTTAGTTCCGATTGGCAAATTCCATTGGCATTTTCCGTTCTGATTACCCTGATGGGGGTTGCAGTTTTGATTTGTACCTTCTATCTGTCTGGTGTCGTTTGGATTATCATTGGCGTTATGCTGATTGTCAGCGGTCTGATGCGATTCATTAACGCCATCATCTCGGTAAATGCAAGAAAGAAACAAATTCCGGATGATGTAATTGAAGGGGAAGCAACCGAAGTATAACATTGTTTTTCAAGGAGAAATGGTCAACCAAGGAAATTCCAACACGGGAAAGAATTGGTTGACTTTCTTTTTTTGCTATGTTATAATGGACGAAATTGGGCGATTTTGATTTTCGGGGACGAAAGGATTGACAACATGCAACGAATCCAACAAAAGAAACATGGTTCGATTCGAGATTTTTATGCAGCAGCGATTTTAACAGGCTGCCTGACGATATTTTTATGCCTGCTCTGGGTGATTCATCCAGATTTGATTTTTGGTTCTACGATGGACTGGAACAACCAGCACATCATTTTTCCGGATTATTTCCGGTCACGGTTTTACCAGACGGGGCAACTCTTTCCAAACTTTGCTTCTGCCATTGGAGCAGGGCAGAACATCTATGCATTTACCTATTACGGATTATTCAATCCGATTTTTTTGCTTTCTTACCTATTGCCGTTTGTTCCGATGATGGACTATATTCAATGCAGTAGTATCTTGTTGATTTGGGGAAGCGGCATGCTGTGCTATTGGTTTTGCCGACAGCATTTTTCTGAACGGATTGCCTTTGTCTGTGGGTTTCTGTATTTGTTTTCTGCTCCGCTGATTTATCATGGACATCGGCATTTGATGTTCATGAATTATCTGCCGTTTTTATTCTGGGCATTGTTTGCCGTTCGGCGGTGTCAGCAGCATCAGCGTGTTTCGGTTTCGCTGATTCTGGCAAGTATCTGTATCTTAGGGTGCAGCTTCTTTTTTGCAGTTGGCAGTTTCCTGACGATTTTTTTGTATGCATGGTTTCTCTATTTGCAGGAATCCGGCTTGAAGAAATCCTTTTTGCTGCGGATTCTGGTGCACTTGTTTTTTGCAGGGATGCTCTGTATGTGTTTTTTGCTCCCGACTGCCCTCGCCCTCTTGCAGGGACGTTCCGAAACGCACTTGAGTAAAAAATTCTGGTTAGAAGTGTTTGTGCCAACGGTGCAGCTCTCCTATTTCTTCTATCAGCCCTATGGCGTTGGCTTGACGATTACGGGACTGTTTGCCCTGCTGGTCGGCTGCTGGACGAAAAAGAAAGCCGTTCGCTTTTTGTCCGTGACATTGCTATTATTATTGTGTCTGCCGATGTTGCTGTATCTAATTAACGGCTTCCAGTATCTGGACGGGAAAGCCTATATTCCGCTGCTGCCGCTGGCAATCTTAGTATATGGCTTTTTCTTTCAGTCGCTGCAAACAAAACAGATTCCATGGAAGACCATTTTGCCTTTGTTTGTGCTGCTGTTGGCATCCGGATGTTTCTTTGCCTGGAATCTGTTTGACGGAGCGAAACGCTGGATTTTGTTGGGTGGGGCGACAGCAGAAACGATTCTCTTTTTGTGCTTATTGCAGCCTTGGCGAACATCAAAAATGTCGAATAACTGGAAACGTGTTTTATGGATGGCATGCAGTATGCAGGTAGCATATAGTTTTCTGCTGAATGGTACAGACAACACACTATTAAAGAAATCCACCATGCAGCAGTATCAAAATGCAGACATCGACACCCTTTGGAAACAGACAACAGAACAGGATGACAGCTGGTATCGGGTTTATAATGCCACGCAGCCCTATGCAACCGCAAACCAGACCCAGCAGGGAACGTGTTTTCTCTCTACAGTCTACGCTTCTGTGCAGAATAAAACCTATTCCAATTTCTATTATCATCAGCTGTTCAATGAAACCAGTATCCGCAACAATGCGGCAGTGGATGCAGTGAAAAATTTGGCGTATCATATTTGGATGGGGGACAAGTACCGACTGGATTTCAAGGGAAAAACCCTATTCGGCTATGAGCCAAAATATACGAGTGGGGATTACTGTGTCTATGAAAATCAGTATGCCTTGCCGATTGGCTATGCAACAGACCGCTGGATTTCCATGGATACGTTCCAGCAGCACAATGAAGCAGAACAGGTTTTGGATTTGCTGTCAGGAATTGTTCTGCCGGAGCAGGTTGCTGACACGGAAATGGAACAGCCAAAATCCCTGCAAACCATATCCGAACAGGAGATGGAATCGGTTTTGCAAACGATAGAACAGGAATTCCCAGTGACTCGAAACGGAGAGACACTGTTGATTTCGACAGAACAGCCGATGACAAAGACCATTTCGCTGCCGAAATCCTGTGCCGGAAAACTGTTGCTGCTCTCCATGGAAGTGGATAATACGATAGTAGCAGATTCGGATGATGTTTTCATTATGATAAACGGCATCAAAAACAAGTTGACTGCACCAAGCTGGAAGTATCACAATCAGAACTATCATTTTACCTACCTGCTTTCCGATGTAACAGATACACTGGAATTGTCGCTTTCCGCTGGAACGTATCAGGTTTCCAATCTGCATGGCTACACGCTGCCAGAAACCGTATTGGAGCAGGCAGTACAACAGGTCACACCATTGGAAACAACGGCGGAGCAGGTGCGAGGGGATACGATTTCCGGAACGATTACCACAGAGAAAGACGGCTGGTTTGTGCTTTCCGTACCGTATGATACCGGATTTACCGTGACGGTAGACGGAACGGAAACGGCATATGAAACTGTGAATCTTGCCTTTTTAGGGATTCCGCTTTCTGCCGGAACGCATGAAATCGTCTGGACGTATCACGCCCCTGGTGCAGCGACTGGGAGAAAAATCACACTGATTACCGCCGGAATCCTCCTGCTTTGGGTGGGGCTTTCCTACGGCATTCAGCGAAAACAATCAGAAAGAAGGATTTTATCATGAGTATTTACACAGAAAAAGCCGTTGCCCTGTTTCGGGAGGGCTATAACTGTGCCCAAGCCGTAACGGGTGCGTTTGCGGAGCAGTTTGGCATGTCACAGGAAGATGCTCTGCGATTTTCCGAGGGCATGGGTGCTGGAATGGGACGGCTGCGGTTGACCTGCGGAGCGGTTTCCGCAATGGCACTGCTGGCAGGGTTAAAGCTGAGCAACGGAAAACCGAATGACTTAACAACACGAAAAGAAGTTTATGCCGTTGTACAGGAAATGACCAAGGCATTTCAGGAGAAAAACGGCAGTATCATTTGTGCGGAACTGTTAGGGGCAGCCAGACCAAAACACGAAACCGCCCAACCTGAAGCACGAACCGCTGCCTATTATCAGAAGCGTCCTTGTGTGGGATGTGTAGAAGATTGTGCAGAGATTGTAGAACAGTATCTCTGCGGAGCAGGAGAGGAGTAATCAAGATGTATCGAACCTATCGAAAAGAAGCAGAAGCATTGGTGCAGCAAATGACCGTTGCAGAGCAGGCAAGTCAGCTGCGATATGATGCCCCGGCAATTCCACGGCTGGGGATTCCTGCCTACAACTGGTGGAACGAGGGCTTGCACGGGCTGGCAAGAGCCGGTACGGCGACGATGTTTCCGCAGGCAATCGGCATGGCGGCAACCTTTTCGCCCGAACTGGTGCAGGAGATGGGCGAGGTGACAGCAACCGAAGCACGGGCGATGTATCACGCTTGTTCCGAGCAGGGCGACCGAGATATTTATAAGGGGTTGACGCTCTGGACACCAAATGTGAACTTGTTCCGTGACCCCCGTTGGGGCAGAGGACAGGAAACTTATGGAGAAGACCCGTATTTGATTGCAACGCTGGGAACAGCCATGGTGCACGGTATGCAGCAGGACGGGGACTATTTAAAAGTAGCAGCCTGTGCAAAGCATTTTGCTGTGCACAGTGGACCAGAAGCGGTTCGGCATACCTTTGATGCGGAAGTTTCTGCAAAGGATTTGGAAGAAACGTATCTGCCTGCCTTTCAAGCGTTGGTCGAAGATGCAGAAGTGGAAAGCGTGATGGGGGCATATAATCGGGTGAATGGCGACCCAGCTTGTGCCAGCCCGATGCTGATGCAGAAGCTGAAAGACTGGCAATTTGACGGCTATTTTGTTTCGGATTGCTGGGCGATTCGGGATTTCCACACCACGCATAAAATTACAGAAACGGCAACCGATTCCATTGCACTGGCACTGAAAGCCGGCTGCCATTTGAACTGTGGCTGTACCTATGTGCAGATTCTGTTAGCGTTGGAAGAGGGGAAGATTACCGAGGACGATATTTTCCAAGCCTGTGTACGGGTGATGCAGACCCGTTTCCGGCTGGGCATGTTTGCAGAACAAGAACCCTATGCCGATTTGCCGATTACGGTTTTGGCTTGTCCGGAACACAAGGCGAAATCGCTAGCAGCTGCAGAACGCTCCATGGTATTGCTGCGGAATGAGCAGCAGATTTTACCGTTGCAGGCAGAACAGCTGCAAACCATTGCCGTAATCGGGGCAAATGCGGACAGCCGTGCAGCGATGGTGGGGAACTACAACGGAACGCCAGACCGTGCAATTACGTTCTTAGAGGGCATTCAACGGGCTTTTTCTGGTCGGGTGCTCTATGCGGAGGGCTGCCATCTGTTCAAAGACCGCTGTTCGGAATTGGCACAGCCGGGCGACCGCTATGCAGAAGCGGTTGCCGTTGCAAAGGCAGCGGATGTGGTCATTCTCTGCCTCGGCTTGGATGCCACATTAGAAGGTGAAGAAGGCGATACTGGAAACGAGTTTGCCTCGGGAGATAAGGCAGATTTACGGCTGCCAGAACCGCAGCGGGTATTGCTCCAGAAAATCAAGGCAACTGGAACACCGATTGTTCTGGTAACTGCAACGGGCAGTGCAATTTGTCCGGAACTCGAAACAGAAGCATGGATACAAGCATGGTATCCGGGTTCGGAGGGCGGAACGGCATTGGCAAACTTGCTGTTCGGCAAGTGTTCGCCGTCTGGAAAGCTGCCTGTAACATTCTATGCGGATGCAGGGAAACTGCCAGCATTCACAGACTATTCCATGCAGCATCGAACCTATCGCTATACGCAGGAAAATATTCTGTATCCGTTCGGCTATGGGCTGACCTATGGAAAAGTTGTCTGCACGGATTTGCACTATGAAAACGGCATTGCGGTTGTAACGGCAGAAAATCAGGGCAGTTTCGACACAGAAGAGGTGATTCAGCTCTATATCAAGAGCGATGCAGACTGTGCCGTTCCATATCACAGCTTGTGCGGATTCCAACGGGTATTCTTGCCGGCAGGAGCAAAGAAAACCATTTCCATTCCGCTTGCAAAAAATGCGTTTACCAGCGTTGATGAGCAGGGAACTCGTGGCGTATATGGAACAACCTTCACGCTCTATGCTGGAATTTCGCAGCCGGATGAAAAGAGTCAGCAGCTGACGGGAACAGCCCCAGCAATGCAGGTCATTTCTGTTTCGGAACTGCATGCATAAAGTTCCAGAAATGCATTACAAAGATTGACAACAAATAAAAAAGGTGCTATAATAGCAAGCAGTAAAGTTGAACAAGGGGGAGATTTTTTATGAAACATTTTCAACGAATCTTATTGGCGGCAGGTCTGTTGGTAAGTCTGTCCGGCTGTGATGCCATTTCTGACCCGAGTTCGGATATTCCGGAACAAATTGCCGTTGCAGACAGTACAACCGAATCATCCGACGCAGAAACCGCAGAAGCTGTGACAGAATCCGAGCCATCGCTTGCAGAAACAGAATCCGCAAGCGAATCCACCAGCACGGAAACCACATTGCTTTCCGAAACAGTTTCCACAACGGAAACCACGACCACCATTGCAAATGCAGATGCATTGGTTGGAGATACTGGTCTGACCACTTCGGAATGGTTGGAAAAGGCACAGGAACTGTATGAAACCGCTGCAAAGACCATGTTCCAATATTGCTGCACTTCGCAGATGTTCCAGTACGATTTCTCGGACAGCAACCAGCCAAACTATTATCATATTACCGATTATGATACCATTGCAGATGCAACAGAGCCGTATTATGAAGTCTTTTCCAGAAAGAGCCACAGCGGAGATTTTGATTCGTTGCTGCTGGAAGCGGACGGAAAGCTGTATGGACTGGCGGGTGACCGTGGTTCAGACATTACGTATCAGGGAGCAACCGTTACTGCCTTGGAAAGTGCAACAGAGGATACCTTGACTTTTACCGTTGCCTTGACTTATACGGGAACGGATGGGGAAGATTCGACCACAAAGAATGACAGCTTCTCTCTATACTTGGAAGATGGCGTTTGGAAGGTAGATACTTTTACATTGCCGTACTAAGAGCAGGTGGAAAGGAGGAAAACAGATGGCTTTTTTTGAAGAAATAGAGATACAAAAACTTTTTTGTGCAGAGGAAGCAGACACCTTTCCACCTTTTACAGAAAAAGACCTTGCAGAAACAGAAAAAGCAATGGGTTGGAAGCTTCCAGCATCCTATCTCGCCCTGTTGAACATCAAAAACGGCGGTCGGATTGATAAGGCATATGAAGAGAGTTGGCTTTCCGTGATTTATGGGATTTTCTCAAACGGAAAAGGGCTTGCAGATTGGTATGATATACCAACCTCTACATCAAATCAAGCACGTATTAGCA
>UMLG01006265.1_pt1 | contig 77720 bp, 82 predicted proteins | sample 1966511 | NCBI WGS metagenome assembly UMLG01 (sample SAMEA4836195, study PRJEB28245) | human gut metagenome | biome: gut microbiome; material: fecal sample | place: Denmark | collected 2008
CTGACTAATGGAAATAAAATAAAGAAAAGAATTAGAATTTTACAAAGAAGTGTAATTGTATGAATAAAGCGATTGTTGTAATGAGGATTGCTATTCTTACTTCTTTGGAAAAAGATAAGTAATTGACTGGCAAATTTCAGTTTGTAGAGATGATATGAAAAATGAAGCTTAAGGAACAGAGCTTTACCCTGTTTGCCTATACAAATTATAGGGCAATTCAAGGTTATCACAGGCTCGAAACCCTAGATTTTAAGGGAAAAGGTGCGTTCCACCATTCCTTTGTACAGTAGGGGTTGAATAGGTTTTTTATTGAACAACCGAGCCACATAGAAAATATTTTAAGATTTGAAAAATCAACGGATAGATAAGATCATGGTAGGAGTAATGCTCTTACCATATTTTTATATAAAAATTGATTAAGTTTATAGCTTAACCTATAATAATATTAGATTACTTATTAAGAAAATAATACTAGATTTACTGGAGGATGTTATGAATATATTGAATAAGAAGATAGAACTGTTGAAAAAAATAGCACTACGATTTAACGATGCTAATATAACATGGGCTTTAGGTGCCTCTATGCTACTTTATTTTAAGAAAATAACAATAGAATTTCATGATATAGATTTGATGATTGCGAATGAGGATGTTGAGTCTGTACAAAAAATTTTGTCTGAAATGGGAGAAATTCAACCACCAAATCCTAATTCAAAATATAAAACGAAGTCATTTATGGAATTTATCATAGATTCTATAGATGTGGATGTGATGGCTGGTTTTTCTATTGTAAGTGATGGAAAAGTTCATGATTGTTCTTTACATAAAGAACAAATAGTGGAATGGATGACTTTGGAAAATACGAAGATTCCACTTCAATCTCCAATATTGTGGTGTGAGTATTACAGATTAATGGGACGAAAAGAAAAGGTTGATGTGATTGAAAGTGCGCTAGCAAACAACTGATTTTAGAATTGTTTTAATTATTAAAGAAATATTCAAAATCTAAATGCATTAATGATAAACAATATGAATCATATTGACATGAAGGTTAAGTCTTTTGAAAATAGACAAATGGTAGAATGATGTTTTAATCTAAGAAATCCTCGGGCTTTCTTTTCTTATATTCACTTCTAATAAATAATTATTTGTCATATTATAAAGAGTGATTTACAATAAAAATAGGAGGAAAAAGGAAATGAAAGTATTATTAGTTAATGGAGGACCACATCCTAAAGGATGTACAAATCGTGCTTTAGAAGAAGTAGAAAAAGCATTAAAAGAAGAAGGAATAGAAACGCTTATTTATCATATTCCTAATGTTCCTTTACAAGATTGTATTGCTTGTGGATCATGTGCTAAAACAGGTAAATGTGTTTTTGATGATTGTGTCAATGAATTTGCCTCAATGGCTAAAGATGCTGATGGCTTTATCTTTGGAACACCTGTCTATTATGCGCATCCAACAGGTAAAATTCAAAGCTTTATGGATCGTGTTTTTTATAGTGCTAAATCTGCATTTGTTCATAAACCAGCAGCAGTAATTTCTTCATCAAGAAGAGCAGGAAGTGTCACAAGTATGGATGTTTTAAACAAGCATTTAAGTATTTCTGAAATGCCTATTGTCACATCAAACTATTGGAATGAAGTGCATGGACATACACCAAGTGATGTTGAACAAGATAGAGAGGGATTAGATACAATGTATGCATTAGGTAAAAATATGGCTTGGATGTTAAAATGCATTGAAGCTGGTAAAAAAGCAGGAATTGAAATTCCTCAAAATACAAAGAGAACGACAAACTTTATTCGTTAAAATGAAAACACTGTATGTTTCTGATTTAGACGGTACGCTTTTAAATCGTCAACAACAAACATCAACTTATACCAATCAAACAATTGAAAAGCTTGTTAATCAAGGTATGTTGTTTTCTTATGCGACCGCAAGATCTTATTATTCAGCCAAACCAGCAACCAAAGGCTTAAGTGCAAAAATTCCTTTGATTCTTTATAATGGCGCCTTTATTATTGATAATCAAAGCCAAGAAATTTTAGTGTCTAATTTCTTTTTAAAAGAAGAAGTCAACGATTTAACTCAGTATTTTAATCAAAAAAATTTTTATCCTATTGTCTATGCTTTTATAAATGAACAAGAAAAATTTAGTTATATTCCTAATAGATCAACCAAGCAACAACTAGATTTTATAAGTACACGTAATGATAAAAGAAAAAATCCAATTGAAAATAATCTCTTTCAAGGAGATGTTTTCTATGTTTCATGTATTGCTTCAAAAAAACAATTAGAAAGTTTTTATTATGATTTAAAAGATCGCTATCAATGTTTATTTTCTAAAGATATCTATAGTCAAGATTGGTGGCTTGAAATCTTACCACAAAAAGCGACAAAGGCGCATGCTATTTTACAATTAAAAGACTATCTCCAATGTGAGAAAGTCGTTGCTTTTGGAGATGGGATGAATGATTTATCAATGTTTGAAATAGCCAATGAAAGCTATGCAGTAGAAAATGCCTGTAAAGAACTTAAAGAAAAGGCAACAGGTGTTATTGGTCGTCACGATCAAGATGCGGTGGCACGTTGGTTAGAAGAAAATTATAAGGATTAGTATGAAAGATTTATATTATATTTTAATGTACAATAATTTAGGTAATACAAAGGAATGCAAAACACTCATTAAACATGGTTTGATACAAGTTAATGGTGTTGTTGAAATCAATTGTAAAAGAAAGATCCAAGAAGAGGATGTTCTTATTTATCAAGGGAAAAAGTTAAAGAGTCAACCATTCCACTATGTTATGCTCAATAAACCAAAAGGATATCTTTGTGCCAATAAAGATGAAAAAGAAAAATGTGTTGTTGATTTAATTGATTATTCAGATTGTTTTTGTTTAGGAAGGTTAGATCGTGATACGACAGGACTTTTAATTCTTACCAATGATAAAAGTTTAAAGAAGCTTTTATTACCACAAAATCATGTAAAGAAAACCTATCTTGTTGAAACAAAAGAAAGACTTAAAAAGGAAGATCAAGAAGCTTTTAAAAGGGGAATCATCATTGATCAAAAGATTCAATGTTTACCAGCAAAACTTGAAATTATAGATGATTATCATGGGTATGTGACAATAGAAGAAGGAAAATATCATCAAATCAAAAAGATGTTTTTATCATTAAAGAATGAAGTGATTTCTTTGAAAAGAATTTCTTTTGATGAAATCTATTTAGATGAAGACTTATTGGAAGGTATGTCACGTACTTTAAATAAAGAAGAAAGAAATAAGCTTATAAAAAAAGCGGCTCAATGTTGAGTCGCTTAAACTTTTTCTGTCGTTAAAATAACAATAATAGCTCCTACAATAGATAAAATGATACCAGCAAGTAAAACATGACCAACACCTAAAGCATCAAGCATAATTCCTCCGGCGAAGTTTGCAAAAACACCAGATAAAGTCATTGAAGTAGTGACTAAAGATTGTCCTTTAACACGATCTGCTAAGGCAATTTTTTCATTGACATAATAAACAGAAGCAGGAATAAAGAGGGCATAAGCAAACATTTGACACACCTGAGCAAGATAAATCATGATCATATTTGTAGCAAAATATGTAAGGGCATGTTTGACACAGAACATTAAAATTGAAAACTTGATAAGGGTTCCACAATTGATTTTTTCAGACATTTTAGAAAAGAATGCCATTGTTGGAAGTTCTAACATAGCTGCTACGAAAACAGCATTTCCCATATCTGCACTTGTACCACCAATATTTGTAATAATTTGAATAAAGAAGTTATTAATGATGGTATGAGCAAAATAAACAAGGACGAATCCTACTAAAAATAAGATGAATTTTTTATATTTCATACAGAATTTACCAAAAGAAAGTTGTTCAGTTTCTTCTTGTGGTGTTTCTACTTGTTCAACATCATTTTTAAATTCTTTTGGTAATACAAACATTTTAACAACAATAAATAATAAAACAGTAAATAAAATATAGAAAAGAGGTAAAATACCTGGAGAAAAACTTTCAACAATATGTCCTAAAGCTAAAGAAGCAATGGCATAAGCTACCGAACCTAAACCTCTAGCAAGACCATAGTTAATTTCAATACCATGTTGTTCAAAAGCAAAAGCAAGAGAATTCATCAGTGGCATAATTGATGACATAATTGAAAAGATAGTAACAACTAAAAATAAAACAAATAAAGCACTTCCTGGAATTAGATAAAGGATGGCTGATAATGCGATAACCACTAAAATGATAGGAGTCATAATATTTCTAATTTCAATATTTTTATGATTGTCAGCAAAAGAGGCAAGCATAGGTTGCAATAAAACAGCGATAATACTTGAAAGAGCTAAAGCAATCCCAATTTGTGAGTTAGAACAACCTTTATCTAATAAAAAGACAGAGGCATAACCCATCATTGCTGCAAAAGCAGCAAAATAAAAGATTTGACTTCCCGCATATTTCAAGTTAAGACTACGATTTTTTTTCATAAACATTTCCTTCCTTGATTATATTCGTTATCTTTATTCTATCATATAAACATAAAATGTAAGCGCTTTTTTATTTTATGAAAAAATTCATTCTCTTTTACCTGTTTGTAAACTATAATAAATGTGGTGATACAATGAAAGAAATAATGATAATTACAGGAGCAAGTTCTGGTATGGGAAAAGAATTTGCTAGACAAATTGAAAAGAAATATCAAGTTGATGAATTATGGGTGATTGCTAGAAGAAAAGAAAGACTGGAAAGTCTAAAAGAAATGTTAGAAACAAAGGTAAGAGTATTTGCCTTAGATTTAACACAAAAAGAATCATTTGAAATACTTCAAGAGACTTTATTTAAAGAAAAACCAAGAGTGAAAGTTCTTGTTAATTGTTCAGGCTATGGAAAATTAGATCATTATGAAAATATGTCGTTAGAAACAATTGAAAATATGATGAATTTAAATATGCTGGCAGTTGTCAAAATGGTCAATACTGTTTTACCTTATATGCATAAAGAAAGTCACATTGTTAATTTTGCTTCATGTAGTGGATATATGCCAATTCCTTATTTAAATATTTATGCTGCTTCTAAAGCTTTTGTTCTTAATTATTCAAGGGCATTAAATGAAGAATTGAAGTATCGAGGGATTCATGTATTAGCTATTTGTCCTTATTGGGTTGAAACAGAGTTCTTTGATCGTGCAGTTGAAAAAGATAAAAAGCCTGTGGTTATCCGTTATGGAAAAGTATATCAAGCAAAAGATATCATAAAAAAAGCAATTAAAGATATGGAGCGTTTTAAAGATGTTTCACTTTATGGAACGATAAATAAAATACAAATATTAGGGATGAAGGTTTTACCACATCGATTTGTTAAAAAGATTTGGATGGCTTATCAAAATTTAGATGGAACAAGGAAGATAAGATAGATTGTATTTAATTAAAAAAATCTTTAAAATTAGAGAATTTTTTATTAAAGTGTGATAAGATAAAATCAGTGAAATAGAGAGGTATGTATGATGAAAAAATTTATTAGACAAAATATTGATCATCAACCAATTGTTGATAATGTTTTTAAAATCGTAAGTTTAGCAAATGATGCAATTGCTAAAAAAGGAAAAGAAAATATTGTCAATGCGACAATTGGTTCATTATATGATGAAGATGGAAATTTAGTTGCATTAGATACCGTATTTAATACGTATAACAGTTTAGATAATAGAACAAAAGCAAAATATGCTTCTAGTTTTAGTGGAAATCCAAATTTTAGAAAACAAGTTTATAATTGGGTCGTACAAGACACAAAACTTGATTTATGTCATAGTGTTATTGGAACACCTGGAGGTTCAGGAGCCGTAAGTTCAACGATTTTAAACGTGTTAGACGAAGGTCAAACTTTAATTATTCCTCATATTGCATGGGGTAACTATAAATCAATGGCAACGATTGCTAATTGTAAAGTACAAGCCTATCAAATGTTTGATGGAGATGCATTCAATATTACAAGCTTTAAAGAAACTTGTCGTGAAGTAATGGCAAGACAAGGTAAAGTTTTAGCGATTATCAATGACCCATGTCATAACCCAACAGGATATTCTATGACAGTTGAAGAATGGAATCAAGTGATTGATTTTTGTAATGAATTATCAAATGAAGGACCTGTTATTATCTTAGATGATATTGCTTATATTGACTATTCTTATAACTTAGAAAGATCAAGAGATTATATGAATGCATTTAATCGTATGAATGATCAAGTCATGATTGTTGTAGCGTTCTCTTGTTCTAAAACACTTACATCTTATGGTTTAAGATGTGGGGGTGCTGTTATTTTAGCAAGAAATCAAGAAGATGTTCGAGCACTTGAAATCTTAATGGAAAAACATGCAAGAGCTTCTTGGTCAAATATTCCTAATGCAGCAATGGAAAACTTTGTTAAAGTTACAACAGAACATAAAGATGAATTTAACGAAGAAAAAGGGAAATATGTTGATTTATTAAGACAAAGATGTGAAGTCTTTAAAAAAGAAGCAGATGAATGTGGTTTAACTTATTATCCATATAAAGAAGGTTTCTTTGTTACTTTAAAAGTAGAAGATGATGATTTATTAACACGATTCCATGAAGCAATGCTTGCTCAAGATATTTATACAATTAAAGTCAATAAAGGTATTCGTGTTGCTTTATGTTCTTTATCAGTAGAAAAATGCCAAGGACTTGCCTTTAAAATGAAAGAAATTTTAGATAGTTTAAAATAATCGGGGAAACCGGTTATTTTTTATGGAAAGAAGAAAGTATTTATTTAAAGGCAGAGTTCAAGGTGTTGGTTTTCGTTTTCGTTGCTTTTCTATCGCAAATGAATTAAAATTAACGGGGTTTGTAAAAAATGAATATGATGGTTCGGTTTCTATGGAAGTTCAAGGAGAAGGAATGCAAATAGAAAGAATGATTGAAAAACTCTATCAACAACCATTTATTGAAATAGAACAAATCCATTATCATTTATTAAATATAAAAGAGTATGAAAAATCTTTTGAAATACGATATTAAGGAGGAACTATGAAAACAATTGCTATTGTAGCAACAGGTGGTACAATTGCTGGTACTGGGAAAAAAGGGAAAACTGTAGCATATCATGCAGGAGAAATTGATATTGATTCAATTATTGAAACAATTCCAGAAATCAATGAAGTGGCGCATATTAAAGAATATCAATTAATGAATATTGATAGTAATGAAATGACTCATGAAAAATGGTTGATCTTAAAAAATAATATTGAAGAAATTTTGTCGGATGATACGATTGATGGTGCGGTTGTTACTCATGGAACAGATACTTTAGATGAAACAGCTTATTTTTTAACTTTAACATTAAATACCCCAAAACCTGTTGTTTTAACAGGAGCAATGCGTCCAGCAACAGCAACGAGTGCAGATGGTCCATTTAATCTTTATCAAGCTATTTGTTTAGCTTGTCATGGAGAATCTTATAACCGTGGGGTTCTTGCTTTATTTTCTAATACAATTTATTCAGGAAGAGATATTGAAAAAGTTAATAATTTTAAAATTGATGCCTTTGATCAAAGATCTCTTGGATGTTTAGGATATATGCAAGATCAAGAAGTCTATTTCTATACACAAACAAGTAAGATTCATACGATAAAATCACGTTTTAACAAACGTATTGATTCTATTAAAAGTGTAGCGATTGCTTTTTATTACAGTGGTGCGGATGCTAAAATCTTATATGATCTTGCAAGTGATCATGAAGGGATTGTTATTGCAGGGTCAGGAAGTGGAAATTATAGCCAAGCTTGGTTAAAAGCAATCGAAGAACTTTCTGAAAAGGGTACAATTTTTGTACGTTCTTCACGTATTTCACAAGGAATTGTTTTTGATGATGAAATCTTTGATCCACATCATTTATGTATTTCATCAAATACCTTATCGCCACAAAAAGCGAGAGTTTTATTAATGCTTGCTTTAACACAAACACATGATCGTGATGAAATAAGAGAAATCTTTTTACAATATTAGAAGGAGAAATCCTTCTTTTTTTATTTTTAGTAAGTATTAATATAAAATTAAAAATGTTTATAGGTAAGAATAATTGATAGCTATGATACAATTTATGTTTAGAGAAAATCAATTATTTTTGGTGGATATTAGATCAACATTTATCAATTAACGGTAAGACAACTTTTTAGATAAAAAACTATTTTATGTTATTTTTTCAACTTTATGCATTGTCTGGAGTATAATGAATTTATAAGGAAAAGTATTATTTTAATTTTATGTGAAAAAGGGGGGGAGAGGAATATGAAAACTCAAGAAGAATATTTCAATGATTTAAAGAAGATACATCATTAGTGGAACTACAAAATTATATTAATAATGTTTTAGAAATTAGAGGGTTCAATAATCAGTCAATAGAATTAAAATTAATGTTATTAATGGAAGAAGTGGGTGAGCTAGCAAAGTCTATTAGAAAGGATTCGACAAGGTTACCAATTGATAGATGCAAAATAAATAATTATTCTTCTATTGAAGAAGAAATTGCGGATGTATTAATAGTTTTATTTTCAATAGCTAATAAATTACAAATTGATTTGTATGATGCATTTTTAAAAAAGGAAAAGGAAAATATAAAGAGAAAATGGAAGAAATAAATAAAAAACAAATGTATTATCTTTTAATATCAACGATATTTCATCAATCACAAAATACAAATACTACACTACAAAATAGTCTTAAATTAGTAGAAGAATTGGAAAAAAAGAACTATATATGTACTGAAAGAGAATTAACGGATTTATTTTATAAACAAGGCATTAAACACAGATTTCCTAATAAAATGATAGATTATCTAGATAGTACGTTTGACACTTTAAAATATGATTTTAAAGATATAAATAATGTTTTTCAAGTAACTAATTTTATTGAATTAAAAAATAATTTATTGAAATTTAAAGGGATTGGGGAACATAAAGCACAAATTTGCATACTAAAGTATATGATTTTGCAAGGAAAAAGTATTGATATTGATGATTATGATCAAATGTTAAATAATTGTTGTTCCTTGGATGAAACTTTATTTCGTGAAATAGAAATAATTAAGAAATTAAGTACTAAAAATACAATTTGAAAATTATGTGCTTATATATAAAATCTTTTAAAAAACATTAACTCTATATTTTTATATAAAGGAGAAAGCGTGATGAAAGTTTTAGTTTTAGGTGGTACAAGATTTTTTGGGATTCATTTGGTTGATGAATTATTAAAAAGTAATTGTGATGTAACAATAGCAACTAGAGGGTTAACTAGTGATTCTTTTGGAAATAAAGTTGAAAGAATTAGATTGGATAGGCATGATGAATTAAGTATAATTAATAACCTTAGTGATAAATATTTTGATGTAATATATGATAACTTGGCATATTGTTCCAATGATATAGAAATATTATTACCACATATTCATTGTGGAAAATATGTTGTTACATCTTCTACATCTGTTTATAATCTCTTTAAAAGGAGATGTAAAAGAAACTGATTTTGATTCAATAACTTATCCATATATTAATTGTAAACGAAATGAAGTTGAATATGCAGAAGGGAAACGTCTTGTTGAGGCTGCAATATTACAAAAATTTAATGATATAAACTATATTTGTGTTAGGTTCCCATTTGTTATAGGAAAAGATGATTATACAGGAAGATTGATTAAATATATAAAATGTTATAGAGAAAAGAAAAATTTATATGTAAATAATATAAAAAATAAGATGAGTTTCGTAGATTCTAAAGAAGCTGGGAAATTTCTAGCATTTTTAAAAGATGTAAATGATTTTAAGGGATGTATTAATGCTGCTAGCAATGGGGTTTTATCAATGTATGAGATTTTATCAATACTTGATCCGAATAAAAATATTCTTGATAAAAACATTTCTGGGTTGTTTTTAAGAAAGAGCGCAGAAATTGCTCCGTACAATGATGTAGAAAGTTATCAAATAAATACTGCTCTTGCTAAAAAATTAGGTTTTAGATTTTCAAATATTAATTCATGGATTGATTCATTAATTAAAGATTGTATAAAAGAGATCATTGGTTAAAATATAGTAATAATAACAAGGACAATGCATCTAGTAGATTCATTTAATCTTTATCAAGTAATTTGCCTAGTATGTCATGGAGAATCCTATAATTGAGGTATTCTTGCATTATTTTCTAATACGATTTACTCAGAAAGTGGAAAAGTCAATAACTTATTGATGTTTTTGCCCAAAGACTACGTTAGTATGCAAAATTAAGAAGTATACTTCTATACGCAAATAAGTAAAATTCCTATGGAAAAATAAAGTTTTAGTTAACGTATTGATTCTAATGCTTGCTTTAACACAAACACATGACCGTGATGAAATAAGAGAAATCTTTTTACAATATTAGAAGGAGAAATCCTTCTTTTTTTAAACATGTATGAAAAGAAGATAGATTTATGGTACACTCTACTTGCAATAGAAATCTGTTAATTGGGCTGGTCGTAAGACCAGGGTCCCTCAATTTGCGGGTAAGACACCCGTTTTTTTTTAGGAAAGAATAAATTTTGAGAGGCTTAAGTACAAAAATAATTTCAATGAAAAATATAAGAAGGAGAAAGAGTATGAAATTATATTATCCTGTCATTTTCTTAAAAGAAGATGATGGAAGATATTTGGTTTCATTTTCTGATGTTCCAGAAGCAATAACATGTGGGAATGATTTTGAAAATATTGATATAAAAGAAACTGTTGTAAAGATTAAATTGAATTTAACTAGATTAGATGACAAAAAAACTAATTTTATAATTATAAAAAAGAGTAATGAATCAGTAAAACTGAATCATTACTCTTTTACGTATACAGCAAAGTTTTTATCCTCACAATAAAAATCACCGTAACCATCTTCATTAATAAGCACTCTTTGATAACCATTAAAGACATTGACATAATAACAATGACGATCTTCTTTACCAACATACATTGATTTTATACCACCAGTTGAATTCGTCATAATAATAACCATTGCTTTTGTTTCAGTATGTCTTGTCCAACCAATTAAATGAGGATGATCGAAATAATCTTCTTGATTTCCTTCGTTATATTGTTTTCTTAAAGAAAGGAGCTGTTGAAGCATTTCTTTTTTTGAAGAAACATTTTCATAATCAATACCTTCTAAATCACCATAGAAAACACAAGGATACCCTGCTTTTCTTAAAAGAGTTAAACAATAAGCATGTCCTTTAAACCAATCAGGAATGAAAGAAGCTAATGATTGACTTGGTTCCGTATCATGATTATCGACAAAAGTAACTGCATTTGAAGGATACATGGAAACAAGCGTTTGATCAAAAATATGAGAAAAATCATAATTTTCATTATGACTTGCATCGTAAAAATGATAGTGAAGAGGAACATCAAATAAAGACATTTCAAAATTGACTTCTTTTAAATACTTTTCTAAATGATACACATCTCCGTGCCAATACTCACCAACCGTAAATAATTCTTTATTAAAATCGTGATATATTTTTGGCAAGAGGTTTTTATAAAAAGAAGCGGGAATATGTTTAACAGCATCGAGACGTAAGCCATTGATTTTAGTTAAATTTATATACCAATAAAGCCATGAGGTAACTTCTTGAACGGTTTCTTCATTTCCAAAATCTAAATCTGCTCCCATTAAATAATCATAATTGCCATTTTCATCATCGACTTCTTGATCCCAACTTTTTTGATCAAAAAGGAAAATGGTATTACGATGGGTCTTTTCATCATAATCAATCCCATCAAAATGATACCAATGCCAAATAAAATCAGAATATTTTTTATTTCTACCAGGAAAAGTAAAAAGAGTATAGACTTTAATTTGTTCATCACCAGAAATGATTTCATTGGTATTTTGACGATTGACTTCTTTTGCATTAACAATTTCAGTACCGTCAGCGCCCATTTTATGATTTAAGACAATATCTCCATAAACATCAATTCCTGCTTTTTGAAAAGCTTGAATACACGCTAAATAATCCACTTTTGTTCCATATTTTGTTTCAATACTTCCTTTTTGATTAAATTCTCCCAAATCATAAAGATCATAAACACCATAACCATTATCATTGATGCCACCAACGCCTTTATAAGCAGGTGGTAACCAAATAGCTGAAAAACCCATTTCTTTATAAGATTTTACTTTTTCTTGAAGTTGTTTCCAAAGTTTTTCTTCAGGGTTTATATACCAATGAAACCCTTGTAATAAAACACCATTTTCCATTTTTTTCACCTCATTGAAACTATTATACATCATTTTATTTCATTTTCCTAAAAGATGCGGTAAAATAAAGAAAATTAGGGGGATTATATATATGTATGAATTAATATCAAACTTAATTCTTTATGGGAATTTACCAGAGGATGAAATTTTAGTACAACTTGCTAAGTTGTTATCAGATGATGAAAAATCAAATCATGAACTTCGTCAAGAAATTTACGGCCAAATAAAAAGATTATTAGAACTTGCAACTCAATATGGATTTAATGATCATTTATGGCATAATTATTTAACTTATTTATTAATGACAAATGAAAATCCATTTAGTATGACTTGTGAAAAACAAGGAGCAAGAGAAGGAACTGTTAATCATTTTGCTTTAAATGATTTTAAAGTATTTTATGATCTTTTCCATTATGATTTTAGGAGTATTGAAAAAGAATTAAATATTGATTGTTTTTCAACACTTGCTGATTATAAAGCTTTATCTAAACCAGAATTGATGTACAATAAGAATGTTTCTTTAAAAGTCCAAGAACTTTCTAAAAAATTAGAAGAAACAAAGAATGAACAAGAATTCTTTGATGTTGTAACGCAATTCTACAAAGATTATGGTGTAGGTATGTTTGGTTTAAATAAAGCCTTTAGAATTGCGACAAGTCATGAAAACTATGTAGAATTAAAACCAATTAATAATATGGATGAAGTTGTTTTAGATGATTTAGTTGGTTATGAAATTCAAAAGAAAAAGTTATTAGATAATACTGTAGCTTTTGTTGAAGGAAGAAAAGCAAATAATGTTTTACTTTATGGGGATAGTGGAACAGGTAAATCAACAAGTATTAAAGCAATCGTAAATGAATTTTATGATCAAGGTTTAAGAATGATTGAAATCTATAAACATCAGTTTAAAGATTTATCAAATATTATTGCGATGATTAAAAATAGAAATTATCGTTTCATTATCTATATGGATGATTTATCATTTGAAGAATTTGAAATTGAATATAAATTCTTAAAAGCAGTAATTGAAGGCGGGGTTGAAACAAAACCTGAAAATATTCTTATTTATGCAACAAGTAATAGAAGACATCTTATTAAAGAAAACTGGTCTGATCGTAATGATGTTGTTCAAGAAAATGGAATGCATCAATCAGATACCATGGAAGAAAAACTTTCATTAGTTAATCGTTTTGGAGTTAAAATCAATTATTCTAAACCAATGAAAAAAGAATTTAATCATATTGTTTTAGAATTAGCACATAAAAATAATATAGAAATGGATGAAAAAGAACTTTTATTAGAAGCCAATAAATGGGAATTATCTCATGGTGGAACTTCAGGAAGAACTGCTCAACAATTTATCAATTATATTTTAGGATTGGAGAGATAAAAATGGATGCAATCGAAGCACTTACAACAAGAAGAAGTTGTCGTAGTTTTAAACAAGAACAAATTAAAAATGAAGAATTACAAACGATTTTAGCTTGTGGTTTAAATGCCCCTAGTGGCAAAAATAAACAATCAAGTAAAATTGTGGTTGTTCAAAATCAAGAAGAAATTAAAGAACTTTCAAAACTTAATGCGATTATTTTTGGAAAAGATGTTGATCCTTTTTATGGGGCACCAACAGTATGTTTTATCTTTGTCCCAAAAGATGAAAGTAATGGTATAAAAGATGGTTCATTAGTGATTGGTGCTATGCAAACAGGAGCTTATGCTTTAAATATAGGTTCTTGTTGGATCAATCGTTGTAAAGAAATGTTTGAGTTAGAAAAAGGACAACAATATCTTCAAAAATGGCATTTAGAAGATTATGTTGGTGTTGGTTGTTGTATTTTAGGATATGTTGAAAAAGCTTTACCTGAAAAGAAAATTTTAGAAAATCGTATTATTCAAGGATAGGAGAATGAATATGGATAACAAAACTTATGAATATGTTGAAGATCGTTCAATGACGATACAACAATACATTAACAATATTTTTAAATGGATGATTATAGGTGTTTTAACAACTTTTGTGACGGCTTTTGCTTTAGAAAAATCATCATTTATGTCTTATGCAGGAATGCTTCCTTTCATTTTAATTATTTTTCAATTTGCGGTTGTTATTGGTTTATCAAGACGTTTAATGACAATGAAACCAATTACGGCAAAAGTTCTTTATATGATCTATTCAGTCATTACTGGTGTGACATTTTCTTATGTTATTGCAAGCTATACTTCCTTTAGTGTTGCACTTGCTTTTTTAGTAGCAGCCATCTACTTTGGTGTGCTTGTTGTACTAGGAACAGTGATTAAAATGGATCTAACAAGAATTGGAACAATCTGTCTAGCAGGATTATTTGTTTATATTATTTTTTCAGTTATTGTGATGATTTTTCATTTAGGTGTGGGAACACTTATTATGCCACTTATTTCACTTGCATTATTTGCAGGAATTACGGCATATGATATGCAAAAATCATTACAACTTTATAATTATGCTTCATCTAATCCAGAAATGTTAGAAAAATTAAGTATTTATGGAGCATTTAATCTTTATTTAGATTTTGTTAATATCTTCTTAGATATTCTTCAATTATTAGGAGATAATAAGTAAAAAAATTATATATTTGTAAAGGAATACTCTCTTCATTTTGCTTTTCTTCTATTTTTTCAAATAATTGCGAAAGAGGAATATCAAGAGCTTGAGCAACTTTTTGGATACTCTCTAATGTAGCATTCTTTTCTCCTCTTTCCAATTGTCCTATATAAGTTGGATGACAGCTAGCTAGTTCTGAAAGTTGTTCCTGACTGAGATTTTTTTGAATACGATAATTTCTTATACGTTGACCAATAATAAATTTAATATTTTCCATTTTATCACCTATTAAAAGTCTATAAACATTTAATCATTCGTGCTATATACTATAGATATTGTTTAAAATAATATGATATACTATGAATAGTCATATTAAAAAATATAAAGTATTTATAGGTGAGGAAAATGAATTTAATTTTTTATATTTTAAGTGTTATTGGGTTTTTTTATATGTACAAACATCAAATTATTTTTACTATATATTTTTTCATGAAAATATTCATAGAAAACGATTTATATTAATTATTTTTATACAAATATTAGGGGCTATTATTTATCCCTATTTGAAATCAAAGAGTGCTTTACAAACGAGTGGAATGAGTTATATCTTGTTTTTTTTAAGTTCTTTTCTTTATGGGATTTCTTTAAAAGATAGGTTGATTTATTATTTATTTTTAATAGCGATTAATATATGTGGAGAAATGATATCTTCTTCTTGTTTGATGTTTATTTTCAGTTTTATTTTTAATATAGATGAGATATTTTTGAATGCGATTCTTAAAACCAATCAAATTTATTATTTAATTGGATTAATAAGTGCCGTTTTATCTGTTTTTTTGGTAATCAAATATATTGAAAGTATAAGTAAAAATGTAGCGAACAAACAACTAAAACAAATTATTAAGATATGTTTTTTACCACTTGTTCTTGTGTTTACGACTTTAAATATCATTTATGCAACGGATAAAAATACTTTTATGATAGCAGCAATAGGAAGCTGGATTATTGTCATCATCGCTAGTTTCATTATTGTCAAAGGTATTAATAAATATCAAATATTGCAAAAAGAAAGTATAAAAAATAAAGCAAAACAGGAAATTTTAAATGTACAGATTGAAGATATGACAACAATTGATCAACATTATAGAAATATTAGAAGAGGTAATCATGATTTTAAAAATCATTGTTTAGTTGTACTTAATATGTTGAAAAATCATGATGAGAATGTAAAAGAATATCTTTTATCAATGAAAGACAGTTATCAAAGTGAGGAAAGCAAGAAATGAAATATGTATTGATATTGGTAATGGTTTTATCACAAGCATCTTTTTGTATAGCTGTTTATTTAAGAAGTTATGTGCAAAAGATTAATAGTAAAATTATTGTATTTTTGTTTTATGGATCGTATCTCATTTTTATATTTACTTATTTGTTTATTTTTTATCGTTTAGTAAAATATATACATTTAGAAGAAGAAACTAAATTATTAATCCAATTAAATGATATAAAGAGAAAACAAAAAGAAGATATTGAATTTGTGATTGAAGAAGAACAAAAGAATAAAGAAAAGATAGTAAAACAAATAAATGATGTTGTTCAACAAATAGATTGTGATAGATATGAGCAGGCTGAAAAATCTTTTTTAGAAATATATGATGACTTTAAATCTAATTATACACAGACATATTGTGATAATGCCTATGTTAATGCTGTTATTTCTAATAAAAAGAGTTTGATGGATAAATATAAAATAGATTTTAATTGTCAAATACTTCTACCAAATAATCTATCATTAGATGTGCTTGTGTTACCAACGATTCTTTTCAATATTTTAGATAATGCAATTCAAGCAAGTAAAGAAACGCATAAGAAATTTATTTATTTAAAAATCAATTATACCAATAACTTTATTTTGGTATATATGAAAAATAGTAATTATCAAACAAATAATACAGATCAATCAGGAATGCATGGATATGGAACTTCTATTGTTGAAGATATTATTCAAGAAAATGAAGGGATTTGTGATTGGAATAATGCTGATGATTTTTTTGAAACAACATTGATGTTAAAGTACAAAGGAGCTGAAAAGAATGTTGATAGGAATAGTGGAAGATGATGTTCATTATTTAGAGTTATTAAAAAGAAAGCTAGATGATTGTAAACAAGAAGAGGATGAGATTAGATGTTATACAGATTCGAAAAGTTTTGATTATGACATAATAAATCAAAAGTTGGAGTTTGACATTCTTTTATTGGATATAGAACTAGGAAAGGAAAATGGAATAGATCTTGCTTTAAAGGTTAATGAGGTAACACCTTATACTCAAATAATTTATATTACAGCTTATATGCAATATGTAAGTGATGTTTATCAAAGTAAACACACTTATTTTATTGATAAAGAAAAATTAGATAAATATTTTCCACAGGCAATAAAGAAAGCAAAAGAAAATATTAATCATCTAAAATCTCAATATTTGTACATATCTTGGAATAAACAAAAAAATGAAGTTTATCAAAAAGATATTATTTACATAGAAAGAAAATCAAGGGTATCTTATATTTATACAAAAAAAGAAGTTTATAAGACTTCTTTAAAAATTAATGATTTGATTTTATTGCTTAATGATACTTTTTGTATCTGTCATAAAAGTTTTATAGTACATATGGATTATATTAAAGATATTACTAAAAATGCTGTTCAATTAAATAATAATCAAATAATTCCTATTAGTAGAAGTCAAAAAGAAATATTTAAGAAATTATATAATAGATATTTACTAAATTATAAGTAAGCCGAAATGGCTTACTTTTTTTGCTAATAATGACACATATTTACAAAAAATAATAGATAAAAAAAGTGAATGAAAATATGTGATATTTTAAATATAGGAATTCTAATTGTACAATAATTAGAAACTTAAGAAAGGGGAAGAAAATAATGAAAAGAGTTTTAAAAGTATTAAATGTTTTTTTTATTTTATTGCTTGTTGTAGGATGTACTACATCTCAATCAGTTACTCAAAAATTAGCAGGAGAGTATATAGATTATGATGACGATGGGGATGTAAATAAAACAATTATATTAGAAAAACCAAAAAGCGGAGATGATACATCAGGAAATGCTACATATAAACTTCATGATGCTAATGATACAATATATTATGGAACATACAAAGTTTATGAAAATTCTAAAACTGTAGTTATTGAATATGATGATTACTCACTTTCAGGTGATAGTATTGAGTTAACTTTTGATTTAGATAACAATACATTATCTGATCATTATCTTGTATTTGAAAAGCAATAATATATAAATTTTATTATTAAATTTTTTATACGATGATTAGCAAATGTTTCTTTAGTACTTATTTAAGTGTGACAATTATTTTGCCACACTTTTTATAAAGAAAAAAATGTCATATAAATGTCAAAAACGTCACATTAACTATTTGTTATCTTTGTGCGTGATAAACTTTATTATAGCTAATTTAAATATGATTTTAGGGAGGAAAGATGAAATGGATAATGAATGGATTGGTATAAATGAGGTTGATATTCCGCTTATTAAAGATAATAAACGAACTGAAAGAATTATCATAAGAAAGCATATAGACCCTATTATAGAAAGACAAGATATTGAAGAAAAAACAGTTTTGCTAGCTTCTCAAAATGATGATGAAGAGACAGTGCTTTTAGAACAAAATAGGGAAATTGCATTTATTAAAAGAATAAAAACAAATGAAATTATTATTATAAATAAAAATGAATTTTTATTAGGAAAAGCAAGTACTTGTGATTTTGTTATTTCTAATAATCCTGCAATTAGTAGACAACATGCAAAGATTTCATTAATAAATAAAAATTATTATTTAGAAGATTTGAATTCATTAAATCATACCTTGGTTAAAAATGAACAAATTAATAAACCTGTTATTTTGAATGACACCATGATTTTTAATTTAGCAGATGAAGGATTTCAATTTTTCTTATCAAGTGAGGATAAATAAATGGAGAATAGTTCATTAAATACTTATAAGATTGTAAGAAAACTTGGTGAAGGTGGAGGGGGAATTGTTTATTTAGCCTATCATACACGTTTACAAAAACAAATTGTATTAAAAGAAATAAAAAATTCTCATAAAATAAAGAACTGTAGAAGAGAAGTTGATATTCTAAAAGGATTACATCATACCTATTTACCAGAAGTATATGATTTTATAGAAATAGATGGACACTTATATACTGTTATGAGTTATATACCTGGTAAATCATTTCAACAACTAGTACAAGAGGGGCATCGTTTTAAACAAAGTCAATTAAGAAGATGGGGGATGCAATTATGTAGTGCATTAGATTATTTACATAACCAAAAACCACCTATTATTCATAGTGATATAAAACCAGCAAACATTATGGTAACACCACAAGGAAATATTTGTTTGATAGATTTTAATATTTCATTTTTTCTTGATGGTACAGCTATGGTTGGATATACACACGGCTATTCTTCTCCAGAACAAAAATCAATTGCTTTTCATGAAAATATGGAAGATGTAATTTTAGATGATAAAACGGATATTTATAGTGTAGGGGCTGTTTTTTATTATCTTATTACAAAAGAAAAGATTAATTATGAAAATAGAAACTTGATAAACCATGAATTATTAGAAAGCAAAGTAAGCCAAGCATTTGCAAATATTATTTATAAAGCAACAGCTTATAAAAAAGAAGATCGTTTTCAAAGCTCTAATGAAATGTTAAAAGCTTTTCAACAAATGCCAAAAAAAGACAAGAGGTATCAAAAGGTTGTCAAAGCACACAAGCTAACATTATTATTTTCAACGTTTTTATTAGCAGCAAGTATTGTTTTAGCTGGTGTAGGAATACATGAATTAAAATTAGAGAAAGTTGATCATTACAATTCATTAGTAAAACAACAAATCAATTACAGACAAAAAAAGAATTATAAAAAAGAAGAAAAGATATATCAAGAAGCTATAAAATTAATTCCTGATTCATTACAAAGTTATTATCAAAATGCGTTGTCTTTATATGAAAAAGGTGATTATCAAGAATGCATAGATTTCATAAGTTATGATATTGAACTTAATGAAAAAGTAAATATGTTACAAGAAGGTAACGCAGATGTTATGTATGTTAAAGCGTGTAGTTATTTTGAATTGGGAAAATATAATCAAGCAATTAAAAACTATGAACAGTTATTTAGATATGGAAGTTCAAACTATTTGCATTATAGAGATTATGCAATAACGTTAGCTTATAACAATAATGAAGCTAAAGCAAATAAGATTCTTCAAAAGGCAATAGATAGAGGAATGAAAGAAGATTCAATTTATTTTGCTAAAGGCGAAATCAGCAAAGCAATGAATCGAACAGATGAAGCTATAAATTATTTTCAATTGTGTTTAGAAAAAACAGAGGATGACAATTTAAAAGAAAGATCTTATGTACTAATAAGCGATATTTATAGAAATCAAAATGATTTTATAAAGTGCAGGGAAACATTAGCTAATGCAATGAATACATTACCAGTTGAAAGACAACTGATTTCAATAGAACGTCTAATACAGGTGGATATAGATTTAGCACAAAAAACAAATGATAATTCTTATCAAAAAGAGGCAATAGATTTATTAGATAAAGTAGTTGCTAATCATTGGGGTACTTATAAAACGTATGATAATTTAGTCATTCTTAATGAAAAATTAGGAAATTATACGCAAGCAAGTAAATATTTATCTTATATGAAAAAAACGTATGGAGATGATTATAACATTAATAAACGTTATGCATTTTTAGAAATTGATTTACAAAAAGAAAAAAGCAATGAAAAAAGAAATTATGAATTATTCCATACATACTACAAAAAAGCAAAAGAGCTTTATAAAAAAGAAGGGAAAAATGATACGGAAATGCAATTATTAGATGATGTTTACCATCAAGTTGAAGAAGGAGGATGGTTAGATAATGTCTAAAGGAATGATAATGATTATTTTTGCTGCAATAGGTATCATTGTTGCAATAGTATTGTTAGTTTGCTTTCATTTGTATTTTAAGAAAAAAGAAAAAGAGATATTAAGAAAAATAGAAATGGAATAGGAGAATAGAATGAGTAAGTATTTAAAATATATTCTAGCTATTTGTTTTGCAGGTATGCTAGGAGTTGCTTTTTTACCGATTATTGAAGTCAGTATTTATCGTTTATCAGTATTCGATATTCTTAAAATGACACTTAATGGTAGTCAAAGCATAGAGTTTTTAAAAGAATTACAAAAAGTAATGTATCAATACATGTTTAAATATTTGATTTTGTTTGCTATTGCAGTAGCGCTCATATTAATTGCTTCAGTTTTATGTATTATACAAAAGGATGAACATGTATATAAAAGATCTATTATTTATGCATTAATAGTTAATTTTTATTCAAGTTGTGTGATGCTCGCATGTTATAAAAGTATAGAAACTTTAGATTTCTCAACAAATTTTTTTCAAACAAGACCAGATATTTCACTCTATTTAATTACTGTGTTTATCTGGGAAATGATAACATTATTGATTATTTTAATTTCAATAATGGGTATTAAGATGGAAAAGCTTAAAAATGTTGAAATTAAAGAGGATATACCAGAATTATTTCAGGAAGATATTCATTCTTTTGAAAATCAAGACATTATGGAAGAAGATACTCCTCTTGAATTAGAAATCCAAGAGGAATATAAACAGTATTCAAAAATAGAAGAAGGTCAACAATATATGGAAGATAATTATCAAAGTGATGTATTTGAAGGCATGATTTTAAATACAAATCAAAAAGTTCTTGTTTTAAAAGATAGAAAAGAAGTTTATATCACAAACGACAATGAAATAAATATTTGTAGAAGTCAGCAAGGTTTAGTGTTAGGAAATATTTATTATGTTTCACAATATGAAGAATATTGCATTCAACCATTACAAACAATGACAATATTCTTAACTAGTGGGCAGCCTCTTGGTAAAAATAGATTCTATTATTTACCAAGAGGAACTGAAATATATATTAAAGATCAAACGAATAAATTTAAATTATGTTAGATAGAAGGAGAATTAAATTATGTATGATGAAAAAACAGTAATAGCACAACCTAATCTAGAATTAAAACTTGATGAACTTTATAAAGAATTAGGAAAAGCATATTATGAAGGAGCTTTTGAAGATCCACTACCACAATTATTACCTATTTTTGATGAAATAACATCCACAAAAAAAGAAATAGAAAACAATATGAAATATATTTGTCCTTATTGTCATGAACCAATTACTGATGAAATGAATTTCTGTGCTTCTTGTGGAAATAAATTACGATAAATGAATAAAAATAAAAAACAAACAATAATAATTTTTCCAATTATTATTGTTGCTTTAGTAATACTGATATCTTTAGTATTTGTTTTTAAAGATGATAATAATGATAAAAATACAACAAAATTAGAAGAAAGCACAGAGAAAAAAGAAAAAAAAACAAGCAAGAAAACAAATGTCAATTCAAAATGGCCTACAAATGAATTAGCAATGTTATTGCCTGTACCAGACAATGAATTAGATGAAGTATATGATTACAGTTGCGATTATTACAAAAGCATTGGAATAGCTGTAAATTGTAATGATAGGAGTGACTATTTAGATTATATAGAAAAATGTAAAAATAAAGGATTTACATATGATATTCAAAGTAGCGATGAAAAGAATGATGGCTTATGCTATAGTTCATTTTTTAGTTCATACAATAAGGACGGAGTATATTTATTAATTGCTTATGATGATGGTGATTATTATGATAAAAATTATTTTATAACTATCAAAGAACCTGTTACTTGTAATCTTATATGGGAAAAAGGACATAGGGCAGAAATAATACCTCAACCAAATGTATCAACTGGGTTCATTAATAGTGATGATGGGTTGTTTGAAGCATCTGTTTCAAATATGTCACATAATGATTTTTTAGAATATATGGATTTGTGCTCTAAAAAATTTAATGTTCAGTTTGAAAAAGTAGATGTATCAGAGTCTGATTACTCAGAGGAGGAATACAAAGCATATATAGATGAGTTAGATGGTACATTATTTATTAGTTATATGGGATTTAACAATGTAAAAATTCGATGTATTTGATAAAAAAATATTATGATTTTTTTTAAAATATAAAATTAACATTAGTAGCTATAAAAAACAATTATTAAAAATAGAGGTGTAATATGAATAAGAAACAGAAATCAATGAAATTTTTGATACCTATTATTATAGTTGTTGTAATTGCAATTGTTATATCTTTAGTTTTTGTTTTTAATCGTAAAGATATAAAAGCATATGATAACAAACTTGAACAAGCACAAAAATATGTAGAGGAATTAGATTATAAAAGAGCAGAAACAGCTTACTTAGAAGCTATTAAAATTGATTCTAAACAGCCTAAAGCATATTTAAAACTTGCTGATGTTTATGTGGCTGATGGACAAGCTGATAAGGCAATAAAAATATTGGATAAAGGGTTAAAAAATATTGATAAAGATGGTCAAAATGAAATAAGTGAAAAGAAGAAAAAAATAGAAAAACAAACTCAGGATCAAGATGTAATCAACAATGGTGGAAATCATGTTACATATAATGGAAAAACTTATTATTGGAAGTACACAGGTGATAGTTTGGAATTATTAGATCAAACAGATATATATAAAGGAATATATCTTCAATATCTAAATGATGCAGAGAATACACTAGTTTGTTCTACTAAAAATGGTAAAGAAGAAGTTGTATATGAAGGTATAGGGCATGGGGAAATTTGGATTTATAATCAAAGAATATACTCAAGTAGAGGGGATGAATGGTTTTCAATTAAATTAGATGGTACGGATGAGATAGTTTATGATATATCAGATGTATATGCTGTAAGTAATGACGGTTTAATTGTTGGTACTAAAGACTTCAATATTTCCTTGTTAGAAAAAAATGGTGAAATTGAAGTTATAAAAGAAGGAGTAGCATTCTGTTATTTTGAAGGTAATAAAGTGTATTATGAAATTCGTTCTGAAATAGGAACTAATGGGAACATCACAAATGAAATATTAAATTTTGGAAGTGTTGATGTAAATGGGAATAATGATTTTATTTTAGTCAATCTAAGTGTAAAAGATTGGTATGGAGACGATTATGATTTTGATTATCCAATACGTATACCTATTACTATAGACTGTGTGCAAATTATAAATGATGAGATTTATTTTCAATATGGTGGATATGATGGAAGTTCATATATTTATCAAGGTGGAAAAATTGCAAAAGTCAAAAAAGATGGAACAGGTTTTACGAATATAAAAGATATTGAAATGGATAGTGCTACAAGTTTTACAGTATACAGAAATGGAAGTGATGTTGAAATTAAAACAGGTGGAGCTTTAAATAAACCATTTTGTGAATATGAAAATAGCAGTGATTATAGTTTAGTTTCAACTACTGTAAATATTTATACCAATGAAAGTTCAGAAAAAAAAGAAATATTATCCAAAAATGAATATAAAAGTATAGGGACTTATGTGGATGAATTAGAGTATATTGATAATGAACTTTATTTTGTTGCTGTACAACTAGATGAGAGTGATTCTTATGTACAATCGTATACTTATTGCAAAAAAAATTTGAAAAAAAATAAAATAGAAAAAATACAAGAAATAATTTATCACGATTTTTAGCGATAAATAATGAGGGAGAAAATAATTATGGCATTTTGTGTTAAGTGTGGACAAAAATTAAATGAAAGTGATTCATTTTGTCCAAATTGTGGAAATAAAGTAGTAAAGAAAGTTGTTATAACAAATGAAAATAATGTAAATCAAGAAAATTGTTTTCATGTTAATGAAAAAAGAGAAAATCAACCAATTAATCATCAACAAGTTATAGATCAAGCAAAAGAATCTTTAAATAATTTAAAACAACAAGCAAATAAGCAAATTCAAGAAAGACAAATAAATATATCAGTCAATCAAAAATTTGATAAAAGTGCGCTTGTTGCACTTGGCTCAAGTGTAGTATTAATGATATCAGCGTTTTTACCATGTATATCAAGTATTTCTGTAAGCAGTTTTAGTGTTTCGTTGAATGTCTCTTTGATGGATATTGCTAAATATGTGGATTATTTTGATGTATCAAATGAAGCAGCATCTTCAGGAGTCTTTTTAAGTGGGATATGCTTAGTGCTTTTAGCAATTGGAACAATAGTGGGCGTTTTAATGAAAAATGAAAAATTAGAACTTATTTTAGGTGTATGTACTGGTTTGTTTGGGTTGTATGAAACATATTTAGTTAATCAAATAATTAGTGCATCTGATAGTATTGCAAAAGGTAGTGGATTTCATTTAATGATGTTAGGATCAATTGTTTTATTATTTGCTATTGGTATTGATTTTCTTAATGCTAAATATCATTTAAGCGAATAATCATTCATTTATATTTAGTGATTTGCAAGAGAGAAGAGGTTTTACAATATGAACAAAAAGCAAAAATCAGTAAAATATATAGTTCCTTGTATCATTATTGTGGTGATTTCAATTATTATTTCTTTAGTGTTTGTATTTAATCATACAAATACTAAAGAATACGATAATAAATTAGAAGAAGCACAAAAATATGTAGAAGAAATGGATTATGAAAAGGCAGAAGCTACCTATTTAGAAGCTATTAAAATTGATTCTAAACAAAGCAAAGCGTATTTAAAATTGGCAGATATATATGTAAAACAAAATAAAATAGATAAATTTATTAATATGTTAGAAAAAGGAATTAAAAATGTTGATAAAGATGATAGAAAAAAACTAGAAAAGAAATTATCGAGTGTTGATAATCAAACAAAAGCTAACAGCATGTATGCTAAAAAGTTTAAATCATATTTAAAAAAATATGGGTCCGTTAGTGAAAAATATATTAATAATGACGATTACAATATGTATTTAGAAGGATTATGCTATTCTAAAATGTTAGATTTTAATAATGATGGAGTAGAAGAATTATTATTGGTTTATTATGATCAAGGTGATAAGGGATATCATTATGATATTTATGGTTATAGTGATAATAAAATCAAACAATTAGAATCTTCAAAAAATGGTTTTAAAAGTATTAAAGACAAAGTAGTAAATTCAGAACATGCTGATGAGTTATATGGCTATGATGGAGGAACGAAATGTTTAGAAATCTATCAAAAAGATAGTAATTACTATATCAAAACGGGTAGTATAGATGACTTTGAAACGAATATTTTTCATGGTTTTATATCAAAAGATAAATTTGGAATAAGTAGTGTTTTTGAATATGATGGTAGTAATTATATAAAAGATAAAGAAGTAACAAATACGGCAGTATATGAATCTGAAAAAAATAGTTACAAAGAATATTATAAATTATATCTTAATCAATATGAATATTATTCGAACGATGAGCTAAGTACAAAGGGAATGAACTTTGTATTGAAAGATATTAATGAAACAATGACTAAATTAAATATAAAAAAAGAATTGAAAAATTCGACAGAATTTAGTCAAGAAAAATTAAATGCTTATTTAGAAAGTATTAAACCAAAAGAAACACCGAAACAAAATATGGTTGTACAAGAACAAAACAGCAATACATCCAATACAATTATTGACGAAAATAAAGCTCTTGAGCTTGCAAAAAGTCAATATACTGCAGATGGTTATTTTTCTCAGGGATTAGTAAATTTTAATAATAAGCAGTATTATGTCTTTATTCTAAAAGATAAAGTAGATGGTCATTATTCAACTGTTACTCATGTTTTTGTTTCTTCTGATGGTTTAGAAGTAACGGATAAATATTGGTATGATCAAAGTACAGGGAATGTTACAAATTAGTTTAAAAATAAATAAAATTTTGGAAAGGGAAAAGTATATTTTAATATAGACATATACTAAAATGTAAAATGAAATGTAGTAATTGTGGGTATGACAATGATAGCGGAAGTCTATTTTGTGCCAATTGTGGTAAAAAAATAGAAATTATAAAATATAGATGTCCTTGTTGTGGAAATGAAATTGGAAAAGATGATTTGTTTTGTGGAAGTTGTGGATACAATCTTTCAAAGAAAGAAAATCATTTAGAAAGTAGAGTAAATAATAAATCTCAACACAATAACAAAATACAACCAAATGATATTTTGAACTCTTTAACAAATCTTGATAAAAAGAAAAAAAGAATTATAAGTATAATTTTTATTGCAATTATTGCTATAGGAATTGTTTGTAAGATAATGTACAAAGAAACAGATAGCTTAGATAATTATGATAATTTATATTATGAAGAATCAGAATATAAAAAATTCTTTAAAGATAATTATAATGAAGTTACTGCTCAAGATTTAGATGTTGAGCAAAATGTTAAAGATATTAAAAAGGATTGTAAGAAAATTAAAAATGATATAAGTAACAAACGTTATCACTTGGATAATAGTCATGAAAATTTAGAAATATATGTATCTAAAGATGGAGATATAAAAGAAATAAAAGTTAGTAAAGATAAAAAAGATCAAGATTGTGATAGAGAATATTTTTATGATATTTATGGAGATTTATTTTATACGCGAGCATACAATGATGAACATGAATATGAAATGTATTACTATAATAATGATACATTAATAAAATATATTAAGGATAATGACTCATATGATTATAAAAAAATTCCTGAAAATAAATGGGGCTATTTTACTCTTGAAGAAGGTAAAGATTTATATGAGATGTATCATAATGACTATGATGAAGACAGTAACGACTATTCTTATAATGATGAAGATGATTATTCATCAACAGATTATATTCTTTTAAATAGCGATGAACGTTACATTGATAAAAGTGAATTATCATCGCTAGGTCAATGGCAGCTTAGATTGGCTAGAAATGAAATATATGCACGATATGGCTATTCATTTGAAGATGAAGAACTTAGAAGATATTTTTTAAATAAATCTTGGTATGAAGAAGATAGTTCCATTAATAAAGATACATGGTCTGACGATAGTTTGAATGAATATGAAAAAGCCAACAGGGATTTAATTGTTTCTTATGAAGAAGAAATGGGATATAGATGATGAAAAAAATTATAACTTTTATAACGATAATTTCTTTGATAACTGGATATTCTTATTTTAATAAAAAAGAAGTTGAACCAATGAATAATAAAATAGTTAGTAAAACTAAAAATAAAAAGAAAAGTAATACAAGTGAAGGAAATCAAAAACAAGAAGAACAATCAAAGCATCTCATTGTTATAGATGCTGGACATCAAGCAAGAGGAAATAATGAGAAAGAACCGATAGGACCTGGCTCAACAACTACAAAACCAAAAGTTGCTAGTGGAACAGTTGGAAAATGGAGTGGGTTAAATGAGTATGAACTTACACTTCAAATATCTTTAAAATTAAAAGAGGCGTTATTAAAAGAAAATTATCAAGTAATTATGGTAAGAGAAACAAATAACGTTAATATAAGTAATAGCGAACGTGCAAAAATAGCTAATGATAGTAAATGTGATGCATTTATTAGAATACATGCTAATGGATCTGAAAATACAAATGCAAATGGAGCAATGACGATATGTCAAACTTCATCAAATCCATATAATTCTAATTTGTATGAGCAAAGTAAAAAGTTGTCTAATTGTATACTTGATAAGTATACTGAAAAAACAGGAATAAAAAAAGAAAGAGTATGGGAAACAGATACTATGAGTGGTATTAATTGGTGTCAAGTTCCTGTTACTATACTTGAATTAGGATATATGAGTAATCAAACAGAAGATTTAAAATTAGCTGATGTAAATTTTCAAACACAAATGGTTGAGGGTATCATTGATGGGATTAATCAATATTTTGAAGAATAAATTAGAAAATTTATATGATAGATATATTAAAAATAAAAGAAAGGAATAATAGATTATCAAAAAAATATTTGTTAGTCTGATTTTATTATGGAAAATATGGATTATAGTAAAATTGAATATGTAAATAGTTTATCTAAAAAGCAAGTAGAAAAGTATATAGATAGTAATAAAAAAAATCCTGAAAGTAGTGAAAAATATTTTTTACTAGGTTATAGTTTGTTCAAATTGGACAGATTAGATGAAGCTGCAAACTATTTTAGTATGCTTTGTATAGATGAGTTAAATAAAGTTCATCGTTTATTTACGGGATACCGAAAAGGGATAGATGGTAATTGGCATTCTTATGATGATTCCAATGAAGGATGCGATGATTGTTGCTCATGGATGTGTGTTTGCTTTTGTTTAAGTCAATTATGTGGAGCAGGTAATTGTAATTGATTGGAGTATTGAAATGTTCGGATATGTCAGAATAAAAAAAGACAATCTTTTAGTAAAAGATTACAATTTATACAATAAAAAATATTGTAGTCTATGTCATAGCCTTGGAAAAGAATATGGAATATTTTATCGTTTATTAACTAGTTATGATTTAATTCTATTAATATTATGCTTAGAAATGTTTGAAGATGATAATATTTATTATAAATTTAGATGTCCTTTAAACAAATTAAAAAAAATTGAAATAAACAATTCAAAAAATATTTATGATTATGTGGCGTTTATTAATTTTCATTTAATGATAGAAAAATTAAATGATGATATTGCAGATAAGAAAAGTAAAAAATGTTTAATTTTAAAGAAAATTTTCGTTAAAAATAAAAATTATAATAGTATCAAATCAAAGATGAACAACTCGATAAATGAGTTGGATAATATAATGAGAAAAGTTAATTTGTTAGAAAAAAGTAATTTTAATTTAGATGAATCACTTAATACTTTTGGAAAATATTTTGCAACTTTATTTGAAATATATTTTAATATTAGAAATCTAGAAAAAAATAGTCAATATTATAATATATATAACCTATTATTTAATTATGGAAAATGGATATATTTAATCGATGCATATGATGACTATAAAGACGACAAAAAAAACAGACAATTTAATTTATTGAATTGTCTGTTTGAAAATGATACATCAAAAAATAAAATTAAAACACATAAAAAAATGAAATTACTCAATGACATGTTAATTTATAAAATGAATAGTAATTTAAGTCACTTTAAAGATAATTATAGTAAAAGAATAATATTCAATATGATAAATTTTGGGAATAATCGAGTTTATTTTAATATTGTAAAGAAAAATTACCCAACCATATATGATGATTTATATATGAAAAATGAAAATATTAAAATTAACGATTAAATAAAACAATATTTGTTAGAAGAGCGAAAGCTCTTTTTTTTAAATGCAAAATCGATTATAATATCTTTTACACATAGGAGGGAATATGAAAAAATTAATTGGAAGTAAAGGATTTTATAAAATGGTTCTTGCGATTTGTATACCCATTGTCATACAAAATGGTTTTACAAATCTTGCAAGTTTATTAGATAATATTATGATTGGACAATTAGGAACACTTTCTATGTCAGGGGTTTCTATTACCAATCAATTATTACAAGTATTTAATGTCACGATTTTTGGCGCTATGTCAGGTCCAGGAATCTTTATGGCACAGTTTTATGGAAAGAAGAATAAAGAAGGGGTTGAAAATTGTTTTAGGATTAAATTGATTATAGGAATTATAATTGCACTGCTAGCTATTTTTTTATTCTATACATTTGGACAACAATTGATTTCTTTATATTTAAATGATAATCCTCAAGATAGTTTAAAAACCTTAAATTATGGAATGGATTATTTAAAAATTATGCTTGTTGGATTGATTCCTTTTGTGATTACACAAGTTTATTCATCATCACTTAGAGAAACAGGAAATACGGTTTTACCAATGATTGCCAGTGTGGTCGCCGTGATTGTCAATTTCTGTATTAATTATATTTTGATCTTTGGACATTTTGGATTTCCACAATTAGGGGTTTCAGGCGCGGCGATTGGAACGGTTGTTTCTCGTGTGATTGAAATGAGTATTAATATTATAGGGGGTTCTCGAAATCTTTATTTAAAAGATGCTATTAAGATGAAGAAAGTTCCTTTTGATACAACTAAAGAAATGTTGAAAAGAGGATTACCTCTTTTATGTAATGAAATCTTATGGTCTATTTCTATTGCTTTGATTTCTCAAAGCTATTCCACAAGAGGACTTGTTGCCGTTGCAGCGATTAATATTACCACAACCGTTACTAATTTCTTTATGATTGTTTGTTATGCTATGGGAAATTCTATTTCAATTGTTGTAGGACAACAACTTGGTGCAGGTGAAATTGAAAGAGCGAAAGATTATGATTTGAAAATGGTGTTTATGAACTTTATCATGTGTTTTACGTTGGCTGTTGTTTTATTTAATGTTTCTATTTATATTCCACAAATTTATAACACATCTGTAGAAGTAAAGAATCTTGCAACATCTTTACTTAAAGTAGCAGCATGTATGCTACCAGTTATTTCTATTTATTATAGTAGTTATTTTACATTACGTGCAGGGGGAAAAACTTTCTTAACATTCTTATTTGATAGTGGTTATACGTTTGTTTTTACTTTTATGGCTGCTTTATTACTAACAAGACTTACAAGTCTACCAATTCTTACAATTTATGTACTTGTTCAATGTGTTGATATTCCTAAGGCAACACTTGGTCTTATTCTTGTAAGAAAAGGAATATGGGTCAATAATATTGTTAATGAATTATAGGATTATTGTGTATAAGTACGCGATATGTTATAGTTCTTGTAGAAAGACCATGCTTTAGTTGGACATAAATCGGAGAACCAGAGCCTTAGTTAAACAGAGAAATTTCTCTGTTTTTTTGTATTATAAAAGCGAACTTGTTAAGTCCGCTTTAGATTTATCTTTTAACAATACGATAATAGGCTTTAGAAGTCATCAAATAAACAATCGTATAAATAATAATGAGACCTGCAATACAACCAGCAGTTGAGATAAGATAAATGTTTTCATTACATTGTAGTAATCCTTTGAAAATACGAAGGATTAAAGGATAGGCAAAGGCTAAATGAATGATGGCAACAATTAATGGAACAAAGAAGAAAATCAATACTTGGAATTGAATCGTTTGTTTAACTTCTTTTTGCGACATACCCACATTTTGTAAGATTTCAAATTTATTTTGATCTTCAAATCCTTCAGAAATTTGTTTGTTGTAAATAATAACAATAGCTGCCGCTAAGAACATAATGGATAAGAAAATACCAATAAATAATAATGATCCATATAATTCATAAATAACATCAATATCTTCATAACTATTTTGTATACTTACATAATATTTATTTCCTAAGTAATTATAATCTTTATGAATAATAGCAGTAGTTACTTCATCTACAACTTTTTTACTTGCATTAAAACCTATGAAATAACTTTTTGATTTAAGCTTATAGTTATTTAAAGCACTTTGATTGATTACTATTGAGATATTATTTGGAGCAAAACAATTATTTGCTTGAAGTTGACGATTTTTAATTTGTCCTTTTATAGTATAAGGAATATTCTCTAATGAAATGGTAGGGTTATTATAACCTTCATAACTATAAAGATAAGCTTCATTATTATTTAAAGATAAATTTTGATTAAAATAATGATTATAATCCTCCAAAGAAATAAGATTAATAGAAGCTAAATGATTATAGTCATAATCATTTAGATGTACTTTATTTTTCTTTAAACTTCCTGTGTAATTATAATAAGAAAGAGTGTAAAGAGAATCATATTTTTTATTTTTTAATAATCCTTTAACATCTTCATAGACTTGATCTGGATAATCTGAATCAGTTACAGTAATAGTTCCATCCATGTAATATTGTCTTTTGATACTATCTTGAATACCCTTATATAAACAAATTGTTGAAGAAAGTGTCACTAAAACACAAGTACATAAAATACAAATATTAGCAAGACCAACAGCATTTTGTTTCATACGATATAAAAGACCTGAAATAGAGGTAAAGTGTGTTGGTTGATAATAAAAGTTTCTTCTTGATTTTAAGAACTTTAATAAAGCAATACTTCCTGCTGTAAATAAACAATACGTACCAATCATGACTAAAATAACAGCAACAAAGAATAAAACCATAGCTTGCATAGGATCGGTAATGGACAAAGCAATATAATAACCTGCACCTAAAGCAATAATTCCTAAAAGTGTTAAAAAGATTTTTGTTTTGGGTTCTTTTTCACCAATATTCTGTCCTTTTAAAAGTTCAATGGGATTACTTCTAACAACAACAGAAATATTATAAATAAGTGATAAAAAGAAAATAATACTGAAAATAATAATCGTTTTTATAAAAGCATCTATTGAAAAAATAAGAGAAAAATGAATACTTTTATGAATGATTCTTAAAATAATGACAGATGTAATTTGCGAAAGAAGCATTCCAATAACAATACCACTTACAAGAGAAATAAGAGCAATAACGATAGTTTCTAATAACATCATAGAACGTACATTTCTTTTTTCCATTCCTAATATATGATAAAGACTGATTTCTTTTTTTCGATTCTTTATCACAAAACTATTGGTATAAAATAAGAAAATCAAAGAGAAGAGGGCAATCACATAGCCTCCTAAATTTAAAAACATAGTAATTGAATCTTGACCCTTTAAAGTAGGACTATTTCCTACAGTTTTAATAATGAAATAAAGGGCGATAGAGAAAATAGTAGAAATAAAGTAAGAACTATAAAGCTTTTTATTCTTTTTGATATTTCCTAAAGCCAATTTTAAATAAAATTTCATTTTATTGACCTCCCGAAAGAAGCATTGTTAGAGTATCGCTAATAGCTTGATACATTTCTTGATTAGACATATCTCCTTTATAAAGTTGATGGAAGATTTGTCCGTCTTTAATAAATAAGACACGACTGGCATAACTAGCTGCTTTACTACTATGAGTAACCATTAAAATTGTTTGTCCACTTTGATGAATTTGATCAAAAATAGATAAAAGTTGATCGGTTGATTTTGAATCAAGAGCACCTGTGGGTTCATCGGCTAAAATAATTTTAGGATGGGTAATTAAGGCTCTTGCAACCGCAACTCTTTGTTTTTGACCACCAGATATTTCGTAAGGATATTTTTCTAATAAATGATTAATTCCTAATGATCTTGCAAGTTTTTCTAGTTTTGGTTTCATTAAAGCATAGGGTTCTTTTGATAAAACAAGAGGTAAATAGATATTGTCAGCGACATTAAAAGTATCTAATAAGTTAAAATCTTGAAAAACAAAGCCAAGATTATCTCGTCTAAAAGCTGAAATATGTTTATCAGAGATTTTTGTAAGATCTTTTCCATCTAATAAAACCTCTCCACTTGTTGGTTTATCTAATGAAGCAAGAATATTTAAGAGTGTTGTTTTTCCACTTCCAGATTCACCCATAATGGCGATATATTCTCCTTCTTCAACATCAAAAGAAACATCTTTTAAAGCTTCTACCTTTTGGCTTGAAAAACGCGTTGAATAAATTTTTTGTAAATGTTTAACGTTTAATAATGACATTTTTGTGTCCTCCTTTTTACACACTTATTGTATTCTACTTCTAAAATATGACCTATCGATTTATCTTACAAGTAAGTAAAATAATCTTACATTTTTGTAAGATTATTCAATAAATATTTCTTTTTTACTAAAATCAAGACAAACAGTTGTTCCTTGACCTACTTTTGATTCAATAGAAATCGAATGATCCAATTGATTAAAAATATTTTTACATAAATAAAGACCTAAACCACTGGCTTTTTTATCATTTCTTCCTTGAAAACCTGTAAATCCTTTTTCAAAAACACGTGGCAGATTACTTTCTTTAATACCAATACCACTGTCTTGAATATAAAGCTTTTCACCTTCATTATAAAAAGTAATACTTCCTTCTTTCGTATATTTTAAAGCATTAGAAAGAACTTGTTCAATGACAAAACCACTCCATTTTTCATCTGTTAAGATTTGTAGGTCTTTAATTTGATAATCTACTTTTAAATTTTTTTGAAAGAAAAAGAGTGATTGTTTTTTGATTTCTTGACTAACAAGATGATCTAAAGAAACTTTTTGAAAAGAAAGATCATGGTGAATAGAATCTAAACGTACATATTGTAAAGCCATATTAACATATTGTTCTATTTTTAAAAGTTCTACAAGCATTTTTTTATCTGGGTAATCATTTTGAATGATGAGTTTTAATCCAGCAATAGGAGTTTTGATTTGATGGACCCATTTTGTATAATAATCTATCGTGTTATTGTATTTTTGTTGATTTTCTTGTTTAAGTTGAAATATCTTTTTTTGTAATGTTTGAAGCATTTCTTGATACGTTTTTTCTTCAAGATAGCTTTCTTGAGGTAAATTATCAAACAATTCAGGATTGCCTTTTAAATAAATCAAATATTGATGATGTTGTCTGTATTTTCTATAATCAAGTAAAAAATAAAGAAGGATGATAGAAAAATAGAGACTTAACATATAAATAATTAAATCTGAAATCATTTGACATATCATTAAAACAACAAAAGTACATAAGACAAACAACAAATAAAGAAGATAGACGGGATATGTTTTCTTTAAATAGTCTTTAAACATAATAAATAACCTAAACCTTTCTTAGTATGAATAAAATCATGTAAACCAATATCTTCTAATTTTTTTCTTAAACGATTCATATTAACACTTAAAGTATTATCATCAATAAATTGGTGATCATCCCATAAATGATTCATTAAATCAATACGAGAAACAATCACTTCCGCATGTTCAAATAAATATTCTAAGATTTTTAATTCATTTTTAGTTAGAATAAGTTCCTTTTGTTGATAAGTGATTTTTCCAGCTAAAATATCTAAATGAACATCTTGATAAGTTAACAAATGAAAATCTTTAGAAAAACTATAAGTTCTTCTAAGAATCGCTTGTAATTTAGCTTGTACAACCTGCAAATCAAAAGGTTTATTAATAAAATCATCACCACCCATATTCATTGCTAAAACAATATTCATATTTTCATTAGCGGAAGAAATAAAAACAATAGGGACTTGTGAGATTTTCCGAATTTCTTGACACCAATAATAACCATCAAAAAAAGGAAGATGGATATCTAATAAAACAAGATCAGGTTGAAACTCTAAAAATTCATCTAAAACATGTTCAAAATCTTCTATATATTGAACATCATAATGATATTTTTCAAAATGTTTTTGTAAGCCTTTTGCGATAATAAAATCATCTTCAACAATTAATAATTTATACATAAAATCACCTTCTTCTAATATTATATAGAAAATCATGCAATTCGTCATCTTACATTTCTGTAAGATATGTTATAATGAAAAGCGATTGGGGGATATAAAAATGATTTTTGAATATGATGAAAATAATTTAGACAAATTTGAAAACTTTAAAGGTGGCGAAAAATACATTGAAGCAAAAATGTATTTTGATGGTTTGAATCGTTTTATGATTGGACATATTCCAACTGGTGGAAGTGTTGGAGAACATGTTCATGAAACAAACAGTGAGGTGATTTATGTCATCTCTGGTAATGGTTATGTTATTTATGATGGACAAAGAGAAGAACTTCATAAAGGAAGCGTTCATTATTGTCCTAAAGGTCATAAACATACAATGGTCAATGATCATGAAGAAGACCTTGTTTATTTCGCAGTTGTACCTGAACAATAATTCTTGATTATTATCAAGAATTTTAATTTTTGGATGAAAAAATGTATAAAAAAAAGAGGTGAGGACGATGGATTCTTTTTTAAAAGAGATTGATACAGAACTTTTAAAGAGATGGCTGTTGAATCAAAATGAAGATGATTGGGATGTCAAAGAAGTAAATGATAATATTGTGATTGAAACAAAATATGGTTTAGGATTCATTAATTTTTATCCTGATTGTATTATTGAACTCGATGTTGAAAATAAGATGACTAAAGAAAAAGTCTTCTTTATTCATTTTCAAATGAATAATTTTCATCACGCTTTAGGTTTACTTTATGACATGCGTCTTTGTTTACAAAGGTTGACAACTTCTAAAAAAACAAAAGTACTTCTTTCGTGTACAAGTGGACTTACTACAGGTTTCTTTGCGGAAAAATTAAATGAGGGTGTACAGCTTCTAAATAAAGATTTTGAATTTAATGCTGTTTCTTATGGGAATCTTTATGACATGGCGAAAGATTATGATGTTATTCTACTAGCACCACAGGTATCATTTCGTTTATCTGAAGTAGAAGGAGTCTTAAAAAATAAGCGTGTTTATGCTTTATCACCTGCATTATTTGGAAAATATGATGTGGGAAATACGATTACTTTTTTAGAAGATGAGCTTTATAAAGAAAAAGAAGTTCAAAGTCAACAAGAAAATCCTTTACCTATTAAACAAATGTTGAAAGCTCATCAACAAGTTTTAGCACTTGCTTTTATTCAATTAGATCAAAAAGTAAGACTTGTAAGTCGTCTTTATGATGAAAATAATATGATTTTAGAAGATTTTGAAGTCTATAAAAACACTATTTCAGTCGATGATATTGTTGATTTAATTAATACGATTTTATATGGATATCCTGATATAGAACTCATTAGTCTTTCACTACCTGGGGTTGTTTATAATGGGGTAGTAACTTTAAAAAAATATGGCTTGAATGAATGTCATTTACAAGCTTTTCTTGAAGAAAAATATAGTCAAAAGATTGTCATTAATAATGATGTTAATACAATTGTGATGGGATATTTTGCTTCACAAGATGACTATGAATCTGTTTCATTCCTTTATCAAGCACGTATTGGTGGAACGGGAGGAGTAGGACATATTCATCGAGGACATTTAATTAAAGGAAGGCATAATATTGCGGGTGAAATTCAGTATTTACCGATTTCTTTTAGTGAGAATTATCAAGAAATCAAAAAAACTCCAGAAGGAGCTCTTGAATGGACAATGAAGTATTGTTTAGGGATTACTTCGATGGTGGCACCGGATGCAATCATTATTTATAATCGGTTGATTTCTAAAAGTGATGATGTAAAAAAAGAAATGGAAAAATATATGCCAAAGAGTTATATCCCTGATTTGATTAAGATTGAAAGCTTAAAGGAATATATGTTGATTGGATGTATTTTATTAGGGTTAAAAGAAATGTAAGAGGTATCTTTGAAAAAAGATATCTTTTTTATATTTATTTTTGGCAACTGTCTTGTCAGTTGTAAACAAAAGGAGTATACTCTCCTCGAGAAAAGGGAGAAGTTATATGGATAATATAGAAAAAATTAAAAAGTTAAAAGAAGAAAAAAATGCGATTATTTTAGCACATTATTATGTAGATGAAGAAGTGCAAAAGATTGCTGATTATATTGGAGATTCATTTTATCTTGCTAAAGTTGCAAGTCAAACAGAAGCTGATCGTATTGTTTTTGCGGGTGTTGAATTTATGGGGGAAAGTGCCAAAATCTTAAATCCAAATAAAAAGGTTTTAATGCCTGATGCTTTTGCGGATTGTCCAATGGCACATATGATTACAATTAAAGAAATTAAAGAAATGAGAGAAAAATATGATGATTTAGCAGTTGTTTGTTATATTAATTCGACAGCTGAAATTAAACAATATGCGGATGTCTGTGTGACATCTTCAAATGCGATAAAAATCGTTAAAGCATTACCACAAAAAAATATTTTCTTTATACCAGATCAAAACTTAGGAGATTTTGTAAGAAGACAAGTCCCTGAAAAAAATGTGATGACAAATTATGGACATTGTCCTCGTCATACCAATATTACTTTGGATAAATTAAATGAAGTGAAACAAAAATATCCAGAGGCTAAAATTGCAGTGCATCCAGAATGTAAAAGAGAAATCGTTGAAGCTGCTGATTTTGTAGGAAGTACTTCTGCCATTATTGATTATGTTGTTCAAACAGAAGCGAAAGATTTTATTATTGGGACAGTAGATGGTGTTTTTGCGAAAATCAAAGAATTAGCACCAAATAAAAATTTACACACTATTATGGATGTACAAGTTTGTCCAAATATGAAAAAAGTGACATTAGAAAAAATCGTTGATGTTTTAGAAAATGATACAAATGAAGTGATTTTAAATGATGACTTTATGCAAAAAGCATTAAGTCCACTTAAAAAAATGTTAGAACTTGCAAAATAGGAGTAGAATATGAAAACAGATGTATTAATAGTAGGAAGTGGATGTTCAGCTCTTTATATGGCTTTACATTTACCAGAAGATTTAAATATTTTAATGGTTACTAAAAAAGAAGCGGAATTAAGTGATTCATTTTTAGCACAAGGTGGAATCTGTATGCTTAGAAATGAAGATGACTATGATAGTTATTTTGAAGATACGATGAAAGCAGGTCATTATGAAAATGATGCTTATTCAGTTGAATTAATGATTAAATCATCACCAGATGTTATTCAAGATTTAATTAATTATGGGGTTGATTTTGAAAGGAATGAAGACGGAAGCCTTGCTTTTACAAGAGAAGGGGCTCATAGCCAAAAACGTATTCTTTATCATGAAGATATTACAGGTAAAGAAATTACGAGACATTTATTAGAAAAAGTAAGACAAAAAAAGAATGTGACGCTTTTAGAAAATACACCTCTTGTTGATTTAATTGTTCGAGGAAATGTTGCTTTAGGTGGTGTGATTAAAAGAAATAATCAAGAAGAAAAAGTTTATGCTAAAAAAGTTGTTTTAGCGACAGGAGGAATCGGTGGACTTTATAAACATTCTACAAATTATCCTCATTTAACTGGAGACGGCATTGAACTTTCTAAAAAATATCAAATCGAACTTAAAAACTTAGATTATGTACAAATTCATCCAACAACTTTATATACAACAGATCATGAAAGAAGTTTTTTGATTTCTGAATCTGTTCGTGGTGAAGGAGCTATTCTTTTAGATAAAAATGGAAATCGTTTTGTCAATGAACTTCTTCCAAGAGATGTTGTGGCAGAAGCTATTTTTAAACAAATGGAAAAAGATCAAACAGATTATGTTTATGAAGATTTAAGACCAATTGGTAAAGAAGAAATCGAAAGTCATTTTCCTCACATTGTTGAACATTGTAAAGAAAAAGGATATGACGTTTTTGAAGAACCTATTCCTGTTGTACCTGCACAACATTATTTCATGGGTGGTATTAAAGTAGACTATGATAGTCATACCAGTATGAAACATTTATATGCTATTGGAGAAACAGCATGTAATGGTGTTCATGGAAAAAATAGACTTGCAAGTAATTCACTTTTAGAAAGTCTTGTTTTTGCTAAACGTGCTGCCAAACGTATTGAAAAAAGTTTAAAGGAGAGAGCTCATTATATGTTTGATCAAACAACTTTAAAATTAAATGTAGACCCACTTATTATCAGTGCTTTAAAAGAAGATATTACTAGTGAAGATGTTTCTACAAATAGTGTTATGCCTTTTTCTAAAACAGGTGTCGTTGATTTAATTTGTAAAGAAGATGGTATTATTTGTGGATTACAAATATTTGAACGCACTTTTGAATTATTAGATGAAGCGTGTGATGTTGAATTTTTTGCAAGTGATGGCGACCATGTAGAAAAAGGGCAACTTTTAGGACGTGTCAAAGGGGATGTTCGTATTTTATTAAGTGGAGAACGTGTTGCTTTAAATTATTTACAAAGAATGAGTGGAATTGCCACTTATACAGCGAATGTTCAAGAATATTTAAAAGATTCTTCTATTCGTTTATTAGATACTCGTAAGACAACACCAAATAATCGTATTTTTGAAAAATATGCAGTAAGAGTTGGTGGTGGACATAATCATCGATATAATTTAAGTGACGGTGTCTTATTAAAAGATAATCATATTGGTGCTGCTGGTGGAGTCAAAGAAGCCATTATGCTTGCTAAAGAATATGCACCATTTGTTAGAAAAATTGAAATTGAAGTAGAAAATATGGAAATGGTCAAAGAAGCAGTAGAAGCAGGTGCAGACATTATCATGCTAGATAATATGGATGATGATATGTTAAAAGAAGCTATTGCTTATATTGATCATCGTGCTGAAATTGAAGTTTCAGGAAATGTCACAAAAGAAAACATTGCAAGACTTACAAATTTAGGAGTAGATTATGTTTCAAGTGGTGCTCTAACACATTCTGCACCAATATTAGACCTTTCATTGAAGAATTTACATGTGCTATAATATCAATTAAGGAGGGCGAGGTATGGATGGAAATAAAAGAAGACAAGCCATTATTGATATTTTAAAAAACAGTTTACAACCTGTATCAGGAACATATTTAGCGAAAACCCTCCAAGTAAGTCGGCAAGTCATTGTTCAAGACATTGCTTTACTTCGTGCTGGTGATTATGATATTTATTCAACACATAAAGGATATGTTTTAAATACACAAAAAGTTTGTAAACGTATTTTTAAGGTACATCATGATGATAATGAAGTAGAAAAAGAACTTTCTTTAATTGTTGACTTAGGTGGTTATGTTGAAGATGTCTTTGTTTATCATAAAGTTTATAATATTGTAAAAGCAACATTAAATATTGCCTCAAGAAGAGATATTAAAAATTATATGACAAATCTACAAACAGGACATTCAAGCTTACTAAAAAATGTCACATCAGGATATCATTATCATACAGTTCATGCAGACAGTGAAGAGATTCTTGATGAAATTCAAGAAGAACTTCAAAAAGCTGGATTTCTTGCACAGTTACAAGAATATGAACCGGTTGATTTTTGGAAAGATAAATAAAATAAAAAGCGTCAATAGTTGTGTAGTACACTGAAATAGTTGGACTATAAAATTTAAGATAGGGATTGTTGTCTATAAGCTAATGGACTCAATCCTTTTCTTTTTACATTGATTCTTTTCTCATTGTAATATTTAATATATTCTTCAATTGCTTTCTTTAATTTAATAGAAATAATTTTCCTGTCTGAAACGAGTTCTTGACAAATAAGAGTTCTAATTCTTTCGTTTTCTACAAGCAAATGATGAAAATATAAATCATTTGAATATTTTATAAAATTTTCTCTATTTTTGTTCATATAGATTCCTCCATGTATATATTATCTTTTTTTGAGGAGTTTTCTTCTTTTTAGTAAAAATAAATGATAAAATTTTAGAAATAGAAGCTTTGGAGGTAAAGTATGAATCAAAAGGTTAAAATGAAGCCATCCTATTTAAAAATTGCTTTTTTGGATAGAGATGGGACTCTTATTAAAGATTATCCAGATGAAAAATGGAGAGAAATTAAAGAACCTGAATTTTTAGAAGGTTCAATAGAAGGACTCAAGAGATTAAAAGAGATGGGATATGATTTTATCATTATAACAAATCAATATCTTATTAATGATGGAATTATTTCATTGAATGATTATCAACAGTTTACAGGAAAATTTCTAAAAAAATTAAAAGAAGAAAATATAGATATTCTAAAAATCTACTTTTGTCCTCATAATGAAAAAGATCATTGTCACTGTAAAAAGCCAAAACCTGGGATGATAGAACAAGCTAAAAAAGATTTTTTAATTGATATGAATAACTCTATCTATATAGGGGATAGTCAAGTTGATTATTTACTAGCAAAACATTTTACTTTAACTTTTTATGGGATAAATTATAATGGTGATAATGTTAAAAGTTATCGTAGTATTTTAGAAATTTCCAAACAAATAAAAAAGATTCAAAATAAATGAATCTTTTATAAGTTTTCTAAAGCATATTCAATAGCTTCACTAACAGCTCCATCTTTACAACTTGAAACAACTTTATAAGCTTTTTCTTGAATAACTTTTTCAGCGTTGTTTGGCGCAAAAGAATAAGGGAAACGTTCAAAGAGAGTAATATCATTCATACCATCTCCTAAAACAATAACTTCTTCTTTTTTGATGTTTAATAGGTCAATTACTTTTTCTAAAATAAGTCCTTTTTGCGCATTTTCATTTGTGATTTCAACATTATCAGGATATGAAGATAAATACGCAATCTTTTTCATATCTTTAAAATAAGGAAGGACCTTTTGTATTTCAAATTCATCATGTGAAAAAGCTTCTACTTTGATGATGTCTAAATCTTTTTTTATGAATTCATCAATCGAATCAAATTGTTGAATTTGACAGGCAGGAGAATCACTCATTGGACCTCCTGGTAAAAAATCTTCCATTTTATTTCCAAAACGGACACTACCGCGATAAGCAAAACGATCTCTTACGTAATCAGGTTTTAAAGTACTATAAAAACCATTTGTGGTAAAAATCATATACGGTGTATTATTTTCAATAAAGACAGGAAGAATTTCTTTAAGCATTTCTTTATCTAAATAACAATCCATGATGGCTTTTCCTTCTTTATTACAATATTGAGCACCATTTCCTAAAATGGCCGAACATTTTATACCTAAAGGGTCTAAAACACTTGTCACGCCATAATAATCTCTCCCTGAAGCCACAACAAATTCAATGCCTTTCGCTTGTGCTTTTTTTATACTTTCAATACATTTGGGATTGATGTAACCATGAGATAATAAAGTTCCATCAACATCACTGACAATCATTTTAATCATTTCTTTTTCCTCCGATAATCTTATTATATAAAAAATAAAGCATTATTTTATTTTTTTACTTAATAAGAAAAAAGAGTTTATTCAACTCTCTCTAAGATCTGTTTGTAGTTTGGAAAATTTGTTTTAGAAACTTTCCATAAAATATCTTTTCCATGTTCTTGTACTAAAGAAGTTCCAGCATCATTTGCGAGAATATTAAAACCACGAGGAAGTGTTGTATTTAATGATTGACACATGTTTTGATAATATTGAAGATAAGCATACTGAGAAAGAATATGCGCACATTTCATCGCTAAAGACATTTCTTCTTTTTTAAATTCAATATGACGAACAACAACGATTTTGCTTTTTAAATAACGATAATATTTTTTAGGTGCTAAAAAAGCATCAATCGTTACTTTAGAAATAGGGTGTTCAATACGTTGAATAACATTGATCATCGCTTGATTATAAAGTTTTGCTTTAATACATGAAAGTTTTTGACCTTCTTTTACATATTGATTGTAATGACTATTATCAAGCAAAAGTAAACTATAGGTGAGTTTATCTTTTAATATCTTACCAATTTTTTCAATATCATTTGTAGACATTTCTTTATCTAGTCCAAGTTCATTCAGTTCTTTTTCATCTTTTTGATCAACATAACAGGCAACGACACATAATGGTCCAAAGAAATCAAGTGAACCTGTTTCATAACATCCTACATGACTTTCCATTATAAATTCCTCCTCTTTATATCTTATTATAACATAACTTATTTTTGTTTAAACTAGTGTTGATAAATATTGCTCGTAGAGTTTATCTCGTTTTAAAACTTTGATATGACCATATTCAATTGAAATTAAACCCTCATCTTTAAATTGATTTAAAACCTTTGTAACAGTTACTCTTGAAATGGCAAGTGAATCCGCAATTTCTTGATGAGTATAGGGAATATCTCCAAAAAGTAAATTTTTTTCAATATTGTTTGTAGCACTTAATTCATATAAAAAAGCAGCTACTTTTTCAAATCGGTCATAAGTTTGTGCCCATTTTAAAAGCTGAGTTAAATGATTGCAGTTATCATTAAACATCTTAAGTAGAGTAATCGTCAGATCAAGTGAAGATGATAAATAAGGATAAAGATCTTCAAGATGACAAGTAATAATTTCAACATCATTAATAGCCGAAACGGTTGTTGGTCGATAAGCATTTTCATAAAGTGAAGATTCACCAAAAATACGTCCTTTATCTAAAACATCGTAATTAATTTCATCACCATTTTTAGTAATATGGTAAACCCGTACGCGACCTTTTAAAACCAGACATAATTCATCAGCATGGTCATCTTGCATATAAATAATATCATTTTTTTGATAGTGTTTAATGGTACCAGCTTGTTTAAAATAATCAAAGAGTTCGTCATTAATTTTCATTTTTTTCACCTACTTGTTTAAATTGTAACATATGTTACATTCTTAAAAAAGAAAAATTGTTAGGATATATCCCGAGGTGAGAAATATGAAAAAAATTATTCAAATTATTATTGGTAACGTTTTAATGGCTTTTGCTATTAGTACTTTGATTTTAGATAATTCCATTGTGGTAGGAGGGGTTTCTGGTATTAGTACAGTTTTTCATTTTTATACAGGAATTTCTGTTTCCCTTTGTGTAGGAATTATTAATATTGCTTTATTTATCATTGGATTGTGTTTTTTAGGAAAAGCATTTGCGATGAAAACATTGGTTTCAACATTCTTATTTCCTATTTTATTAGAATTCTTTAATCAACAACCTTATTTACATGGTTTATTAAATGATCAATTATTAATTTGTATTTTAGGAGGATTTTTATTAGGACTAGGAATTGGTCTTGTATTAAAAGCGGGAGGATCTACAGGAGGATTTGATATTTTAGCACTTATTGTTGAAAAATATTTTAAAGTACCTGTGACTTTGCTTGTTAATGGGATTGATGCAGCAATTCTTGTTCTACAAATTTCATTCCATAGTGCTCCTGAAATCATTTATGGAATCATGACAATTTTAATTACAGCCTATATGATGAATTATTTATTATCATCAGGTAAAGGATGTGTCCAAGTTCTTGTAATGTCTAAAGAAATTGAACGTATGAAAACAATGATTTTAAATGATATGGACGCAGGTGTGACTTTATTAGATGGTAAAAGTGGTTTTTATGGAAATGAAACAGAAGTTGTTTTAACGATTTTACCTTATCGTAAACTTCCTGATTTAAAAGATAAAATTAAAGAAATTGATGAAAAAGCATTTATTATTGTTTCTCATGTAGAAGAAGTTAGTGGAAATGGTTTTACATATTCTAAAGAAATGCGAGAAGTTTTATCTTAGGTGTTCATTTTTATGGACATCTTTTTTAATTTGGTAGATAATAAGGCAAACGGGGGAATGAGTTATGAAAATAGAGATCAGGTATGCAAAATTAGAAGATGCTGCAAGACTAGTAGAAATCTATTGTTATTATGTTGAAAAGACAGCGATTACTTTTGAATATGAAGTACCAGCTGTCGAAGAATTTCAACAAAGAATGGTACATGTCATGGAAAAATATCCATATTTAGTAGCTAAGGTGGATGATCAAATTGTCGGCTATGCTTATGCTGGTACTTTTAATGTTAGAGCGGCTTATGATTGGTGTGTAGAAACATCGATTTATGTAGATCATACTTTAAGAAAATGTGGGGTAGGGAAAAGACTTTATCAAGCTTTGGAAAAAGCTTTAAAAGCACAAAATATTACGAATTTAAATGCATGTATTTCTTCACCAATTCAAAATGATGAATATTTAGATACCAATAGTATTGATTATCATCATCATTTAGGATATCAAATGGTGGGAGAATTTCATCAATGTGGGTATAAATTTAAACGTTGGTATAATATGGTATGGATGGAAAAGTTTATAGGGGAACATCATGAAAATCAATTACCAATGATTCAATTTAATGAAATCAAAGATCAAGTGAATTTAAATGAGGTAGATTAAATGGAATTAGTAACAGGGAGACCACAAGATAAAAGAATAGATAAAGAAGAAAGAGTTTATGATTTACTCGATCAATTAAACATTGACTATCAACGCCTTGATCATCAAGAAGCAAATACCATGGAAGTGTGTTTAGAAATAGAAAAAAATTTAAAATCAACAATTTGTAAGAATTTATTTTTAGTTAATTCAAATAAAAGTCAATATTATTTACTAATGTTGAAAGGACATAAAAAATTCAAAACAAAAGTGATTTCAAAACAAATCAACAGTTCACGTCTATCCTTTGGAAGTGATGAAAAAATGTTGGAATATTTAGATATTACACCTGGTTCAGTGAGTGTTTTAGGTTTAATGAATGATCATGAACATCATGTTCAATTATTGGTGGATAAAGATTTATTAGAAGATGATTACTTAGGATGTCATCCTTGTATTAATACAAGGAGTTTAAAAATAAAAATGAAAGATGTATTTGAAAAAATTATACCGGCTCTTCATCATGAACCTATCTTTGTAGAGGTTGGTGATGAATAAAAAAGGAATCATCATTTATCTTGTCATGAAAGGACAAGATGAATTTGTAGAAAAGGCAAAAACTTACTTTCAAAAGAGTTCGTATCTTTTAGAGGTTATTGAAATTAATGATTGGCAAGATGAACTTTCTTTTGAATCAAAAACAGGAAAAGCATTATTCCATACAATTGAAACAATTAAACAAAAGAATCTTTCTTTAAAATGTTATATTAGTGGTTATTCACTTGCAGGGCTTTTTAGTCTTTATGCGATGCATGAATTAGATTTAGATGGAGCAATTAGTGTATCGGGTTCTTTATGGAAAGAAGGATGGTTGGATTATTTAAAAGAACATCCCATTTATCATAAGAAAATATATTTGAGTTTAGGAAGTAAAGAACATAAAACGAGAAATGTTTTAATGAAAAATGTGTTAAAAAATACTTTAGAGACATATGAGATTTATCAAAAAGAGAATCAATGTTTCTTTGAAAAGAATGTAGGCAATCATTTTTTTCAAAGTGAACAAAGGATGATGAAAGGGTGGGATTATATTCTTTATGAAAAATAGAAAATTAACAGAGAAAAGGCTATTATTTATTAAAAAAATATTATTTGTTTTAACAATTTTATTACTGATTTATCATGTGGGATGGACAATCTTTATTTTAGCTTATCGCCATCATATTGGTGATGTTTACATAAAATATGTGACAACTATGATTTTTCGTATTTTACAGTTTAGTGCGATGTTACTTGTTTTAGCGGCACCTAAGTTTTTAAAGAAATGGTTTAAGATCAATGTTCCTTTAGCACTTTATATTGTTATTGCACTTTTTGCGTTTAATGCTTTAGTTTTAGGAGATGGACTTGATTTTTATGGAAAATATCCATGGTGGGATTCTTTTCTTCATTTCCATTCAGGCATTATTCTATCTTTTGTGGCTTTATGGTTTATTCATATTATGATGGCAGAAAAAAGCAAATTTATTTATATGAATAAATATTTTACATGCTTATTTTTAGTGGTTTTTTCTTTAGGAATTGGAGCGTTTTGGGAAATTTTAGAATATAGTTGTGATGGGATTTTTCATACAAATGCTCAACAATATATGGCTTCAACAAAGGGAACACTTGTTTCTAAAAATGATATTCCTTTAAAAGGGCATGAAGCATTAAAAGATACGATGAAAGATTTAATGCTTGATTTAGGCGGCTCTTTGATTGTTGCAACGTATGGATTTGTAAGACATGATGAAATTGTCAAAAAAATATCGAGAGATCATTTATCTCCCGATGATATTTTGAGCTAGAGATTCTAAATGATTTTTAGAATCTTTTATTTTTTGTATTTCTTTGGATGAAGCTGTTTCATAATTGAATTTTCTTGTCATTTTCATTAAAGAAGAAAGTTCAGTTTTGATTTGTTTTCTTAATGCTTTATCCATTTCTTTTTTATGTGAGGCAAGACCATTTTGAACATTGATAATGAGAGTATCTACTTCATTTTTTAAAAGCATATTATCTTTTGTCACTTGGTCTTGGCTTTCATACATCTTAGCTTGTCTAATTGCTTCTTCAATATCACTATCAGACATTTTAGAAGAGCCTTCAATCGTCATACTTTGACTGTTTCCAGAGGCAAGGTCTTTGGCAGAAACATGAACGATTCCGTTACTATCAATATCAAAAGTAACTTCGATTTGTGGAACACCGCGCATCGCACGTTTGATTTTTTTTAGTTTAAATTTTCCTAAAGATTGATTATCTTTTGCGAGTGGTCTTTCACCTTGTAAAACATTGATTTCTACTTGTGTTTGAAAGTTGGCTGATGTCGTAAAGACTTGACTATGACTGGTTGGAACCGTTGTATTTCTTGGAATTAAAGGTGTAGCGACACCACCAACTGTTTCAATAGAAAGTGTTAAAGGAGTGACATCTAATAAAAGAACATCATTCTCTTCACCATATAAAACCATTTCACCACTTAATTTTCCAGCTTGAATCGCAGCACCCAAAGCCACACATTCATCTGGATTTAATGATTTACTTGGTTCCATGTTCGTAATTTCTTTTACTTTTTCTTGAACCGCTAAAATACGAGAGGATCCACCAACTAAGATAATTTTATTAAGATCCTGTGGTGTAAGTCTGGCATCATTTAAAGCTGTTTGCATTGGTAAAACAAGACGGTCAATAAGTCCTTTTGTAAGTTCATTGAATTTTTGTCTTGTAAGTGTGATTTCTAAGTTTTTAGGTCCGTTTGTATCTTGATAAATAAAAGGCAAATTAATGAGGGTACTTGATTGACTTGAAAGTTCGATTTTAGCTTGTTCACTGGCTTCTAAAACGCGACTATAAGCGACGGTATCTTTTCTTAAATCAATACCTTCTTGTTTTAAAAAGCTTTCTAAAATAAAATCACAGATAGCTTTATTAAAATCATCCCCACCTAAATGATTATCACCAGCTGTTGATAAAACTTCGATTACACCACTACCAATTTCAATAATCGAAACATCAAAAGTTCCACCACCTAAATCAAAAACCATCACTTTTTGCCCATAAGCATTTTCAAGCCCATAAGCCAGTGCTGCAGCGGTTGGTTCATTAATGATCCTTAAAACTTCTAATCCCGCAATTTTTCCAGCATCTTTTGTTGCTTGCCTTTGGGCATCATTAAAATATGCTGGAACAGTAATAACCGCTTGGTTGACTTCTTCTTGTAAGTAAGCTTCGGCATCGTTTTTTAATTTTTGTAAGATCATTGAAGAAATAAGCTGTGGAGAAAGTTGTTTTCCATCAATTTCTACATGATAATTTTGTCCCATTTCTCTTTTAATAGATGAAATCGTACGTTTTGGATTCATTGATTGTTGACGTTTAGCCAGTTCTCCAACAAGTTTCTTTCCATCTTTATCAAAAGCAACAATACTTGGTGTTGTCTTTTGGTTTTCTTTATTTTCAATAATTTTAGCTTTTCCATTTTCATAAAAAGCCATACAACTATTTGTTGTTCCTAAGTCAATTCCAATAACCTTTGCCATAATTTTCTCCTTCTAACAACATAAAATAGGGTAATGATATCCTCCACCACAACAACATGACATCATACAATTTAAAAGTATAATTGAATAACAACAATTCATCATACTTGCTGGATTACCGTATTGTTGACTGGTTTGACGATATTGTCTTGTATTTCCTTGTAATTGATTTAATAATAAAATATATTGCATATTCATGGGTTCCATTTGAACAGCTGTTTGAGCATATTCCTGTGCACGAATATTATTTCCTAAACTATTTTCAGCTAAAGCAGCTAAATAAAACCACATACCCGTTTTATTTTGAATTTGATTTAAAACATTTAAAGCTTCTTGATAACGTCCACCTTGAATAAAACCACTAGCTTCTTGATAAGCTTCTTGGTCATTTCCATGATACTGATAGCCGCCGGTTGTTTGACTACCATAACTTTGTTGTCTAAAACCTTTTTTTCTTTCATCCATAATAGTTTTATATGCATTTTGGACTTCTTTAAATTTTTCAGTGTATTCTGCTTGATGAGGGTTTCCAATATTAGCGTCAGGATGATATTTTTTAGAAAGTGTACGATAAGCTTTTTTGACTTCATCATCACTGGCACTAGGGGAAATTCCTAGTATTTGATAAGGATTCATGATTTTTCCTCCATTCTTTTCTTTTTAATCAGTTCAAATTTTGTCCAAATACCACTATAGATAATATTTCGTAAAAGTTCAACATTTTCAATCAAAGGAAGCTTTTCAAAATAAAAACTGCTTCTAGAAATCATCATTTCTAAAATATTAAAACAATATTCTTGAAAGTGTTCTTCTTTAAATTTATTTTTAAAAGGATTATAAGTTTGTTTTTTGATATCTTCTTCTACATCTTCAAAAGCATCAATCAAATAAATAAATTTTCCTAAATAAAATCCCATTTGATAAAGATCATCTTTAAAAACATCTTCTTGATAAACACAAATACTTGCCATGATATGACCAAAATGACCAGCAACTTCATCTAAATCTAAACAATGTGATTTTTCTAGATAATGAATTTGGTCTAAATGTTCTTTAATTTTTTCTACTTTATCAGGATATTTCTTTTTAATTCTATTAAATTCTTTTTTTAAAAGTTGTTTAAAAGTTTTACTTTTTAAAGAATTTTCATCTAAAACATCGTCTTCTAATTTATAGTACGTTAAAACAATATTCATATCACTGACATAATCCATATATTGATTAGTACGTACACTCTTTTTATGAAAAGGATGTAATGGGCAACGAATTAAATATTGTTTATCTGTCGGTTCATACAGACTAGAAAGCAAAATTCCTACAAAGTTTAAATCATAATTTAAAGTCAATTGACCACGGCGACCATGATTTTGTTTTAAAGATTGACATAAACCACAATAATATTCTTGATATTTATCATAATCTTTAATTTTTAATTCTGGTTTATTAATAACGACATAGCCAAACATAATTAAGTTCTCTTTTCAAATTTTTGATGACAACTTGGACAAGTCACAATAATTTTTCCTTTTCCTTTAGGAAGTCTTACCATTTGTTTACAAGAGGGACAACGGTAGTATTTATGACTACGATCGGAAAATCTTTTCTTTTGAAGATTAAAAAATTGTTGAACAGGTTTAATGGCTTTTAAGTATTTTTCATTTTCTTGATAACGTTTATATGTTTGTCTAGAAAACATACGATAGATAACTAAAAGCCAAATAAGATATCCAAGTGACATAATGATTCTATTATTAAAGAATATATTAAGGATAAATAAAGCGATGACAAAAAATAATGCATGATTATTTAAAGTATCTATTCCATATCTTCCTTGCATGAATTGAATTAATTTTTCTTTCATAAACATCTCTCCTTACTTTGATGAGGTGATTATATGCTTGAATTATGTATTGAACATGAACTCTAAAAAATACGATAAATTGAAAATCTTTGACATCTTCTTACCAGATAGGACATAGCTTGTAAAAATATTTTTAATAATTATTTAAAAAGGCAATCAATCGACATGATTTGTATTTTTTTCTTTTTATTGTAGAGATGGAAAGGAGAAAAAAATGAAAAAATTAATATGTCTTTTAACAGTTTTTGTAAGTTTATTCTTTATGCAAGTTCCTGTTAAAGCAAGTGACATCAATTGGGATATTTCTAAATCAAAAACAGCCACACAACTTGATGAAAATTATCGAAGCCAGGTGACACTTTCGCTTCCTGCTAAAAGTGAAAAACTTGTTTCAGATGTTGTTTTTGTTTTAGATAAATCAACAAGTACACAAATTGAAAATCAAACTTTAGATATGTTGGAAAATTTACAAACACAAATTTCACAAACAAATGCTAAAGTAAAAGTCGGGATTGTTATTTTTAATAAAGAGGCAAATGTTTTTGGATGGTTTGATCTAGAAAATGATTTGGATGATATCAAAAAGGCACTTTTTAAAGAAATAACATCTGGAACGAATTGTCATGCAGGATTATTAGCAGGAAAAGAATTATTGGATCAAGATCAAGAGGTAGCAGCTAAACGTAAGTATATGGTCTTTGTGAGTGATGGTATTACTTATATGTATAATCAAAAAGCAACGGTTACAGCTTGGTCGTTTGAAAATGATGGCATTGTTGCAAGTTGGCCAGGACCTGATAATTGGAATTTAAAATATGGTCAAGAAGCTCTTCCTGATTGGGATAATTATTTAACAGATGTAAAAGAAAAATTAGCCATTCAAGGAGATCAGTATGATTATCTTTATGGTGAGGCTCCAACAAATATAATGCCTCTAGAAGAATCTAAAGAAGGGTTAAATTCTGTTGATAAAGCTCTTTATTATACTGCTTCTACTTACCAAGCAATGAAAGATGAAGGATATCATTGTTATTCAATGCTTGCTAATGGGTATAGTAATTATCCATGGGCAACATCTTTTATGAATTATTTATCTAACGGACAAGAAGTTTCTTTTAAGAATATTCAAAATGAAATTTATTATTTATTAGATCAAGGAACTTATGTAGAAGATTTTATGGGCAAAGGAAAAGACAATTATGGAAATGGTTATGATTTTGACTTTATAACAGATACAAAACAATTTTATATGATGGTTGGAAATCACAAATATGTTCCAGAATTCATCGAAGAAAATCATTATGGTTTTAATCATCAAGAAAATGGTTATGCTTATGAATTATTCTATTATCCTGAAGAAAAGGAACATTTTATTTGGAAAATGAATGTACCTGTGAGTCAATTCGAACATGTTCAACTTGTTTATACTTTACAACTTATAAATCCTCAAAAAAAAGCAGGAGAATATGGGGAATACGATGAAGATGGTCATCTTTTTAAAGAAGGATTAAAGACAAATACGCAAGCTATTTTACATCCTATTGATAGTTTTTCTAAAGAATTAGAACCTGAAGAATTTTTGTCCCCAACAGTTTCATACAAAATAATAGAAACTAATGTTGATGAACCTGAAAAGCCAAATGAAACAATTAAAACGGAAGTTAAAAAGTCAACACCTGTAACGACAAGTCCTGTTGCTACGGGAGATGATACAAAACAAGAATTTTGGTATGCATTATTGGGATTATCAATTTCAACACTTCTTCTTTTATTAATAAAACATTACAAGACAAGACGCGAGTAGTCGCGTTTTGTTTTTGTTTGTGGTATGATAGCGTGGGTGATGAAAATGTTAGTGTCAATGACAGATTTAACAAAATATAATGGAGAAAAGTGTATTTTAGATCGTATAGAATTACATATAGAAGATAAAGATAAAGTAGGAATCTTAGGAGTTAATGGGACAGGAAAATCTACACTTTTAAAGATTATTGCCGGTGTAGAAGACTATCAAGGTAAAATAAGTTATCAAAAAGATATCCGTATCAATTATTTGCCTCAAACGCCTCTTTATAATGAAAATGATAGTATTATGGAAACGGTCCATAAGCAATTGGATTCGAAAGAGATTCATGATTATGAAATCAAAGCACAATTAGGTAAGTTTGGTATTTTAGATGAAACACAAAAGATTAAAGAACTTTCAGGAGGTCAACTTAAAAGAGTAGCTTTAGCGATTGCTTTAATTAAACCTTGTGATTTACTTATTTTAGATGAACCAACAAACCATTTAGATAATGGTATGATAGAATATTTAGAAAAGTTTTTAATTAAATGGTCTAAAGGCTTACTCATGGTAACGCATGATCGCTATTTTTTAGAAAGAGTTGTTAATCGTATTATTGAAATAGATCATGGCCAAATTTATAAATATGAAGCCAATTATTCAAAATATCTTGAACTTAAACAAGTTCGTTTAGAAACACAACTTTCTAGTCAAAGAAAGAGAAAACTCTTTTTAAAGAAAGAATTAGAATGGGTACGTGCGGGTGTACAAGCACGTACAACTAAAAGCAAAGATCGTCTGCAAAGATTTGAAGAATTATCAAAAGTTAAAGATGTAGAAGTCAATGGAAAAGTAGAAATGATTCATACGTTCTCTCGTCTTGGTAAAAAGACAATCGAACTTCATGAAATTTCTAAAAGTTTCGAACAAAAGAAACTCTTTGATGAATTTTCGTATATGTTTAAACAACATGATCGTATTGGGATATTAGGAGATAATGGAACAGGGAAATCAACTTTATTAAATATTATTACAGGAAATTTAAAGAGTGATACGGGTTATGTAGAAATTGGCGAAACTGTTCGTTTTGGTTATTTTAAACAAGGATATGATGATCTTCCAATGAATAAGAAGGTCATTGATTATATTCAAGAAATCTCCAATGACTTTAAAGTAGATGGTCAAGGATTATCTGCTAAAGATATGTTAGAAAGATTTTTATTTGATGCTAGGTTACAACATACACCAATTTCTCGACTTTCTGGTGGGGAAAGAAGAAGACTTTATTTATTGCGTGTATTAATGATGATGCCTAATGTTCTTGTCTTAGATGAACCGACAAATGATTTAGATATTGATACTCTTAATATTTTAGAAGATTATTTAGATAATTTTGAAGGTATTATTATGACTGTTAGTCATGATCGATATTTCTTGGATCGTATTTGTGATGGTTTATTTATCTTACAAAATCAACATTTAAGATATGTTAATGGGGGTTATAGTCAAAATCTTGATACTACAACTAAAGAAGAAAAAGAAAAGAGTCAAGGGGCTTTAGCTTATAAACAAAGTAAACAAAAGAAAATCAAAATGACTTATATGGAAAAGAAAGAATTTGAAGAAATTGAAGATATCATTATGGATTTAGAAACAAATTTAAGTCAAATTGAAGAAAAGATGAATGGTGTTACTGATTTTAAAGAAATTGATGAACTTTCAAAACAAAGAGATGACTTGCAAAAACAAATTGATGAGAAAAATGAAAGATATCTTTATTTATTAGAATTACAAGAACAAATTGACAATCAATAATTGACTCTTGTATATACATATAGGATAATAGAGACATGAAAAGGAAGGTTTTAAGAAATGAAAAGATTATTAAGTTGTACAAGTAGTGAAATGTTGAAAATGGATGGACAAGAATTAAAACAAGCTATTCTTGCTAGTGAAGGAAGAACTGTGATGACAGAAACAGTTGTTGCGATTGAACCTTTATTAGGAGATCTTACAAATGCTGAACTTGCTGTTTCATTTGGAAGTGACATGGTTTTATTAAATTGCTTTGATTGTAATAACCCAGAAATCAAAGGCTTACCAGAATGTGATAATCCTGTAGAAAAATTAAAAGAAATCGTAGGACGTCCAATTGGATGTAACCTAGAACCAGTTGACTTAGAAGCTGAATTAATGGAAGAAAGACGTGTGATTTCTACAGGTAGACAAGCAAGAAAAGAAACTTATATTAAAGCCCAAGAATTAGGTTTTAACTTTATTTGTTTAACAGGAAATCCAGGAGTTGGAGTTTCAAATCATTCAATTTGCGAAGCAATTAAAGAAGCTAAAAAATATTTTAAAGGATTAATTATTGCAGGGAAAATGCATGCAGCTGGAATCGATGAACCAATCGTTGATATGAATAGTATCAAAGAGTTCATTGAAGCAGGGGCTGATGTTATTTTAATGCCAGCAGTTAATACAGTTCCAGGTTTATCTGAACAAGAAGTAACAGAAGCTTGCCGCTATATTAAAGCTCATGGGGCTTTATCATTAAGTGCGATTGGTACAAGCCAAGAAGGTGCAGATGAAGGAACAATTCGTGAAATTGCTTTATTAAATAAAAGATGCGGAATTGATATTCAACATATTGGAGATGCAGGATTCTGTGGTATTGCTTTACCTGAAAACATTATGGCATTATCAATTGCGATTCGTGGTAAAAGACATACTTATCATAAAATTGCTTCATCAATTAATAGATAAAATGTCATTTATGTTTGAAAGATGTTATTTAAGTTATAAATAATGAAAGAACGGTTAATTTATGATAAATTAATCATAGATCAATCGTTTTTTTTATGGAGGTTATTATGAAAAAAGGAATAATTATTACGGTTATTTTATGTTTATTAGCTATGATTTTTTTATCAGGAAGTATAGGTGTTTTTTTTGAACCGGTTGAAGTTTCTAATAAAGCTATTGTTGTAGCTATTTTAATTATTGCTTTTATTATTTGTTGTCTTTATAGAAAGAATAAGAAAAGAAGATAAGATGGAGAGTGTTAATTGCACTCTCTTTTATGTTATAATGAATAAGGTGATGAACATGAAACATATCTTTATATTAAAACCAAATACGTCCAAAACATTGGTCAATTGTATTGTTTCTTCAATGCAAGGAAAACGTTATGAATTACGTTATACCAAAGATTTAGATGATGCACGAAAAATAGCTTTGTCTTATCAAGAAGAAAAAGAGATTTGTCGTTTGTATGCCATTGGTGGAGATGGCTTTGTTCATAAAGTAGTTAATGGCATGGTCAATAGTCATCATGAACTGGTCGTGATTCCTCAAGGGACAGGTAATGATTTTGCTAGAAGCATTTATAAAAATTTGGATGCTATCAAGATTTTTAAAAAATCTCTTAAAAAAGAAGCAAAACCTATTGATGTGATTCAATGTCGAGATGATCTTTATTGTGTGAACGTGGTTTGTTGCGGTCTAGATGCAGATGTTGGTAATATCGTCAATACCAATCGAAAAACAACCATTGCGCCACGTATCTTACAATATAGTTTTACGATTTTAGATAAAATCTTTCATTTGAAGTTTTATCCAACAGAAATCTATACTTACAATAAAGATATCTATCAAGGAAATGTTCTTATATGTACGTTCTGTAATGGACATTATTTTGGTGGAGGCTATCAGGCAGGGTATTATTCATCTTTAGATGATGGAATGATTGATATGTCTGTAGTGGGTGAGATTTCTAAAAAAGAATTACCGTATTATTTAAAAGGACTCATTACCAATAAGTTACATAAAACAAAAAAATTTCAACATTTTAAAGAAGAAGATGTTTGGGTAAAAACAAGTCAATATGTCAATATTGATGGCGAAAAATATGAACCTGGAACTTATCATTTAAAATGTATACATAATGCAATTCAATTAGTTTATTAAGGAGATTATTATGGAAATAGATTTAAAAACAGATTCACGTAAAGTAAAACCAGGAGATACTTTTATTGCGATTAGAAATGTTAATCGAGATGGTCATGATTACATTCCTCAAGCAATCAAAAATGGAGCAACAAAAGTCATTGTAGAAGAAGGAAATTATGATGTTGAAACTGTCGTTGTGAAAGATACAAGAGCGTATTTAAAAGATTATTTGTACAAACATTATTATCCTTATTTTAAAGATATGAAATTAATCGGGGTTACGGGTACAAATGGAAAAACAACGATTGGGTATATGATGTATCAAATGATGACGATGCTTGATATTCCTTGTGCTTATATGGGAACCATTGGTTTTTATTATTGTGGCAATTTTATCAAGATGGTAAATACAACACCTGATGTAGATGTTCTTTATGAGTATTTTATTAAAGCGAAAGATGCTGGATGTAAAGTGCTTGTGATGGAAGTTTCTTCACATGCCCTTGCTAAAGATCGTATTTATGGCTTAGAGTTTGATGAAGTTGCTTTTACAAACTTAACACAAGATCATTTGGATTTTCATAAAACAATAGAAAACTATGCCAATGCAAAACAACTTTTATTTAAAAAGACTAGAGGAAAGAAAATTGCGGTTATTAATGGTGATGATCCACATGCCTCACATTTTGAATTAGAGGGTAATCAAAATCTTTTAATTTCTGATCAAAAAGGGGATGTTCTTATTCAAAATATTGAATTTTCACATTTAGGAACAACTTTTACCTTTAAATATCAAGAAAAAGAATATCAAACACATATTCAAATGGTAGGAAGATATAATGTTTATAATTATCTTACAGCGATGCTTTTAATTCATGAATTAGGATATGAAATCGATACTATTTTAGCTTTAAATACAAAACTCAAAGCGCCTAAAGGTAGAATGGAGTTAATCGTTTATGGCACAAATGGTATCTTTGTAGATTATGCTCATACCCCTGATGCCACTTTGAATGTTTTAGAAAGTGCTCAAGAATTTAAAAAAGGAAGAATTATTACGATTATTGGTTGTGGGGGAGATCGTGATACGACAAAACGACCAATCATGGGTGAAATTGCCTGTAAACATAGTGATCATGTCATTATTACAGATGATAATCCACGAACAGAAGACCCTCAAAAAATCATTAATGATATTTTAGTAGGTGTTAGTGGTGATTATGAAGTCATCAATGACCGTCATCTAGCGATTGCTAAAGGAATGAGTTTATTAAAAGAAAACGATATCTTAATGATTTTAGGAAAAGGTCATGAAGATTATCAAATTATTGGAACAGAAAAGATTCATTTTTCTGATCAAGAAGAAGTAGAAAAATATATAAGGGAGCATATACATGACTAAAATTGCATTTTTTGATGTGGATGGAACGATGATCAATGTTCCTCATCAATTATTAAAACCAACAGATAAAACAATTCATGCTTTAAAAGAATTTCAAAAACAAGGAAACTATATTGTTGTAGCGAGTGCAAGAGGGGTTAAACCAGAATGTTTAGACGAAATTCCTTTTGATGGCTTTATTGGTTGTGATGGAGGCTATATTGAATTTCATCAAGAAGTTTTATTAAATAACGTTTTTAGTGTGAAAGATTTAAACTTACAAAATAGTGTTTATGAAGCAACCAATGGTCAATATATTATCAGTGAAAGAGCGACAAGTTATTTCAGTGATGTAGATGGAGAACTCATCAAAAAACATTTAAGACTTTATAATGGGACAGATAAATTACCTGAAGAGTATAATGATGATTGGCGTTTTCAAAATATTAAAGCCAATACAGTAACAGCGCTTTTCTATAATGCAAAAGACTTACATGAAGCCTTAGATATGTTACCAAAAGAATGGTCCATCAATGCTTATGATACAGGACATATTCGTATGGATGTACATCCTCAAGGTTACACAAAAGGAACAGCGTGTGAGTATTTATATCAAAAATTAAATATTCCAAAAGAAAATACTTATGCTTTTGGTGATGGTGAAAATGATATTGAAATGTTTCATCTTGTAGGAACTTCTGTTGCGATGGGTAATGCGGATGATGAAGTTAAAAAACATGCTTCTACAGTGACTTTAACAGTAGATGAAGATGGTATTGCTGATTTTTTTGAAAAGGAATTTAATATTAAATGAGAATTAGAAAAATAAATTTTCAAGAAATAAATTTTGAATATCGTTCTTATCCTCAATCAATGTATGATTCTATAAAAAGAATAGGCTTGTCTTTTCCTATTAAAGTCAATATTATTGATGGAAAATATTATTGTAAAGATGGTCATAAACGTCTTTCAATTATACAAGATTTATTAAAAAATGAAGAAGGCTATGAAAGAAGAAGGGAAGTCCCTTATATTATTTATAATGATGGAAGTTCAAGATCTAATGATTGTTGGCGAGATCGCAACATGCATTAGATCTTTTTCATTTTTTGAAAGTGAAAAACAAGAACATTTTAGAGGTATATAATAGATGCGAGGAAGTGATTATTTTGTTATTTAGTAATAGAGATTTAAAAAAAATGATAATACCTTTAATTATTGAACAGGTATTAGCACTGACAATTGGGATTTTTGATACAATGATGGTTTCCCAATGCGGGCAAAGTGCGGTTTCAGGAGTGAGTATTGTCGATGGGTTAAATGTATTGATTATCAATATCTTTTCGGCACTAGCTACCGGAGGAGCCGTTGTTTGTTCGCAATACATTGGTAAAAAAGATGAAAAGATGGCTTGTCATAGTGCAAAGCAACTTTTATTTACCATTTTAGGTTTATCGCTTGTTATTATGGTTTTATGTATGATTTTCAATGGGAATTTATTGAATTTGATTTTTGGACATATTGAAAGTGATGTGATGGCTTATGCAAGAACTTATTTTTTCTTTTCAGCCTTATCTTATCCTTTTATTGGTTTATTTAATGGTGGGGCTGCTTTATTTAGATCAATGGGAAATAGTAAAGTGGCTATGACAAATTCATTTTATATGAATATTGGAAATATCGTTTTAAACTACTTCTTTATTTTTATTTTAAATATGTCAGTCAAAGGAGCAGCAATTGCTACTTTACTTTCAAGAATGTTCTGTTCATTTATTATTTTATATATGTTATTAAATAAAGAACATATTGTACATATTGATACGTATTTAAAATATAAGTTTGATTTTTCAACTGTCAAAAGAATCTTAAAAATTGGTATTCCAAATGGTTTAGAAAATGGAATGTTTCAAATGGGGAAAATCCTTGTTCAACGACTTGTTTCAACTTTTGGAACAGCTGCCATTGCAGCACATGCTGTTGCCTTTAGTTTAACGTCTATTGCCGTTGTTCCAGGAATGGCTTTAGGACTTGCTATTTTAACAGTTGTAGGCCAATGTATTGGGGCTAATGATTATCAGCAAGCTAAATATTATACGAAAAAACTGATGATTATTGCTTATATTTCTACGATTATATCGGCTGGTATTTTACTTGTTGGGGTTAGATATATTTTAAGATTTTATGCTTTACCACAAGATACTGCTAATTTAGCGGTTTCTATGGTTTCACTTCATTGTGTTTTTGATTTCTTTGTTTGGCCAATGGCATTTTCTTTCCCAAACGCTTTACGTGCAGCCAATGATGCAACTTTTACAATGATCGTTTCTACATTTTCAATGTGGACTTTCCGTTTTGCTTTAAGCTATGTTTTTGCTTTGTATTTACACATGGGTGTTATTGGTGTTTGGTGGGCTATGATTGTTGACTGGATTTTTAGATCAATTTGTTTTATGATTAGATATAAATCCAATAAATGGATGAATAGAACATTAGTATAGGAGAATTGTATGGAAAAAGTAGAATATTATTTTAGGGAAATTTCAAGGATTCCAAGAGGATCCTACAATGAAAAAGCAATTTGTGATTATGTGGAAAACTTTGCAAAAGAAAGAAATATAAAATATGTAAGGGACAAAATGCATAATATCGTGCTTTTTAAAGAAGCAACAGAAGGTTATGAAGATCATGAAACGGTCATGTTAGAAGGACATATGGATATGGTCTGTGAAAAGAACAATGATAGCGATCATGATTTTTCAAAAGATCCCATTGAACTTATTGAAGAAGATGGTTTTTTACATGCCAATAAAACAACATTGGGAGCGGATGATGGTGTTGGTGTTTGTTATATGCTTGCTTTACTAGATGATGAAAGCTTAAAACATCCAGCTTTAGAATGTGTTTTTACCGTTCAAGAAGAAGTAGGACTTAATGGAGCTATGGGCCTTGATAAAAGTATTTTAAAAGCGAAAAAGATGATTGGACTTGATAGAGGGAAAGAAAAAATTATTACTGTAAGCTGTTCTGGAGGAAGAAGAGCTGTTGTTGAAAAAGAACTTTCTTATCTAAAAAATGAATCACCTTGTTATCAACTTTATGTGGGTGGCTTACAAGGTGGACATTCAGGAGGCGTTATTCATTTAGAAAGAGGAAACGCTAATGTGATTATGACACGTGTCTATTATCATCTTTCTTTAAATAATATTGAATTTTTATTAGGAAGTTTTAAAGGTGGTTTAAAAGATAATGCGATTCCTAGAGAATGTGTCAGTGTCTTTGCTTCAAATGATGATTTTAAAAAAATCAAAGAAGTTGTTTTAAAAGTAGAAAATGATTTAAAAGAAGAATTAAAAGAAAGTGATAAACATATATTTGTTCGTTTAGAAAAAGTAGATTCTTTAAATGAAGTGATTTCAGTTAAAGAAAGCCAAGATATTATTTCAATGATGTATTTAATGCCTAATGGCTTTATGCATAAATCTTTAAAAATGGATCTTACCAATATTTCTTTAAATATGGGTGTAGTGGAAATGAATGAAAAATTCAATATTTATTTTTCAATTCGTTCACCAATGGAATCAGCTAAAGATGAATTATCAAACAAATTGAGTTTAATTGCTTCAATGTTTAAGGCAAAATATGTTTTAGATAATAACTATCCAGGATGGAATTACGATGAAGGTTCAAAACTTAGAAAACAATATGTTGATTTTGTTAAAGAAACAGAAGGAATCACTTTAAAAGAAGAAGGAACACATAGTGGTCTTGAAACAGGTATTTTCAAAGGGGCACTTCAAGATTTAGATATTATTACTTTAGGTCCAGATATGTTTGATATTCATACACCCGATGAAAGATTAAATATGAATTCATTTTATAAATGTTATCAAAGATTAATTCATTTTTTAGAGAGATTATAAGATGTTAGAACTTATTAAAGTAAAATATCATCAAGATATCAAAAAACAATTAGAAAAAAGATTTATTGCTTTTGACGTAGAAACAACAGGTTTGAATCCAAAAGAGGAAAGAATTATTGAATTAGGAGCTGTTCTTTTTGAAAATGGACAAGCTGTTCAAAAATTTAATACACTTGTCAATGCTGAAGTAGAAGTCTCTGAGTTTATTTCTAATTTAACACATATTACTAATGAAATGTTAGAAAATCAACCACGAGAAGAAAAAGCATACGAGATGTTCCAAGAGTTTATGAAAGAGGCTCTTGAAGGCAAAGTGATTGTTTGTGCGCATAATGCGAAATTTGATATGTCGTTTTTAAAGGAAACATTTGATCGCTTAAAATTAGATGGGAAGATTTGTTATGTAGATACCTTGCAATTATCAAGAAAGTATATCCATGGACCTTATAATTATAAACAAGGAACGATTGCTCGTTATTTACATATAAAAAATGAAAATGCGCATCGTGCTTATGATGATGCTTATGTTTGTGGACAAATTTTAAATCATATAGTAAAAGGAAGTTTTCAATAAACTTCCTTTTAATGTACAATTTCATTGAGTAAATTGACGGCAGCCATGGCATCTTTTGTATAGTGATCCGCATGAATATCTTGTGCGATATCTTCTGTTAATACGGCACCACCAACAAAGATTGGACACATGTTTTCTTCTTGCTTTAATAAAGTAATCGTTTCTTCCATTGAAACAACCGTTGTTGTCATTAAAGCTGAAAGACCAATAGCTTTAGGATGATGCTTATGATAGGCTTCTAAAACGACCTCTGCAGGCACATCTTTTCCTAAATCAATGACTTGATAACCGTAACTTTCTAAAACAACTTTTACAATATTTTTCCCAATATCATGGATATCTCCATGGACAGTCGCAATTAAAACAGGACCTTTAGAAGATTTCGTTGTTTTAAATGTTTGTTTGATCACATCAAATGCAATTTTGCTTGCTTCTGCTGATTGGATCAATTGAGGTAAAAAGATTTTACCTGTTTCATAGTCTTTTCCAATTTGGTCAAGAGCAGGAATTAAAATGTCATTGACGATTGTTAGTCCATCTTGACTTTCTAAGGCTGTTTCTGTTGCTTTTTTGACTTCATCTTTTAAACCGTGTAAGACAACATCGTTTAAAGAAAAGGATGTTGTTTGTTTTGGTAAAACGACTTGGTTTTGTGCTTGTTTTTGAATGTAGTTTGTAGCGTCTCGGTCATAATTATAAAGTACATTGAAGGCGTCGATTGTATTCATTAATTCTTGATCTAATGGATTGATAATTGGTAAATCAAGTCCTGCCGACATGGCCATTGCTAAGAATGTTTTATTAAGTAAAGGACGATTTGGTAAACCAAAAGAAACGTTACTTACTCCTAAAACAGTATGGACACCCAATGTTTTAACCATAGAAACAGCTTTGACTGTTTCCATAACTTCTTTTTGTTGGGCAGAAGCGGTTAAAACAAGACAGTCAATAATAATGTCTTTTTTATCAATGCCATATTCTTTTGCTTTATTAATGATTTTTTTAGCGATTTCAAATCTTTGCTCAGCTTTTGGAGGAATGCCATTTTCATCTAAGGCTAAACCAATGACAACACCACCATATTTTTTTACAACAGGGAAGACGGCTTCCATAGTTTCATCTTTACCATTGACAGAGTTAATAAGTGGTTTTCCATTATAATAACGACAAGCTTCTTCAATTGCTTGGAAATTAGAACTATCAATTTGTAAAGGAAGTTGAATAACTTCTTGTAATAATTTAATAACATGCTTCATCACTTTTGGTTCATCAATACCAGGTAAACCGACATTGACATCTAAAACATGAGCTCCTGCTTGTTCTTGTTTGATGGCTTCTACAACAAGTTCATCATAACGTTCTTCTTTTAAAGCAGCTTTTAATTTTTTCTTTCCTGTTGGATTTAATCTTTCTCCACAAACAACAACATGTTTTCCAAATTCAACAGTTGTTGTTCCTGAAGAGACACGTGTCAACAAAGAAACTTCTCTTGGAGTCACTGTTGTTGGGCAGTTTTCTTTTAATTTTTGAATAAATTCAGGGGTTGTTCCACAACATCCACCAACGATAGCGATTCCTTTTTTGACAAGAGGAACGATTGCCTCAATAAATTCATCTGCTTTCATTGGATAAACGGTTTGTCCATCTTCTAAAAGAGGAAGACCTGCATTTGGTTGAATCATAACAGGAAAAGAGGTACTTTCTAAAATGCTTTCAATAATTGGAGCCATTTCATTTGGTCCTAAAGAACAGTTGATCCCTAAAGCATCCACTTTTAATCCTTCTAAGACATTGACCATTGTAAGAGGATCACATCCTGATAAACTACGACCATTTGTTTCAAAGGTCATTGTTGCAAAAATAGGAAGATCACTACATTCTTTAACGGCTAAAATACTTGCTTTTAATTCATAAATATCTGTCATTGTTTCAAATAAAACAACATCAATATCCTCTTTTACAAGTTCTACCATTTGCTTAACGCTTTGATAAACTTCATCAAAAGTTAAAGTTCCCATCGGTTCCATAAGTTTACCAATAGGTCCAATATCTAAAGCAATATAAGCATCAGGTTTGATTTTTTTAGCTTCTTTTGCATTTTGAATAGCCGCTAAAATCACTTCTTGATAACTATATTTATGTTGTTCTAATTTAAGGGGATTTGCGCCAAATGTATTGGTTGTAATAAAATCAGCTCCTGCTTTTAAATAACGATGATGGATATCAATAATCATTTCAGGATGTTCAATATTATAATATTCTGGAATTTCTCCAGCCTTCATTCCTAGTTCTTGAAGTTGTGAACCAAAACCACCATCAAAAATAAGAAGATCTTTATTTAATCTTTCGCGTAACATGTTTGACCTCTCTTTCTAAAATTACAATCTTTTATATGTAAACAATTCTGACATGTTTTTTCTTTTCTATTATCACCTAAACCAATCAAACCAATCATTGATTTTTGAGGTAATAAAATATTACTTTCTTGAACCGTCAAACCAATTTTTTTAGAACTTTCGATAATGAATGCAAGCTCTTTATTGAGTTCAATAGGGACACGACCATAACCTGGACAAAAACGAAACGTTCTTTTACCAATCAGTTGTTCATTTTCATATTCATTACATTGCACTTCTAAAAAACTACTTGCAACGGCATCAAAAATAGTTGCTTTGGTCATATCGATATGACTGTAATAATGAGATCTTTTTTCAACTTGCAGGCCTAAAGTACAGCCAATAATAACAACATCATGACAATTTTGAAATAAATTATTCAAGTCTGGATAATCGAGATTTAAAGAAATTTCATCAATTCTTAAAGGATGAAAAGAAAGAGGAAATTTACGATAAGTTGCTCTAAAAGAACTCATTTTTTCAATTTCCTCTATGCATTCATCAATCAAAACATTCATTTTTTCATCAAGTATTTGATGATGATATCCTAAATACTTTAAAGCATTTTCTTTAATCTTTGAAAAATTCATCACGAATATATTCTGTTCTTTTTAAAATTTCTTTTGCAATCTCTGGTTTATTCATTGTATAAATATGTATTCCATCTACACCATGAGTCATTAAATCGATGATTTGATAAGTTGCATAGTGTAAACCAACTTCCCTTCCCGCTTTAGGATTTCCAGCAAAACGATCAATCATAGCTGCTAAATCAAACGGAACAGAACAATTTGACATTTTTGCGATATTTTTTAACTGTTTTGGATTATGAGCAGGCATAATTCCTGCAAGAATAGGGACATGAATTCCAATTTTTCTTGCTTCTCTGACTAGACGATAATAATATTGATTGTCATAAAAAATTTGAGTAACAAGATATTTAGCTCCAGCATCGACTTTTTTCTTTAGGTTTAAAAGATCTTCTTCAAAGTTTTTAGCTTCATAATGTGTTTCTGGATAACATCCACCAGATAAACAAAAATCATTAGGAAAGTTTTCTTCAATGAATTCATTTAATTCACTGGCATATTTAAAATCACCATGATTAATACCATCACCATCTTTAGGATAGTCGCCACGTAAAGAAAGGACATTTTCAATACCATTTTCTTTAAGTTCTTCTAGAATTTCTTTGATTTCATCCTTTGTATTATTCATACATGTTAAATGAGCTACAGATTCAATACCATATTTATTTTTAATGGTTGAGGCAATCTTACATGTATTTTTAGATGTAGAACCATTAGCTCCGTAAGTGACAGAAATGAAATCAGGATTCATTTTTGCTAGTTCATCAATGGTTGCATAAATAGATGTGATATCATTTTCATTATTTTTTGGTGGGAATATTTCAAAAGACAATGTTGGTCTTTTCTTTAATAATTCATTAATTTTCATATAGTACCTCGCTTTTTTTATACATTATATAGAAAAATAAATAGATAGTAAACGAAGAAAAAATAAAAGTTGGCTATTGTTTTAAACTATATCTCTTTCGTTTCAATAAGCATTTCCGCAATATTTGTTAGCGAATGACTTAATGAAGATAAAATAGCCACCAATAAAAATAAATCTTGATAGTTTTCAATTTTTAATTGATAATCATCCATTATTTTTTGAATCATTTTTTGAAGTTGGAAATTTAAAGAGTGTTTAATATCTATAAAATGATCATAAAGATTTGATAAATCATCGTTATTTTCATAAATAGGTGTCAATAGATCTTTAATTTCCTGAATGGAAAGATTATTTTTTAATTGATAGATGATCAACATTTGAATGATTTGTTCCTTAGTGTATTTTTTTCCTTTTACAGGCGTAATGACTTTTGCTTTGGAATAATTATTGATCATGGTTTTAGTAAGTAATTTATCATCTTCATTTTTTTTATGATTTGCTAGATGGGTTTCAAAAAGAGTCATAATTTGATCCATATAGAGATCTAAATCAGGAATATCTTTAGATGTAATAGAACTTTTTTGACTTTCTTTTTCAACAAGAGTTTCTAGTGTTTCTTTATTCATAATTTCACCTCATATTTATTTTATAGATTATTATATTTTTTTGCAATATAAACTATTTGAAATGGTTTTAAATACTACATATTTAAAAAAGTCATACTAGGATTTTAAAAAGCTTTATTGTATAATGTCCTTGGTGATTAGATGAAAAATATAAGTAAGAAAAATTGGGTTTTATATATTGTTACTTTTTTGGTGGTTGTTATTGGAGATCAACTTACAAAAATATTAGTGTCTTCTTCGATGATGCTAGGGCAATCGCAAGCGATTATTGATAATTTCTTTTATTATACATATTCGCATAATCAAGGAGCAGCTTGGGGAATGTTATCAGGACATATTAGTTTGTTTGTAGTTGTTTCGCTTGCTGCAGCAATTTTTATGTTTTATTACTTTAGTAAGACAACCAAAGCTCAAAGATTAACACGTTATGGAATTGTTTTAACTTTTGCAGGTCTTGTTGGAAATCTAACAGATCGTCTTTATTTTGGATATGTTAGAGATTTTATTGATTTTATTATTTTTGGTTATGATTTTCCTATTTTTAATATTGCTGATATGGCAGTAGTAATAGGAGTAGGATTGATTATTTTAGAGATTATATTTGAGGATTATATTAATGGAAAAAAGAAAATTAGAGATTAATGAAGAAAATGTACGTTTAGATAAGTTTATTATGAATTCAATTTCTGATTTATCAAGAACACTTATTCAAGAATATATTAAAGAAGGGCATGTTCTTGTAAATGGAAAAATTGAAAAAGCAAGTTATAAAATTAAAATGAATGATGCTATTGAAATCACGATTCCTGATAATAAGGAGATGGATGTTTTACCAGAAGATATTCCTTTAGATATCGTTTATGAAGATCAAGATGTTATCGTTGTCAATAAACCTTCAGGGATGATCGTTCATCCAAGTGTGGGAATTTATAGTGGTACTTTAGTAAATGCTTTACTTTATCATTGTAAAGATTTATCAGGAATCAATGGTGTGAATCGTCCTGGTATTGTTCATCGTATAGATAAAGAAACAAGTGGTTTATTAATGGTAGCAAAAAATGATAAAGCTCATAAATCATTGAGTGAACAGTTAAAAGAACATAGTGTTACACGTCGTTATGTGGCTTTAGTTCATGGTGTTATTCCACATGTTCATGGTAAAGTCAATGCACCAATTGGTAGAGATGTCAATGATCGTCAAAAAATGGCTGTCACAAAAAATAACAGTAAAGAAGCAATTACTAATTTTACAGTATTAGAAAGATATGATGATATGTCTTTAATTGAATGTCGACTTGAAACAGGAAGAACGCATCAAATTAGGGTGCATATGTCTTATATTGGTTATCCAGTTTATGGAGATCCTAAGTATGGAAAGAAAAAAGATGATCAAAGTCATGGACAATTCTTACATGCTAAAAAATTAGGATTTATTCATCCTACTACAGGTGAATATTTAGAGTTTGAATGTCCTTTACCTGATTATTTTCAAGCAAAACTTGATGAATTGAAAGGAGAATAAAATGTCTAAAAAGATTATTAGTTGGCAACAATATTTTATGGGAGTTGCTAAGCTTTCAGCTTATCGTTCAAAAGATCCTAATACACAAGTAGGAGCGTGTATTGTTTCTCCAGAAAATAAGATCGTAGGAGTAGGATATAATGGACTTCCATGGGGATGCGAAGATGATCAGTTTCCATGGGCAGCAAGAGAAGGGGATTTGTATGATACAAAATATCCTTACGTTGTTCATGCAGAATTGAATGCCATCTTAAATAGTATTTCTCATTTACAAGGATGTACGATCTATGTTTCTTTATTCCCATGTCATGAATGTGTGAAAGCCATTATTCAAAGTGGTATTAAAGAAATTATTTATGAAGATGATAAATATAATGGAACAGACAGTGATCGTGCTGCAAAACGTATGTTAGATGCCGCGGGTGTCAAATACACAAAAATTCCAGCATTTGAATTAAATAGTTTATAAAATAAAAAGGTCTTCTTTGGAAGACCTTAAATTACATCTTTAATACGCTTATAATTAGTCATATTAGTTTTTGTTACTTTAAGTAACATTTTTTTACCATACTTTTTAGCAATACTTACAGCAACATGATCGACAACTGAGCTTGTATTACCACGAGGCAATTTCACTTTCAAGCTTCTAGACATGTTATTAAAATATTGGTAAAAGGCATATTTTGAAAGAATAGACGAACACATAATTGCAAAGTATTGTTCTTCTCCTTTTTGTTCAAAAGATAAATCCTTAACAACGATTACTTCACTCTTTAAATAATTATAATACGTTTTAGGTGAAACAAATTGATTTACGACTTTTTTATCAACTTTCATTGCAACTTTTTGCATTACATTTGTAACGGCTTGATTATAAAGTTTTGCTTTAATGTTTGCTAGATTATTACCAGCAGCTGCCATTTGATTGTAGTGAGAATTATCAAGAATCAACAAACTATAAACAAGTCGATCTTTGATCTCTCTAGCAATTTCAATAACTTCTTGGGGTGTCATGAGTTTAGGATCACGAACATTTAAGCTCGCTAACCAATCATAATCACGTTCATCGATATAGCATGCAACAACACATAATGGTCCAAAAAAATCACCTGATCCTGTTTCATCACAACCAATGTGAGAATAAGGATAATATTGTTTTTCTTGGTTTGATGGACCACCATCACTTAAAGGGGCATAGTTTTCAACATGCATATCCATAATATTCATTGGTTTGTTATTATTTGCTACATTCATGTCATTTCTTTCCTCCTACCATATATACTAATTATAGCATATTTTTCAAATTTTGACACTATATTTTTGTTTTGATACAATAATTGCAAGGAGGTATTTATGGCTTTATTAAATAATCCCTACATAATCGATATAATTATAGGTCTATTCCTTATTATATATACATTTATTGGTTATCTAAAAGGATTCATTATTCGACTTTATGACTTTTTTAGTCTTTTTATAGCTTATTTTCTAACAATTAATTTTTCTTTTCCTTTATCTAAATTGATTACACTTTATCAATTAGAAGGTTTATTAGAACCAATTGGTATAAAGGTAAATCAATTGTTAGTTGCTGTTATTTTATTTATTGTTGGTTATTTCATTTTAAAGGGAATTGGTGTTTTATTAAAACCGTTTTTAAAGAAAATTATTTCTTTATTAAAAATGACAAAATTATTAGATCATTTATTAGGTTTGATTTTATCAATTATTGAAGGAATCATTATTGTATATTTTGTTCTTTCAATGATTTTTATTCCTTTTATCAATCAAGGAAAAGAAACAATTGAACAAACGTATATAGGCTCTTTTATAATTGATACCATGCCTCATTATTTTTCATCTATTGCTGATTTTAAAGATTTAAATCAATTAACACATCTAGATGTTTCTTTATCTGATGAAAAACAAGTATCTATGGTGACAAATTTTATAGAAGAAGCAAGTCAAAATAAATGGTTAGATGATGAAACAATAAAAGATTTTATTTATAACTATTATAGTGAAATAGATTTACAAACAGTAGATCAAGAAGATTATCAAAGAATATCTTCTTTATGTCAAAATTATGATATTGATATCAATCTTTTAACGAAAGGACATTAGAAATGAAAAAGAGTTATCGAACATTGGAGTTTTCATTTATTCAAGATTATATTAAAAACTATTGTTTTAGTGAAATGGCTAAAAAGCGAATTGATCAAATACAGCCTTTTCAAGATATAGATGATTTAAAACTCTATCAAGATGATATTTCAAGTGCTATGAAAATCATCTATGCTTATGGACGTATTCCTTTAGCACCTTATGAAGATATTAAAGAAATACTTCAAAAAGCACAAAAAGGTGGTGTTTGTTATCCTCAAGATTTATTAAAAATCGTACAAATATTAAAAAATGTACAAGAGGTACAAGCTTATTTGGATCAAGAAATTGAACAAAGTCATTTACTTGAAATATTTTCATTACTTTATTTACCTAAAGATTTATATAATGAAATTTTAAAATGCGTCGATCCAAGTGGAAATATTTATGATCATGCCAGTCATGAGCTTTATCGTTTAAGAAGACAAATTTCAGCGATTGAAGCCAATATGAGAAAGAAAATTGAAGCATTAAGAGCACAAAATAAAGATTATTTATCTCATGATGTTATTTCAACAAGAAATGATCATTTTGTTTTACCCGTCAATGTTTCTTATAAAACTCAAATCAAGGGAATTCATCATGGACATTCTTCTTCAGGAAGAACAACATATGTAGAACCAGAAGAAATTGTTTCTTACAACAATCAACTTTCACAAATTAAACAAGATGAACAACTAGAAATTCATCGTATTTTATTAGAACTAACAAAAAAGGTAAGAAGTTATGATCGTGTTTTAAATGAAGATTTAGAAATCATGATAGAAATGGATGCTGTTTTTGCTATTAGTGAATATGGCAAAAAGTTAGATATGGTGATGCCAGTTGTTGATGAAAATTGTCAGGAAATTGAGTTACTTAAAGCGAGACATCCTTTGATTGATCAAAAAGAAGTTGTTGCTAATGATATTGTTTTAAAGAAACCACAAGATATTTTACTCATTAGTGGAAGTAACACAGGAGGTAAAACAGTTGCTTTAAAAACAGCGGGTTTACTTTCTTTAATGGCTATTTGTGGACTTCCAATTCCTGTCACTCAAGCGAAACTTCCATTATTTGATGATGTTTTTGTAGATGTAGGAGATGAACAATCTATTGAACAATCGCTTTCTACTTTTTCATCACATATGAAAAGATTGGTTTTTATTACGCAACATGCGACAAAAAATAGTTTGGTTATAATTGATGAAATTTGTTCAGGAACTGATCCTAAAGAAGGTGAAAGTTTAGCAGAAGCTATTTTAACTTATTTACATAAAAAAGGTGCTTATATTTTAGCTTCTACTCACTATAGTGCATTAAAAGAATTTGCGAAAGAATCAGATTATATTAAAATTGCTTCGGTTGAATTTGATCAAGAAAAAATGCAACCTACTTATCGTTTATTGGATGGTAGCGTAGGAAATTCTTATGCTATTGAAATTTCAAAACATTTAGGTTTAAATCAAGACATTATTCAACATGCTTTCATCATCAAAGATGAAAGTATGACAACATCACAAAAGTTATTAGAAAAATTACAATCAGAATTATCAGCTGTTTTACAAGAAAAAGAAGCTCTTGAAAAATTACAAAAAGAAACAGCAGATAAAGAAAAGCATTATCAACAATTGATTGATAATTATCAATCTAAAAAAGAAAAAATGATTGAAGAGGCTCAAAGTGATGCGAATAAGATTCTTGAAGAAGCACAAAATAAAGCAGATGAAATTTTAAAAGAATTACAAGGACAAATTAAGCCGCATCAAGTTATTCAAGCTAAAAAACAATTAGGTGATTTAAAACATCAAAAGAAACAAGTTGAAAATCATGAAGATCATGATTATAAAATAGGTGATATTGTTAAAGTATTATCTGTTAATCGACAAGGAGAAGTTGTTGACATCAATAAAAAAGGAATGTTGACGATCTCAATGGGTGGTTTAAAATTGAATGCTAAAAAAACAGAAGTTCAATTTATGCATGAAAAAGTTCCAGAAAAGAAAGAAACATCTAATATCCGCTCATTACGAAGAGCTAATAAACACAGTTATGAACTTAATATTATTGGTATGCGTTATGAAGAAGCAATGAATGCAGTAGATAAATTTATTGATGGAGCACTCGTATCAAATTATTCAACAGTACGAATTATCCATGGAATGGGAACAGGTGTTTTAAGAAAAGGTGTTCGAAAGTTATTGGATAAAAATAAATATGTAAAATCTTATCAAGATGGTGGACCAAATGAAGGTGGATTAGGTGCAACAGTGGTATATTTTGAATAATGGATCTTCAATATATTAAAGATAAGCTATCACTTTTACCAATGCAACCAGGCTGTTATTTAATGAAAGATAAAGATGGTACGGTGATTTATGTTGGAAAAGCAAAAAAATTAAAAAATAGGGTTTCTTCTTATTTTGCAGGAAGTCATAATTATAAAACAACAAAGCTTGTTCAAGAAATTGTTGATTTTGAATATATTGTGACAGATAGTGAAAAGGAAGCCCTTTTATTAGAAATCAATCTAATTAAAGATTATGCACCTAAATACAATATTAGTTTTATGGATAATAAATATTATCCATATATCCAATTAACAAAAGAAAGACACCCACGATTGAAAATCGTTCGAAACGCTAAGGATAAAAAACATAAACACTTTGGCCCTTTTCCAGATGGTACAGCAGCTAGAGAAACATTTAAATTATTAAATCGTCTGTATCCTCTAAGAAAATGTAATCACATTCCCAAAAAAACATGCCTTTACTATCAATTGAATCAATGTTTAGGGCCATGTGTCAATGAAGTAGATGAAGAAGAATATAAAAAAATAACCAAACAAATTACACAGTTTATTCAAGGAGATACCAAAGAAATCATCGATGATTTACAAAATAAAATGATGCAAGCTTCAGAAAGTTTAAATTTTGAACTTGCGAAAGAATACCGTGATTTGATTCAGCATATCAATCATGTTACAAGTAAACAACATGTTCAATTTGCAGATCAAATTGATCGAGATATTTTTGGCTATTATCAAGATAAAGGGTATCTTTCTTTACAACTTTTCTTTATGAGAAATGGAAAATTACTTGCAAGAGATTTAAATCTAGTACCTTTACAAGATGTCCATGAACAAATTACACAATTTATTGTTGGTTTTTATCAAGAAAATACATATCCTAAAGAGATTCTATTACCAGAGGATATTGATACAACTTTGTTAGAAGAAATAGTTGAATGCAAGATCATTAAACCTCAAAAAGGTCAAAAAGCAAAACTTGTAGAAATGGCAACAAATAATGCAAAAGAAGCTTTAGAAAAGAAATTTTTATTGATTGAAAAGAATCAAAAGGCAACGGTAGGTGCTATTAAACAATTGGGAGAAAAATTAAATATGGTTACTCCTAGAAGAATTGAATTGTTTGATAACTCTAATATCCAAGGAGCTTATGCAGTTGCAGGAATGGTTTGCTTTGTTGATGGGGTACCTTCTAAAAAAGATTATCGTAAATTTAAAATCAAAACAGTTGAAGGACCAGATGATTACGGTAGTATGAAAGAAGTTATTTATCGTCGATATTATCGAGTACTTGTAGAAGGATTAAAAAAACCAGACTTGATTATTGTTGATGGTGGTAAAGGACAGATTAAAGTTGCAAAAGAAGTCATTGATAGCTTAAATATTGGTATTAAAGTATGTGGGCTAGCCAAAGATGATCATCATTCAACTGCTGTTTTAATTGATAGTGACTTTAATGAAATTAGTATTGATAAAAAAAGTGAACTCTTCTTTTTACTAACACGTATGCAAGATGAAGTCCATCGCTATGCGATTTCATTTCATAAAAATGTTCGTTCTAAATCTTTATTTCAGTCTATTTTAGATGATGTTGAAGGTATTGGACCAAAACGTAAAAAAGAATTATTAAAACATTTTGGTTCTGTTAAAAAATTAAAAGAAGCGACGCTTGAACAATTAGAAGAAGTCTTACCTAAAGAAGTGGCAAAAAATTTATTTACTGTTTTACAAAACACCAAATAATATAATTTTCATATACTACTATTAAGGAAGTGGACTATGAATATTATATTAACCCCAAGAGAAAAAGAAATATTTCATTTATTAGTCAAGAATTATTCTACAAAAGATATTGCTAGAAAGTTAAATATTAGTGAAAAAACAGTGAGAAATCATATATCAAATGTAATTCAAAAATTAGGTGTAAAATCGCGTATACAAGCAGTATTTGAATTGATTAGGTTAAAGGAATTACAGCTTTAGCTAATTCCTTTATTTTTTTTCTATAATTCTATATAATAGGGATGGTGATGAAGATGAAATTAAAAAGCTGGCATCTTTATGTTCTAGCAACCTTATGTTTTCTATTTGCTTTTACATCATTAAATATGAAATATGATCGTTTTTATCGAGTAAATGGTATAGATAATGATAATCGATCTTTAATAGAAAAGTATTTAGATAAAGAAGAACAGGATTATTTAATTGATCATGGAATATCAGTAGATGAGTTTATTGATTATATTACATATGATCAATTTCATTTACAATATTATCAATATTATAATGAGTTAAAAGAAGCTAAAAAATATGATTCATTAGAAAATTTAATTAATGATGTCAATAGTGTTGTTGATCGTCTTACAGTAGAATTTGGAACGCAAACAGATACATATTTTAAAACACTAATTAAAAATGATTTATTTTATGCTTATCAAAAAAGTACGTATTTTGATTTTGATAATGTACGTTATTATCAATTGTTAAGGACACTTTATAGTGATGATGATTATAGTTATATTATACTTACAAATAATTATGTAAATACTTTAGAAAATGAAAAAGATGATACATATAAGCTCTTTAAAGAAATGGTAAGTACGTATGATGCACAAGGTCTTTATATTTTGATGAATACAGAATTAAAAGCGAATGCTTCTCGACTATATAAAATAGATACAATGTCTCAAGTAATTGATGATACAACTTTTATTGGTGGTTATGAATCTAAACATATGAAAATGATTGAAAATATTTCAAGATTATCTTATTCCATGTATTTAAATGAAGAAGCTTATAATGCTTTAAAACAAATGTATGATGATTTATATAAAAATACTAAAAAAAGATTTTTAGTGACAAGTGCTTATAAAAGCTATGATGTTTTAAATTTAGAAGAAAATACGTCACAAGCTGGATATAGTGAATTTCAATTAGGAACATCTGTTTCTTTAAAAGTAAATGGGATAAAAGATGTTGAATTTGTTTCAACAGATGTTTATCAATGGCTTTTAGAACATAGTTATGAATATGGATATGTTTTAAGGTATCCAAGTGATAAAGTAACAATTACACAAAAAGAAAGTTGTAATATTTTTAGATATGTTGGCAAAGAAAATGCGCAAAAGATGCATAACCAAAATTTATGCTTAGAAGAATTAAATAATCAATAATTATTAGATCGTTATTCTAATTTAAGGAGATACTTATGAATAAAAAGGGTTGGTATTTGGTACTAATATTAGGTTTTTTATTAGTAACAATATAGCTAGGTAAATGGATAGGTTTACAAAGGCAAATGGATTTTATTGATCTAGCATTAGGACTAATGACGGGAATAGGACTTATTGTTGCTGCAAGTATTAAAATCAAAAGAGAAAGATAAATTTTTATTGACAAGTGTATTTTAATAAATATAATGAACATGAATTGAATAAACAACGGTAGGTGAGGTTACCGCAGGGATTTGGATATCCTAAGATTACTGCCGCAAAATTGTGGAGACACAATGCGCTGGTTAGCAGATAAAGTCGCAAAGGCTTTGTTTAATGTAATTGATATGCCCTGTGATACTAAAGCTTGAACGGATGAAATGAAGAATAGAACATCGCTCAAGCAGCGATGTTTTTTTGTGAGGAGCTAACTATATAAAATTCAAGTGATTTTATGAAAAAGTT